>Ga0196962_10000083_pt1 | contig 64680 bp, 43 predicted proteins | sample S3v_20metaG_FD_183186 | JGI IMG/M metagenome (GOLD analysis project Ga0196962, IMG submission 183186) | Soil microbial communities from Anza Borrego desert, Southern California, United States - S3+v_20 | ecosystem: Environmental > Terrestrial > Soil > Desert | place: USA: California | collected...
GGGAAGGGTGAGGCGATCAAGCGCATAGTCCTCAATGGTGCGTCAGCATTGGCGAGGGCATGTGCTAAAGCTTTACGGGCGTTGCTGAAAGCGGAGCATGTCTACGTTACTTTGGGCGAAACCTAGGAAGCGATATTTTGAGTCCGATAAGTTGCATGTGCGCGACATTGTTTAACACAAGCAACAGTTTGGACATGTATGTACTCATCTGGCGAGGCCTGTCCGAATAGGAATTGGGCTTTTAGTAAATCGACGGAAAGGACTGATTCACTGTCGGCTTTTCTCCGTGAGCCGACAAGGGCCGTTCAAAATTACCAAAATCAAATCAATCTCAATTTTAAGCAACTCAAGTTTTCTGGGGCTGCTGAAATCGCTGGCCGCTCGATCTTTTACGGTGCTCGCTGTCACCAGCCCCGTTACCACGATTGCTGACGGCATCCATCAGTTCCTCGTGTTTTTTATCCTGATCCGCCTCGAGCTCTGTTAAGCTTTGTTCCAACCCCGCGATCCGGAGGTCCTTCTGGCGCCCACTTTCCTGATACTGCTTCTCCCTTTCCTGGTACTGCTTCTCTCTTTCCTGGTATTGCTTCTCTCTTTCTTGGTATTGCTTCTCTCTTTCGCGAGATTCACTGAGCTGCCGTCGCAATTCCAGTAGCTCTTTTTCGACGCCGCTCTCGGTAGTCGCGCCTACCGGCCGCCGGTTCCGCTTCTGCCGCTCCTCCAAATCCATCTTGTCAATATTCATCAGCTTTACGGCCCTTGAAGCGTCTCGCGTTGCTTTCCTGTCCTTATACTTGCGGTTGATCACCCGCTCGGAAACCGCGAAGTAATCGCTTGCCACCGGCATAGGCATCCCTTCGTCTACGATCTCCGCGTCCATTGCCGCCCCGCGTACGTGATGGGGATGGATCAGCAGCGCGGCCTCCTGAAGGAGCTCCGGGTGCTTGAGGAATTTGCGGCAACCACTTTTGAAAGCCGCGGTAAAAGAACTGGCATTATCCGGGTCGAAACGAGCGAACTTTCCGTTCTCGTGGAGAACGACGAACCACTGCCCTCTCGGGTCCAATTCTGGCCGGTCCTTGGGCCACGTATCAGGATTCGCCTGGACATAGGGGAAAGCATACTTCCGGTAAAGATAGAGGGTTTTTATTAACGGCCCGTGGGTCTTCTCGCAACCCTCCGAGTCCGCCTCGAAATGATAAGCCGCATCTTTCTTCATTTGCTCGGCCGAGTAGTTGAATTCTAGAGAATCTTTGGTGACTATTAAATTCACCCCGTCCTTGCAGTCCCGAAGCTGGCGTTGACGATAGCCGAATTTTTTCATCGTAGCCAGGCGCTTGTAGTGGAGGACGAAGCGCATGTTTTTGTCTGACTCTTTATGTTTCCTTTTACTTCTATCTCGTTTGAACAGCCCCTGCTTTAGGATGTTTTCGTACTTGGGGAAATTATCCTCAAGCCACTTGTCCAGCCCTTGGCGATTGATCACCTTCTTTTTTTCGTCTTTGCGCTGCTGCTCCTTCAGCGGATCCGTCTTAGCTTTGAACGCCCTTCTGATTATTTCGTGATACTCAAATATCCCGTTGTAAGCGGCCAGCGAGAGGAGCCTGTCCTTAGTGAGCACGAAACTTTTACTATCCCACTTGGCACCCTTGAAATCGCTGGAGCGGGTTTTCTCTGACTCGCGGAGAGGACTAAGCACCCGGTTGAAGTAGACGCTTTTCTCCTTGCCGTTGGGCCCGGTACTTTTGGTTTCCGTGGTCGAGAGGAAATCCCTGATGCTGAGAGTCTTAGCATCAGGGAAATACCGGAACATGAGCCGTTCAACTGTCGCCTCACAGCCTCTATATGTTGCGGGCCTGATGGAGCCTTGAAGTTTGACGTTCACTTCGGCGTCGGCCAACTGTTGGTCAAGCCCTTCAACCAAATTCCCGTGTATGGCTTCCTTATAGACTTCTACCTCCTCTCGCAGAGGAGACGGCCACTGGCTAAGAGGGAGGGTTTTTCTCCTTTTGGGCCTCTCAATACCCAGCCTCTTACACATCTTGTCCAGGATAGAGTCAAGCGAACCAATTTTTTCGGGAAAGGCAGCGCAGGCTGTTTTGAACGACCTCCTTAAGAGGGATCTATGGTCTTGCAAAAACTCCTGTAAAGAGACGGGAGAGCAGTGCTTGAGTGCCTCTGCGCACGAGAAATAGAAGAAACAGCCGTTCTCGGAAATCTTATCCCCGCTCTGGAATCGAGTATTGTCTAAGGACCTACCCCGTTCTCGCGGCAGCAGCGCGTAAATCTCTTTAAGAACCGGATGTTCGTCACGTAACAGGATCGAAGCCTCGTCGCCCATAGCATCTGTTGAACTCCCGCGTCTGACCCCGGTGACGAGGAAGATTACGGCGTCAATCGCCCTCTGGGCGTGGGCGGAAATCTCCTGCTTATATTTTTCGTAACGCGCGTCCGTCTGCTTCTTCAGCTGAGGTATGGTCTCAATAAAGAGGCGGAGCTGAGGGTGCAACTCGCCCCCCGCGTCACAGACGTGGGGGAGCAGCAGTGCCTCGGGCTTAGTCCCTCGACTTAGTGCGTACTCCTCCAATTTCCCGACGACCTTCTTGCAGGCGGCGTCGAGCAAAGCGTCGGTCGCCCTGGCCTCCTGAAGTTTGGCCAAAAACAAGACTTCATACGGATAGTCAGCAGACATCGTCCCAGCTCCTTCGAGACAACTGAGGAAGAATTCGAATTAATTTGAAGGGAGCAGACTTCGGCCACTTCATCCCACGGCAGTGAAGCCCGGGCCGAAGCAATAGGTGTCAGCTCTACAAGGGTAAAGCTGAGTTTGGTAGGTACCGATTGGTGCTGTCTACTTAAAGGACTCGCCGAAAATATATCACAGATTTGCAGGGTTACACACGAACTTTCAACTGAAGGTGAAGACGTTTTCATGAGCTGATGGTTATGAGGGCCCTCTTAAAGGGCGATTAATTGATGACTTCAAATTTCTAGAACCTACAGGATTGAAAGTAATCTTTTTCATGGGTGAAGTATCAGAGACGGGGAAGACGGGGAGGCCACCGGGTGAGAGCAGCATTCGGTGGAGTTAATCTTGTCCCGATCTTAACTTAAGGAGATGAGGGAAGAAGCATATCTCTCTTAGGGTGCCGGGCAGCGTTGAGAGTCTAGTGGGAAAGTAGGGAACTTAGAAAGTCATCATGCGAAACGTTTCCAGTAGAATTTACTGTGGCTTGCAAGCAAGTTTCCCGGTTGCCCGAAGTAAAAGGATATCTCACTAATTCAGATCATCGAGCAGAAATTCGAGTTGGAATTTTAATTTTCTCGGGCCGGCGAAAAGCCCTTCCGTGAGGGTGCCAAGTACGAATTTATTGGGGATTTGAATGATAATTCCAATCAGCAATTAAGTTTGGTGCCGCTAGCTTAGACACACTACAACTAGGCCGCCATTGAATTCGACTAGCGGCAGCCTGTCAGAATCGAATCAATACTGCGCGCTGCTTAGAAGAGCGACAGCAGGCTTTGCAGCAGACTCAGCATAACTTCCGTCGCCGAGCCTATGTTTATCGCTTGAGGCGCAGGCTGCTGCGGTGAAGTAATTCCGAACGGCATCTCACCGGCTAAGGCCGGGGAGGCTGCCAGCAGCACAGTCAGCAGAGTTGTCGCGCACATTAGGCGAACCCGATTCATTACTCATCTCCTTTAGTTTGCCGGTTGGCAGCCGAATGAGGACGACCAACCGAAACCAGAAATGCTTTGCAAAAATCTTTGCAAGCACTTTGAGCGGGTCGTATAGTATCACCACCGCAGTGGTTTTCGAGTTCCTACACAACTCCGAAGAAAGGTTAGTCTCACATGCACTTACACACCTCACTGCTGCGCCAATTGGACAACCCCAGGCTCACCCGCGACGAGCGCGCGGAGTTGCGCTGCCGATTGGCGAAGGAACTGGAAGAGGCGGGTAATTACGAGGCTGCGCGTAGTGCTCTGGGCGAGCTGTGGCAGCGCATTGATGAGCGCCCGAAGATTGAAGGGTTAGACCAGCATATTGCTGCTGAAGTGCTGTTGCGCGTCGGCTCACTCACAGGATGGATCGGCAGCACCCAGCAAATCGAAGGCTCACAGGAACTAGCTAAGGACATCATCAGCGAGAGCATCTCGATCTTCGAGTCACTACACCAGACGGAGAAGGTGGCGGAAGCTCAGAGTGACCTTGCTTTCTGTTACTGGCGAGAAGGCGCACTTGACGAGGCGCGCGTGACACTCCAGGAGGCGTTGTCACGACTGGAAGGTTCTGAAAGCGAGCAGAGAGCAGTCGCCCTGCTGAGAAGCTCTACGATTGAATTATCTGCTTCCCGATACCATGACGCACTCGACATCTTGACCGACGCCGCATCCCTGTTCGAGGAGAGCAGTAATCATGCTCTAAAGGGTAAGTATCATGGGAATCTCGGTATCATTCTGAATAACCTTAGCGGGGTAGAACGGCATGAGGAATGTATTGACCGCGCGCTGGTCGAATACACAGCCGCCAGCTATCACTTCGAGAAGGCGGGGCACCTTTTTTACAGAGCCCGCGTCGAGAACAATCTAGGCTTCCTGCTCTTTCTCAACCAACGGTTCGACGAGGCGCACGAGCACCTGGATCGCGCCCGCCGCCTGTTCATTAGCGTCAAGAGCAGTAGCAACGCGGCCCAGGTAGATGATACGCGGGCGCGCACCCTCTTGGCTCAAGGCCGTAACTTGGAAGCTGAGAGGGTGGCACGTGCCGCCGTCCGCACGCTCGAAGGAGGCGACGAGCAGAATGTCTTAGCAGAAGCGTTGACGACGCACGGGACGGCGCTGGCGCGGCTCGGCCACCACGAGCAGTCACGCACGGCACTCCAACGTGCCATCGAAATAGCGCAGCGCGCCGGCGCGCTTGACCGAGCGGGGAGAGCGGCCCTCACGATAATCGAAGAGCTAAGCGAGCACCTCACTCAACAGGAGACGCAAGACCTTTATGAGAGTGCTGACGACCTCTTGGCCGGTTCACAACATCCAGCCACGCTCGCCCGATTACGATTGGCTGCTCGCCGCGTGGTCGTCTCTATCCGTGCTCACACTGAAAGCCCCAAAATCGCAGACGCTCATCCAATAAACTTTATCCACGCATCCGAGCAGACGGCGTCTCTGCTGCATAACGCCCAACGCATCGCTAGCACCTCCGCGCCTGTGCTGATAACCGGCGAGACCGGCACGGGTAAGGAACTGCTAGCACATCTGATTCACCAGTGGAGTGGGCGCTCGGGCGAGTTCGTCGCACTCAACTGCGGCATACTGACCGAGACGCTGATCGAGTCTCAGCTCTTCGGCCACCGCAAAGGCAGTTTCACCGACGCCCTCGCGGATTATCCGGGCGCTGTCTCCCAGGCGCGGGGCGGGACGCTCTTCCTAGACGAAATCGGGGAGCTGAGCACCGGCAATCAGAGTAAGCTCTTGCGCCTGGTCGAGCGCCACGAGGTTCATCCAATCGGTGCGCCGGGGCCGGAGCAAGTAGACGTGCGGATCGTCGCTGCCACCAACTCCAACCTCAAAGAGGAAGTGGCGCGAGGGTTGTTCCGCAGCGATCTATTCTACAGGCTGCAAACCTTTCACTTGGAGATTCCGCCGCTCAGGGAGCGGCCCGACGATATTCCCGCCCTCGCCGAACATTTCATCAAAGAGGCATTTACCAGACACGGGCAGCGGGTGACGTTCGCGCCTGAAGCCATCGAAGCCATGCGTGAGTTACGTCTCAGAGGCAACGTGCGTGAGTTGCGCGCCCTGATCGAGCGCACGGTGTTGATTGCCCCGCAGGGGGCGACGATCACCAGAGAAGCGGTCGAGACGCTGGTCGTGCGTCAGAAGCAAACGGCTGGCCTAGCTGATGTATGGGCGGGCTGCTCTCTGGACGAGGAGGTGCTGCTTTACGAGAGGAACTTGATCCAGATGGCCCTGAATGCCGCGCGGGGGCAGGTCACACGCGCCGCACGTCTATTAGGAATCTCACACCAGAGATTATCAAGTATCCTGCAAGGGAGGCATAAGGATTTAGTCGCCGCCAGGACGCCGGTGCAGCGCCGCCGACGTAGCATTATCAAGCATTAATCATGAGTAAACGCGGCAAGCCCTTAAGCCGTCTTACAAGGGAACGTAGTATCCTCACGATCTCCAAAGGTACGAAAGCCACGAAACCAAGCCCCGAAACGTTGCGCGGCCTCAAGATTATATGGGTGCTTTAGTCCGACGCTCCAAGAAGATCAACGAAAGCAATGCGCGGTCGAAGATAGACAGTCGTTCTCATTTCTGTGTGATAGGACTGAGATTTAAGGCGTCCAGTTGAAAAGCGCGGCGACTGTGAAGCGGTCTTTGCACTCACAAGAATAGCAATTATAAACTTCTTGCGGTTGCCTTCGCGCCTTTCAAATAGTGAGAAAAACAGCAAGGATGCGACTAAGGCCAGTGTTAGGTCGTTCTGCGTATAGGAGTAGCGGTTGAGACTCTGCGGGTCCGAGAGGTCGTAGCTGCCGTCGTAGGCGTCCGGCTGAGAAACCCTCGCCAGATTGCTCTCGTACCTCCTGAACATGGCCTCGTCGCCGCCGTTCGCGTCCCTCTCGTAGGTAGTGTAACGGCGCGGCTGATTCTCCTGGGAGCTGCCCCTCGCTGTCTCCCCGCCCCACGGGTCCAGGTCGATTGTGCTGACGACCGCGCCCGTTTTGTCCGTCAGCCGCTGGCTCTTGGTCACGGGGTCTTGATGCACCCAGAGCACGCGGTCCGGCTTGGCCGAGTCCTCGCGCCCCTCCTGCACGGCCAGCAGTTGCCCGCCCAGGTAGACGTACCCTCTAGTCAGCTTCCCACTGTACGGCCCGTCGCTGCCACCTATCTCGGCGACGACGCGGCCGCCCAAGACGCTACTCCGCAGGTAGAAGGTCGTCACCCCGCCCTCAGTCTTCTTGACTCTCAGCCCGTCCCCGTCATAGCCCTGCGTCAGATGGTCCACGTTCCCGACCTTGGCCTTAACCTGCTGGCCCTGCGCGTCGTAGGTGAAGCCCTGCCCCCCGTCGCCCGTCAGGTTCCCGGCCGCGTCGTAGGTCATCGGCACCGGGGCCTGGGTCAGGGGGTTGACAGCCATCTGGTTCTTCATTGGCCGAAGCGTTAGGCGTCGTGATCACCGACCTGCTGAACACGAACGGCGGGGGAGTGACGGCGCAGAGAAGCAGCCGACCACCCGGCAAGCCGCGGAAAGTCTTTGAAGATGTCTCACGGCTGCCGCGTCGTCAGCAGGAGCACATCGTTCGGGTCGTCGCGGCACTGGTCATGCAGTATGAGCAGACAAGGCAGTGATCGGCACTACTACAGCGTGGACGAGATGAATGGCGGCTATTCTTGCTTGCTTTGGATGATCTGCACTTCGCTCGGATCAACGGTTGGTGTGGCAGTAGGGGCAGATACGCTATACGGCAGAAGATAGAGTTCAACCTCTAACTCTTCGCGGTGTCCGCCGTCCATTATCACAATGCGCTCGGCATTGATGCCACGCTCGCTGACCAGATAGTTCTTCGCACGTTCCGCCCGCGCTCGTGCTTCACCGGATCGAGCACGCCGTCCAGCGTACGCGATGATGTAGCCCTTGATGTCCGGTTCTCGCTGCAAGTAGATCGCTAAGTTATCGAGCCGCGCCTTCTCATCCTTGAAGGAGATGTTGGAGTATTCATCGAACTTGCGTATGAAGTATTCCCGTTCCTCGGTTGACTGTTGTATGGAAGAACCGGGGCATCGCAGATGGCTGTCCTTCGCTGCTGGTGTGTAGGTAATGCTATTCACTTTTCCCTCGAACGTCTCGATGCGGATACCATCTTCATCATTGATCAAGTAGACGATGCCTTGAAGGTGCGTGTTTGCCACTTTCTTATACTTGCTCTCGTCGAGCCGAAGATCGGCGACGCTTGGCTTTGTTTTTGGGTAAACTGTAATGCTCAAGACTGTGCCGCGCGGGACATTCCATAACTCTGACACACCTTTTCTGCAAGGTTCATCGGCATACCAGATGGAGACATTTTCAGTCTCTGTTTTATAGACAGATCCACGCGGCTCAGTTGGAGCGCCAAGCACCCGCTCGACATCTGCGCGCGTCGAATGCAGGGGCACGATGCCGCGCCACTCTTTGGACAGAGAGAGACTGACCATGCCAAGTGTCAAGCACATGCAAGTAATGATTGTTTTGATAATAGTCATTCTTCATCACCTCGGCTTACAAGCTTTTTCGAGATAGGAGTTCCAGTAGTCGCTGGCAGGGCGCACCTTAGTTATATCGCCGGTCGGTGCAAGTGATCCCGGCATGTTCTTAACCACTGCTGCTAATGTTTCGTCGGTGTACCATCCATTCTTCCCCGCAAGGTGCATTAGCTCATGTAGAACAGTCAGACCTTGGATACGGGCTTGTGTCGCCGCATAGTCAGCCGCCATTCGCTGGTTGACCGGACCAAAGGAACGAAAAGGAATAGGAAACGGAAGTTCTACCTGCGCGTTACCCCCACTAATCGAGCCATGTACCGTGCCACCATCAAAGCCATATGCTTTCCTGATGGTATCTCCGTAGATAAACCCTTTTTGACTTGCGACATCATTAAAAAGTTTCGTGGCGTTGGTAGATACTACAGGATTCCCCGTTAGCGCCGCCCCATTGAGTAGAGCGGTGATGAACTTAGCGCAATCAGGGTTATTTGCCATATTCGTAACCCTGTTGCGGAGGTCGTCAACATTCGGCGCAGTATTCTGCGGGATACCGATTTCTCCTGCGCCACCCAGTCCGAACTCTGACATCATAATATCAACATACGACTCGCGCCAACGTATGATTCTCAGACCAGGGCGCGGGTCGCTTTCCCACCCATTGCCGCCTGAGTAGCCGCCGCCCCAGCCGCCGAAGCCGCTCATGCCGCACTCTGCGCTGTAGTTACCGGGGATACACGGCTGAAGTCCGCTCGGGTCAGTGAAATTCACCGGGTCGTTCTGCGTGTAGGAGTAGCGGTTGAGCGACTGCGGGTCCGTGAGGTCGTAGCTGCCGTCATAAGGGTCAGGCTGGGAGAACCTCGACCACCTGCTCTCGTACCTCCTGAACATGGCCTCGTCGCCGCCGTTCGCGTCCCTCTCGTAGGTGGTGTAGCGGCGCGGCTGCGAACTCTGGAACTCGCTCCTGCCGGTCTCCCCTCCCCACGGGTCCAGGTCGATTGTGCTGACGACCGCGCCCGTTTTGTCCGTCAGCCGCTGGCTCTTGGTCACGGGGTCTTGATGCACCCAGAGCACGCGGTCCGGCTTGGCCGAGTCCTCGCGCCCCTCCTGCACGGCCAGCAGTTGCCCGCCCAGGTAGACGTACCCTCTAGTCAGCTTCCCACTGTACGGCCCGTCGCTGCCACCTATCTCGGCGACGACGCGGCCGCCCAAGACGCTACTCCGCAGGTAGAAGGTCGTCACCCCGCCCTCAGTCTTCTTGACTCTCAGCCCGTCCCCGTCATAGCCCTGAGAAAGGTTCGTCCCGCTCGCCCAGGTCTGCTGCCCCTGCGCGTCGTAGGTGAAGCCCTGCCCCCCGTCGCCCGTCAGGTTCCCGGCCGCGTCGTAAGTCATCGGCACCGGGGCCTGGGTCAAGGGGTTGATCGTCATCTGATTCTTAGAGTTGAACTGCGGGTTGCGCTTGTACTGCGGGTCGGTCGCGCGCGACCCGTTCCTCCACGTCATGTTGCCCCACTGGTCGTAGGCGTAGTTCTGCCCGTAGGCGGCGTTCGACGTGCCCGGCCCGGGCCAGGGGCCGTAGCCGGCGTGGCCGCCGGCGTCGTTGCCCGAGTGTGAGGCTTGCAGCCTCCCGGCCTCGTTGTAAGCGTAGGAGCGGTCGAGGCTGGCGTCGTGAAGGTTGCGGGCGAAGACCACCCTCCCGGTGTTCTCCGGGAGAGTCGGAGTCCAGTATCTATACTCCCACCCGAGGACCGCGTCGCTCACGTCCCATTTCGTCAGCAGCAGGCGGGCGTTGTACTCCAGGGCCAGCGATTTGCCGTTAGAGTAGTCTATCTGCTTGGGCGCTCCCCAGGCCCGGTACTTAATGCCGGTCACGTAGCTCGTCACGCTGGCGTAGCCCGAGCCGACGACGGTTGCCGCACGCCCCGTCTTGTCGAAGGTGTAGCCGACCTGGACGTTGCTCCCGAAGGGCGCGGGGCCCGAGGCCACGACGTTCCTCACGGCCCCGGCGCGGTTGTAGAGGTAGGAGAGCCTGTAAGGGCCGGCCAGCCCGTCGAAACTACGCTCCTCGTAGTCCATCCGCGACATAGAGTCGTAGTGGTAGGTGCTCTTCCCGACGACCGCGCCCGCGCCGTCCTTCTCCTCCATCCGGGTGCGATTGCCTGCCGCGTCGTAGCCGAAGGTGACATTCGGCGTCTCGGCCACGCCGCCTCCCCCGGCCGGCAGGGTGTAGGTGATACCCGTCGGCTGCTGGCGGTAGTTGTAGGTGAAAGCCGTCTTCACGTTGCGGGCGTCCGTGACCGTGGCGACCGTGTCGTCCTTGTAATAAGTGTAATCGGTCTTCCCCTGCTCGGGTGTGGTGCGCGAGACCAGGCGGCCGTGGCCGTCGTAGGCGAATATTCGTTCCTGCCCCGCCTGGCTGATCTTCGTCAGGTGATCTAACGCGTCATATGTGTAGTCGGCCGTCGAATAGACGCTGCTTCCGCTTAACTCCTCGACCTTAACGAGCCTGCCGAACACGTCGTGGCTCAGCCGATTCTGGCGGCCGCGCTCGTCGGTGGTGGTGACTACCTCGCCGCCGGCGCACCCGCACCCGACGTAGTCATTCCTCCTTATCGTGCCGTCGGTGTTAGTGGTAATAGTGGGCCGGCCCTTCCAGTCGTAGTCCTGCCTGGAGTACATCCAGTCGGCGGTCTGCGGGGCATTAGCGACGGGCGTCCACCCGGAGGTGTTGGCGTTCGGCACGCTCTGGCCCGTCGTCATCTCCGCCGGGTTCGACTGCTGTGAGAGCCTGCCCATCTTATCGTAGACGAATACCTGGCCGATGTAGAGTCCGCCGCCCGGGGCGACGCCGCCGGGATTGTCCGCGGCCGTCGCCCTGACGCGCCCCGCGCCGTCCAGGACCTGGGCGGAGTACGCCTCGGTCGCGTTGTTGACGGTCTGGTACTGCTGGACGAGCGTGTTGCTGGTCGCGTAGCTCCAGCGCGTGTAGGCGCTGTTCTCCGCGTTCGTCACCCTAATGAGCCGCCCGGCCGTGTCGTAAAGGTACGTCACCTCCTCGTCGTTGGCCGGGTCGCCGCTCGGGCGGGTCGTCTTCGTCACCATTCCGGTATCGTAGTTGTACTGCGCGGTCGAGGCGAAGTCGGCCGCCGTTTCCCCTGGCGCCGTCGGGGGCGTGACCGTCGTGGGGTAGGCGCGCGTTGTAACGCCGACGGCCGCCGAGAAGGAGTCGGCGTAGTCTATGTTGGCCTTACGGCCGAGCGGGTCGCGCGTCACGACGACCGACCCGGCGTTGTCGTAGCCGATGTTGGTCTCCATGAGCTTCGAGCTGTCGGAGTAGGCCGCGGCGTCCCAGCGCCTGACGCTCGTCACGTTGCCGCGGTAGGCGTAGGTGGCCGCGCCGTCGAAGGCAGTGTCGTGGTTCGTCATCGCCCCCGCGTCCTCGAACCAGGTGCCGCCCTCGTCGTACTGGTACTCGACCTTCGAGACGATCTTGGTCGTGTCAAACGTCACCCCGTCGTAGACGACCACCGAGTTGACGAGCCCGATCAGGCCGCGATTGGTGTACACGGGCGTGACAATGTAGTTGGTGTGCGTGCGCCGCTTAGGAGTCTCCGTCGCCCCCTTGACCTCGTACTCGTCCACGTCCGTCAGCAGGCTGAAGGAGGTCTGCCCCAGGTAATTGAACTTCAGGCGTCGGCCGTTGCCCGCAGAGTCTGTGACGGTGGTCGTCGTGGGCCGAGGGTTCTTCTGGTAAGTGAGCGCCGTGTCGTCCTGCGTCCAAGTAGTGGAAGTCGTCTTCACGGCCGCCCCGCCGACTTTGACTTCCGTCCCCGTGGTCAGCCCCTTCTTCCAGGTCGCGGACGTGTCGAAGGTCTCCCTGTAGACCGTCCCGTCGGGGGTCGTCACCTCGGTCCATGCGGGCTGCTCGCCCGCGGCGCTGTTGGGGTCCACGCTGTAGTAGGTGATCACGTCGGCCCCGCCGTTCCAGTTCTCGGCCCAGTCGTGCCGCTCCGTGAAGCGTGGGCAATCCGTCTGCGCGTAAGCCGCAGCCCACTGCGAGCCAGGGAGATTGTAACCCGTGTAGGAGAGCAGGCGGCCGTCCTGCGCCGAGTGACTGATCTTCCACACCTGCCCCCAGACGTTGTACTCGAAGTTGTAGCGCGTCCCGTCACGCAAGCCAATCTGCGTGAGCACCGGGATCGAGCCGTTCGGCCCGCTGCGGGTCACGCCCGTGAAGGCGCCGGTCACGGGGATGTTCCCGTAGCCGAACGTGGCCCAGGTGTGAGAGCCCCCGCCGGCCAGGGTCTGCTTGATCGCGCTGACCCGGCCGTCGAGGTACTCAAAGACGACCTGACGCCCAAGCGTATCGGTCATCTTGCTGACCTTGCCTGCCGCGTACTCGACGAAGATGTAGTTGCCGTTGCGGTCCTGGACCCTGGTGCAGTAGAGGCCGTAGCCGCCGGCCGTGAAGTTGAAAAAGTACTGCGTGCCGTCAGTCGTCTTGACCACCACGTTCGAGCCCGCGCTGCCCGTGTCTACCGCCTGGATGTATGAGCCGTCCTGGGCCTCGTAAGTGGTGTTCCCGCTGACCGTGTTGACCTTCTTCAATGCGATGCGCCGCCCCGACGGCATTACCAGGAGGTAAGAGGTGATCTGGTATTCCTCGTCCCTATAGCTGGCTTCGAGCGTCGGCAGGCCGAGGCGGAAGCCCGGGCTTGGGTTGCCGCGGTCGGCGTTGAACTTGACGACGTTACCCTGCCTCGTCCAGACCAGGGAGTTGTAGGTGAGGCCGATGTTGAGGTCGAGGCCCGCGCGACCGGGCAGGCTGACCAGCGTCATCCCCCAGTTGAAGTTGCGCGACCCCAGGTCAATGCCCTGCTGGCCGGTCTCGTTCTGCGGCCTGGTGCGCGCCGTGGCGAAGTAGGGGTCGGAGCCCACTGCGGGCGTGGGGTCGCCCCCGCCCGGGTCGCAATCCAGGCAGGCGTCGGCGCGGATCGGCGCGGGCGCCACAGGGTTTGTAGGCTCTGTGTTGCGCGCCCCATCCAGGTCGGGCAGATTAGGGCCGGGAGTACTCTCAGACGTGTCGGAAGTCCCAACGCCGCCTGGAGTCGGGGTCGGAGTCGAGGTCGGTTCGGGTCCGGGATCAAGCATGGCCGCGAGCGCACCCGCCGCACTGACCACACCGCCCGCGGCAACCTTGCCCGTCAGTTCTGCCACCGGCCGCGCGCCGTCAACGATAGCCGCGCGCGTGCCCGCGGCGGTCAGCCACCACCTTTGAGTCTTAATGAGTCCGGCCACTCCCGCGACTATCGGCGTCGCGGCCGAAGTGCCTGAAACGGTCGTGTAGCCCCCGCCCACTCTAGTCGTGAGAACGTTCACACCCGGAGCGGCGATGGTGACGTGCGTCGCGCCGTAGTTAGACCAGGAGGCGAGATGATCGAATTGGTCGGTGGCCGCCACACTGATCTGGTTCGAGAGGCCGAAGGAGGACGGGTAGTATGGTGTGCTCTCAATGTCCCTCCCGCTGTTGCCGGCCGAAGAGACGACGACCACGCCCCTCGTCCCGGCCCGCTGGATGGCGTTCTTGAGCGCCAACGACTCTTCGTCAGTGCCCCAGGAGCAGTTGATGACCTGCGCGCCGTGCTCGACGGCGTAGTCAATAGCCTCGACGGCGTCCGCGACATCCCCCGTGCCGGTGTTGTCCAGCACCCGGAGGCTCATTAAACCCGCGCGCCACATCACGCCGGCAGTACCTACCCCGTTGTTACCCTGTGCGGCGATGAGGCCGGCGACAAGAGTCCCGTGCCCGTTCTCGTCAACGACAGCCCCATCGTCACTAATCCAGTCCCAGCCGTGTAGGTCATCAACCAGCCCGTTGTTGTCGTTATCGCTGTCGTCGTTACTCTCCGCAGTGTTCGTCCACCGGTTATTCTGTAGGTCCGGGTGCGTGAAGTCTATCCCGCTATCGATGACTGCGATGGCAATGGAAGGCGCGCCCGTCGTCGTCTCCCACGCCGGCACGGCCTGGATGTCGGCAGTGGGCTGGCCGCCTGTGGCTCCAGTGTTCCTCAAGGCCCACTGCTCCGCAAAGCGCGGGTCGTTAGGGATGCTTTCGTCACGCGAAACCAAGTAGTTCGGCTCGGCGAGTTCGACGGCGGGGTTGTGGCGCAGGTCGGCGGCCAGCGCCTCCACGTCCCGCCCCTTCTGCGCCTCCAACCTCTCCAGGCGGGAGTTTCCGCGCAGTCGCTTGACCCTGCGCGCGCCCTTGCCTTCGACGAGTGCCTTCTTGTCCGGCTCGGGGACGCCTTCGCGGAAGCGGACGAGGAGTTCTCGGTCGCGCCACCCGCCTTTCTTCCTGTCCGCCGTAGCTGCCACAGAAGATGACGCCTTACCGCCGGGCGCCGTAGCGGCGAGGGCAGCCTCTGCGCGCCTGGCCGCGAACGGGGCGCAAAGTGCGACCACGAGGGCGTAAGCGAGCAGCAGACAAAATGAGTCGGTCACTGAGCGGCGGGTAGAGCGGGGAAGACGCATGACTGAGAATGCCTCCTCGTAGCTTGAGAGTGGGCCTTGTCAGGACTCATGGCGAAGCGGAGAGACGTTCCTGTTGCCCTTAAGCTGGAACAACGGGAGATGTCGCCTGGGTGGCAGAAGTTAAGACTGACTTATGGCCCTGGATTGATTGTGAGTGACGCGGCGGGTGGCTTCGCGTCAAACGGCACGAGAAAACTCCGACGCGGGGAGGATAGTTTCGGCTTGAGGAATTGTCAATAGATTTTACGGCGAATAGTAATCTTTACGTAAGACGAAAACTAGGCTTACGCCTCCCTGTCACTTTTCTGTCAGGGCATCTTCGGAGGGACTTAGTAGTTCGGTGACGTTGTGACCCGCGAGCGGCCGCTACTTATCCCCGCATTATTGAGGCACCTTCGGACTTGCGGCCTTGTCCCTGCATGCTGAAGGTGAGGCCGTAGCGGCCTCGCCGTTTCTAAGCCACGAAAGCCACGAAACGGAGCCGCGAAACGCTTCGCGGCTTCAGTCATTACCTCATGCTGGACGCCTCCGTGCTAAAGTCCTAACATACTCAAGCGTATAACGCACGGTAGGGGTCAGTGTGCCGACGCCAACAGGCCAGTTGAAAGGTGATAGTCAATGAGTAGGTTAGAAAGCGTCCTGGAAGAAGCGCGGAAACTTCCGCCCGAAGAACGCCGGCAGCTCGCCGCCCGACTCCTGGAGGAAGGCGACGCGGCCGGCGCCGCCCGGCACGATGAAAGACTTGAGGCGATGCGCGCCGCCGCCAGTGACGAGATGTTCCTCGCCGACCTGACGACCACGATGGAAGATTTCAGACACGCCGACGGCGACGGGCTGCCCGCATGAGCGTCGAGCGTTGGAGCGTCTGGCGCGCGAACCTTGACCCGGTTATGGGCTCGGAGCAGGGAATGACGCGCCCGGTGCTCGTGATTAGCCAGACGGCCTTAAATGACATTCTGCCGGTCGTCAACGTGCTGCCCCTTACGTCGCGCAAAGCCGGCCGCCGGGTCTACCCGAACGAGGCGCTGCTGCCGGCGGGGACCACGGGACTCACGTTGCAGCACCGTGTAGCATCGCAGCGGACACATCGCTCGTCTGGCCTCCTATGGTTGTGTCGCAACTCCATAGTCAAACCAGGCGGTCGATGTGTCCAGCCTTCTCAGCTCACTTTAACCATTCTTTCATCCAGCCCCGCACCTTGTGCAGCCCCGCCTTGCCGAAGATCAGCAGTCTCGGCGGGGGGGATACCATCTTTGTTCTGTTTCCCAAAACTGCGCCAAAAATTTTATTGACAGCCAGAATAAACTGAAGTAAGTTGCCTGCGCCTCTCAGGCTTTAGTGCTTTGCAATTTCTGTTAGCAGAGCCTCACTCCTCAACGAGTCCCGCTCCTGACTAACTCCTTAATCGCACCTACAAAAACGGAGCCCGTCGTGAAGAAAGCCATCCTAATCACCTTACCTTTAGTAATTATTGTTACGCTCACTGGTTTTTTTGTGAATAGCGGGAGGACCAAAGCCTTGGCTATTAAGTTCGACGTGAAGGACCTCCCGGAACATGGTCTTTCCATCATCACACCTTCAAGTCCGTCATTCGATGAGTTACTAGCTTCCTATCTAAAAGATAGACCGCTCATTTCGGCCGAAGACATAAGACCCTCTTCCGTATTTCTTCTGAACACGGGAGACAAAACGGTGGTCGCGTACAAAATCCGATGGGAGTGCATGAAACAGGACGGAAGTATCATTAACAAGGACGTGTCTTACGCGGTTACTTGGAGGCTAATGGATGAAGGGGCGGGTGATGGGGACGGAGCTATAAACCCGAATTCAACTTGGTTTTGCTCGTTAGTATTACCTACAGAACCTCTAGTGGGAGGCCAGCCTGAATCATCACAGGATAGTGATTCCTCACTGGGCAAAGTATTAGGCGAGTACAATAAACAGCTTGAGCAATATACCAAGATGACGGTCTCGCTGGATGGCGTCTTCTTCGCTGACGGAACCTTTGTGGGGGCAAACAAAACCAACTTCTTCGACGAGGTTAAGGCTCAGATAGATGCAAAGTATGATGTGTTGAGCGAAATAGATGCTGCGCTCGCGCAAAATAAATCTTTAGAAGATTTATTCACTCCCTTAGAGCAATTAGCAAACGCACCTGCACCCGAACCCAACCCCCAATCTACCCCAACTGATTACTACAACTTTTGGAAGAAAATGTTTGCCCAAGAAGCCCTGGGGATGAGGGAATCCGCTGACAACGACAGGGCTCGCAGGCAGGTACTACGTAATTATGTAAAACAGAAAGCCAAGCCTTGGGTAAAGCTGCGGAAACTAGATGATGTGGCCCGATAAATTAGATGATGGGTGACTTCTTGTGTCGACCTCCGGTAGGGCGCTGGTCGCTTAACCTCTTCTCCCCACAAATTCTCAAAATCTAGAAAGGACCCTCTCATGCGTAACCCCCGTCAAATCGCCAGCTCGTTGTTGAGAAATACCTCCACCAGAACCCTTATTGTTTTACTCGGCGTTTGTATGTCTTTAGTTACAGTCTACGCCGTTGTTACAATTATAGCGGTCGTAAATGTGCCGTGTTCAGCCTCTGTCACGAACGGACTGGCTATCTGCTCATCGGGTGCTACTTGTTCAAGCGGGGGGGACACAACCACGAACATATATGTGACGGCAAAGGCATCAGGGAGCTGCCCCGCACCCAATACAGTAAAGAATACGGCTCAGGTATATAAGACGACATTGAATAATGGTTTATTTGCTTTTGTAAAAACCGAGCTGTTTTCAAACGGCGCGATCTTGGGGTATAAGCAGCTAACTCAATATTGTGACGGCTCTCAGACTAGCTCCCAGAGTGCCCCCGCCAAATGCCCGGACAATAGCACCCCGACAGCACCCGTCCTAGTAAATAACGATTGTACGGATCAAGGATGGTGTGACTATTCAACGGAGTATTGGGACACGAAAAACTGTGGCTGCAAACAAATCCGTAATATGTCACCCGTTATAATAGACGTACAGGGTGATAAATTTAATCTCACGTCAGCCAGCGCCGGCGTTGACTTTGATCTCGACAGCGACGGCAGCAGCGAGCACCTCGCCTGGACAGCCGCAGACTCAGATGACGCCTTCCTGGTCCTCGACCGGAACGGGAACGGCATCGTAGATAATGGCACAGAGTTGTTTGGGAACTTTACTCCGCAGCCGTCTTCGGATAATCCCAACGGTTTCTATGCGCTCACGCAATATGACAAGACGGAGAACGGGGGGAACAGTGACGGCGTGATTGACTCAGGGGACGCCATATTCTCTGACCTCCGGCTCTGGCAAGATGCAAATCATAACGGTATCTCGGAGCCGGAAGAATTGCATCTACTCTCTTCACTGGGCGTAACAAAACTGGACCTCGATTATAAAGAATCAAAGAGAAGGGACCAATACGGCAATCATTTCATGTATCGAGCGAAAGTTACAGATGTACATGGCGCTCAAGTGGGAAGATGGGCTTGGGATGTGTTTTTAGCCTCTGCTCAATAGCGGTAGCAAAGATAAAATGCCTGGCAGCGGGTGCGCCCCGCCGAACAGCTTTTCATAGAGGTAGGGCAATCTATTCTGTGCCCCGAGGCCGCCACGGGTAGGACGTGGCGGCCTTGCCGTTTCTAAGGCACGATAGCCGCGAAACCAAGGCGCGAAGTGTTGTGAGGGTCCGAGGCCACACTTCACCCTGGCCGCCGCGCTCCCCGATCTCCGGTCGTGCGCCGCGGGATTTAAGCAAAGCTCCGCCCTTGCACGCCCGGGGCGTGCTTTCGGGTCGCTGAACTAGGCGGGCCGCTTTTTAAGCGGCTAGGGCGCTATTCACGCCTCTGTCTTCTGCGTTTAGCCTGCCGGCTGCTGTCTTTCTGCTGGCTGGCCTTGGTGGCGGGTTGGGTTTCGCGCTTGGCTTTACGTTGTAAGTAAAGTTCAATGACGCGGAACAGTGTGTTGATGGCCGTCATCGTTTTGCCGATGCCGTTAGCTACGGCAATGGCGGCAGTCCCGATGAGGACTGTTAGAGAAAAGGTGTCCATCGGATCGTGTTCGCTATCGAGCGTTGGGATTGCTCAAAGGGCGAGTTCTAGCGTTCAAACTCGTCGGCTGTGGAGTGTGAGAAGCCGACTGTGGCGAAGTCGTGAAAACTTCGGACTTTTTAGATGCTTAGTAGCCCGAAAAGGTTGCCTCAGTGCAGGGCATGCGGGAAAAGGGTGGTGGAGTCAAAGTGTGTGGCTAAACAAGCGGTCAAACTCCGCCCTGATGATCTCGACGCACTCGCAGGCGAATGCCTCCAAGCCTTCTTGGTCGAGGATTTTGATGAGGCCGCGGGAGTGCTTGATAAATCCTTTCCCGCTCAAATCTTTCAGGGCGGTAGTCACCCCCGCGCGGCGGATGCCCAGCACTTCGCTGATGTAATCGTGTGTGAGGTGAAATTCGCTCGATTTCGTCCTCTGCTGACACTCGACCAGCCACCGCGCCAGCCGCACATCACTGACGTGATATCTCTGGCAGAAGACGGACTGCGAGATTTGGGTGAGGTATGCCTGCGCGTAGCGGAGCAGCACCTCCTGAAACCGGCCGCACCGCTTGAACTCCTCCCGCGCCGCGTCCCTCTCCATCATTATGCCAGTACTCTCGACCTGCACGACGGCGCGGCGGTTGTGCGCCACGCCGTCGCCCAGGACGACGGGAAGCCCCGCCGCCCCTTCGCGCCCGACCATCGCGATCTCTATGCTCTCGCCCGAGCGTGAAGTGGTGACGACCGAGACTATGCCGTCCGCGGGGAAGTAGACCCGGCGGATTAGCTCGTCGGCGTGGTAAACGACTTCGCCTACAGGGAGGGTGACGGGTCGGAGATGGGGCGACAATCGCTCCCTCTCTTCGGCGGTCAGACTGTTGAGCAGCCTGTTTTCAGTATCCTGTGCAGGGTCGGGGAACGACATACACCACTCCTTAGATAATTTGTATGGAATTGAACGGACGGCCCTATTGTTCGAGAGAAAGCAGCTAATTCGGGAGTAACGAATCTTTATTCTAAATCCGGCCGCCGTGTCAATTAGAGACTGAAGCCTATTACGCTGAACAGCTTTGCTTCACGAGTCCAGTAATCTATCACTTAAGAACACCGCATAGTGGCGTGGAACCGGTCGCGTCATGCCTTTTGTTAAGAATTGGCTGATTTTGATTATCCGACTCTGATAGTCTTATGAGATAGATCTAGACTGTGTCAGGGCTTCGGATGTGACCTTCTCTTGTCGGTGGCTGCCCGCTCCAGCGCCGCGCGCATTTCCGCCTCGGTCCAGGGCTTGGTGATGAAGACCTGCACGACGCCCGTGCTGATCTCTCTGAGCACGTCCCCTACGTGCCCCTGCCCGGTCAGCAGCACCCTCCCACAGTCCGGGCAGAGTTGAGCTGCCAGGCGCAGGAAGTCCGTGCCCGAAATCTCCGGCATGAGCAAATCGCTAATTATGACATCCGGCAGCCGAGAGAGTTCCTGCCGGGCCTCGGACAAGGTGGCCGCGGTTCGCACGTCGTAGTCGTCGCCGAACATCTCCCGGAAGAGTCTGAGCAGCATCGCCTCGTCGTCGAAGTAGAGGACCGATGTCTTAGCTTTCATCACACCTCGCCCTTCACCGTCTGGGCGCGGCGCTAGTCCCGACGCATCAACGCCGGTCGTAAACCCTCAGCCTGGTCAACGCGGCCTGTGAAGACTTCGGCGGGTGGAATGGATTATAGGGCAAGTTGACGGACGGGGAGAAGCTCGTTTAAGATTGGACCAATCGGGCGGCTGGTGAACCCTTCCGCCTCGCGGTTGCTGGGGTGAGGACAGTGACCGAAATCGAACGGGGATGCCGCTCCTAAAGCTGGCATCCCCGTTCACTTATTATCAGCTAATCTAAAAGCTAACTAAACTACGCCGGCCTTTCTGAATTCCTTCGGCTTCTTGCCGATGATCGGCTCCCAACCCGGCCAGTCCGCCGTACTTATGCTGTGGCCGTCTATATTCTTGACCTCCCAATCTTCCAGTTCTTCCATTTGCTCTTGCGTCATAAATCTGGAGGCCAACTGCATTAGGGCCATGAACCTTAACAGGCTGTGGTCGTTTTCTAAATCCGCCTCCAGCTCTATCGTCTCGACCTTCCCGGTCTCCTTGTCCTTGACCTCCATCGTGAGTGAGCTATTAAGCATCTCTATCAACAGATGGAAATAGACGCTTTCAGACGCGCCCCGGCTCGTCAGCGATCCCTCGGCTTCAGACTTTATAGTGACTTCATAATCAGGCATGGCTTTAGCTCCGAATAGGAATTTAACGGCGCGGGCATATTAGCATTAAATGTGCTAAATTTATCCCTCGCATCTGGTCACGCTCGCGCCGGCGTCTTGAGTGTTCATAACGCGGTGCGGGCGCTCGCTACACTCGCTCCGCTCGTCAGGGTGGTCAAAAAGGGCTGAGAGGTTTTCGCGTACTCCCGGCGCGGCCTCATTAAAACAATGGGAGAATTCTCACATGAGTACGAAACGACCTTTATCCGAATCCCGCAGCGATGAACTTATAGTCGTGCCGGTGAATTCAATCCAACATGCGGAGTGGGGTGAAATCGTAGAGTTGTATGCGCGGGTCATTAACCTGACGATGCGTGAGCTTCGCATCTCCGGCGCTACCTGGAATCTTTGGCAGCGAACAAAAGCACAGACAAACGAAGAGATGCATAATCCAATGCACGGCGTTCCTTATTCTGAAATTCCGCGAATGTTCGTTTCGCCGCCATTCAAGCTCTACACTCTTGAATTGAATCCTGATAACTTCGATGTGGGTGTGGCACAGTATCTGACCTTCAGTTACCAAATGTCATACGAGAGCGAGCCTGGTAAGGATGCCTCGTGCGAGCGTGCCACTTGGCACATAGGTACGCCGAAACAGTCATAATAGAAGGGCAGGGAATTAAAGAATGGAGTACAGGCTAACCGCGAAAGCTCGACGCTTTAAGTGTGAGCTATCGGGCGAAGAAATGGAGCGGATATTAGCTCGCGGCGTCTCCTGGGGCGGTCTAGGGATGTATATAACGATGTGCGAGTATGAGCCTGACACACTCTTTACTCTGGATATGCTGATGAGTGAGGCCCGTAACACGCGCGAGGAAACCGAAGAGATACTTAACGAACTGCTGAGCGCGGCTTATGTCTTTAGGACTGATGAGCAGATTGAAGGTATGCCGGCCTACGTCGTCAATCGTGACCTGCTGCCCGAATCAATCTCTGAAACTACATAATAAACAATTATCGGACTCCGTTTGTCGCGCGGCTGTGTTCGTGCTCGCTTCGGCGCTCAAAAATTAGCACCAAACCACAATAGCTTGTGGTCGGCGCTCTCGCTCTCAAGCGCGCGTCGTGACAATTAGTGGGCGTTCTTCACGAAAGCATTAACCACAATCTATTGTGGTCGTGTTCTATTAAAATTGAAGGGAAGATTTAGCCATGCCGTTGAGCCAAGATGATAAAGACGAGATTCGGCTATTGATCGCAAGAGAACTTAGGGACGCAGTGAAAGGTGCTGTTAGTGCCATCTTAAATGCGCCTATGTCTCTTGCTCAGGCACGTTATTCAAGGCCGGAAGATATGCAAGAGCAGGAAGCAAGAAAGCAAATAGTGCGGGAGATAGGCGACTCCGTAATAAAGTCGGTAGAGGCAATGGTGAGGGAAGCGGACGCACGAATTGTCGAAAAAACTGACCCTGAAAGAGCTGATAGAATCAGAAGCATGGTCCCTGAGTTTTAATCTTCGACATTCAAATTCCCGACGGTGCATCAGTGAAAAATCGGTCGTCGAGCAATTTAGTAGGACAGTTCTGCCGAAGGTCTGACGGTGAACGGGTATTTGTGGAATCACTCGTTCCTGCGGAGGGGGCTATGCCTGAAAGGGCAATATTCCGATACTTCGAGGGGCCGAAACTTGGGGAGCGTGGCATCTGCTTCATCACAAGTCTTGAGCCTCTAGGCTATGAAATTCCGCGCAATGATAACCAGTCGCCTGAGGCTTCTTAGTACAATCCTCTCTAACTGTTTTGTCCATGTTCCTCACCAATCTTCTTTCTGAGACGATGGGACCGTAAAAGGTACGCCGTGCTGCGTAGCTAAATGTCGGCGGGTTTGCTTCAATAAAGAAATCAAATCTTCCACGGATTGAAGCAACGTCTGCTCGGCCACAGCAAGGGCGTCAGTGAACGGCCTAAGCGTGGGGTCATCGAGGACTGCTATAAACCGTTCTCTAAATCGGCTCCAGAATCGAGCTATTCTATGTGAATTATCAAGCTCTCCCAACTTGTTAACTATATGGTGGGCCAAAGTTGCTAAGCCGCTTTTCTCGGTTGAGTGAGAGCCAAACAGTGTCCTCATTAGTGATTCAGTATCTGTTGGGACTTCGTCCCCGCTGGCGTAAATAACCGGCCTTGTCTCCAAGATACCCTCAGAAGATAAAACCTCGTGATAGGTTTTACATAGCAGGTCGCTATCTCTTAATACTTCATATAGCGTCTTACATTTTTCACTGAGTTCTATAACTGCGCCCTCGTATTCATTTATGGCTTTCGCTACATCCTCGTGAGAGTCAAAAAACTGTTCTCTATTGTGCGGCTCAATCAAGGGGATGGCATAGAGCGGTTCGTCACGAATAATTAGACGCAATCCCATTATACTGTTGTCTCTTACATCCCACTCCCACCTTTTATCGAGTAAGCATTTTCGCTCTTCCTCGAAGATGCCTAATAGGGGATTGATCATAGTGTCGAGCCATGCCCGCACGACGGCCTGGCTGGGGAATCGCTGGCGGCCACGGATGGCTTCAAGATAAATGTGGGGCGCTCTGACGGAATGCCCTCCTGATCTGTGATAGTAGATTTTGGTGTCGGCGGTTTGGTGAGGAGCAAGCATACTGTCGCCGACATCAATAACAATCACACTCTGTCCTGGCGGGATGGCTGAAGGTGTGGCCGGAATAACTTCGTGAACGCGGAAATCCTGAAGCGGATAGCTGAGTAAATTAGGAATAATCTGTTCTAGCCATTCACGCACGGGAGTTCGGCCTTTAAGTGGCGGCAGGCCGTCCATCGTGCCGTCGTCTTGTACGCCCAACACTAGATGGCCGCCGCCAGTGTTGGCAAAGGCTGAAAGCGCCTTTGCTACATCCTCCCTAAAGCTGGAATCGTTAAGCAGCCGCCCGCTCTTTCTATCAAAGAAATCATGCTCCCGTGGCGGTAGGGCTAAAACCATTTCCTCAGTCCATCGTTCTTTTTTAACGTCGTTCATTTTCAGTGTCTAAATTCTTACTGGCCGCTTCGTCGAGGACTCTAAGAAAGGCGTCTCCGCAGCCGCCCCTCGCGGTCACGCGCGGTTCGCCCGGGCGCTCCTGCTTTATCCAGTGAGTGCGCATCTTACGGGGGAAGCTCCGCAGCATCTTCGAGCGGCCTTTGCCAATGTCACGGTTGATTAGGACCTTAACGCACGGGCGGGGGTAGTCCGAATGTACGCACGCGACCCAGACGAGTTCGCGGGCCTCAACGCATCGTGCCAGCTCCTGCATGGCTTCGCCGGTGGCCGCGCGCATTGCGTCGTACAACTCGTTGTCACCGGCGAACCGTTGCCGCTCACCGTCCCTGAGGGAAATTATGATGTAGATAATTTCCTCATACTCCGGCTCGCCCCAGCCGCGGGTCAGAATATTATCAGCTTGCGACGGCGTTAGGTTATCTTCCTGGGCGGAAAACCATAGGCGAGGTTTATAACTAACCTCCGGGCCAAACTTGGGTCTGAGGACGGATTTAGATTTTGTAACCCAACACCGACCAGTCCTGCCCCTCTTCTCTGTAACTATTATTCTCGTAAGGCTTTCCGTCATTTCTTCCTCCGTAGTACAAACCTCTTCAGAATATCGTAAGCGAAGTTGCCAATGATGCCTGACAGCATTAAGGATATAATTGTCGAGGTGAGGTTCGCTGCCTTGTTGCTTACACTCTCCCAATGCGTTCTGACAAAATCCGCTATAAGATCAACCCCGCCGACTCTGTAAATTAGCAGGAAGGTCGCTACAGCGACTTGCGATGCCATAACGACCCTCTCCCACTTGAAAAATCTTCTTAGCCATTGCTCGGGTAGACTCAAAGGATGCTTTCGACGAAAAATCACTAACAGAAGCATACCGACGAAGACCAGAAATACCCAAAGAGACATGACTAGAGAGGTAACAAACTCTGAATGAGAGTGAGTGTCTCTGAAACTTTGGGTGGTAGTGATGAGCCCAACGGCTAATATCACTAAAGCGACTAAGTGAATGTACCCGTTTACACGGTAAAAATGCAGTATTAGTGGGAAGAGGTTCTTTAAGTTACGCAGGCTTTCCTCAGTAAGAACAGGTTGGGCATTCTTTTCCGCAGCCGGAACAACACTCCGCTGCGTTGTGCGAGCGGGTTGAGGTTTTGCGGGCCTTCTCTTTTTTCGCCTGGCGGTCTTTGGCATTCTTACTAGATCATAAAATATCAATCGCGTCGTTCGCCGCCATCCCTCCGGTCATTACTAGGGGAGGGAAGTCTTAAATCTTGTACTTTAGCTTCGTTGATAATCTCGTGCGCCAGCCCGCCTAAATAACCAACTAGCGAGATGGCCTTCAGGCTGTTGACCTTTGACGGGTAGGCCGTATCTATCCCATGAAGCACCCGATGCCGATTGACAATGTCCGGGTACAAAGCCTCTTCTTTCCAATTCGCGCTAACTCCGCCGCGCGTCTTGAGTGGCTCTAACAGCACGCTGACGAACCTTTCTATCGGTAACGCTTCAACGACCTTGCGTGTCAGCGGGTCATCGGAGTTACGCTCTTTGCTAAAGAATTTCTTTCCGAGCAGTTCAATACAGATACCGTCGGCTTGCGCGAAGAACACGGGAACAGAGAGCGCATACTTACCCTTCTGGTGCGCCTCGAACGCCTCCTTTCGAGGTCACCTTCCCCAAACTCTTCTGGTGGACTCATTTGATTACAGCTCGAGAAGACGGTGTGTTACCAGCTTGGGAAGGCATTAGAATTGTGTGCGAGGACGTCGGCCAAGCTAAAAGTAATTTGTGACGTTGGTAAGTCGTCAGCCCATGTTTCTTATTGGTTGATCCATTAATGTCTGAGTTCCCAACATTGGTGATCAAATTTTAGTTTGATTGTGCTCAGGCTCCTCTGTTCAGCTACGGCACAAACGGCCTCGACAGGGAAAGTCCCTTGTCCTTAGAGTAGCCTCCCACTCGTCTCTGACATGCCTCTTCTCAGAAAAGATCAGAGAGATAGAGGGTTTGCATCTATTAACCGGTCGAAACAGGCCCGAAGCTGGGGCCCGTCTAATATCTCCGCAGGCCGGAAAAATTCGACGAACAGATGAAAATCATAAGTCTCTCTTTTATAACCTTCTTTGGTGGAAAAGCCTCAAGCTTACGCGCAGGAGAGTAACGCTATGAACGGAGGTATTTGCTTAAGCCCCAGCGAAGTGTTAAGGAATCAGTTTATTCAATCGGTGCCCCTCGCACGGCCTCGCCAGCGTATGTCGCATGATAAGGATTATCCTGTAGTCATAGTTTTTTCTGCGCCGGAGGGATTTATCTCCCTCGCTTCTTTAGCTCCGAGGCAGGCAGGTCATCAGTCCTTAATAACTAGCGTCTTTATCCTAAAAGCAACTTCCTCATTTTAAAGCTTATGACGCGGGGGACAGGCGATTCGTATGGAAGACGATCTCACACAACTCAAAGAAGCGTTAAACGACGTCCCGCCTGAGGAAAGGGCAGGATGGATAAGTCAATTCATTGAACTGGTAAAGCAAAAGGGGAGCGCCAAGTTAAATGCAAATACCTCCCTGTCCACTCTCTCTCGAACTAACTTCGAGAACGCTTATCAACTAATCGTCGGGGTAATGGGGTGGGAACTCGAACTTGCTACCGGTCAAATCGGGGACACCAATCAGAATCAAGTTCTTGAGCTTATTGATAGCGCAAGAAAGTCCGTCCCTTTTAATCAGAAGTTCGAGCTCGAAAAATTCAGGAAGACAGAAAGCAACTACCCGCTAACAGGCGCTGAACTGTTCCAGTGGGTGATCTTCAACAAGCTTGAATCGGTTGAAAAGAGGCACGAAAGAGAGCTATTAAACTCACATGCGCGGCCTCGCGAACAGACATTCGTTTTAAGATACCTCAAGGCTCTCCTCTTTCGCGTAGGCTACAAAAGACCCTTCCGCCTGGTCGGTGGAATCACAAGCTTCCTTTACAACTTCAACGCCGACGAGTTCGCGAGGGTCTACGACTGCTTAATGCAGGACGGAGAGAACGAATACGAAAAGAGCAACTACGAGAAGAACCTCCGCCAGCATATAAGAGATCATTTGAAATACGTGTTGGGTCGCTTCGGACAGTTTCTTGCTCTCGGGGAAGATGACACTCAGTGGAAGGATTTCAAAGAGGTTCGGGTAGAGCCCGATAAGATAGCTCATTCCGTGAAGCAAAGCCTCAGGCTTTTGCTCCCTTGGGATTCAGTCAATCGCCTGCCAGAAAATTTCGGTAGGCAGGACACCTCAATTCCCTTTTTCGCAACACGCAAGAAGGATTGGCGGCTGCGTTCCGTGGTCGGCCGTGACCGCCGGCGGCTACTCGTGGACCAGGATTTACTGGACCGAATGGCCCGGGCGCTGGACTGCCCAGAAATTTACGGAAATCACTTTATCCCGAGATTTAAGAAAATGAATAAACCAAATACATTCCCTCCGAAGCTCGATCAGTTGCCGATGCCTGGTAACCATTTATTCGAAGAGTTCAACCAACGCGGCGAACAACACTACAAGCGCCTGAAACAACTCGCCCCCAAGAGTCTTTTCGTGCGCGTTGACGATGAGCAGCGCGGGGGGGTGTATGACGTCACGGGGAAGGAGCCGCTTCATTTAGCCGTCACCGCAGAGGACAAGATTGTTGAGATATTCACCCACTGCGATGGCGAAGAGTTCTGCTTAGGCGCGGTGGTACCGGACGCGTTCGGCGTGTTCGATTACGCGGAAGCGCAAAGGGCTAAAGTATCCTGGCAGCTTCCTAACGGGCGAAAAATCGTTACCCGGCTCATCCCCGCGCCCGACGCCTTGGTTGATGAAAGCGGAGTCGCCTCCAAGGTTGACCTTTTTATTACCTATAAAGAAGCCTCTCTTAGAGACTTGGCGCTACGACCCGTTCGTTGGCTCAGCGCCAATTCTGCGTCCTTACTTTCTTTGCGTTTGCACAGCGCCATTAAATGGGGAGCTATATGGGCCCTATCGGCCCTCGTGGTATTAGCCATTTTCTTCATTGTCAACTCGCAGAAGGGCTCCGATCAGAATAAAGCAAATCTGCCCTCCCCACAGATGGAGAGTTTTCCCTCGAATTCAAACCGGGGAGGAGTGACCGCGCCTGAAGTGGCGGGAACTAATCAGAACGCTAATCCAAATCCTTCCCCGCAGACGCCCGTCGTGCCGCAGGCACTCCCCCCGGATAAAGGCACCACGGCTGAAAACCGGCGTAAGCCCAAACAGGCAGATGATGACGAATTGATAAGGAGAGAGTCTATCCCCCTTGAGAGGCGTGAAGAGATTATCGCTATGCTCAACGCACCGGCGAGCCTGCGACACGACGAAGGCGTAAACGTCCCGGCAGCCCTCAGTTCGGCAAACACTCGCGGGTCCGACCCCGCCGGTGCCAGTTTTTCAGCCTCGCCCGACGGCACTTACGTTAAGTCCTACAGGCCCACATTAATCTGGTCGGCGCCTGGTAATGCCCAAACATTTGTAGTGAGCTTGTGGGATTCTAAGGACAGGCTCGTTGATAAAGCGCAGACGTCACATCACACCTGGCAAACGAATAAACAGCTAGCCGACGATGAATTTTACCGCTGGGAGGTCGAAGCCATGGATGCTTCCGGCCAGCCGTTGCCTTTCCTAATCCAAGGAGCGTTCAGCACACTTACCTACGCACGTAGAGCCGAGGTAGAAAAGGACGAGAAGATATACTCTCAGTCCCACCTGCTGCTTGGCATCACGTACTTTAAAGTAGGACTGCTGGACGAGGCCGAGCGGGAATTCAAACTACTGGCGGCGGCTAATCCTAACTCCTCGAAGGCGCGTGGCCTACTCCGCCGCGTACAGGCCGCGAGAATAAACGGCCGACAAATTAAAAATGAGGTTCTCCCATGATCTTAAATAACCAGTTCCGCAAGGTAATCTGTGCCTCCCTTCTTCTCCTCTCGGGCTCACTGTGCCCAGCGGCTCTCGCGCAGACCGAAGGCACGATTAGCTCTGACTACAAAACCCTCCAGGGACTTGCCCTTAAATTTTTCGTGGCATGCCAGGAATTGGACTGGGACACTCTACGCGCGCTCACCCCACACGGAGATCTCGAAAAACTGGCCGTAAGTAAAGAGAGGCTTGAGAAATGGTCGTTTCGCGACCGTTACGATACGACTTCGCCCAAGTTCTCTCGATTTAATCGCAGCGGGATCAAAGCATCCTTGCGCATGGTGGTGATGTATACCTGGAAGGACTGGAAGACTAAGCAACCACTGTCCAGGCCGGGATCATTTAATTTTGAATTCGTTAAGGAAGACGGCGTCTGGAAGGTCGGTTACTTCGATAGCGCAGCGCATGATCTGCTGGAGGCATTTCTTGCCGCTAAGGATACTGACGAAGAGAAGAGAGTTCTTGACCGGGAGCGGGAATTACTCGACTCGCCGGAAATAAACGCCGTCTTTGACTACTTTTCGGGGTTGGGTCACAAAGGGGACGACCCCCGGTCAGACCATTTCCTGAAGGAAATTTCGAGCAGGGAGAGCAACCCGCTAGGTGTTACTTATGCTCTGTGGTGGCTCGGATACAGAGAGTACGAGCGCGGGGATTACCGCGAAGCAGAGCCGCACTTGAAGAAGGCCGTAAAAGTCGCCCAAGAGATACATGATACTTGGCTCCTGGCATCTTTGTGTGAAGATTTGGCTAACACTTATGTGAAGTTGAATGAAGACGAGCAAGCGCTGAAGTTTCACCAGCAGGGGTTGGCGGTATACCTACAAGACCCTAAAGATATCCAGGGTGCGATTAGAGCCCAACGAGCTTTCGCCAACGCCTATTTCGACGATAAGTCGTATGAAAAGGCCAGAGATCATTATAAAAAGGGGCAGGCGCTGGCCAGCGAGGTCCGGGATAGAGAGTGGGATGTAGTTTTTATCAAAGATATCGGGGATACCTACTATCAGCAAAATGATGCTCTCAACGCTCTGGTTTGGTATCAAAAAGCCCTGGACGTGTTCGCGGCCCTACCAGAGTCCCCCCTAAAGGTTAAGGACACTTTATCTCTCTGGGAGATTCACCAGTCAATCGGCGCTACGGCCGGGAAACAGAAAAACTTCGCCCAGGCGCTGAGCTCATTTAAGATGGCGCGCGAAACCGCCTCGTTAATGAAGGACGCGGTCGGCATTATCTCGACCTTCAGCGCCACTGCTAAGCAACACCTGACCAGTCAAGACTTAGAAACGGCCCTCAACTATTACACTCAAATGCTCGAACAGCTTGACGGAATAAGCCATCTGGCCGACTGCAATGATTGTTTAGTTGAACCTGTCGCCACCCTGTTTAGCGGGGGGGAAGACATGGCGCTGGTAGAGACGTTTCTTGTCAAGACCCTTGACAAGTATGAAGCTCGCTTGCCGAGAGCCGAAGTTTTAAAGCTACGGGCTATCGCAGGGGATATTTACGCTAAGAGAGGAAAGAACGCCAAGGCGGAGGCGGAGTTCAGGTGGCTGCTCCGCCAGGAGGGCGTAGCGGATGACCTGAAGGCTGCAATCACCCTCGATCTTGCGACCGTCTATGCATCACAAGGGCAACTCGATGCGGCCTGGAAATATTTAATTCAAGCAGAGGCGTTGGGTAAGCGATCAGCCGACAAGGAGATGCTTAATTTTATAGAGACCACGAAAGCCCTATTAATCACGGCCTTCCTTGACAACAGCGCTCAATCAATTCGGAGGCTACAGGAACTTATCTCGCAATCAACGGACAAGTATTTCCTGAGCGTCGCCCATGTTTACCTGGGCATGGCATACATGTTTAATGATGAGAACGACAAGGCGCTGGCCAACGCCAAGAAAAGTCTTGAATACATAGACCCCGAAGTGCCATTTCAAGCTTCGCTTTCATCGCTGGCGATGCTGACGATGAGCATCGTTTACATCCATTCAGGCAGATATCAAGACGCGTTAGAGGCAGCGCAAAGGGCGGGCAGTATTGCCGAAAGGTTAAACCTATTCCACATGTTAGGGTCGGCTAAAGCAATCGAGGGCCTCGCCTTTTACAAACTCGACAAACTTTCGCCCGCCCGCGAAGCCCTGGCCCGAGGCATTCAATTAATAGAAGAGCGTCGCGGGTACCACGCCGGCGGCGTTGAAGGCGCGGTCAGTCATTTTGAGGAGATGATCACGCCTTACGTGACCATGCTAGATGTTTTATACGAGATGAAAGACTACGGGGCGGGCGTGAATTTCATCGAGAGGTCTAAGGCCAGGGCTCTCTTAGACATCCTCTCTGGGGACGCTCGCGGGAGGCCACCCGCGGAGGCTTCTTCAACCCCGAGCCCCTTATCCGAGAGGGGAACAGATAATCCTGGGAAGAGTTTCGGCGTGCTCGTTCCGCTGGACGTGTCCGGGAAAACGCCCTTGCTGAGTGAAGCTGAGATAAAGTCACTGCTCCCGGACCCCGACACGGCCTTGTTGCAGTACGCGGTCACCGATGAACATATTTATCTATTTCTCTTCTCCAGCACAGACACGGGCGGCGCTCCGGGGGCGGCGCGGAAGGATTGGCGCGAGAGGGCGTCGTGGAAAGCCTACAGATTAAATATCTCTAAGGAGGCGCTGGAGGACAAAATCGACGAACTGGAGGCGCTGCTTTCCGAAAACCGGTCCGGCTATAGCGCTCTTTGTCAACAACTATATACTGATTTGCTGCGACCCGCCGCTGGCGACCTGACCGGCAAAACCTCTCTCATAATTATTCCCGACGACGTGCTGTGGGAAGTCCCCTTCCAGGCATTACAACCGGCAGACGACCACTTCCTGATGGAAGATTTCGTTATTTCATACGCGCCTTCGATGGCAGTCCTTAATAAGATGGTCCGCTCCAACGGCGCGCGGCGCCAGGCGGCAAGCGTCGGCCAGCGCGCAGAGGTGTTGGCCTTAGCCGATTCCGCCGAGACGATTCAGCGAGTGGAGATCAACCCGATTACGGTTAACGAAATAATGTTCTCCATCAACACGACCGGGGCTCAGGCGCGGGCACCAGTCTTTAACAGGGTACAGACCAGACGCTACGCGACCTTAAAGCCTTTGCCCGGCGCGACGGACGAAGTGAAAAGGCTGGTCGGGATATACGGCCCGAGTGGGGTCAAACTATTAGAGGGGCCGTCACTCACGAAGGAAACGTTCAAGCGCGTAGCCGGTCAGTACCGCATTCTCCATCTCGCCACGCACGGCATCCTGGACTTCCAAAGCCCTTTGGACTCAGGGGTAATCATAGGCAAGCCAATCTCTGTGCCTCAAAACAATGAAGGTAACCAGCCACAAGCGTGGTCCGTCATAAGCGCCACCGGTTCCAGCCCCCAGCTCTCGACTGAGAGGTGGCTGCTGAGCGCGCGGGAGGTGATGGAGATGCGCCTGCGGGCTGACCTGGTCGTGCTCTCGGCCTGCGAGACGGCGGGCGGCGGCCAAAGCAAGGGCGAGGGCATGGTTGGGTTAACCTGGGCCTTCGCGGCCGCCGGGGTCTCGGCAGTCGTCGCCAGTCAGTGGGCCGTCCATGACAAGGCGACCGCCGTCTTGATGGAGGACTTCCACCGAGGGCTCCGTAACTCCGGGCGTCGTGACGGGACATATAACGGAACTGCCAGGGCCTTAACCGAAGCAGCACGTGCTTTAGCCTCTAAGCGAGAATACCGGCATCCTTATTACTGGGCAGCTTTTATCGTGGTTGGCGACGGTAAATAAATTCTACCCCTAATCGGGGCCAAGAGAGGTGCTCGCGCGACGGAGGGGACATAGTGAAAATGAGGGACGGACATGATCGCTAACGTCCGATTGGAACAGCCATCGCTCGTTATCATCCTGCTGTTAGTCACTTCGGTTGGCGCGGGGGCTCCCCTTCAGAGCCAGACTAATGGCTTGAAAACGGATGACGAAGAAGCCGCCGTGAAATCAGTATCCCTCAGATTCCTCGACGCCTGCATAAAGGATGACCGGGCGACCATGAACGCACTTTGGCACCTCGGAGCCAGAAGACCGGTTCAAATCAACAGAGAGCTTCTCGATAGGGGAGATCAGGGTACGCTATCCCTTGAGGCGCCTAAATTTTCCCACCTCAACATTCGCCAGAGAGAGACGAGCCTTCGCATGGTCGTGGGGTACGTGTACAAAGACTGGGAAACCGGTGCCCGAATTGATGAGCCATTCTCATATAACGTCACGTTGGTCAAGATCAACGGCGAGTGGAAAGTGTCTGGTTTAAGTTACGCCTTTCTCGATCTCATATCGGCATTTTTAACCGCCAAGAGTTTCGACGCGGAAAGTCGTCTGCTCGGGCAGGAGCAAGAACTTCTTAACTCTACCGAGACAATTAATATTGTGAGTTGGATCAGCTATCACAGGGAAGACGAGAATTCGGAAAAACTCGACCGCCTGCTAATGTTTATTGCGGAGAGATCCGAATACGAACTGGGGCGGTCGCACGCGCTGTGGCAACTCGGCGATTCTCTTATCGAGGAAGAGAGATATAAAGATGCTTTAGCCAAGTTCCGGGAGAGCAGGGACACATCTGAAAAACTCGGCAAGCGGCTTATGGTCGCCGCGGCCGAAGCTGGAATGGGGCGGACCTATATCCATCTAAAAGACGATCAGCAGGGACAAACACACCAGGCCCTGGCGCTGAGCCTGTATTTAAAAGAGCCTCAAGACATGTTCGCCGCTATTAATGCGGAGCGCAGGTTCGCGTATGCTTATTACAACACCAAACAATACGGGAAGGCCGCCGACCGCTACCTAAAAGCCTTAAAACTCTCGCAAGACTCAAATGAAAGGGAGTGGCAGGCCACACTCCTCAAAGACGCGGGCGATTGTTATTTACAACAGCAGAAATATACGGAAGCGGAGGAAGCATACCGGAAGAGTCTTTCCGAATTTAATACCCTTCCCAATAAGCCCGCGACGGTTCTAGGGCTACTGAGTGTTTGGGACATCTATAACTCACTGGCCGAATTGTCCGCGAAGCGGAAGGATTTTAACGGGGCGGTAAATTTCTACGATCTGGCTCGCAGTAGCGCGGTCCAGAGCAAGTCGCCCGAAGGGATTATTGCCAGTCATAAGGGGCTGGCCGAATTCTATTTGGAGAGCGGAGATAAGGTCCGCGCCGTCAAGACCTACAACGTCATACTCGAACGCCTGTCGGAGATTGGAAGCAGACACCGAATTGCCGAGCAGTTGAGGCTGCTGACCAGCGACATGGCGTTCGAGGCCGGCGAAGTAAAGTTGGGTGAAGAGTTCTTAAAACAGGGGACGCAGAAATACGGGCGCTGGTTTTCTCAAAGAGAAAATGCCTGGCTGCTCATGACCCAGGTGATGCTCGATTTTATTAAAGGCGATTGGAGCCGTATTGATGAATTATGTCAAAAGGTTCTGGACATCGAAGAGGCACAGGACGAGGTCAAGATTATGGCGTCAGTTATGACGTCAATGATACTCGTCTTTAAGAACCAGCTAGACGTTGCCTTCAAGGCGCTGGGGCGGGCAGAGGCAGTCGCGCGCAACGGAACCAGCAGAGAGCTGCTCGATATTGTCATCCACTTCAAACTGGTGATGATGCTGGCTGCAGAGGCGGGGAAGGAAGGTGGGAAGTTACGGAAGCCGACCGCAGACATGGAGAAGTTAATCACTGAAATCTCCGACCCCAACATTAAACGGATGACTTACATTTATCTGGCGGGGGTCTATCTGTCCAACTCAGAAAACGACAAGAGTTCAAAAGAGACGGGCCTTAATTATTTGAAAGAAATTATTCGGACTGCTGACCCGGATGATCCTTTGCAGTCAGTGACCACGATGATGGCCTGGTTATTTTTAGCCGCGGTCAGTAAAGAGGAAGGGCAATATCAAGAGGCGTTAAATGCTTTGCGTGAAGTGAAACGACAGGCGGAGGAGTCCGGATTGTTTTCCAATTTAATGTGGGGGCTTAAGGGATTCGAGGCAGAGATTCACGTTACTAAGGGGGACAAAGAGCAAGCAAAGATTCTGTACGCACAAGCAATCGACGCGCTTGAGTTACAACGCGACAATATCACAGGGGGGGCGATTGGGAGGATTCAGTTCTTCAACAACGTCAACGAGCTTTATAAACAATTCATCACCCTGCTCGTCGAGCAGGGTGACGTGGACCGTGCTCTTCTGTACGCCGAAAGGGCCAAGGCCCGGACGTTATTGGACCTCGACCCGCAGGCATCACAACCCAAGTGGAATAAATTTAAGGAATGGCTTCCGGGGGCAATAATAATGCTCACGGGCGTAGATACTGACGGCGTGCCGCCCGCCGCACCTTTGTCGCCCGAATCTCCTGTTAACCTTCCCTTTCACAGCCCCGATGAAACCAAGACACTACTGCCCGACAAGCAAACGGCGATTCTTGAATATGTCGTGACTGACGATAAGACCTATCTTTTTGTCTTGACCGCGGACGACATGGGTAAGAATGTTAAGGCCGGCGATTCTTATGCCGAGGCTCCCGCCGCCGTTTCATGGCATCTATATCCGGTCGAGATCAATAAACACAGCCTCACTTACTACATCTCCAAATTCAAAGACCTGATAATCAACAACAGGTCAGGATACACGGCTTATAGTCAATTTCTTTACGGTCTATTAATCCCGCAGCAAGCGAGAGACCTTCTGGCGGGCAAAAGCTCACTAATTATAATTCCCGATAGCGTCCTCTGGAGTCTGCCGTTTCAGGCCCTACAGTCAGAGCCGGACCATTTTTTACTGGAAACCTATAACATTTCTTACGCGCCTTCTTTATCCATCTTCAGGCAGGCTCACAAACTGCGCGGCACTCACGAAGCTCAGCCGCTGCCTCCGGCACAAAAGGACGTGCTCGTTATCGGCAATCCGAATAAGATTACCCAGGTAGTCGAGTCCGGTTTATTAGGTAAACCATTATTCCCTTTCATCACGTCAGGCCAAGGCACGGACGGCAACACGAATGAAGACGAAGGCCGCCTACTACTCAAGCCTTTACCAGGAGTCGCCGCCGAGATCAGTATGATGCCCAACGTCTATGGCAATAGAGTGGAAATTTTAATTGGGCCAGCCGGAACTAAATCTAACTTCCAACGGGTGGCAGGCAGATTCCGGATAATCCATCTCGCCACACACGGAATCCTAAGCAGCACAACCCCCATGGAGTCATCAATAGTCTTGGGACCGGAATCACCTAAGAACAGTACGAGAGCTAACGGAAGACCAGATAAGTTGCTAAAAGTATCAAGCGATCAGTTGCTGAGCGCGCGGGAGGTTATGGAGATGCGCCTGCGGGCCGACTTGGTGGTCCTCTCGGCCTGCGACACGGCCGGGGGTAGCCTCAGCGAGGGTGAAGGCGTGATCGGCCTGACCTGGGCGTTTGCCGCCGCGGGTGTGCCAACGGTCGTCGCCAGCCAGTGGGCGATCCACGACCGGACGACTGCGGACCTGATGGAAGTCTTCCACCGAAGGCTTCAAAGCTACAGGCAGAAGGACGGGACGGTGAGACAAACAGCAGCGGCCCTTACTGAGGCCGCACGTGTAATTGCACGAAAGCGCGAGTATCGTCACCCTTACTATTGGGCAGCTTTCATTGTTGTCGGCAATGGTCAGTGAATCCCCCCTACATTCATCTACTGGATGATACTATTGGATTATAGCCCGCTAAGGTGATTAGACTCCCTATGTAGGGGCTATCAGAACCACACACATGTACAAATAATCCTTCGTCGATTTCCTCCGGCCAGCGGAAAAAACATACAAAGCATAGAATTGAATCCTCTCCAAGGCGTATAGGTAGCCTTGGAGGTTTTTAACTATGCTACACCTTAACGATTTCGTAATGGCTCTAGCAGCGGCAGTCTTGGTGGAGTTAATTAAGGTACTGCCACGCTTTTTCCGGCGTAAGTAAGAATCACAATTCTCATGCGACTTTACCTAGCCGAGGGCCTATGCACTCTCGCGGTTAACTATTTCCACACGACAAAAGGTTTGTATTCAATGCCGGAGCGCACCGACTTAAGTCTAATTTGGAAGACCGTGCTAGGAGGTGTTCTATCCCCACGCGGCGACCTACAGGGATAGTACGCCCTTACTCCACCCCGATTTTATTACGGCAAGAGAAGTGATCGCCTCGTCCCAATTGTAATGAGAGTCAATCTTTCTTATTTTGCAGTTCGCATCCTGAGCACCAAACGCCACCAGCTTTCGCTTTCCGCAACCGGCAGATTCCAAACCTCACTTGATAGGATATGTCCGTAGCGTCTGCTGAGTTCTGGCCAAAGTTCGGCCATGCGCCACAGCAGAGACGTGAACGCCACATTAGAGGCCACGGGATTATTTCGAACGTGCGACAGGATCGAAGCTACTTCTATTAGTGCGCCGGCCCGCATTTCCACTGAATTGAATTGCGCGTCTGAAGTATCTTCCTTGCCTATCGCCACCTCATTCCTGAGCATTTCTAGGAGCTGCTCACGATGTTTTTGCAGTAAGCTCTCGTCGCCGATATTCGCCGCCTGATTAGCCGCGGCGCGGAAGGCAAACCATGCGGGGCGAAATCCGTCTTCGCGCGCGGTGGACGGGTTGAACGTCTCGAGCGCGCTTCGGCAGATTTCCCCGAACTCGGGATAAATCGGAAGGTCATCTGTGACCACCTGTATCCAAGTCCAGTTAATGACCCGCGACTGGTCTGTTATCAATTCTTCAAGATAATTCTTTACGCCCAGTTTCAACTTATCCGGTGAAAGTATTTCGAGCCCCTCGGGGCCGATCAACCCAGACAGCACGGCATGACGGTCCCCGCCCAGCACCGCACCCAGAGTGTCCTGGCAGAGCGCCGTATCGCTTAAAAGGGAGAACTCCGGGAACATGATGCCATCCCCTACTTCCCGGAACACCCCCTCCCTTACCAGCCCCGGTATGCCCACCGCCTCGAGGACCGCCTGATCGATCCCTTTCAGCATACTCGCGACGCCATGCGTTAAGAACTTGGTCCGGTTGAAGCGCCTGGGGTGGGCGCAGTCTGTCCAAGTTTTTGGGTCCCTAATGAGCGCCTCGCGGAATGAGCTACGCCCCACGACATCCAACATGGAGACTATCCCGTCGGCGGTGTAGCCGAGCCCGCGGAACATGCCATGAAGTCGGGAGGCGGGCGCCCAAGTCACCGCCAACCTTACGCCAGAGGACCAACGCTGGCTTTCTGCCCACTCCCCGATTTCGTCGTTAACAAACGTCAGGAGGGCATGGAATGCGTGAAATTCTTTAGCCCCGACGTCCCCGTCGTAAAGCTTAGTCAGAACCTTCCTTGCAATTTCAATGGCGGCGTCACAGGCAGGGGAGGTGCGCAGAACCAAGTTAACGAGGTGCAGTCGGCGCAGCGGAGACGTCCAGGCCAGCACGAGGCGCTCGAATAACTCCAGCCTTTCGCCCTCCGGTAAGCGTGAAACGGCGGCGATGGCCTCTTCAGGCATTGCGACCGGCACGCTCGCGAGACGCGCAATCGCGGTGAGTAGATCCTCCTCCTTGAGAAGGGCAGCAGCGCATTCTCCCCAGACGTCACTAATCCTGCCGCCCTCGACGGTCATCGGGAGCCGCAACCGTCCCGCGAAGCTTTCCGCGGACGGCGGAAGAAGGTCGGACCAGAAGACTGGCTCGTGGTCCCGGAATCTCTGCTCTAATTGGGAGTAGTAGAGTTCGGACGACCGCGCCCGCCACTCGTACAGTCGTGTTAACCTCGCTACCGTGTCTTCCGTGGAAGCCAGTTCGTCTGCCTCCTTCTCGAATTCTTGCTGGCCGCAGTCGAACCACTTGCGTAGCCTTTCGAGGGCGGCGCGGCGGGCTCCTACGTCCGGCAGCAGTAACCCGAATGATGGGTCACCCATCTCCCCTACTTTGGTGTTCTCCGAATTCATGACCGCGACGGTAGGGGAGAGTTCGTCGCCGCCCTCTCCCGTTTCCCGGACGAGGCGGTACTCGGTGTCCGAATCGTGCGCCTTGATTGTCGCGGAGCCGCTCGCCAAAGCCGTTTCCACGGCCCTCCAGTAGTCATCCGCGGCGAAACTGATGCTCGCGGCCGTGACGACACTGCCCATCCGTAGCCGCAGCCACTCGGTCATCTCCGCGTCGAGATCCATCTCGTCTGAGATGACGTCCGGCAGGTCGAGGAAAAATTTACCCATGAATGCCCTTGTGAACAGTTCATTCTGCCCCCAGCTGACACTCTGACCTTTCACAAACTCGAACCGCTCTCGCAACTCAGCGGCCGTCGCCTTAATAACCTCCGGGACTGAGCCGTAATTGCTCGCAATTATTCGCTCAGTCAGCCAGTTGAAATATTGATTACGTCGCTGCACGGGCTCAGTTACGATGGGGTTGCCGTGCATGCCCACGCCCCGCATGAGCAGATTGCTCAAGTCCAGGGCGATGATTCTCGCGGATGTGTAAACGCTGCTCGGCGGGACGTCGTCTCTTCTCAGGTGCGAGAGCCCGTAATTCCCCGTATAGAAGTTGTTGAGTATCCAATCGGCACGCGCCGTCGCAGACTCGACGTCCGCCTTATCATCTGACCACACGCCGGCGATGGCGTCGGCCGTGGCGTTAATTATTTGGACGACGAAAGGCAATTCCGAATGAGGGTTCGGCGTGTCACCGCCGGGCGAGCCCAGTTGCAGAATATCCTTATCCAGCAGGCACGAAGAGTAGTAAGTGCGGAGAGCCGATAGGGCGTCCGTCTCAACGAGTCTGCCGTTTACAACCCGCGCGCTTTTCAGATGATGGATAATTTCGCTTCCGTCGAGAGGGACGTAACGGAAGTCGCCTTCGCGCAGGCGTTGTAAGAGATTGTAATAATCATGCTCGTCTAACTCGCCGCGCAACCGGAGGGCAAACAGAATCTCGTTTATGCCGATGAGGGGAACCCCAGCCTTTGCGTCGTTACGCAGGGGGTATTTATTCAGTGCGCGGTCGTCAGCCCAGATGACGTCCCACTCCCGCGGCTCGAACAGAAATAGGTCCAGGGTGGCAACGAACTCGTGGTCGAGCTTCTCTTCCCGCTCGTCTCTTTGCGCTACCCGCTCGTCCGGGATGCCGATGAATTCATAGGTTCCTTCGTCGAGCCCGTCGCTGATGCGGTCGATGAGCTCACTCAGCCAGATTTCGATCTTCGCCTGTCGCTCATAGAATTGAATCGTGCCTTCAGCCTCTTTAACACAGTCGGGTGAAATGAAAACATCAAAGCCGTCGCAGGCCCTCTCCAGAAGGTTCGCGCCGGCGAGAACGTCGGCCACGCCCCCCATCAGGAAGAGTTTTGAACCGATCAGCGGACAGACCGGCGAGCCTTCCTTCCCTTCTTCGCCGAGGGCTCTGACCGCTTCCCTGTATGCCTCCCTGGCGATGCGGCCGTTTTCTCTCAAGCTGTCGGCGAGTGCGCGGCCATTGACGATTCGATTATCTAGCGCCTCTGGGAGAATGAGCAGTGCGTGACGGCCTATGCCGTAACATGTGACCGGGCGGAATCCTAATGCGAAGCTTCCTTCCGAGAGGGCGGCGGCGAGCATTTCCATCCGATCTCTCCCTAGCTGTTGTTCCAGGTTGGCTGCGTCGGCAGAAATTACTTCTCCATTGTCAATTTCGCCACCGCCGTCGCCTTGTTCACCGGCTACCGGCCCACCATCCCCGCCGTCTGCGACTAAGTGCCGGACTTGATCCAAGCACTCGTCAGACGGTTTTTCTTCCAAGACATGGAGTTTGCCTTTCGACACAAGGTCGAGGACGATGCGGCTGTTGTCCAGTTGCGATTGCTGGTGTGGCCTAAGCTTGTCGCGTTGCGCGATTAAGGCGGTCGTCACGTGGCGCGGTATGCGCAGTGGCTTGAATAGTTTTTCGATCTTCTCCAGGACGCCGAGTTCGTGCGCCAGAAGCAGCGACGTGGTGTCACAGTGTAACCTCCAGTTCTTCGCCGCCTCCGCGTAATCCGCCGGCAGCAGTGTTCGGCCTCCGTGCCGGATTAAAATCCGCTTCCTGAGGTGAGCATCAGATATGGTCCTGTTCCACTCAGCGAGGCCGCGGAAGACCTGCGCTAGGCCGGCCTTAGCCAGCATCTGAAGCGGGGCCTCTCCGGAGGCGTACTTTTGCTCAAGCTGCTCTTGGCGCTCCCTCCCCTCCCTCATCATTTCGAGGGTCTGCTCCATGCTCATTACCTGCACCGGCCCCTGCCCCTGCGCGGCATACTCCATCATACGCTGCATGAGGGAACCCCTCTGGTTCTCGACCCCGAGTTTGGCGGCCATCTGCACTGCGAAGGCTGTTAGGTCCGGGTCGTCCGAGGCGCTTTCCGCCGCCCGCGTCTAGAACTTCTTGGCAAGCGTCGGATTTTTGAGTTGAACAAGGTGGGCGGCGCGTAGTAGCTGGCCTGACGTGAGGTCAGCCTGGTTGAGGAGGCGCCGCGCGCTCACCTCAAGGCCGGTTAAATCCCCTTTGGTTAGCTGCACGTCCATCAAAAGCATGACGCTCTCAACCCCGGGATAGTCTTGCGTCAGCTTCTCAGCCTCCCCCATTGCCTCTTTGATGTCGCCCGTATTTATCAGGCAATGAACTCGTAATTTCCTCAGGTCGGCGGGGAGTTTGTCGTTCGGAAACAACGACTCGTACTTATTTAGTAGTTGCAGGCATTGCCCCGGCCTTTTGGCGTACCACGCCGCCGCGAAGACAAAGCGCGCCGCCGAGGTTGTGCCGACGGCGTCACAGTAAAGCTCCGCCCGTTCCGCGACGTACGGCCAATCACCTAGCTGCCCCTTTATGTCACATAGTGTGAGCAGAGATCCTACGTCGTTCTCCTCTTCGTAGCTCTTCTCTAAGTAAGAAATTAGTGGTTGCCAATCCCCCGTACTGTTGGCGATCTCACAAAGGGAGGCGGTTCTGATTGCGTGCCGCAGTGACTGATCCTCCACCTGTGACGATTCCCCTAAGGCGACCTCCGCTCGGCCGGCAGCCACCAGAAGTTGCGCCCGCCAGTAGCGCCAAAGGTCGAGTTCGTCCTCCGCGGCGAAGGCGTCCCTCTTCTTATCGAGCAGCTCGAGGGCTTCTTGGTAGGTACCCTGCTTCAGGTGAATGCCCATCAGGGCGACTAGTTTTTCTAGTCCTGCGGTGCCACGGCCGCCAGGCGCTTCAATACTCTGCGCGAGCGCGGACGCGCTGGCAGAGAGGTCTACGTCGTAGCGATGAAATAGCACCCAGGGAATAATGCGGACGTCGCCCGGGTCATCCGCCAGGCGCCTTTTACATAGTTCAGTTGCCTCGGGCCGGAGATCAGGCAGGCTTGATAAACAGGCTACGTGCCACGCCTCAATGGTTTTAAGCTCGTCGCTTCCCGGTACAGATAATTCGGCAATCTGCCTGCACTCTTCGGCGGCCCTGAGGATGCGTTCGCGGCTCTCCGCATCCCCCTTGACCATTGTGAGGGGAACCGGCCTGGGGTAAGGGATGAGGCGTGGGGGCAGTACTACCGGGGACAAGGCGCTGAAGTAATCAATGATCGCCCTGCTAAAACGAACATTGAGCCTGTGGGGGCGTTCGGTCATGGCCCGGCTGATATGCTCCCTGGCAGCCTGTAAATCTTTCGAGGCCAGTTGAGCGAGGGCATAGAGTCGCTGCGTCTCCGCGTCGAAGGCCATCCCCGCTGGCGGATGACGCAAGGCTTCCAATGCCTCTTCTATTCTGCCCGTCTCAATTAAGAGGCCGAGGCGTAAGTTGAAGCTGTCCAGAGTCGTGGGGTTGGGTAATTCTTCGAGTGCCGCCTCGTGCCCCTCCACGAGAACCTTGATTCTCGCGCGCAGCGTCGCGTCGTCATCGCTAGGCTCAGCCCCTGTTGCTTCGGCAGCCAACGCAGCCGCCTCCGTCACCCCACTCGCCTTTTTGAGGCTCAGCGTCATTGTTGCTAGGGCACGTAACACGGCCGCGCGCAACCGGCCGCTAAAGGCAGCCCAATTGGCAGACCGGCGATACTGCCATACCCCTTCGTAAGCCTCTTTCGATGTGCCTTCACGAAAGAGTTCGCGCAACTCCTCCAGCTTGTCCAGCTTCTCGTCAGAGAGTTCTGAAGAGACTGATTCCAGTTGGGAACTCAGAACGTTTAACGCCGCCCCGTGGGGCGTATCCGGCGAGGTGGCGTCGGTCGGTGCCGCGTTTATAGTTATCTGGTTGTTGCTCCCGCTAACGATGACACTCCGGTTGACGCCACCTGCAACTCGAACACCGCCGTCTCCCGCAGGCCCGTGATCGGGGATTACCCCTGCCGGTGTGGCCTCGAGCAATGCCCTAGTGTAGGCGGCAGCTACAACGGCCGCATACAACTGCCAGTCGTCGCCTTTATTCATGTCACAGTAGTCACAGATCCCACGGACGACGAGGTACTGCACCTCGACCGTCCACGCCGCGTCGGCGATACCGGAGCCCTCCATCTCGACTGCCTTTACGCCGAACCTGTCCCGGAGCTGATCCCTCTTAAGGGGGTTCTTCAGGAGAGTGTTCGACGACGCAATCGGTCCGAGAAAGACGCGCGGTGTGTCCTTCATCCTCCTCGGGTCATTCGGGTGGGTAATAACCTCGTCCGGGTCGGCGGAAGAAACTAGAACGTCTGTTTCGGCAGGGGGGCGGGCTGCCGACAGGCGTTCGGCGACCCGGTCGATATGTTGAACCCAAGGCCGCTCGCCCTCCAACTCCTCAGCCTGAAGTAGTCTGGCAGTTTCTACTAAACTCGCGCTCGGCGGGCGCGGAGGGTGTCGAGGGGTAAACTCAACCTTTCCGTCTGCGAGCTCCTCTTTGCCAAAATCATACTGAACGACACCCTCCCGGTTTGAGACGACGATGTCGCCGAGGCGCACGTGCTCGGGCGGTTTATTGGGGTTCGGTACGCCGCCGGCGATGCCCGACATGATGACTGTATGTACAGACGGGAAATGCGTTAGGAGGAGCGCGGCGCGGGTGGACGCATGATCGTTTCCGGTGTCAGGGAGGAGCGCTAAAACTATCTGATGCCTGCCGCCGTTAGGCGCCGGTACTTCGCCGTAGAGATACTGTCTGCCAGCACCCCGCCCCGACACGAAGACCGGGCGCTGGGATTCAAGAAGGACCTTAACCGCCGCGTACTCGTGAGGCAGTGCGGTAATGATCCCCACCCCGGGTTGCACGTCTTGCTCATTTAACGTCGGCGTTTCATTAAGGGTTTCCTTCGACACAAGTGTCACCTTTGGTCAAGCCAAGGCTAAACCCCCAGATGCCTCAGAATACGTCCGTTTGCGGGAGATAAAGAAGGAGTTACAAGGTCTATTCTTTTCGTTTCTTGAAATCAGCGAACGCTTCGGCCAGGTTAATTGCGACGGCATTCGCCATTTCAACTGCAACTTCCATTTGTGAACCGCTTTTACTTTGGTCTAGCTTATCTGCGATGCCCCTTATGATGGCTAAGGGTACAACCTTTGAATAATTAACGACGGCTTCGGCCGCGCCAGCTCCTTCCATATCAACGGCAAATACTTTGGCCCAATCCTTAAATGTTTCGTCAAATTGAGTGTGGCTCAAAAAGACTTTTTCTCCAGAAGCAATAGGACCTATAAAGACCCGCGGCGGCTTATCAGAGTAATGCTTGAAGTCAATTTGTAGGCTCACAGGCTCTTTGGACACTTTGCGCGCTAATGTCACGAATGCCGGGGGCGTGTTGTAGATGACCTTGAAGCGGGGAGATATGCTACCTTCACTGAGCCGAGCCGGCTCATAATGAATAACAGAATCGGCAATTACTACATCGCCTAACGAGAGATCGCGCCTTACGCCACCCGCGATCCCGACAAGGATGACGCAATCCGGATCTAAATCGCGAAGCATATTGGTAGCGGAGACGGCAGCGCCAAGATTCCCTGGGTACTGCAAGGGAAGAACACTTACATTTAAATCAGGCCGGCCTTTTAAAGTTCCCCTGTAGTACAGCCTGTTACTACGCACTTCCTCCGCGACACCCTCAAGATGCACTAGAAAGTTTTCCAGGCTCATGTGATCTAACAGGACAGCGATCTGTACTTTCGCTGGCTCAGTAGAGCTCTTACTTGGTTGAGTGCCCCAGCGTTGTGCCTGCACTGCATGCTTGCTAAGAATCGCGTCCAATGGTCTAACCAACAACGTCGAGCCTTTAGCGGAAGTCCCTGCGGCGACTAACACCCCGACTGGCTGTTCACCTTCTTCGTAAACCACCATAGCTCCTGAAGCACCCGGCCTAAGATCTCCGGACTTAACCTCGACTAAAAAGAACGGTGCGCCAGAGACGCCGATGTTTTGCATAGTCGGCGGTGAAATTACATCGACGGCCGATATAAGGCCTGATACAAGACGGCCGGGTAAGACAATGTTCACCCTGGATCCGGGTCTCGGAGGGGTGATGCTAGTTAGCAGTTCGCCCTTAGTCAGGTAGTCGGACGTGAGGAGGGCTACGTCTTCTTCGGGGTCAAGAACATAAAGTGTTGCAGGTACTCTCGAACCGTTACTCGTCAGTATAGTTATCTCGGTGCCGGATGGTTTAGACCCAAAGGCGTGGGCCGTAGTTAAGGCGACGGGCCGCCCACCCTGTTCAGATAAGATTGGGCCGACGCAGGCGACCTGTACGTCATCGAGCAAGACAACATCACCCGGCCTGATCTTGTCGGCCGAGAAGAACTGAAGTTCATCAACGTACTGTACTACCACATCGATACCTTCGATTTGATTCGGCAGAGCTGGTGAATGTCCCGTCCTGACAATTACGACTATGGTCTGTCCGGTGCCGACGGCTAAGACGCCTGGGAGACTGCTGAGTTCTTCTCTATGCCTGCTCAACACTTCCTGTATTCTACCGGTGTCCTGCGTTGCATTAACCTGACTCGGGTTACCGATAGATAGCACAGTCTCGGCGTCTTGTTCGTTCGCCGCCGACGTCTGGGTAGTTTCGAGCAGAAAGTTGGCGAGGATGCGTGCGCCGAAGTCCCAGGAACATTCTCCATTCAGATACTCTCCGAGTGTGTGTGTGTGTTCGGCGCTGCGTGCCTCGTCTTCAAAAATCTGCCTCATCGAGGCTGCAAATCGCCGTCCCACTTCTTCTGCCGATCCATCCATCGACACTATAGTTCCTCCCAAATCGAAAAACTTCTTCGCAGCTATTCCTCTTATCACTTCAGCTATGCCACTCTCCGAACTTATCACCACAGGCACACGGTACGAGATTGCTTCACAGGCGACGAGGCCAAAGCCCTCCTGCCTAGACGGCATAACGACTACGCTGGCTTGAAGAAGATATCTTTTCAGATCAGCTTCACTTGCAGTATACGGCCGGACGCGGATTTCTGCGCGAGTACCAGCGCGGCCGGAGAGCTCGGTTAACTCTCTCTCAAGTCCTTCCAAGTCTCCGGTTGCACCCCGGACGGCGAACCAGGGGATGGGCCTTATTCTGGTCGCCGAGTCTTCTGCCCACATCCGTAGCAAGTGGCCAGCAGCGTACGCATAAATATCCAAACCCTTAACCATACGGCTGTCAGTTCTACCTATAAACAGCACCGTCGGCTGCTCCGGAGAGGTTCTTTCCGTTATGCTCCTCTCTACCCCACAATCAACCCTTAAAACCTTCCCCGTCCACTCAAGAGCGTTGAGTTGATCAGTCATTGATCTCGCGATCCTTGGGCCTATGCAAGCGACGACATCGGCTCGCTGGGCGAGTTCAAGTTCTTCTCGCATACGCCCCTCACGTTCTCGCACGAAAGTATCCTGACGGTATTCCTTGAGGGCTTCAGTGTCGAACGGTATGGTATGGACAAAATGGACATGAATCGCTTGAGGAAATCTCCTGGCTTTAAGGAGCGCCGCCTCTCTACCCGAGTATTTACTGTGACCAACAATTCCTATGACCTGCGAGCCCTCCAAGCTGTTTAGTTCCTCACACATGAGCGCTGCGGTCCAATCATTCTCTACACCTCCGGAAATGAGCCTGACCCTATGCTTTCGCGCATCCTCAATCTCCTGCTGATTGGCATTTTGCACAAGACAGGTAACATCTAACTGCTCGTATTGTTTCGCTATAGAGCATGCGAGTTTACGGTTGACAGTTTGAATACCTCCTGCGCTACTCATCCACCCGTTCATTAGGAATAGAATTCCAAGACGAGGGCTCACCATCAGATTTTGTCTCCTTGTCCGGTGGTTCTTTTAGCAGAAACGCATAATCTATCGCGCCCCTAGCGCTGATGCGGTTGATGAGTACGGTCGCTTCACGCCTCGCGGCGTCGTCAGTATTAAGCGCTACCCTTAACAACTCCTGCGCCGAGTCCCTCCACATCTCCACACCATACCCCTCTTCGTCACCTTCTATCATTAAGCCGAGGCATTCAACCACAATTCTCGGATACTTAGGCGCTAACGCCGCTAACCTTTCTACGACAAAATCATCTCCGTCGACCTTCTTCTCGAGTAGTAGAACCTCCCGTAGCTGTGTGAGTGACCACTCTTCATCAAACTTCCCTGAGGCGAACCACCAACCGAAAGCGGCCATCTCATCCCGGTAGTTGCTAACTGAACCGGGACGCCGCGCGACTTCAAGGCGGCTATTCCAAAGGGTTTGTAGTCTGCTTAGAATTTCTCCGTCGATACTACCTTCTGTCACTCGCAGGTCCTCGCCGACGAACCCAATTGCAGACGCCCGGAGGCCCGGGCTGGCGGCTGTGAAGAACCTGGTTATCAGGCTATCCTCATGGTCAAGGCTCGACTTTCCCCACGCGTAATGGAGCATGATATGTTGCGCCAGCTGCCGACTGGGATCCGCGCCTTGCGTACTATCAGCAGATGCCGCATCCAATCTTTCAATGGCGACGCAATACTGCTCCCGGAGCAGGTCGAACGCGGGACGATAATGAACGGCGAACATTATGTACGACTGCCACGCCGCGTCGAACAACCGGCGACCGGCCTCGTCGGTCGGAAAAATGACGGCGACGTTGCGGGACGCCCACGCCGAGTCGAGAGAAACCAGTAAAGGGAAATACTCCCCATATATTTTGCGCAAGCGCAGGTCTGGATCTACGCCCAGATCAAGGTTAAGGTCAAGTATCTCTCGCAGTTCGCTTAAAGCCCCCGCCTCACGTGCGGGGCTTGAATTGTTTGCTCCCAGCCGCTCCCTATTAGTTACCCAAGAGGTGTACCGGATAACCTCTTCCAGAACCCTTGCCCGCACCGAAACTACGGACTCTGCGACATGGCGTCTCTTATCCTCTAGCTGCTCGGCCCGTATTTGTGGAAGACTATTGATCAGCGACCGGAGCAGCTCAGACACCTCATCATTTCTATCGTCGGGTATTCCTGAGCCGTCGTCCCGAATCCCCTTTCTGATAAGCGAAGTCACGTCATTCTTAATTTGGGCGAGGAGGCGGTCGCGCTCCGCCGGCGCGGTTTCTTCCGCTGGGAGTGATATGGGCTCGGCGGCGATAAACGTGCAGAGTCCCAGGACCGGCCCCCAGTCAATGTAGTGTCCCTGATCTACTGCTGAGTTCAGCCCTGAGATAAGGGCCCGGATGTATTCTGGACGCAGTCTCTTAAACCTTTCTGCAGCACGGGAAAAAAACTTCGGCGCGTTGATGATGGCAGCTCGGAGCGAACTCTCTAGACCCAGGAGTGAGTGCCCCTCAGGTCCCTCCGAAGGTTGCCATGATTCGAGGTAGGAGACGATTTCATCAATCCCCATAGCCCCCAGCTCTTCGGTGGTCTTGGGGCTGACATATTCTTTCGTTTCTCCGACAAGGTAAGGTAAGAATTCATCCGGTACTTGCCTGCCGTACTTCTGTTCCAGAGCGCCGTAGACCTCTTCCCACTCTCCGGTAAGTGCTCCCCTGAGGGGGTCTAGACGCTCTAATTTCCACTTGCCGACATACTCATCTATGTCCTGCTCCGTAATCTGCCTGCCATACCAGCCCTCGAAACCCTCCTTAAACTTTTCTACGTTCCGGGGGCCCTCGGCCACCCAGTCGAGGATTAGCGCCCGCTCCCCGTCGCCGAGTCGCGCGAAGCTGGACTTCAGCAGCGCGTCATACTCGCGGCGTAGCCCGTAGTCTTCGAAATAGCTCCTATTCGTGAGCCGCCCGGTTGTGAGTCGAGGGACTGCCTCGGGAACGGAGTGAAGTAGATGCAGGGACAAGCGCTTGAAGATGCGGAAGCGTTTCTGCTCGAGGTTCTCGACTATAACCGACACTTGAGACGGGTCGGCTTCTGCAACTTGTTGCGCCACGTCGCGGACGCCCGATACCAGAGGTGCTAATATGCTGTTGCTACGCTGATCACTCTCTATCGCGGGTCTCCAGTAGTCGCGTAGCCCCTCGTCTTCACCTTCACGTGATCCTGAAAGTCTGAGGGCATCCTCGAGCAGGTCACACAATAGGTTTAGGGCGTTAATGCCAGCAGCCTTTGCCAAGGCGGGCACATTCTTCCTAATTATCTTGGCGTAGTGCCAGAGGTTGAAACGGGGTCTGGGCCGACTCCTCCAAGCCGCCTCCAGCCCCACGCCTCCCTCCTGCGGATCCCGCTGGGGAGCAAGTAGCGCACGCAGGAGGGCGACGGCCGCATCTACGAACCCCCCTTCTGCTACTCCCGAAGCCAAGTTACCGAGCTGCTCAGGCAGTAACGGGTGTATGAACACATCACGCCCCAACCAAGCCGTCATCTTGATCGCCCACTCGGATTGCATCTCCGGGGGCATCGTAAGCGCGGCCTTGGTAAGGTCGATGTAAACAGTAGGGTTGTCCGTCTCTACTGTTAAGGCTATGTCCAGCACCGTCCGCTTCACCCTGGGCGAGTCCAGGGCCGCCATCCGCTCAAGGTACCGTGCTTCAGGCCAGCTCGGAAAGGAGGTCACCCTCCGCTCCGCGTCTTGCACTGGGTCTGGCGGGTGACTGAAGAATTCCTTGGCTCGGAGAGGCTCCAGCCAAGCGGGATCGTTCAGGCGCTGGAAGAAATAGCCGTGCAAGATACCGTTGTTCGGAATATCATTCTGCAGCCTTGTGGCCGCCCTTTTGCCGGGCGGGGTTTTCAACAAGTCATCTAGGATACGGACAGCCGAGAGGAAGCGCTCCTCGAATTTCGTGAGCACCGAGTCCAGCATTATGTCTATCTCGGACACCATCCGGTAGAAGCCTGCATCAACGCGGCGTGGCGGCGCAAGCGCGTCACGGTGCGCCTTCCTAGCTAATCCGAAATCGTCGCCTCGATCCGCGAGCTTCAGCCATAGCTTACTGACGTTATCTTCGGCATCGAAACCGAGGGACGCCAGGATGGCCTTTACCTGCCCTTTGTGGACCTCTTTCTTACTGCCGCATTCACTACACGCTTCAGACTGCCCGAAGTCGTAAGGCAGGAGGACGGCGCGGACTGCGCTCTCGACTTCACGGAGCAGATGGGAGACAACGTGAACCGTAGAGTCGTACAGGGACTCTTCGGACAGGAGGCGGTGGGCGTCCCTGTAGAAGGCGGCGGGCCCTTTGCCGATAAGGCCGAGCCGTCTGTAGTTCCGTTCCTGCTGTTCCTCCCTGAAGCGGAACGCCCTTACTCGGTTTTCATTAGGCTCTATCGCGGAGATCACAGGCTTTTACCCTTCCAGTTCCTCTGCGCGCTGTAACGCATCTAATACCACTTACTTTATTTTCCCTTCTCAAAACGTCCTAAAATACGCTCGCTGTGCGCGTCCCGGCGCACAGCGATCCTTTGAACATAGACCCTCGTGGTCGCGACGTTCTTATGTCCCAAAGCGTCCTGCGTCACGGTGATGGAGCCGGAGTCTTCAGCGACCATGCGCGCGAAGGTGTGCCGAGTTTGGTGCAAATGCACCTGCCCGATCCCGGCTTCCCGCGCATAGCGCTTGAGATTAAGTGCGAAGGCGTGTGATGTTAGCGGCGCGCCCGATTTTCCTGCACGGTCGTGCCTCGTCCACAGCGGCCCGTCGTTAGACAGGACGCTTTCTCTTCCGCTCGACGTCAGGTAATCCATCAACGCTTCGCGGACGCGCGGTTCAGTTACTTCTCTGCCCAGGTAATCCCCCCCTTTGACCCTACTCCGGATTACTATTGAACTCTCCCGAAGCTCCACCTCCCGACCGCGCAGGCCTATGACCTCGGCCCGTCTCATTCCCGTCGTAACGTAGAAGAGCAGGAGCGCGCAATCCCGCTTCCCGACGACTTCGCCGGTGGCTGCCTTGCTCTTTACAGCCGAGAGCAGTGCGACGAACTCCTCATCAGTGAGCGCTTTGACTGATTCGGTCTGGTAAGCCTTAGGGGCTTTGGGGTGCGTGAGTCTAACGGGATTGGATGTTACATACTTACCAAGTATCGGGTGGTTCTGCGCCCAGGAGTAAAAAGACGAGAGGTAGCACAAGCGGTAATAGACTGTTGTTCGCGCTAGGCCTGTCGCCTCAAGTGATTCCTGCCATGCCTTCACGTCCAGGGGAGTGACGTACGGTAAATCTTTCCCCACATACATGAAGAAGGAGACGACCACGTTCTGCTTGTCCCGCCGGATGTCGTGGCGGCGGGGGCTGGCCGTGTTTGTAGTAGCGTCTGACCACATGGCGACCGCGTTACGAACAGCCGCTATGCTTAAAACATGGGTTAGGACGAGGGATGTGTGTTCATCTCCCGCGGTCGCACTTTCAGTCATGAATTATTCCTCTCAATCAGGAACCGGGCCGTAAGAGTTACCCTTAGACGGCAACTGATTAGACCAGTAATTATTTGTCTGCGTGTTTCCTCAACCGGTGCCGACAACCATCGCGCGAATGTCTTCCTGTCTCGCGGGCGGGGTCGTCGCCGTGCGTCGTACGTAATAGGTAAGCTTCGATGAATCGGAGCCAACCCCATAGGGCTTATTCTGGCCCTGCTCCACGACGATCACGAGCAACTTGCTTCCGTTAAGCTCACACTTTTCGATCTGGGTCTTAGGCTCCGGGAATACTTTAGAGCGAATCACCTGGCTCAGGCGGTCCCTTAGATCATCAAGATCACACGTCAGCCCTTTTATCTCGCCCGTCCTGTTAACTACGCCGACGATGATCATTCCGCCCTCACCGTTGGCGAAAGCAGCCACGACGTTAACGAAATCGTCCTTACCGTACGGAATCTGTTCCTTAAACTCCGTGCGTTCCCCTTCCCCACGCGCGATCGCCCCCGCGACCTGTGTGGCTAAGTCGTGCTGGACGTCGATGACGTTGTCCCACGGAGAGCGTGAGCCATACTGTGTGAGATCCCTGAGGTCCAGCCAGCGGCTTCCACGGGACAACAGCACCTATAGCCGCGGCGGCAGCCCGTCCGGCATCTCGAGGCGGACGTCTCCAGGACCCGCTAACTTCTGGTCGAACCTGACTCCTTTTGAGCCGGTAACCTCCAGCCGCACGCCTTCGACCGCATCGCCCTCCACATTGACTATCAGCGAACTCGGGTGCTGCTCTACGCGCTCAATCCAGGCCTCAGTGTGGGCGACCTGGAGAACGAACGGCGAGCTCGGGAATTTCTTGTCCGAACTACGATCAAGTTCCACGTCAAACAGCAGATGATAGGCAGCCTCTCCGAGGGTGGGGTAGGACGGGCAGCCGTCCCGTATCAGCGGGTCTTTCTCGCCGCGCGGTTCAAACCGGGAGGCTTTCGGGCTCAGTTCGAAGTGGGTGTGAGGCTGCCACAATCCGGCAAAGAATCGGTACCTCTCGTGGCTAGGGAGCCGCTCGGCACGCACACGCTCTTGGAACTCGGGAACATCGAATTGCAATCCCGAGATCTCTCCCTTATGCCCTACAAACCACTCCGCGATCACGGCCCCAGCCATAGAGTCCGCGACAAACGCGATTGGGCCGTAGTGGTAGAGCGTCCATCCCGTTGGCGGCACGTCCGGGGCGACTTTCATCGCCGCAGCCTGCATGACCCAGCCGGTCCTTTCCGCTTCAGCCTTTGCCAATACGAGGCGTACAGAGACCATAGACAGGCTCCGAAGGTGGTCCGCGAACTCCGTCAGGCTTAAAGACTCGCTCTCCCTCATGCGGCAGAGTCTATCACGGGAGCTTACACAAATGAACGCTTTGTGTAAGCTCCACTTTGCGAAAGGCAATTATTACCCTTCTGATTGGTATTTCTGTAGTACGATAGCCTGCTCGTGAAACGTCCCCGTCCGGGAGGCTTTTGATTACACATGAGCGCCACCCGTAGGCGTCTTCGCACCCTGGACCCGCTTGCTGCCCCAGATTCGGTCCGCGCCGTCTGCCAACTCTTGCGCGAGCGGATGCCCGACACAATTCTCTCGTCCGAAAAGCACTTAGTCCGCTTTCTCTACGCTGTGCGCCACGTCGAGCGCCGCCCCGCGACGGATACGAAAAGGGGGAGGCCGAGTCTGTGGCCACGTGAAAAGCTGGTGGAAGCCGCAAGCATCCTGCGGGGACTGTTGCAGCGTGAAACATCAGGCAGGATCGACCTGAACAGTTTCATCGGCCAGTATCTTCCTATCCTCGAGTTCCCTTCCGATGTGGTGGAGGCGCTCTCGTCCGGGCAAATTAATCTCCACGAGGCGGCCCAACTCGCACGGCTCAACTCCGAAAGACTTAGTTGTTCGACGCAGACGGCGCGTGCGCGTCGCACAGAGCTACTCAAACAGCACTTAGCCGTGCAGGGGTCGCAGACGAGGCTGCGCGCGCGAGTGAAAGAGATCCTCGGCGAATCAAAAGCCCAGGCAGTCTCTTCGGAAAATATGACTCAGGTCGTGGCTCATGTAGATGAGTTGCTGGAGATTGACCCGCAGGACACGCGGCATCTTTTTTGGGAGGAGATGAAGAGGATCTTCTACGCTATGCGGGAGGTACAGCTCGAAGACCTGGACGAGGAGACGATGGAAGAGTTCATGACAGCGATGGATGGCGTCTCGAAAATTCTCTATCGCATCGAGAAGAGACGTCAGGCCCGCGTCCAAAGACCCCAAAAACTGCTGGTTTAACTAAGTAATTTAGTAATATTACTGACTATATTACTAAATTACCCAAGGGGATCGAGCGTTATGGCTCGCTTAGCTGGTCCTAGCACATTCAACGAGCACTCTTTTTGATGGCGAAGCTTAGTCTAATTCTGAGACTAGTGTCGAAAGCTGCGTCGTTATACCAGAGGTTATTGAATCCATGCTCCATTCATGGCCAGCAGCAGTCAGCTTTTGATCAATCCCGCTTTGCCTGTACTTCGAGCCAGAGCGTAAGCCAGCAGCACGAGCGCGGACTTGTGTGCCCGGTCCAAGTTCATCCCCCGGCCTGGGATCTGTTGGGTCGTGGCGACGGAGGCAAAGGCCTGCCGCGCGTCTGTTCCCAGAAGCGTACCTAAATTTTCCTCGATATCCGCTACTAATTCCGCTTTGGACTTGGATAACTGTACGCCTAGATCTTCCAGTAAAGCCTTTTTTTCGGCCTCGTTCAATTGATTGTTATCTTCTTTTACCATCCTACCCAAAGTCTATCATTTGCGCAGAACAAACGTACAGATCAGTAAATATTGCGAATTTCCTCGAAAAGTTGAGTAATAAAGTAATATTACTGACTAACATACAAACAAGTAAGTAAGTAATGAAGTAGCTAGAGGGTGCATTATGATTTTTATTTTGGGGGTATAGGCATATTTTTATTGCTTATTAGAAAAGACTGTGCTATCTAGGAACCCCAAGGAGGGCATCTATGGCGAAAGCGAGTGCCGCTTTGGGGGGAATGTTACAGCAATTCGGTCTATTGGACGCGCCCTTCTCTATTTCACCTGACCCAAGGTTCCTATACCTCTCGCCGCAGCATCATCTGGCTCTCTCTAAAATCAGGTACGTGATCGACAACCGTCAGGGTTTGGCCGTGCTCTACGGGGACGTCGGTCACGGGAAATCCACCCTCATCCGCCGCATCTACGACATCTACAAGGCCGACGAGGAGTTCGAGACGGTCCTGATTACTAATCCCGACCTTCCTTCGGAGATGCAGCTCCTCAAGCGCATTACGGACTCCTTTGGTTTGGATCGCAAGCGCTCCAAGCTCGACCAGATGGAGGAGCTGGAGGATTACCTGGTCTCACAGTACGCCGCCGGCAAGAACGTGCTGCTCCTCATTGACGAGGCACAGATGATGGTCGGCGGCATGTTTGAACTGGTCCGCCAGATCACCAACTTCGAGTCTCATTCGGCGAAACTCGTGCAGATCATTCTGAGCGGCCAGAACAACCTCCGCAACAAGCTGAAGCTCAAGCGCCCACTTCTGTCACGTGCAGCGGCCGTCGCCACGATAGATCCATTCACGGTCGAAGAGACCAAGGACATGATCGAATTCCGGCTGACGGTCGCGGGCCGGAAAAAACCGCTCTTCGAGGACGAGGCAGTCGACGAGATATTTACGCTCACGAAGGGCGTGCCGCGCGAGATCGTCAAGACCTGCATGGACACCATGACCATCGCCGCGCTCAACAATTTAACGAGTATTCCGAAGGAGGCCGTCCAGCGTGCCCGAACAGAATAAAAAACTGGCCGGTTTCGAAGCCCTTTACAAGGTCGACCAGGAGAAGCGCCGGCAACAGCAGCGTGAAGACGCGGGGGAGGCTGAACGCGCGCCAGCCCCTGAATCGGCCGCTAAACCCGAACGGGCGAGAGCCAGGGTAAGTAAGTCAGAAAGTAATATAGTAAGTAATATTACCACACAGGCGGCGTCGGAGTTTTTCGAGCCGACGACGTTCAAGGCCGATCGCAGGAAGGTCAAAGCACTGAAACGCCTGGCGCTCGACCTCGACCCGGCGAGGAAGCTCCAGGACCTGTTTGACGAGGCCCTCGCCGACATCTTGGTCAAATACGGACGCACCGTTGAATGACGATCCGAACATCGTAGTCGAAAATGAGCTCCTTCGAAGAGGGTTCACCAGCATTCCGAACTACATCTTCGGGCTGCCCATCAGCTCAAACGCCAAGTTAATCTACATGGCGCTCTTGAGCTACGCCTGGACGAACCACTCCTGCTACCCGGGGCTGGCCAAGCTCTGCAACGACGTCTCGCTCTCGGACAAGCCCGTCACCAAGGCCATCGAGGAACTCTCGAACGCCTCGCTCCTTGAGGTCAAACGCCGCGGGCAGGGGAAGACGAATCTATACATCCTCAAGGATTTTGTATTCAGCCATCAGGGCCCGAACGGCTCCGTTTCCAGAATCGGAGAATCTCCGAATCAAGAATCGGAGAATCTCCGAATCAAGAATCGGACTCCCTCCGGTTCTAGAAACGGCGCTTCTCCGGCTCTAAAATCGGAGAAACGCCGAATCCCTAATAAGAGGATTGAAAAAGACACAGAAGAAGAATCACCAGAAGAAACACACGCACACAAAGGGGCGCACCGCGCCGGTGTGGGTGTGGGATCAAAATTCACTCTGGAAGACTGCCAGAGGTACGCGGCGTATCTTCACGCGTCAGGACAGGGCATTACGAACCCCGGCGGGTACGCCACCTCCATCTTCCGCTCTGGCGAGGCCGACGCCTTGATCGAGAAATTTCTGCACCCGCCCTCGCCACAGGAACTGCCCGACACGAGCCAGTGCCCGGATTGCCACGGCACCGGCTTCTGGTACCCGCAGGGAATCAGCGACGGGGTCAAAAAATGCAGGCACGAAAAGTTGCAGGCTCGCTCCCGGCCCCCCGACGGGGGCGCATCAGACCAGCGCATGACGGCCGAGCAAATCACGGAGCAGGCGGCCTTGATCGCAGATCTGCTTGAGAACGGCTATACGCTTGAGCAGGCGAAAGTGCAGTTCGCCACCGGCCTGCATCCGGACGACTGGCAGGCGATCAGCGAAGCGGCCTCCTCACGTCTGAATGATGGCCGTCGTGTGACCAAGCCCTCCGGCGCTCAACCGCATAACCCTCATCCTGACCTCGGAGCTGTCAGCCCCCGATGAATCCAGAGAGAAGTAATCCCGAGAGTATACTTATGAGTGACGATCCGGAGGTGAGGGAATAGTTTCTTGACGGGACATTTGTCACAACCAGCGGAAGGGAACGACGAGCGGCCTGAAGCAACGCATCCGCAGCGCACAGGTCAAGGCCGCACCGGTCGTCAATCGTGAGTTGGTAACGCTCTGCTGGAGCGCGGGGCGGGACATCCTCGCCGAGCAGCGGCTGTGCGGCTGGGGCGCAAAGGTGATAGACCGTCTGGCCGCGGACCCGCACCTCGCTTTCGCGGAGATGGCGGATGCTTACTCAGACGAAGAATTTGTGCAACAACCTGTTGCATAAATTCCGTGGGGGCATAATGTGCGGATCCTGAACTCGGTGAGCGCCGGGGCTGCGCGTGAGTGGTACAGGCACCGGACCATCGCGCACGGTTACGCTTATGAAAGGCCTGGATCAACTGGCGTGGTTTAATTATGCCGGCAGGAGTAATTACAAGGCTGCTCGGAAAAGCGGCGGTTGAAATAGGTAAGCGGGGGTATAGGAAGCTCACCGAAGAAACCTTTCTCACCAAGGCGATAGAAGAGACCGCAGGCGCATTCCCGCACATTGAGGCAAGCCAATCCCTCATTACTTGGTCGAAGAGTGAAGACTTCAATGCCCTGATCGAAGCCCTCAAGGCAGGTGACCGAAACCTCACGGATAGAACAGTCATCAATTCGTTTATCAAAATCGGCGGATTCTACATGGGAAGCGATGAGGAAACCCATGCAGTCGCAAAAGAGGTCGTCACAAAATTTGCCGAGAATCTAGAGCAGGGACTCTATAACGCGCCGGGCGGGATTGGTGTCCTGGCGAACAGAGGGGAATCTCAGCATACAGAAACCGTAGAAACTATTTATCAATCACAGCGCGAAGTCATTTCTCATTTCACAATGGAGATTGCGAGCCTCAAGGAACTCCTCTCTTGTTATTCTATTTCCGCCGAACAATCTTCAGAATTTCCTGCGCTGCACCAACTCGAGCCACCGCCGCGCGATTTCACAGGGCGCTCGTCTGAATTGAATGAATTAATGGCGGAGTTCGACAAAAGCGGCGTCACTATATGCTTATTGCAGGGAATGGGGGGCGTCGGCAAAACTGCCCTTGCGTTAATACTTGCCGAGCAACTCACCGCGCGATACCCCGATGCCCAGATCTACCTTGATCTGAAGGGCCTGAGCCCGGAGCCTTTATCTACAGCCGACGTGATGTTCAGGGTGATACGCGCCTTTCAGCCCCAAGCAAAACTTCCCACAAATGAAGAGGAGTTGGCCGCGTGCTATAGATCCGTGCTCCACGGTCGAAGGGCTCTTTTGCTTTTCGACAATGCCGCCGACCGCTGGCAGGTCGAGCCTTTGGTCCCGCCCGTGGGCTGCGCCCTGCTGATCACGTCGCGACGGAATTTTCATCTGCCCGGCATGGTCACCAAGAGGGTTGATACTCTACCGCCGGAAGATGCGCGGAAGTTGCTCTTAACGATAGCACCAAGGATCGATGACCTTGCCGACACGGTCGCCGGTCTTTGTGGCTATCTGCCGCTTGCGCTGCGCAACTCGGCTACGCTGCTAGCCGAGCGCGTGGACATCAGCGTGGCAGATCATGTGAGCCGACTGACGGACGCGCATCAACGACTTGATCCTGTGGCCGGTTCGATCGGCCTGAGCTACGAACAGCTTGACCACGAGTTACAGAAGCTGTGGCGTTCCCTGGCTGTATTCCCCGGTTTATTCGATGTCGGAGCGGTCGTATCCGTCTGGGGGATTGAGAAGGAGCGCGCCCAAGACGCGCTCAGCGAGTTAGTAAAATACAACCTGGTGGAATGGCATGAGGTCGCCGGCCGTTACAGACTACATGACCTGATGCGCTTGTTCGCCGACGAGCAGCTGTCCGAATCAGAGAGAGAACAAGCCCTGGGACGGCACTCCCAGCATTACATTATGGTCCTCAAGGCGGCGAACCATCTGTTCGATAAAATAGCCGAGCATCGCTGGTTGGGTCTCGCGCTCTCCGACATGGAATGGCACAACATCCTGGTGGGCCAGTCGTGGGCGCAGTCGAATACTGATAAAAATAACTTAGCCGCCATTCTTTGTAGTCTCTACCCAGACGCCGGCGCTCATCTGCTTCACTTACGCGTGCATCCGAATGAATGTATACGCTGGCGGGAGGCGGCCCTGGCTGCCGCACGCCGGTTGAATAACCGGATTGAGGAGGCATGTCATCTGGGAAATTTAGGCATGGACTACGCGGAGTCAGGCCAAACGCGGCGTGCCATCGAGGTTCAAGAGCAGGCTCTTCAGATTTCCAGAGAAATAGGTGATCGGAGTAATGAGGCGCATGGTCTGAGAAATCTGGGCATGTGTTATGTAAGTCTTGGCGAGCCTAATATGGCAATCGAATACTTCGAGCAGAGTCTTTTGGCATATCGTGAGATCGGTGATCATCACGGTGCAGGGCTGGCCTTGGGGAACTTAGGAATGGTCTACGCGGAAACGGGCGAGTTCCGGCGGGCTATCAATTACTATGAGGAAGCTTTGCCTCTGGTCCGTGCGAGCGGTGATCGTCGAAATGAAGGGGGTCTGTTAAGTAGTCTCGGTGCTGCTTACGCCCCTCAGGGTGAAACTGAACGGGCCGTCGAGTTGTATCAAACTGCTTTATCCATATCTTACGAGGTCGGGGACCTTCGGGGCATCGCAAATAATTTAGGTAGACTTGGTTGGATTTTAGCGAGCGTGGGTGATAATGAACGCGGGTTCGAGTTTCACCAACGGCAGCTCTCTGCAGCTCGCGAGCTCGGCGATCTTCATAATGAAGCTGATGCCTTATACGGGTTGGGCATTATCCTCTCTAAATACAGGGATAATCAACGCGCCGTCGAATGCTTTGAGGGGGCGCTGAAGATTTTCAGAGAGACAGGACATCGCTATTCGGAAGCTCGCGCTTTGGGAGATCTTGGTAATCATTACACCAGGGCTGAGGAATTTCATACGGCCATTGAGTGTTACGAGCAACAGCTAATAATCGCGCGTGAGATCCGAGACAGGCGCGGAGAAGCGTTGGCCATCTGGAACACTGCTTGGGCGCTTAGCAGAATGGGCCGATACGCTGAAGCAATAGCGAAGGGCGAAGAAGCCCTCAGGCGTTTAGAGGAGATCGAAGACTCGGTCCAGGTCGGTAAGCTTAGAAAACAGCTTGATGACTGGCGTAAAGGATAATCTGGAACAGGAAGTCTTAAGACTTCCTACCCGGTGAAATAGTTGATAAGCGGATATTCAGGGTCTAGAATAAGGGTGAGAGGCATCAGGCTTTAAGAAAGATTATGTCCAGCCTAACTATTACAACTGTTTCGGCGGCGCGCGCGACGGCCAACGACTGGCTCGTTTCTCGCCTGCCTGATCGTTTCGCCTCCGGAATCCCCGAATATGACCAGACCTTACAAGGCTGGCGCATTCCGGTATGGCTCTCCTACCCGCAACTCGAACCCTTCGGCCCCGTGGGCGAACTCGTCATCGACGAGGCCACGGGAGACGTGCGCGACCACACGCCGATCGACGAGATGAAGGCGCGCGCCACCTCCCTCTACGAAGAGCATCGTGACGAGATCGAAGCCCCCCTTCTTTAAACAGGAGACTCGGTACTCGTGCGCGCCCGCGTGCCTGAGGATGGTGCTCGGCAGCTTCGGCCTTGAGATGGACGAAGGCCGGTTGAGGTCTCTCACCGATTGCACTCCTCTGGGTACGGACGCATTCCATATAGTCGAGGCGGCACGGCAACTCGGTTTTACGGCCAGCCGTAAATATACGCTCTCGTCAATAGATGAACTGTCACGCCTGCTCGATGAAGGATTATTCCCAATAGTTTATCTTGATCTCTGGCCGATCAGGGGAGGCGTCAGCGGGCAGTTCCACTCGGTGGTCGTCGTCGGCATGGAGCAGGATGGCATATCGGTTCTAGACCCCCTCATCGGCGAACGCACATTGGCGAAAGAGGATTTTCAGGCGGCGTGGGCCGAGATGCGTTTTCTCACGATTGTGATCCTTAGCATGCCAAGCGCACCTTGATTATCTCGTTTTGTGGTTGGAAGCAGGTTTCTGGCAGCGCTCTGGCCATGACATGACAAAGCTAGCGGCCAGTCACCTCTCTTGTCTAAATCCTTCAGTAAGAATCAGCAGTACTATGCGTGCGAGGCAGGGCGCGCCAGGAATAAGTTATTAGCTAGTCACTTCGAATTTTTTGGATCAGTAACTATCATGTATGCAATGCGAAGGGGACAGGGCGTGAGCGATACAGATTATTCATTAACCAAAGAAACAAGCGACGAGACAATTGAATCGTGGTCTAAGCGGAGTTATATCGGCAGAGAGTTACAAGGAAAACTTGAAACTTCAGACGCGCTGATAATCCCAAACGAGGGCTATGGTGAGAACCCTGATGTGTACTACTTTCCAGAAGGGACGGAACATCTGGTCTCCTTCTTACAAAATAACAACGAGGGAGATCAATACATCGATATTTGTATCGAAGAAGATGATTACAAAGAATTAGCGCAACATGCGGATCTTCTTATTATCGCCGGCGCAATTGCAACCACAGTTTTTGCGCCCATCTTAGTAAATTTAATTTCAGAATACATCAAGAAAAGGCTAGGCCGACGAGCGAGTAACACGACGGTAAAAACGTCTTTGACTATCAGCAAGACAAACGAAGGCAAATCAATTCGTCTTAATTATGAAGGTCCGGCCTCAACGTACAAAAACATAATGCTTGGCGCAGTAAAAGAAGTATTAAAAGAGGAAGGCGAATCATCCACGGAGACTAAAATGATCAAGACGCCTTCTGACAGCAAGGGGCATGATGGAAGCAAACGCTCTTGAAAAGACGCATAAATATTTAGCTGATGTGGCTCTGCGGAGAGATGCGGAAAAATTAAGTGAAGTTGACGAAATTAAGCAGGGTCTAAAGAGAATCAAGGGCGCGGCTGTATCATCCAGTGACCAGGATACGGCTAAACAGGTGTGGTGTTACGAACAAATACTGAGCATCCAAGAGACCTACCTTAAGGCATTCAGGAGTTTAAAATCCGGCAAATTTTATGAGGCTTGGTGTTTATTTGAGAGGGTCGAGATTGAGTTACAACATCTGGAGAGACATTTTTCAATTTCAGACAATATATTCAAGCTAAAGTTAATTGATAAACACTCTCGTCAATTTCAATCACTGTATCCCTATAAAATATTTCTCAGCCCCGGTTATCTGATCCTTGAAACATCATGTTCAATTTGTGGGCGAAAACGCTCTATCCGTAATCCGTGTGAACACATCTTAGGCGAAATTTATAATGGTGAGATGTGTGCGCGGGAAGTAAAAAAAGCAAAGCTCCTTGAGATGTCGTTTGTAGAAAACCCTGCTCAAAAATATTCCGTTGCCTTTACCACAGACCCTAAGACTGGAAAACAGGTAGATCATTATGATTACTCTTTGGTCCAGTATGTAACCAATGGTTTAAGAGAGCCTTTCGATGAGTGGGACTGTAAATGGACTAAGATTAGACATCCCCATTCTCGATACAAACATGTCGGGCGTAATGATAAGTGTCCCTGTGAATCTAATAAGAAGTATAAGAAATGTTGCTTGAATGAAAGTGGTGTGCTCAGACCGCATATGGAAATAACATTCTCTATACCTCCACCCGAAGAATTGCCTCCTGTGGTGTACACATAAATCCAGCGCTGCCTGCTGGCAGATTTCTAACTTACGACACCGACTACCTGAGTAAGGCCGCAGGATTCTATGGTTCGTGGAGGTGGGCGGTCCCACGCTCTTCAAAGGCCGTAATAGCTCGCAGTCTTTCATCAGTAGGCGGGTGGTCGTAAAGGAAGAATTTAATTAACGGGTGTGGGTTAGCGTCTAGTAATTCCGACGCTCCGGTGTTCTCAATCAAGTCCAGCGCATCTTGACGCGCGACTACTTCAGGAACAACACAGGCAGCGGCGAAAAGATCTGCCCGGCCTTCGCGCTGGCGACTAAGGTAGCTCGCTGTTAGGGTATGAGAGAGCGTAAACAGACTAAGGATTAGCACCGCGAGCGGCAGCGCCGCGGGGTCGATAAAATCCCTTACCCCGATCTGTGCCTGATATCTTTTAATTAACCATCTACCGAAAATGTAAATCGAGAAGAAACCTCCCGCAATAAAGATGAGATGAGTGAATAGGCTTTGCCACTCCGGATGGGCGACGTGGCCGAATTCATGCGCCGCGGAAAACAAGACCTGCTTTCGCGGCAGTCTGAGCATCGTGTCACTAAAGCCAATGGCGGTCACGTCAGTATTCTGATAAGTATAGGCGTTGATGGTCTGGGTCTTTCTGCTGTAGTTGACCTCGCGGAAGCGAATCTCACTTGCGACCTCGCCGTCGCTGAGGCATCGTCGTGCAAGCTCCTTCAATTCCAGCTCAACAGTCTGGTCGCGGATGAGAGAGACATCATTAATGAAATGGCCGATGGCCCAAGGTTTAATAGTGTTCTGAAAAAAGCCCAGCCCGATGGCAATCACGCAGGCTAAGCCCCATAACCACCAGCGGCGTGGTGATATTTTAACGAAGTGGCGAATGACTAGAATGAGTATTCCAGCACCGGCCACCATCACCGTCAATCCGATCAGGTATTCGCCAGTCCACGAGAGAAAAGGTTGGGTCGTTACTCCGTAGATGCGGTTCAAAGCGTAATTGGCCCAGGCGAAGAAGAGTTGAAAAAGGGCGAAGCCACCAAGTCCGACCACCACGCATGCCAGGTAGATAAGACGCTCTCTTTGGGAGAGCAGGATTAAAGTGTTACGCCACCTCCGCCGGTGGCGATTCATTCGACGGGCCTCAACACTACGCGCCCTCAGCCATAAAAAGGCGCGAAGCCGTCGCAGCGATCTCAAAGTCCTGAGCCATGCGGCAAGGTGACGTCGCCAGCGCGCCCCGTAGCCGCCAAAAAAAATCCAGGTGAGAGCGCCGAACCAGACTACTTGCTTTAAGGCGAAGATTGCAAATTGAAAGATCGTGCGCCGTTTGGCGACCGGTCGCCAGGCGGGGTTTTGGATAAGAGGGGGCTGCGTTTGAAACTGTTCTGAGGTTGTTACGCCAGTAGGTTGGTTATTAACCGCGGCAGCTGTATCAACGGAACAGGACAGAAGCAGAGCGATGGATGCTAACAGAGCCAGAGAGAGAAGACATATCTTCATAAAGCCTAAAGAGTGAAAAGAGGTTAGCGCGGTAGGACGCGTGTCTGATTAAGCTGCTCCAGAGGGCATGAGGAAGCAGCTCTCATGAAAATACTAGCATAGAAATAGGGCATCGAAATAGCCCCACTAATAAGAATTTAGTAAGCGACCTAAGTTTCGCCCAAAGTAGCGCCGGCGTGCATATTGTAACTGAGTGACTGTTCGCAGGATAGACCTTCCGCGGGGATTATGTGAGAGCCTCCGCAGGAGGTCTCTCAGGATGAAAAAGTCACGT
>Ga0196962_10000085_pt1 | contig 64063 bp, 52 predicted proteins | sample S3v_20metaG_FD_183186 | JGI IMG/M metagenome (GOLD analysis project Ga0196962, IMG submission 183186) | Soil microbial communities from Anza Borrego desert, Southern California, United States - S3+v_20 | ecosystem: Environmental > Terrestrial > Soil > Desert | place: USA: California | collected...
GTCGCGTACTCGACCGCCAGCGGCGAGGAGAGGTCGCCCGCCCGCCGGACCGTGACCTCCAGGCGCCCGTCGCCCTCGCTCACCACGTAGACCGCCTCCGCGAACTCCACCGTCGACGTCGCCGCCTGGTCCGAGGCCGACGGCTCGGTCTTCGCCGCCTGCGCCGCTGCCGCAGGGTCGTTGTCCGTAATCGTGCCGACGCCGACCGCGTCGGCAATCGTCGCGTTGGTCGCGCTGCTGAGCGTGAGATTGAAAGTCTCGTTCGCCTCGTCGAGCGTGTCGCCCCTGACATAGACGACGACGCTCTTGGACGTCTCCCCGGGCGCGAAGGTCAGGGTCGTGAGCGCCTTCGCCGTGTAGTCCGCGGGGGCCGTGGCCGTCCCGTTCGACGTGGCGAACTTGACCGTCACGTTCTGTGCGCTCGCGGCCGAGAGGCTCACGTTGAAGGCGGCCGTGGTCGTGCCGCCATCGTTCTCGGTCACGGCCGTGTCACTGACGCTGAAGCTCGGCTTCGGGTCGTCGTCCGTGATGGTGCCGACGCCCTGGCCCGTGCCGATGGTCGTGTTGTGCGGGGTCGAGAGCAGGACTTTGAAGGTCTCCGCGTCCGGCTCGTCAGCCTTGTCGCTCTGCACGACCACGTTGACGGTCTTGCTGGTCTGGCCCGGCGAGAAACTGAGCCAGCCGCTCCCGGGCGTGTAGTCCGCGGGGGCCGTGGCCGTGCCGTTGGCCGTCTCGTAGTAGGCCGAAACGTTCAGCCCGCTGGCCGCCGAGAGGCTGACGGTGAAGGCCGCGTTGACCGAGCCCGCGTTGCCCTCGGTCACGGTGACGCTGTTGATGCTGATCTTGGGCGGCAGGTCGTTGTCCGTGATCGTACAGGCTCCCGTGCTCTTGAAGCCGAGCACGGCGTTCGTGGGGGTCGAGAGCTTCACGGCGAAGGTTTCGTACTCTTCGTCCGCGAGGTCGCCCGTCACGGGCACGTTGAGGGTGACGACGGTCTGGCCGGGCGCGAAAGTCAGCGTGCCGCTCGCGGGCGCGTAGTCCGCGGGCGACGTGGCCGTCCCGTTCGAGGTCGCGTACTTGACAGTCACGGTCTGCGCGCTCGCCGTTGACAGCGACACCTTGAAGGCGGCGTTGGCGCTGCCCGCGTTGCCCTCCGTCATGGTGACGTCCGCGATGCTGACCGTGGTCGGGTCGTTATCCACTATCGTCCCCGTGGCCTGGCCGTCCTCGAGCGTGGCGTTGCTCGGGTCCGAGAGGAGGACGAAGAAAGTCTCGTTCGGCTCGTCAACCGAGTCGCCGAACACGGGGAGGGTGATGGTCTGGCTCGTCTGGCCCGGCTCGAAAGTGAGGCCGCCGCCGGCGTACACGGGGTAGTCCTCCCACGTGGCCGTCCCGCCCCCGAGGCTGAAGCGTAAGCGCACGTAGAAGGCGCTGGCGCGCGAGAGCTGGACCGTGAACGAGATGTTCGTCTGCTCGCCAGGGTTCCCTTCGGCGGCGGTCGCGTCGGCGATGGAAACCCGCGGGTCCGGCTCGTCGTCCTTGATGTAGACGACAGGACTGTTGAAGACGGTCACGTTGGAAGTCGGCGTGAGCAGGAGTGCGAACGACTCCGTCAGCTCGTCGACCGTATCGCCGACGACCGGCACAGTCAGGGTCTGGGAAGTGACGCCTGGCCCGAAGGTCAGCGTCCCCGAAACGGGATGGAAATCAGTCCCGCTCTCGGCCGCCACGGTGCCGTCGTAGAACCCGGGGGACGTGACGTACGAGACCGTCACGGTGCGGCCGGTGGCCGCACTCAGGCTGACCGTGACGGCGGCGTCCTTCGTCCCCGCGTCGCCCTCGACGACGCTCACGTCGTCGCCGAAGAGCGCGAGCGGCGTGTTGTTGCCCTTAATGTTCATGACGGCCGTGCCGTAAGCGCCCATCATCTCCAGGTCAGGGAGGCCGCTCAGGGTCAGGCGCAACGACTCGTCAGGCTCCGTGACGCCGTCGTTGGCGATGGCGACCTTGAAGGTCTTGCTGGTTTCGCCTTCGGCGAAGACGAGCGTGCCGGCGGCGGCCGTGTAGTCGGAGCCGGCCGTGGCGGTCAGGTTGGCCGTGGCGTATTTGACGGTCAGCGGCCCCTTGCTCCCGCCGCTGCGGACGACCGTGACGGTCGCGCTGCCCACGTCCTCCAGGACGTTGAAGACGGCGCCGGAGAATTCGACGCTGCCGGCGGCCGCGGTCTGGTCGCACGGCGAGAACTCGGAGGTGCTGCCCTCCGGGTCGGTGGCCGTGGCCGTGATTGTCCTGCCCGCCGGGAGCGGCTTGGGGATGACGACGTCGATGACGGCGTTTCCCTTCGCGTCCGTCACCACCTTCTTCGAGTTGAAGAAGCGCGCGCCCTCGCCCGAGCCCGAGGCGTCGCAGGCCCCGTTCGAGTAGAAGTCGATGGTGAAACTCGTGCTCGGTCTGGATTTGAGCGAGCCCTTGACGGTCGTGCTGGTGCTGTTGGAGGTGACGGAAGTCAGGACAGGGAAATTTTGCAGGCCGTTGCCGCCCTGGTCCAAGTCGCCCGCGTCGTTCGGCGTCACCCCGTCGGCGCCCAGCTCGATTCCCAGTTTGGCGTTCGAGAAGATGCGGTTGCGGCTGATGAGATTGCCGGCGCCGGACGAGCCGACGACGCCGGCCCCCCCGCTGAAGGCGATGACGTTGCCGGCGGCGTCCACGGCGCCGCCGATGACGTTGTCCGAGGCATCCGACAGGACGATGCCGGCCGAGGTGTTCGGCAGCGGGGCGCTGCCGGTCGCGTTGAGCCCCAGGTAGTTGCCCTGGATCACGTTCCCCGTCACGATGGCGGTCGTGTAGCCGCCGAGCTGAATGCCGACGCGGTTGCCCGAGATGACGTTGCGCGCGCCCGGCGTCGGCCCGCCGATGACGTTGTCCAGCGAGAAGACGCTGACGCCCGCGGCCGGGTTGGCGAGGGCCACGTTCCCCGTCAGGTCCGTCCCGATGTAGTTCCCCTGGACGGTGGCTACGTTGCCGGGCCCGTTGTAGCCGAGCGCGACGTTGCCGTAGCCGCCGTTGCCCGAGATGATGTTGCGCGCCTCGGGCGTCGTCCCCCCGACGAGGGCCTTGTCGCCGGCCACGACGCCCGTGCCGCCGTTGCCGAGCGCCGCCAGGCCCGTGATGTCCGTGCCGACAAAATTGCCTTGCAGAACGCTCCCCTCGCCCTGGATGTAGATGCCCTCCGAGCCGTTGCCGGAGATGACGTTTCTCGCGCCGGGCGCGGTCCCGCCGACGAGCGTGTCGGCGGGGCTGACGGTGATGGTGATTCGGATGCCGACGCTGTTGCCCACCTTCTTCGTGCCGGTGAGGTCGGTGCCGACCAGATTGCCCTGGATCGTGGTCCCCGGCTGCCCTATGTCAACGCCGGTCTGGTTTCCCGAGATGAGATTGCCCGCGCCGGGGACGGTCCCACCGATCAGGTTGCCCGCGGGCGGGTTGCCGCCGACCGAGCGCCAGACTGAAATGCCGTAAGTCCCGTTGCCGAGCGGGGCGGTCCCGGCCGCGTCCGTGCCGATGAAGTTGCCCTGGATCAGATTGTCCCAGGCGTTGGCGACGGAAATCCCTTCGAAATTGTTCCCCGAGATGACGTTGCGTGCGGCGGCGGTCGTCCCCCCGATGGTGTTGTTCGACGAGTTGTAGAGTCCGATGCCGGCGTGGTTCGGCCTGGGCTGTTTGCCGGTCGCGTCCGTGCCGACGTAGTTCCCCTGGATGGTATTGCCGCTGCCCTCGACCCGAATCCCGTCCTCATCAAAACTGTGAATGACCAGCCCGCGGATGGTGCAGTTGTTCGCGAGGAGCCGGAGGCCGCTGCCGGCGTGCGTCCGGCTGCCGTCGAGCACGACGATGGGGGCCCCGGCGAAGCCGGGCTGCGTCGTGGCGTCGATGGTCACGGTCTCGGTGATGTCCGGCAGCGCGACCCTGGTCGCGATGGTCTTGACGCCCGTGCCGGGGATTTTGAAAGTGATGGTGTCGGCGCCGGGGGTGGCGTTGGCGTCGGTGACGGCCTGCCAGAGCGAGCCCGCGCCGTGGTCGTTCGTGTTGGTGACGACGAAGTTGACGCGCCCGGCCGCGAAGTCGGCCGTCTGGTTGGCGCCGAGGGCGCTGAAAGTTTTACTCGCCGGGGTGAAGCTGAAGCCGAGGACGGCGGGCGTGACGGTGTAGCCGCCGCCTCCGGGGAGGGTGAAGGAATAGTTGCCGGCGGCGTCCGTCGCCGCCACCCTGGTCTGCGAGCCGCCGAGTTTCACTTCCACGCCGCCGAGGGCGGACCCGTTGTTCGTCACGCGCCCGCTGATGGTGTAGAAGGGCGAGCTGCTGGCGGCGGCCTTGAAGTTGACGGTCTTGTCGCCGTTCAGGCTGGCGAAGCTCTGCGCGGCGGGGGTGAAGCTGTACGAAGCCCTGGCGGCGCTGACCGTGAAGCTGGCGCCTCCGGGCAGGCTCTTGAAGGCGTAGCCGCCGTCACTCCCCGTCACGACGGACCTCAACTGCGCCCCGCCGAGCGTGACTTCGACGCCGCCGAGCGGCGAGCCGTCGGCGTTGAGTGCCTGGCCCCGGATGTCGTACGACGGCCCGAGCTTGGCGACGAAGGCATCCTCGTACTGGATGTTGAAGGGCTGATACGAGTTCGGCGTCATCGGGAAGTCCGAGTAGGCGACGCCCGCGGCGTAGGCGTTGCTCCTGGCGTCAACGGTGACGCCCCGCCCGTAGCCCGGCCCGAGGAAGGTCGAATAGACGAGCGCGCCGCCCGTCTGGTTCACTTTGGTGACGAAAACATCTTGCTGATGCCCGCCGGAATACCCGCCCGCGTAAACGGTCGAGGGCCTCGTCGGGTGAACCGCCAGCGCCGTCGCGCCCGCGTGCCTGAACCCCTTATTGATGGCGCGCCAGTTGGCCCCGCCGTCCGCGCTCTTAAAGAGCCCTTCCCCGGTCAGCAGGTAGACGGTGGACGGGTCGGCCGGGTCGAAGACGACTTTGCCCCCGGAAGTGTGCGCGCGGGACCAACTGGCCCCGCCGTTCACGCTCTTGTAGAGGGCGTTGCCTGCGCTGGCGAAGACGACCGCGGCGTCCGCGGGGCTGACGGCCACGGACTCGCCGAGGCCCAGCTGCGCGGCGGCGAGACGCGACCAAGTGGCGCCCGCGTTGGTGCTCTTGAAGATTCCGGCCGAGGACATGTTCGCGGCGGCGTAAACGGTCGCGGGCTGCGCGGGACTGATCGAGAAGGAGACGACGTTGTTGAGCGTCGCCGGGCTGCTGCTCTGCCTCCAGGTCGCGCCGCCGTTAACGGACTTGTAGACCGGCCCCCCGGACGTCCCGAGGTACAGGGTCGAGGGCGTCACCGGGTCGATGGCGAGCGACACGACGTAGGGGGAGGAGGGGAGGCCGCTATTGATCTCGGCCCAGCTCTCCCCGCCGTCCGTGCTCTTAAAGACGCCCTCCCAGATGTGGGCACTGTAGACGGTGGACGGGGACGCGGGGTCTACGACTATCGCCGCGACCTGGCCCGTTTTGACCTGTTTCCAACTATCGCCGCCGTCCGTACTCTTGAAGACGCCCCCGGTATTAGTCCCGGCGTAAAGCGTCCCGGGGTTCTGCGGGTCGATGGCCAGCGATTGGACGACGTCGCCCCTCAGGCCCAGGTTGGTATTCTCCCAGCTGGCGCCTGAGTTCGTGCTCTTGTACAAAGGGCTCCTCGTCCGCACGGCCCCGGCGGCGATGGGGTAGTCGTCGGAGTTGGAGTCCCCGATCACGTAAGCGTTGCCGGAGCTGTCGAGCGCGACGTCGCTCCCCCGGTCGCTGAGCTGGCCGCCCAGAAAGGTGGCGTAGACCAGCTCGCCGCCGGCCGGGTTAATCTTCGCGAGGTAGGCGTCCCAATTGCCGCCGAGCTCAGTCTGGAACGCGCCCGGCGTGGCCTGGAAAGTCCAGTCCGCGATGCCGGTCACGTAAGCGCTGCCGGAAGCGTCGACGGCGACGCCCTGCCCCTCGTCGGCCCCCAGCCGCGTGGAATAGACGAGCCCTTTGCCCGTCTGGCCGACCTTCGTGACGAAGGCGCCGTTGGCCTTGCCGGGGATCGCGTTGACGGAGGGGAAGTCGTCGGAGGATGCCGTGCCCGCGACGTAGGCGTAGCCCGAAGAGTCCACGGCGATGTCGTTGCCCACGTCGTAATACTGCCCGCCGATGTAGGTCGAGTAGGCCAGCTTGCCCGCCGGGGTGAACTTGGTGACGAAGACGTCAGCGCCGCCTTTGAGCGACGCCTGGTAAGCGTTCGCCAGCATGAAGTCCGGCGAGGTGGTCGCGCCGGTCACGTAGGCGCTGCCGCCGCCGTCCACGGCGATGCCGTTACCGTAATCCTCCCCCTCGCCACCGAGGTAGGTGGAGTAGACCAGGGCGGAGCCGTTCGCGTTCAGCTTGGAGACGAACGCGTCGTCGCGGTTGAGCGTGAATTCGGGGCGCGGGCTCGCGCCGGCGTAGACTTTCGCGGCCGCCGACGGGTCGACGGCCAGCGCGTTGATGCTGGTCGTCGACAGGGTCTCGTAGACCTTGCTCCAACTGGCCCCGGCCGTGGTCGTCTTGTAGACGCGGCCGTTGGAGGTGCCGAGGTAGAGCGTGGCGGGGGCCGCCGGGGCCATGGCCAGCGCATCGGCCTCGACGGAGGCGGGCAGGCCGTTATTGACTGCCGCCCAACTGGCACCCGAGTTCGAGCTTTTGAAGACGCCCCCCTGCCAGGTGCTGGCGTAGATCGTGGAAGGCGTGGCCGGGTTAATCTCCAGGGAGCGGACGCTCGTGCTGGTCAGCCCCGCGTTGGCCGGTGCCCAGCTCGCCCCGCCGTTGACGGACTTGAACACCCCACCTTGCGTGCCCACGTAAATGATCGCCGGGTTCACGGGGTTGACCGCGATGTCCATGAAGCCGACGTTGGTGATGCCGCTGCTCGAAGGCTTCCACGAGGCCCCGCCGTCCGTGGTCTTGTAAATGTCGAAGCCGGCCCCGGTGTAAAGCGTCGTGGGCGTCTTCGGGTCAATCGCCAGGGCGCTCGCGTGGAAGCCGTTCAACCCCTCGCTGACCGAAGTCCAGGTGTTGCCGCCGTCCGTGCTCTTGTAAATGCCGCTCCCGTTGAAGTCGCCGGGCGTCAGCGCCGCGTAAAGGGTGGAGGGCGTCTTGGGGTCGATGACGAGCGCGGGGCAGCTGGCTTTCGCGGGCCCCGTGTTGAGCGAGTTCCAGGTGGTGCCGCCGTCAACGCTCTTATAAATCCCCCCGCCCTTGCCCCACTCGCCGCCGGCGTAAATCGTGTTCGGGTTGAGCGGGTCGACGGCCAGGACGCGTATGCTGCCGGGGGGCGGCCCGACGTTCTTATCGCTCCAGACGGAGCCGCCGTCGGCGCTCTTCAGCAGGTTGCCGCCGGGCCCCTTGAGGAAGTTGAGCACGGGGAAGTTCGCCGAGTCGGTCCTCCCGGTGACGTAGGCGTTGCCGGAGGAGTCCACGTCAACGCCGAGCCCGAACTCGCTGCCGCTGCCGCCGAGGAAGGTGGAGTAGACGAGCGCCGTGCCCGTGGCGTTCAACTTCGTCACGAAAGCCTCGCTCCCGAAGCCGTTGGTCTTGGGCTTGAGGGAGCCGGCCGTGGTCGGGAACGTGCTCGAGTCCGTAGAGCCGGTGATGTAGGCGTTGCCGGCGGCGTCGACGGCTATGTCGTCGGCGTTGTCGTGGCCGCCCGAGCCTATCTCGGTCGCGTAGGCGATGACAGGGTCAATGACGAGGGTCTTGCCCTTGTCGAACTTCTTGACCTCGAAGACCACCTGCCCTTTGCCCCTGAGCACGTAGCGCCCCTGCACCTCGCGCCGCCCCCCGTCATCGGCCGCCTGGTACAGGAACGGCCTGTGCATGGTGACCACTTCGCCCGCGACCCCTATCAGCAGGTCGCCCCTGTCGTTGACCTTGAGGTCGTCCGCGCCGTCGAACTGAAGCTTGATGGCCTCCGGCTTCGCGCCGGGCGCGACCACGAAATCGTACTCGAGTTGCCGCTCGTTGCCGTAGTAGACGAGGCCGATGCCCGGGTAGACCTCCTCGTACTCGACCCTGGCGAATGTCAGGAGGTTCGTGTGCCAGCGGCTGGCGTCGTTGCCGATGAGGTAGTTGACCTTGCCCGGCAATTCGTTCGCGCCAGCGACGCGCGGGTTATCGTTGGCGCCGACCAACTCCATCCGCAGCACGTGCTGCGTCCGCTGCGGGGTGGGCTGCGGCGAAGGCGACGCGGAGGGCGAAGGCGAGGGCGAAGGCTTGGCGGCCGACTGCGGGGTCGGGCGCGGCCTGGCCTGCTGCGTGCGGGTCAGGACCAGCACGGCCTCCCTGGCGGTCAGGAACAGGTTGTAGCCCCTGCCGCGGGAGATGAATTTCACGCGCCCGTCGGTCTGCCCGGCGTTCGCGACGAAACTCATGGGCAGCTTGCCGTAGGCTTCGCCGATTTTTGTTTTATCGGCCTGGCCGGCCGCGGCGGACTCGTCGGGGGGCGCGGGCGCGGCGTTCGGGGCGGCCTCTCCGGCGGAGGCGAGAAAGAAGAGACCGAGGATGGCGGCGGCTGCGACGAGACAGACTGCGGGGGCGTATTTGCGAGAACGGGGCATTCTTACTACTCCGAAATCCGAGACTTCAGGTGGTCGGAAGACTGAAGGCCAGGGTTGAGGGCGGTGACGCGCGGGTGCCCGCGCGTCTCGATTGCATGTCAGGTCGAATCAGAGGTCCAGCACTCACAGCGGTGAATGCCCGCTAAAGCGACTGGACATTGTAAACAAAATTCATTTAATTACAAGTGCCGGAGACTGCCGCTGGCCAGGACCGCAACCGCCCCGGACGCCTGAGCCGGAGGGAGGCAAAGCATCATGAAAATAATTGACCTGAGGTCCCCATTTATTCCGTCCCCAGGTGAAGCTGTCTAACGCCCGATTAACCGGGCGGGAAGCACTGTATCGAGCCTTCAAGCTGTCGGATGAAAGGCAAGCTATTTCCGCTCCGGCTGAATGAGTTGTTAGGCGCGGGTTAATTTATACCTTCATGCTTTCCTTTCGAGCATTGAATCCCAATTAATATAGACTCCCCCTTCACCTTGTAGGACATCTTAGCCCGAGCCACATCGAGCGTCGTCAGTGTCACTTCTGCCGACGGCCTTAGACCCTCGCCGGGGCTCCTCCCGGTTCGAGGCTGCCGCGCAGTCTAGCGATGTCGCGCTGCGGCGGCGCGCCGAACAGCTTCTTGTAGTCGCGGCTGAAGTACGCCGGGTCCTCGTAGCCCACGCGGTGCCCGGCGCTCGCCGCGTCCAGGTCTTCGCCGAGCATCAGGCGGCGCGCCTCCTGTAGACGGATCTGTTTCTGAAACTGCAAAGGGCTCATCGAAGTGACGCTCTTGAAATGGTGGTGGAAGCCCGAGACGCTCATCCCCAGCTCGCGCGCGATCTCCTCGATCCTGAGTGGCTCGTCGTAGTGCTCGCGCAGCCGCCCGATGGCCCTGGAGATGCGGCGGGTGTCTCCCCTGGAAGATGCCACGAGGTGGCCGAGGCGCACGCCCTCGCCTCCAGCCAACAGCCTGTAGACGATCTCCCGCTTGATGAGCGGCGCGAGTATCCTTTGCTCGCCGGGCCTGTCGATAAGCCTGACTAACCGGACGACCGCGTCGAGCAGGTCCGCGTCCACGGGGTTAACGCCTATCGCCTTGACGCAGGCGTCGCCTTTACGGGTCTCGGCACCGGCCTCCAACATGACCGAGGCGACCAGCGCCGGGTCCAGGTCCAGCCTCAGGCCGGAGTAAGGATTCTCTGCGGACGCCTCCTCCACGCGAAAGATGACCGGCAGGTCTACAGTGAACAGGAGATAATGGCCCGGGTCGTACCAGAGGACTTCCTCCCCCACTAACACCTGCTTGCCGCCCTGGGCGACTAGGCAGAAGGCCGGCTGGTACAGGGCGAGCGGCGACTCCGTCGGCTTGGTCAGGCGGGCGAGGAAGAAGCCGTCTAAAAACTGTAACGCGATATTTTCATATTTCACCGACCAATCCGTCCTCGCTCCCTGAACACGGTTGTTGATGTAATCTTCCCGCCCGGAAAAATCCGTTCGCCCGCGATAGGCCGTCAGATATTACTGTTTGATGGAGAGAAGAGCCTCGTCGTAGACTAAATGCTTAACGCACTCCACGGAATCTGTAGTCGTGAGGCAAGGAGATTTATGAAGCGGATAGTTACGTTATTTTTCCCCGTCATTATCTTGACCCTCGCCGGCTTCACGGCAGACAGTAGCTTCACTCAAAACACATTTCCGTCCGCAGCTAACGCAGACCAGCCGGCCAGCCCGAGTGTAAAAATCACTTTGCCTCTCAAAGACGGCTCGGTCCGCTTCATGGTCGTCGGGGACGTCGGGACCGGCACAAAGAAGCAGCAGCAGTTGGCGGACGTGATGGTCAGGTACAGGCAGTCCTTCCCCTTCGAATTTGCCCTGCTGACGGGCGACAACATGTACGGCGGGGAGCGGGCCGCGGACTTCAAGAGGAAGTTCGAGAACGTCTACAGGAAACTCCTCGACGACCAGGTCAAGTTCTACGCCTCGCTCGGCAACCACGACGAGTCGAACCAGCGCTTCTACGTCCACTTCAACATGAACGGCGAGGAGTATTACAGGTTCAAGAAGGGGGACGTGGCCTTCTACGCGCTCAACAGCAACTACATGGACAGGCGCCAGCTCAAGTGGCTCGAAGACGAGTTGGCGAAGGACGCCTCGGGATGGAAAATCTTCTTCCTCCACCACCCGCCGTATTCGTCCGGCAAGGCGCACGGCTCCGACAAGGCGCTGCGGAAAGTCCTGGAGCCCCTCATCCTGAAGTACGGGGTGAACGCCGTCTTCGCGGGCCACGACCACTTCTACGAACGAATCAAGCCGCAGCAAGGCGTCTATTATTTCGTCTCGGGCGCGGGCGGTAAGTTAAGGGCCGGCAACGTGAAGAAGGGTTCGCCCCTGACCGAGAAGGCGTTCGACCGCGACATGTCCTTCATGCTCCTCGAAATCTTCGACGACCAGATGCACTTTCAGGTCATTTCACGCGCTGGCGAGACGGTCGATTCAGGGGTCTTGATGAACCAGATAAAGAAGAGTGCGCGTGTCCTCTGTTGTATGGGAAACAACTTTGCGAACTGAAAGGACAGTGTTGCAGCATCCCCTGTCCGGCCGCCGCCTCAGCGCCTTGTCGGAGCGCCTCGAAGTTTAAGGCTGCATGGTGTCAATGCCGCCTCCGGGTGTGTCCATTAATGTGAGATTGAAACTGGAAGCAGGGGTCAACAGTGAGTACTAAAGGAACGAAACGAAACCTTGCCTTGCTCGCCGGCGCGGCGACTCGGCCGGCGGCGGCCTCGCCCTCGGCCAGGCCCTCCACTACCGCGACCTGGGGCTCACGCCACCGGGTCTTCTCATCCTCTTCTCGCCGTGGCTCGACATCACGATGTCTAACCCGGGCGCGGCGGCCGCGGAGAAGGACGACGCGATGCTCGCGCTGCCGGGACTCCTCGAGGCCGGGTGGTGGTGGGCCGGAGGGGACAACCCCAGGTCGCCGCACCTCAGCCCGCTCTTCGGCGATCTGTCGGGGCTGCCGCCCATAGAGATGTTCCAGGGCACGCACGACATCTTCGTCCCAGACGCCCGGCTGCTGAAAGAGAAAGTGACGGCGGCCGGCGGCGGACACGTCAATCAAGCATCATTTAGAGAGCTGACCCCGCACAGCGCCGTCAGGAAAATCAGCGTTGTGGACGTTGATGTAGTACGCGGCCGGGTTCTGGGTGATCGCTTTGATCTTTTCCTTATCCAAGCTGACACAGTCTTTAGAAGACCCGTCCGTCGGCGCGGTCAATCCGACTACCACCGGCCCGGCCTTGTCGGCCGCCCCCTCGTGTATGTGCGCGGCCGTGGCCGGCGCGATGTTGGAGACGGTCAGTTCGAAACAGACCTGGCCCTGGCCGTGGTTGAGGGTGACGGTCGCCGTGCCGCTGCCGTCAGGGTCGCCGGGGCCGGGCACTTCCGCCGCCCCCGAAAGCGTGGTGGATAAGGGTCGCCCCCCGTGCGGATCCTGCTGAGCTATGGCGGCGACGCCGAAGGCTAATAATGCCAGCGCGAGAAGCAGACCCAACGTTTGTATTTTTCGCATATTGATCTCCTCTTGTTTAGACGAGGATTTGTTACAAAGGGGGTTTGGCAGAATTATACTCTCAGGGTCATAGAATGGCTAAGGTCGAGAGCAATTTGCCTCGTGCCCGCGCTGTGCTCAAAGAGATGCTCCGCGTCCTGAAGAACAAGGCTGGGCCTGCGTTCCCCACCCACGAAAGAATCAGCTATAGAAGCCACACCCACGCCGCCGCCAGCAGCGCCGTCCAGAGGACACCGATCAGGACCTTGACCGCGCGCGGCAGCGGGCTCCAGACCCGGAGGAACAAGGGCCGCAGCCGTAGCTCGACCCAATCGAGAAGCCGCGCGGCCCGCTTGGACCCCTGCGCGAATATTGCGAGACCTGTGACAATGATCAGTTCGCTCGGGACGCCCGGGACTGGGAAGGTGGCGGCCCCGGCAGCGACCGTGAGAAGACCGCCGCCGATGAAGAGGGCCCTTTTCGCGCCGGCGCGTCGGGACCGCCCCCGCCTCTCGTAGAGGTCCTGGAAACGGTGCCCAGGGGGCGAGCGCTTGAACTCGCGCCAAGATTGTTTCAGCCGCTGCAACATACCGACGACCCGGAGGCCCTACCCGCCCCCTGTGGAGGGAAAAGTACACCTTTAATCCTGCCCCGGTCGAGTGGCGGCTGGCTGGGGAAGGAAGGGGCGTAAGGCGCTTGCGCGACCAGATCACTGAGCTCACGAGCTGATAAACGACCTGGCTACCATTGTGCGGGGCCTGTATAACGGGGCTTGGAATCTGTCTTGCTTGTTTTCTAAAACAGTGGCCCCAGTGTGCAACGAATCCCTACAGGCCAGACGCAGTGAAGACTGAGGAACACAATCCGCCGCATGAAAATGAAGCCGAACCCGCGGCCGTGCGCTTCGACGACGGGGCGAAGAGGACGGCGCGGCCGGTCGTGCCGCTCGACCGCGTCTCTCTTGAGACGGGCCGCGAGCGGAGGAGGCGGGGCGGCAAATATCCGCTGGGCATGATCCTCGGCCTGGGGTTGGTGACGGCCCTGGCGGCTTTGGCCAACACCTTCCACCGCGATGAAAGGCCGCCGGCGGTGACTGCGGCAGCGACGGCGACGGCCCCGGACACGCCTTCGACGACGCCCCTGGACATTGCGCAGGCGGCCGCTGGGGCTGTGAGTCAGGCCGAGGCCGAAACGGAATCGGCCCAGGCCCGGGCAGAGAGTGACGAAGTCTCAGACGAAGCGGCGGCCGCGCCGAGGATAACCCGCGGGCGAACCCCTTCGTCGTTCGGGTACGCGACCGAAGGGGTCGACCGGTACGAAGCTGGCGACGTCGAGGAGCTACTCGCGCGGGCCGAGAGGGCGCGGAAAAAGGCCGAGGGAAGGGCCGGGAGGCGTCGCGTGCGTGAAGGGGGAGGGCGTCCGAGACCGAGACTGATCGGGGTCTACACTTTGAGGTCCAGAAATTGAGACCTCCCCCGCCCGCGTGACAACCTTAATTTTCCCCTGCCGCTACAACTTCCGACCGTCGGCCGGGGCCCATAAGGATTTTTACGCGGCGGTAAAGGCGGGCAGTCTTTACCGGGACTGAAAACTGAGGCTAATCCCGGCGGACCGATTTTGCAATAATCGGCCTCCGAAGATAGTGAAGCCGGCGACCTCTCCCTACTGGGGCAATCGCCGGCTCGTCCGCACTCCTTCCGCAAAGGAGGTCATTAGTTTTGAACCGCTGCGGGCCCGCGTCAGTCCGTAACGTCCTGGCTTACTCTTCCTTCGCGGCCTTGCGGCGCTTACGCATTTTCGCGGCGACGCCGGCCAGGCCCGTGCCGAGCAGCAGCATGGTGGCCGGCTCGGGGACCGGCGCGCTGGAGACCAGTGCCGTGACCCTCGTGATGCCTCCGGTCGCGTTCGGGTCCAGGAAGAGTGTGTTGCCGAAGGCCAGATTCGTCAGCGTGAAGGTGGTGTTCCCCAGCGTGATGGCGGTCTGGTCGAAGATTATCCGCGCGTCGCTGCCGTTGACGATGAGCGTCCCCGTCAGGCTGCCGGTGAAATTACCGGTGCCGGGAGTGGGCGCCGTCTGATCTACCAGGAGCGTGAAAGGCGTCGTGCTGAAAGTGCCCAGGCCCGAGACGGTGAACGTCCCGAGGTCGGCGGCCGTGAAACCGCTCGGGGTGCTGGTGTTGACCGTAGTCGGGAACTGTCCGACGAAGACCAGGGACGCCGTAGGGGGGCCGGCGATGACCGCACTATTCGCCGGCGTACAGCCCGCGCCGAAACAACCGAGCGTTGAAAATGTGACGTTATCTGCGCGCGCCGCGCCCGCGCCGAGCGTTAAGAATAGGGCGCAAATCAGGCAAAGAAAGATAGACCGGCCCGAAGTCCGAGCACTCCACTTCATAAACATCTCCTCCTGGGTAAAGGGACACTATTAGCTGGAAGGCGAGGGTGCGGGTTCGTCGGCGGGGCAATGCCAGTCCTGCAAACGGCCTTCAGTTGACTGCTTCCCGGGTCTGGCCCTCCGTACGGGCCGTGTCGGGAAACGGCACTCGGATAGAAACTCTACAGGTGGGAAAGTCCTAATGCCTACGGGCTTCCAGTTTTTACGGGATAGTTTCGACGCCCCTCACTTGGCCTGGATGTTGACATCAACCTTGCCCGGCGTGCCGCCGCCGTTACCATTGTCCGCCATAGACTTGAGCCTCCATGGAAAGTTTATGACCCGAGAGCACTGGGCAAGCGGAAGAGGGAGGCGCGGATAAACAGCTTGAAAGCGTCACCCGTCTGGGCTATAAGACGTGTCACTGCGCGCCTGGTTTCGTGAACGTTTGAGGCCGGGGGCACCGGCGGTTCGCTTTCATCTTGATCCCGATACGGTGAAACGATTCCTTCGCACTGTCCTGTCCCTGCGCCGCGCGCCCGCGCCCGCGGCCGAGCCGGCGCCACGCTTCGTCGTCGCCCTCCCCGCGCGCCTGCTCCTGAGCATCACTCACGACGAGGAGGCGGCAAGCGGGAGTACTCCACAAAAGCTCATCGGAAGTACCCACAACATCAGCGCGAGCGGGGTCGCCGTCATCCTCCCTTCCCTTTACGTGGGCAACCGCCCCGTCGGTGAAGGCGGCGCGGTGCGGATCACGCTCGACCTACACCCGCTCAGGACAGTAGAGCTACGCTGCCTGGTGGTGCGCGTCGAGGCAATCAGCGAGGGCGAGCGGCCGGGCCACTTGCTGGGAGTGAAGATCGTAGGGATGAGTAATGACGACCGCGCACTCTACCTTGAGTTCATAGGCACGCGCGGCTGGGAGCGAGTTCTGGCCGGGGATGATAGTCAGGGGTGAGTCAAAGTTCAGGAGACGGACAGGTGACCGTAGAGAGAAGAGAGGAAGGGCGCGCCGGGGTGGATACGGCTCTGTACGTCCTCTGGCTGGCGGAAGAGGAGGAGCCTTCGCCCCGCGCGGGTAAGATCACCAACCTCAGTTGCGGCGGCTGCTTCATCCAGACGAAGGCGGAGGTCCAAACGAGCAGGACGGTCCTCGTCCGTTTGAAGCTGCCGACCGGCAGGTGGCTGCTGCTACAAGGGGCGGTGGCGCACGCCGCCAGGAAAGTGGGGTTCGGCCTGCGCTTCACGAACCTGTCGGCGGAAGACCGGGGCATGCTCTGCCTGCTCGAAGAGTACTACCGCGGCGAGGGCGTGATTATCCCGACGGTCGTCTCACCGGAAGAAGGGCCGCTCAAGGCTAAACCTGTAAAGCCTCGCTGACAGCACGCTCTGCTGGAAAGGGCCGTCCCACTCGATACCTTCCTGCTTCTACGACGCCGTCCCGTCGGCGGGTCACCTGGCTCTCTCCCTCCTCATTCCGCGAAACCTCGAAGCCGTGCCGGCCAGACCCGCTCCGGCCACCATAATGATTGCCTGCTCGACCATCAAACTGGGGCGCTCCCACTGTCTTTGATGAAATGCTATATGCACGGTACCGCGTATAACGTATAATCCCCGCCGAGATAGTACCGTCACAGACTCCCGTCGCTACTCTTCAAGGAAAGAGTTTCCCCATGCGTATCCTCTGTGTTGACGACGACGAAGACATCCGCGAACTGCTTCAGAATCTCTTGGGCTTTTCTGACCTTGAGGCGATAGCCGTACAAAACACGGAGGCGGCGCTCCTACTAATAGAAAAAGAACAGTTCAGCCTCTACATCCTTGACGGTCAGTTGCCCGGCGTGTCGGGGCTGGGGCTGTGTGAGGAGATTCGCAAGCGCGACCCGAAAACACCAATCATCATTTTCTCCGGCCACGGCTACGCCTTAGATCGGGAGGCGGGAATGCTCGCGGGCGCGAACGTGTACCTCGTCAAGCCCGACATCAGTGAGATCGTGCCCACCGTCAAGCGCCTGCTGCAAGAGGCGCTCGCCGCCAACTCCTAATCCGTTTACCATCCTGAACAGGACACTACGCCGCGGGGGCGACGGGTTGACGCGCCGGTACACGTATGACGCGGCCGGAATGATGTTGACCTCATCGGAGACGGGCAAAAACATCACGCAAGAATACGACGGCGACGGTCAGAGGCCGAAGTTCGCCGAGAATTCTGAGGTCACCTACTATTTGAAATCGAGCGTGCTGGGCGGGCGCGTCGTCGCCGAGGTGGATCAATCCGGGGCGAAGAAGCGCGGCTACGTCTACGCCAGCGGCTCCGTTATCGTCAAACAAGAAGGCACCCAACTGCCGTGGGATCACAACGACGTGAGCGGCGTCAGCATGCGGGTGACGGATTCCAGTGCGACAATATCGTTGTCGGGCAGCGCCTGTGCGCTGGCACCCCCTCTACCGCCTGAACTCATTCCCTTCGATGAAGACGGCGTTGCCCCTCGTCGCCGCGAGCCGCAGCGCCTTCAGGTCGCGGTACTCTTCGGAGTCGTACCACTTGTGCGCCTGCTCCAGGCTGGGGAACTCTATGAGCACAGGGAAGACCGGCTGCCACTGTCCCTCCACGACGTCCGACCTGCCGCCGACGGTCAGGTAGCGGCCGCCGTACCGCTCGACCGTGGCGAGGACGCCGTCCCTGTAGTGCTCCAGCTTCTCAGCGTCGGTAACTTCCAAGACATCGAAAAAACAGTACGCAGGCATATCCAACCTCCACAAAGGGTATAGTAAATTCCCGTCACTCGAAGGCGCGCCCCATCGGCGGGAGCCCCATCGCCCTGCGCCAGACCGAAACTTGTCCGACGTGGTTCGCCGTGTGCCCCACGAGCACTTGCGTCAGCGCGTGCCGTACCGTCGGGAAGACGACAAGATACGCTTCGTCGGGGAACGGTTCGTCCAGGCGATCATCGTCCACCTGCCCGACGGCTTCGGTGAGCCTCACCTGTGCGTCGCGGAGTATTGCCAGGGCGTCGTCCTTCGTCTCATAGAGGCCGGCGTCGGCGGCCGGCGTGCCGCCCGTGCCGTAACGCGCGGCCCAGTCGGTCGGCAGCCACTCGGGCAGCCCAATCACGCCGCCCAGCATTTGACAGGTGTGCGTCAGGTGGCCTATGACCCAGGCCGGGTGATTCATGATCCCGTCCGGCTGCGCGACCATGTCGGCGGCGGCAACGCCCTCGACCTGGTCGCGCAGGTAGTCTAGGCAGTAAGCAAAACTGTGCAGGACGGGTCCCATCGTCATAGCTCGCAATCCTCTCAGGCAAAGACGCCTGATTCATAAGGCGCACGCTCAATCACAACTCTCCCACAGGCTAACGCGAGAAATCTTGACCTTCCGGGTCGCCGTTGCGGGCCCGGGCGGCCCCTGCGCTTCGGCTCGAATATGGAGCAGGGTCAAGGCCACTGCCGGTCAGGGCGTGCTGCGAAGCGTAAACTACGGCTTTGACTCCGCATCCCGCCGAGCGATAAAACTACTTGTGCCCGGGCGACTGGATTGAGGCGGGAACGTGCCCGGATGTTACCGCACGTTAAAGGAGACGCTCTGCTTGGACCTCAAGACTTACCTCGAACGGATCAACTACCGGGGCGATTTGGCCCCGACTGCCGAGACCCTGCGGCGGCTGCAAGTCGCGCACCTGCTGGCAGTACCCTTTGAAAACCTGAGCATACACGCCAATGAGCCGGTCGTGCTCGACGACGAGGCCCTCTTTGCGAAGATAGTCTTAGGCAAGCGGGGCGGATTCTGCTACGAGGCCAACGGGCTTTTCGCCGCGCTGCTGCGAGACCTGGGCTTCCAAGTCCAGATGCTCTCGGCCGAGGTCGCCAACGCGGAAGGCGGCTTCGGCCCCCCGTTCGACCACATGACCCTCCTGGTAACTTTAGAGCAACGCTGGCTCGTGGACGTGGGCTTCGGCGATTCGTTCCGCGAGCCCCTGCTCCTCGACGAGCGTGGAGATCAGCCGCAGGGCAGCCGCTCTTACCGCGTTCTCCCGGACGGCGACTACCTGGTCATGATGCAGCGCGAGGGCCGAGGGGAATGGAGGCTCCAGTACCGCTTTACCCTCCGGCCCCACAGTTACGAAGACTACGCCGAGATGTGCATCTACCACCAGACCTCGCCGCAGTCGCACTTCACCCGTTCGCGCGTCTGCTCGCTGGCGACCCCCGACGGGCGAGTCACGCTGAGCGGGATGCGGTTGATAACCACGTCCGACGAGGGAGGGCGGCGGGAGCTGAACTTAACGAGTCAGGAAGAGTACGACTCGAAACTGCGGGAACTTTTCGGCATCGTCATGGCCGCCCGACAGTAAGAGCCTTTCCGGCGGGAGTCCGATTGCGGCAATTATGGAAGCGCCAATCCCCGAACAGCTGGCGGTAACCCACCGCTTTCAATTCCCGGCCCGGCAACCGGCCGCGCCTCCTCCTGCATCTGAATCCTCCCTGACCGTAGCTCTTCATTTTCCGAAGTATTTTTCGAGCGTTGGCCGGCACTGTTAGACCGGCGAGAGGGGATCAGAGGGGTTTAATACTCACAAATCCTCCGCCAAATTTAAGACTATTTCCGCTCTCGGGCCCGGGCGTCTCCGCCGCCTGTCACAGGCGTCGCGGAGGCGCACTTGTGCGACACGCCGCCCGGCCTTTGCGCCGGCGCGCACGCCAACTCACTGACGGCGACCAGACGCCCCTGTGAGGCGAGCGGAAATTAAACGACTGATTCTCGGGAGAAATAACTACCATGCCTCGCATCCCTCGTCCATCGTACCGTGAGCTTCTGCCGTTTTCGGCTTTCATACTCGCGGCCCTGATGGTCCTTATCCTCAACTCTTACGACAGGCCGACTGCCTCGTTCGTGACCGCCGGACTCACTACTGAGGCCAGCGCGCAGGCGCGGGCCGCGTCGGGCGGCCCGCGCGAATCTGCGCATGTTAATTCCGCTTCCGTCGCGCCGGACAGCGCCGAGGCCGGCGAGGCTTACGGCAAGCTCCCGCTCAGCTTCGTGGAGAACGTGGGCCAGGCCGACAGGAGCGTCAAGTTTCTGGCGCGCGGGCCGGGCTACGGCCTCTTCCTGACTTCGGACGAGGCGGTCCTGGCGTTGCAAAGGCCCTCCGAGAAAGATGGCGAGCGGGCGACTGTCAGGATGAAGCTGCTCGGGGCCAGCGAAGCGCACGAAGTCAGCGGGAGCGATGAACTCCCGGGCAAGAACAACTATTTCGTCGGCGACGACCCCGCGAAGTGGCGCACCGCCGTGCCGACTTACGCCAGGGTCGAGTACCAGGGCGTTTACCCCGGCATCAACCTCGTCTACTACGGCAACCAGCGCCAACTCGAATACGACTTCGTCCTCGCGCCCGGCGCGGACCCGCACACCATCGCGCTCGGCTTCGAGGGCGTGGACCGCCTGCGTCTGGACGAGGCCGGCGAACTCGTGCTGCACACCGCCGGAGGCGAGGTCCGGCAGCGCAGGCCCGTGGCTTATCAGGAGACGGACGGCGAGCGCCGCGAAGTCGCCGCCCGTTACGTGTTGAAGGGGGCGCGGGAGGTCGGCTTCGAAGTCGGAGAGTACGACGCCGAAAGACCCCTCGTGATTGACCCCGTGCTGGTCTATTCGACCTACTTGGGCGGCATCAGCACCGACAGCGGCTACGGCATCGCCGTCAACGCCGCCGGCCAGGCTTTCGTCACGGGCTCGACCGCCTCGGATAATTTCCCCGTCTCGGCGGCCGCCGCGCAGAAGAAGCGCGCCTTTTACCCGACCCCCGCGGGCGCGCTCTACAGCGACGCCTTCGTCACCAAGCTCAACGCGGCCGGGACGGCCGTCGCCTACTCGACCTTCCTCGGCGGCAGCTTCGGCCGCGAGATCGGCAAGGGCATAGCGGTCGACTCGCTCGGCAACGCCTACGTCACGGGCGTGACGGGCGGAGGGGCCGCGCTCAGCAAGGGCACTAACGACTTCCCCGTCGTCAACGCCTACCAGACGACCTTCGGCGGCACGGACGACGCCTTCGTCGTCAAACTCAACCCGACCGGCTCGGCCATCCTCTTCTCGACTTACCTCGGCGGCAACAGCACCGACTCGGCCGAGAGGATCGCCGTCAACGCCGCGACCGGCGAGGCTTACATAACGGGCGGCGCGAACCCCGCCACCTTCCCGACGACGGCAGGGGCCTACAAACCATCGTCCGGCTGCACCAGCTGCATCAACGATCTGGCGAACGCCTTCGTGGCGAAGTTCACCGCCTCCGGCGCGCTCGACTGGGCCACGCTCGTCGGCCAGGGCACGGCCTACGACATAGCCATTGACGCGGCCGGCAACAGCTACATCACCGGCGTCGCCTCTAACTACTTGTTCCCCGTGACGCCGGGCGCGTTCCAGACGACCAACGGCGGCTCTGACGCCTTCGTCACCAAATTGAACCCGTTCGGCAGCGCCCTGGTCTACTCGACTTTCCTCGGCGGCGGGCCGCAGTCGGATCGCGGCTTCGGCATCGCCGTCGACCCTGACGGCAACGCTTATGTAACAGGGCAGACGCAGAACGCGGCCTTCCCCGTCACGCCGGGCGCTTTCGACGTGACTTACAACAACGGCGAAGACGCCTTCGTCACCAAACTCAATGCCGACGGCACGGCCCTGCTCTACTCCACCTTCCTCGGCGGGAGTTTGCAGGACGTGGGCCGCGCCGTCGCCATCGACAAGGCCCGCAACGTCTACGTCACGGGCCAGACCAAGTCCATCAACTTCCCGGTCAAGAATTCCATCCAGCCGAAAACACTCGGGGCCGAGGTCTTCCTGACGAAGCTCAACGCGGCGGGCACGGCCCTCGTCTACTCAACCTACCTCGGCACGGGCGAGGGGCGCGACGTGGTCTATTCAGACCTTTACGGCGCTTACCTGACGGGGCAGGCCGTGCAGATTCCCGTGACGACCAACGCGTTCCAGACGGTGGAGAACAGGGGCACGGAGTCCAGCTACTACGACGCCTTCGCCATGCGCGTCCGCTCCACGAACGAGACGGCCGCCGTCTACAGCGTCGGCGGCAAGATCACGGACACCACCAACGTCGGCTTCCCGTCGCCCGGCCTCGTGACGATGAAGTTGAGCGGGCCGCAGAACCGCACGACGAACCTGACCGCGAAGAACACCTACTCCTTCGGCGCGCTGCCCCCAGGCACCTATACAGTCACCCCGTCCAAGCCCGGCTTCAGGTTCGAGCCCGCGAGCCGGACCTTCACCAGCATCACGGCGAGCCAGGTCGCGGACTTCGCGGTCCTGCCGAACGCCGCGCCCGTCCCGAAGATCACCAGCCCGGCCGCGGGCGAGACCTTCACGGCCCCGGCCACCATCACCGTCACGGCCGACGCCTCGGACGCGGACGGCTCCGTCACGGAGGTCCAGTTCTACGCCAACACGCTACAGGGCACGACCGTCGTCATCGGGACGGACACGACCGCGCCCTACTCCGTCACCTGGACGAACGTGGCCGGCGGCTCATACGTCATCGGCGCGATTGCCAAGGACGACCTGGGCATGAAGGGCTATAGCGAGGGGGTCACCGGCATCTCCGTCAGCAACAACGTCCCGGCGACGGTCGAACTGACCAGCCCGGCCGCGGGCTCGACCTACAAGACGGGCGATTTCGTCACCGTCAACGCGAACGTCACGGTCAACGGCACGACGCCCGTGAGCTACGTGGACTTTTTCGCCGGCACGGAGCACGTCGCCAGAGACACGGCCGCTCCCTACGGCTTCTCCTGGCGGCCGATGACGGCGGGCACTTTCGCGCTCACGGCCAGGGCCGTTGACATCGGCGGGGCCGTCGGCACGAGCCCGGCCGTCAGCATCACGGTCAACGACACCCTGAGCACGTTCCAGGGCCAGATCACCGACGGCACGACGCCCCTGAGCGACGTGACGGTCACGCTCTCCGGCGCGCAGACTGCCACGGTGACGACGGGCGCGGACGGCAAGTACTCGTTCCCGAACCTCCAGGCCGAGGGCGGCTACACGGTCACGCCGTCGAAGGCCGGCTACACCTTCGACCCGCCCTCCGCCAGCACGGACTTCATGGGCTACTACGACCGGACGGTGAACTTCCGCGCCGTGCGGAACAGTTCCGTGTCCGTGATGCTCACCACCCCCGGCTTCTTGTGGCGCTACACCGCGCCGGCCGAGGTCTCTATGACCGCCGAGGCTTCGAGCGCCGCCGGGCCGATCACGAAGGTGGACTTCTACGCCAACTCGCCGACCGCCGGCAAAATATTCATCGGCACAGACACGACGGCCCCATACAGCTTCGTCTGGAGTGGCGTCGCGGTGGGTGATTACGGAATCCAGGCCGTCGCGACCGACAGCACGGGTGACAGTAAGGCTTCGGAGTCCAGCCTCATCATGGTCGAAGCCGCGCCCGCGTTCGTCCGCATCAACGGGCAGATCACGGACGGCAGCGGCACGGGCATGAGCGGGCTGCGCGTCACGCTCTCCGGCACGGTGAACGCCACGGCCGTCACCAACCTGTTGGGCTATTACTACTTCGGGAACCTGCCCAAGGGCGGGAACTACACGGTCACTGCGCCCGCGAGCTACGTCTGGACGACAGGGGCGAGCCGGACCTTCACCAACCTGACCGTAGACCAGTTGGACGTGGACTTTGAAACCGCGTCGTTCAACAGTGCGCCCGTCGTCACGCTGACGGCCCCGGCCGCGAACGCCACCTACACGTCGCCCGCGACCATCGCGCTGAGCGCGACCGCCTCGGACAAGGACGGCACGGTCACGCGCGTCCAGTTCTACCACCGTACCGCCACGGCCAGCTTTACCCTCGGGACGGACACGGTCGCGCCCTACGGCTTCAACTGGGCCGTTTCAACCCCCGGCACTTACGAGATCGTGGCCGTGGCGACCGACAACGGGGGACTGCGAACGACCTCCACCCCCGTGACCATCACGGTCACAGCAGGGACGACCACGGCCTCGGCCCTCAACAGCGGAGAACTGTCCCCGGCCCCGAACGACTGGCTGGCGAGCCTGCTCGCCCCGCCCCCGCTCTTCCCATCCGTCTTCGACGCGGCCTCTGCGTTCCCCTCCGAACGCGCGGCCGGTCAGGGGAGGGTCGAGAAAGCGAACCCCTCAAGGGCCGCGCTCGCCCCGTACTTCGGCCTGGCCTTCGCGGCGATGGGCGACCTCTAGCCACCGGCACAAACTATCTTCGCCCCGCGCTCTCTCTCGGGCGGCCTTCTTGAGGGGCCGCCCGCAATTTTTTTCGGTTCTGTTGCGAAAACTATTTTAAGGCATAAGAAGGTTGCAGACAGCTCTCGCCCAAGCGGCGATCTGGAAGGGGCTGGACGATAAACCTGGCTTGCCCTTGTGCATCATCTCTCCCGATAAATCAGCGCAGCCGGTGACTGCGAAACTCAGGCAGCCACCGCAACACTTTGTACTGCGGGTCGAGGGTGACTGATTCGACCTTGAAAGGCATCCTCCATTTAAACTCGCTTTGCCCATCAAGCACCTCGACCGTTCTAAGGTGGCGACGACCGGAGCCGATTATGTTCACTTCCAGCATGGTGCGGAAGTGGGGTGCAGGTTGTGATATTTCGAGGTGTAAAATTTTACCTTCCTGCTTCCAGTTCAATTGATAACCTGGTGCGCCGGCACGTTCGAACCACTGCTCAAAGAACCAGCGAATGTCTTGCCCGGCACCGGCTTCGACGGCCTGCTGAAACTCTTTCCAGGAAGTTAGTTGAGCTTTTTTTCCTCGGATGAACTGTTTGAGAATAGCGGCAAACCTCTGCCGCCCGATTCTGCGGGAAAGCATATCGAGAAGGATGAATCCTTTGGTGTTGGCAATGCGGTGCATAGCCAGCGTTTCATTCTGGTCCCTGGGGATGTGGGCCGCGGGCGGAAAATCAATGCCGGATCGGACGAGTTGAAAATAACTGGCAGCCGCCTGGCCGCCGCTGCGATAGCCGTTTCGTCTGAACCTGGCCGCGGCCTCTTTCCCCTCCACGGCCTCGACCGCGACTAAAGAACCAAATTGGGTGATGCCTTCAGACAACATCATTTGCCCGGGCGTCCCCGGCCGGCTCCTGACGATATTTCCCCACCATTGATGCCCGATCTCGTGTGCCCAGTAGGAGAGATCAAAATTATCCAGTTCGGGCGAGTTCGCAAAAATGAATCCGTATTCGCCCGTCCCACGAACGATGGTGGGGAATTTAACTTCAACAAACGAAAACTCCCGGTAGGGGAAGCTGCCGAACAGACCTGTCAGGAAATCCAAAGCCCGCGCCGCGCCGTCCAGGATAGATTTCGACTGCGAGCGCGGACGCAGCAAATACAAATTGAAAGGGACTCGCCCCTTCCTGCTGACCATGCTGTACCTGCCGCTCGCGAACGCAAATTTTGAGGGCTGCATGACACTGAAAACAAATTCGCCCCGGGCTTTCTGAACTTCGGTGCTTCGTAACACACCGCTCGCAATGACCGTGTTTCCCGCCGGCACTTGAAAACGTAAGATGCCCGTCTCACGATTTTTGAAAGCTATCTGGGGATACCAAAGTTCTCCGCCGCCCCCGGCGAACGAACCTTCCGGGCTGATGTTGAACTGCGGCGCAGTTTTGTTTTCCGAGTGATAAGAGAATTGAAGCAGAACCGCTTGCCCGGCCGGGATCGCATTCTCAGTTCTGAAAACCCACTTGGTGTCGCCGCCCTCCTCCTTATTGCTAAGTAGGGTTATCGGTGCTGAAGTACTCGGCTTTAGCATCTTCACTTCCGGCGGCCCCATTTTGGGTGACAAGTAAAACTCGATTCGATTCCTCTCTTCCGACGCTGCGGGCAAAAGCATCGTCCCGGCAACTTCAAGACGGCGGGCAGCGGGCAAAATTCGGACGGATAAATCGTATTGAGCGGTTTGCCCGTAGACGGTCGGAATGCCTCCTACCAGCGACGGCAGAAAGAGGAGTAGCCACGCAAGTCTTTTCATACCGAGACAATCTATTTCACGAACGGCGCGAAATCTTGTATCTCGTTAGCGTTTTAGCATTCGGTTAGTGCGGAAAGTCTGCCGGTATTGAGTGGGAGACATCCCTGTGTGTTGCTTGAATGTTCTCCCGAAGTGGCTCTGGTCAAAAAAACCGGCGGCATGAGCGACCTCAACAAGTGTGGCATCAGAAGTGGACAGCTGACGGCAGGCGAACTCTATGCGCAGACGCCTGACGTACTCGCCAACAGTACAAAAATAATATCGTCGAAACTCCCGCGCCAGGTGTGTCTTATGCACGCCGACAGCTCCCGCGATTTCTGACAGGGATAAGTTTTCGCAAAAGCGGTCGCGCAACATCCGACATGCTTGAACTAACCAGTGTGGCCGAGTGCCTCGCAAATGTTTTATAGGCGGCCGCGCGGCCTCCCCTAAAATTTCGAGCATCAGCCCTTCGACAATAAGCGGTGATACCTCGTCCGTCTGGCGAAATTCCCGATAAATCTTCATTGCGAGATGCGTGAAAAGCCCGCTGCCGAAGTCTGCCGGACCGTACTCAACTGTCGAATGCTGACGCACGCGCTCCAACCAGTGTAGGGACATAAAAAGATTGAAGCAGCGCGCCGGTGTATGAAAGAGATCCGAGTGTCTTTCGCCCGCAGGGTGAAATATTAGAGTCGCAGGGCTACAGGGGCGGGAGCCCCGCTCGTAGAGTTCGGTGAAGCTGCCCTGTAGAACGAGGCAGAAATAAGTGGATTGATGAGAGTGCCTCGGGAGTTGTAGATTTGGAGAATATGCGGTCTCCGTTAAAGTAAGTCCGGCGACCACGCTGGTTTTTAAAAGAGTACCGTAGGAAAAATCAAGAGGGCGTTTCATCTTCCAAAATTGCCTGCCTGTAAAATTTCACCACTCTTCTCATTATGAACATCGACAGCTTCGATTCCGTGCCAAGAATTAACATTTTGCGTTCAAACGTGGAAGCAGCACAACTCCAACAAGCTGACTGACGCGCAGGCGGTCGGCGCCGTCTCCAACGACGACTGAAGCGGGTGGGAGAATCTCAGATTATCTTTTGGGGCGCTCGAGTATTTAACTCCCCACAAGAAGGTCGCCAGGGCTCAATGTTCATTCTTTCCGGATTCCGTCTCTTTGGCCCTCCAACACCATCGAAGACAAATATGAGCCACCGTCGTAAGTACTTTAATCCCGATCTATGACGCGAACGTAGAAGCTACACGTGTTGCTGAAGTGCTTAGGTTATCGCGGGCAATTGAGTCTCCTGGACACCGGGCTGACGCCTTAGGGAATGTTGGCGCCGAACTATTCGATCTTGGGAAAGTTGCCGAGGCAAAGCAGGTCGCGCGTGAGGCGCTCGATGCCGCGCGTAGTATTAACCATAACCGCACCAAGGCAAGCGCCCTGGCGGAGGTCGTCACGGCGTCCCTAACGTCGCGTTTGGCCGAGAGCATGAATCCGACAGTGTTTCCCGTTGAATCAATAGCGCGGTACAGATACTTGCAGCTCTTACCGACTTTAAATTAAGGATTTGGCCCGGTGATTGTCGCTAAGAGAGCATCAGGGATTATATTCTGGACACCTGTTGTTGCAACAGAACACTCCTTCCTCATCACGCTCCTCTCTCACATTTACCCTTGACCTTCTAGGGAAGGTGTGCGACCATGCCCCCCTAGAAGCGAAGGGGGGAACGTCTCGTGGCGAAACAGAAGCCTGATCTGCCGCAGGGAACGCTCGACCTGCTCATACTAAAGGCGCTCTCCTTAGGCCCGATGCACGGCTACGGGGTGGGGCAGCGCATCCAGCAATTAGCCGAAGACATGCTCACGGTTGAGGAAGGGACACTCTACCCGGCCCTCTACCGCATCGAGCAGCGGGGCTGGATCAAGAGCGAGTGGGGCACTTCGGAGAACAACCGGAGGGCGCGGTTCTACAAGCTGACGCGCTCCGGCCGCAAGCAACTCGCGGTCGAGGAGTCGCAGTGGGAGCATCTGACGGCGGCCGTCGCCAAAGTGCTGCAAGCCACCTGAGAAGGGGGATGGGAGATGGCGTGGTGGAAAGTCTTTCTCGATAGGCTTCGGGCCCTGCGTGATGGCGACGCCGTACACCGCGAGATCGATGAGGAGGTGCAGTTCCACATCGACATGCGCACCGAGGAGTACGTCAGCAAAGGTATGTCGCCTGAGGAGGCCCGGCGGGAGGCCGAAAGGCGGTTCGGGCGGCTCACGCGGATCAAGGAGATGGGCTACGAAGTAAGAGGCGGCGGCCTCGTGGAGACACTCTGGCAGGACGTGCGTTATGGTGTGCGCGTGCTGCTGAAGAATCCCGCCTTCACCGCCGTGGTGGTGGCGACGTTGGCGTTGGGCATAGGCGCCAACGCGGCGCTCTTTTCGGTGGTCAACGGCGTGCTGCTTAATCCGCTGCCCTTTCCGCAGCCTGAGCAGCTTGTCTCGCTCTACCAGAGCAGGCCGAATGCCCCGGCGGGTTCGATCACTTACCCGAATTTTCGGGACTGGCAAAAAGAGAATCAGACGTTCTCGGCCATAGCCATTTCGCGCTCATTCAGCGCCAATCTGATCGGCGCCGGCGAGGCCGAGCAGGTGGCCGGGCGGCGGGTCTCGGCGAACCTCTTCTCCGTGCTCGGTGTGAAGCCGGCGCTGGGGCGCGACTTTGCGCCGGGCGAGGACGGACCGGGCGTCGCCCCGATGGTAATGATCAGCGCGGGGCTTTGGCAACGCAAGTTCAATTCTGCGCCGGACGTGCTGGGCAAGAGCCTGACCGTGGACGACAAGAGCTACACGATTGTCGGCGTGCTCCCGGCGAGCTTTAATCTCTACCGCGGCGCCGACGTGTATGTGCCTCTCGGCCAGTGGGGCAATCCCGGGTTGCAGGACCGCGGCGCAGGCCTTGGCCTGCAGGGCATCGGGAGGCTCAAGCCCGGCGTCACGCTCGCGCAGGCGCAGGCCGACCTGGACAGGGTGATGCGGCGGCTGGTCGAAGCTTATCCCGAGGCCAACCGAGGCAACGGCGCGGCGCTCGTCCCGCTCAAAGAAAAGCTGGTCGGGGACGTCAGGCCGATTCTATGGACGCTGCTGGGCGCGGTCGGGTTCGTGCTGGCCGTGGCGTGTGTGAATGTCAGCAACCTGCTGCTCGCGCGCTCGACCGGCAGGACGCGCGAATTTGCCATCCGCGCCGCGTTGGGCGCGGGCCGCTGGCGCTTGCTGCGTCAATCGCTGACCGAGAGCCTGCTGCTGGCGTTGGCAGGCGGCGGGCTGGGCTTTCTGCTCGCCGCCTGGTGCACGCAAGCGGCAATCGGCGTGTTGCCTACAGCGTTGCCGCGTGCGGATGAAATCGGGCTGGATGGCCGCGTCCTGCTCTTCACTTTAGCTATTTCGCTGCTCATCGGGGTGCTGGCGGGGCTCGCCCCGGCGCTGAAGACCTCGCAAGGGCGTTTATCCGAAACGCTCAAGGAGGGCGGGCGCGGGGCAGGCGGCGGTCGTCACCGCGCGCAGGGCGTCCTGGTCGCGGTGGAGATGGCGCTGGCATTGGTCCTGCTAATCGGCGCGGGCCTGATGATCCGCACTCTGGGCGCGCTCTGGAATGTTGACCCCGGCTTTCGGCCGGACAATGTGTTGACCTTCGGACTCGGCTTCCCGCCCTCGATGCGGGCGGCCAGCCCGGAGGCGAAACGCGCCCACTTGCGCGAATTGAGTGACAAGCTCAGCTCCATGCCTGGCGTCTTGGCAGCTTCATTCACGACGGGCGCCTCCCCCTTACGAGGCGCGGATAACCTGCTCTTCTGGCTCGACGGCCGGCCCAGGCCGGCGAGCATGGGCGAGATGCAGACGGCGGTGGGGTACCGGGTCGAACCCGGCTATCTGACGGCTATGGGCATCCCGCTCAAGCGAGGCCGCTTTTTCACCGCCCAGGATGAGGTGCGAACTCAGCCCGTCGTCGTGGTTGACGAGGTCTTCGCCCGCCAATATTTTCCTGACGCAGACCCTCTCGGCAAGCGCATCAATTTGGGGGACGACAGAGGCCCGTTGGAGATCATCGGGGTGGTCGGGCACGTAAAGCAGCAGGGGCTTGATGGGGATGACAAGCAATCGCTTCAGGCGCAACTTTACGAACCGTTCAGACAACTGCCGGGCGCCCCTTCCGAGGTGGACGTCGTGCTGCGTTTCGAAGGGGCTGAAAAAGAGGCCGGGGCGGCGCTGGTCGATTCGATCCGCCGCGTAGTGCAGAGCCAGCACGGCCAGAACGTCGTTTTCAAACCGCAGACGATGAATGAGGTGATCGCCGATTCGCTGGCCCGCCGGCGGTTCTCGATGGCCCTGCTTAACGCCTTCGCCGCGGTGGCGCTGCTGCTGGCGGGCATCGGGCTCTACGGCGTCATCTCGTACCTGGTCGGCCAGCGGACCCACGAACTCGGCATCCGCCTGGCCCTGGGCGCACAGCGCGGGGACATTCTGCGGCTCGTCTTAAGCCAGGGAATGAAGATGGCGCTGGGCGGGGTGGTGATCGGACTGATCGCCGCGGCGGGACTGACCCGACTGCTGGTCGGGATGCTGTACGGCGTGAGCGCGACCGATCCGTTGACGTTCGCCGCCATCACCTTGCTGCTCGTGGCGGTGGCGCTGACGTCCTGCTACGTCCCGGCGCGGCGGGCGGCGCGTGTCGACCCGCTGACGGCTTTACGGTACGAGTAAGCATCCGCCTTTGTTGACATTTGCGCTCTCGGTGAGGGGGCGCTGTGGGACATGTGTCAGTTGATTTGAAGCGAACCCCTCGATTGTTCGGGAGGCGGTGTGCCCTTATCAACTGCGTCACCCCTAAATAGTAACGATTTGTTCGGAGTTGTCATCATGCCAAAACGGTTACTGGTAGTCTTTCGGGCTCTCTCGTTGCTCCTCCTGGCTTCTGCCGCGGCGGTCGCTCAAAGCGGGCAATCTTCCCAGTCTAATTCCCGGCCTGAACAAGTCACTCCCGAGGCGGATCACCATCAGCACCTGTTCAGCCCGGCCATGGCGGAGTTCCAGAAGATAAAGCCGGTCACGTCTCAAGAAGTCATCGCGCTGCTGGACGCAGCCGGTATCAGGCGCGCCGTTCTCTTGTCCACCGCGTATTCTTATGGGAGGCCCGGACGCGAGCCGCAGGACGAGTACGCAAAGGTCAAGGCAGAGAATGACTGGGTAGCCGCCCAAGCCGCCCTGTTCCCGAAGCGCTTCCGGGCGTTCTGCGGCTTCAATCCTCTCAAAGATTATGCACTTGACGAACTCGAGCGATGCGCGAAGGACCGGAATCTCCGGCACGGGCTCAAGCTGCATTTCGGCAACTCGGACGTGCAACTGGACAACCCCGAGCACTTCGAAAAGTTGAAGAGTATTTTTCGCGCGGCGAATTCCCGCCGGATGGCAATCGTGGTGCACATGAGAGTGTCGATCTCCAAAAAGCGACCCTACGGACCTGACCAAGCACGCGCTTTTCTAGAATTGCTTTCTTCCGCTCCCGATATTCCGGTACAAATTGCTCACCTTGCTGCTTCGGGTCCGGGCTATGATGATCCGCCGGCCCATTCGGTGCTCGAAGTGCTCGCCGATGCCGTCGCGAAAAACGACCCGCGGACGCGGAAGCTTTGGTTCGATGTAACGACCGTAGCCGTTCCCGGAAATTCGGCCGAGACTTCAGCCCTTTTGGTGAAGCGGATTCGCCAGATCGGAGTCAAACGGATTCTTTATGGTTCGGACGCGGCGGTAGGCTCCAACCCCAACCTTCTACCACGCGAGGCATGGGAAGCGTTTCGCCAACTGAAACTTTCGGAAAAAGAGATAAAGACGATAGCAAGGAACGTAGCCCCGTACCTGCGTTAAAACACCTGATCGGGCGACTTTGCCTATAAATTAACCCTTCGATACAAGATGCCGCATGAACACTGACTCGGCGGCCCTATATGAAGCACCGATTTTGAATTTACAGGCAAAGCCGCGCCCCGCGACGCCTACCTCTGTGTTGCCGCCAGGAGGCCGCCCTGATGAATAGCCCTCCAGAGTCTTTGCGCCATCTCCTGATCCAGGGTTTTCAACACTGCGTATTGCTCCAGGGCTGCGCCCTTCCTGTTCAGTGCGAGGTATAGTGCGCCTAGATTAAGATGGGGCTCTGCGAGGTCAGGCCCCAATTGTATTGCCCGCCTGAGGTACGTGGCGGCTTCGGCATACAAACCCAGACCGGCGTATGCCAGCCCCAGGCTGTTATAGGCGGCGACGTAGTCTGCTCTCAGTTTGACCGCCTGCTTTAAAGCCGCGACCGCTTTCTCATAATGGCCCAACTTGATGTTCGCGTAACCCAGGTTGTGTTGCGCCTCTGCTTCGCCGGGTTCGAGGCGTGCGGCCTGCGCGAACGCCGCGACGGCCTCATCATATCTCCCCAGCCGGACACACGCCTTGCCGAGGTTGTTGTAGGCCCTGGCATAGCCCGGCCTTAATTTAATCGCCAGACTGAAAGCCTCGACCGCCTCCCGGTAGCGCCCGAGGTCAGTATGGATGGCACCGAGATTGTTGTGCGCCGTAGCATAGTCGGGTTTCAGATGGATGGCTTGCCGCAGTGACTCGACCGCCTCCTCGTACTGGCCGAGTTCGGCGTACAGGATGCCCAGATTGTTGTACGCCTCCACATAATCGGGCCTTAACCGAATCGCCTCCCGATAGGCTTCGACCGCCTCCTTGCGTCGGCCCGCCCTTTCATGCTCCACAGCCTTCTCGTAATAGCCTGCGGCCTCTACAGGCTCCTTCGGTTCGAGGCCGCCGGCCATGACTGAGGGGGTGCCGACGATGATCAAGAGATAAGCTATCCACAACCTGCTCGTTCGCTTCATAGTAAACTCCTTGCCGCTGTACGGCGTATCCAGATGTTGCCTTGCCCGGTCGCGGACCGGGACCTACAATGCGCGTGGCGGCAGGGTTTTGCGCCGCGTCGTCCCCGATGCCCCGCCACGGAGCGGACTGTACGCCGCGGGCGGCCGATGCGTCCTTTGGAGGCTCTTAGAAGTCCCTTAGAAATTTCTTAGAGCCCTCTCAGAGAGGTTATGAGCAGGCAAGTAAGACGTTTATACGAATTCGGGCCGTTCATTCTTGACCCGGCCGAGCGGACCCTTCGGCGTGAGGGGGAACCGGTCCCGCTCACGCCGAAGGTGCTGGACATGCTTGTGGTGCTTGTCGAGAACAGCGGGCGGCTGCTCAACAAGAAGGATTTAATGGATGCCGTCTGGCCCGACAGTTTTGTCGAAGAAGGGAACCTAACCTTTAATGTCTCCTCTTTGAGGAAGGCCCTCGGCGAGGACCCGAAAGTCCCCCTCTACATCGAGACGGTGCCCCGGCGCGGCTACCGCTTCACGGCCAACGTGAGAGTCCTGGAAGAGGGGAACGGCGAAGAGCAGGCGGACGAGCGGCCGCGGGAGCAGGCCGTGCAGGCCGACGGGGCGGCGTCCCCTCAGGAGGAGGCCGGCTCACCATTAGCGAGCGACCGGGCGGCGGCCGTTGTGGGCGTCAGCCGGACCGCCGACGAGACAGACCCGGCCGCGCCCGCGCCTCCCGCGGCCCGCCCGGTGTCCATGACAGGTCGTGCCGGGCGGCGCGCGAAAGTGGCCGCCTTGATAGCGCTCGTCGCGGTGGCGGGAGTTGCCCTGGGGCTTTACGCGCTTATCGGGCGGAATCAGACGGCCGGAAATCCTGACGCCCTCTTCCGCGAACTGAAGGTCACGCGCCTGACCACGACGCGCAATGCCACGGACGCCGCCATTTCGCCCGACGGGAAATACGTCGTTTACGTCGTGGACGAGGCGCGGCGGCGGAGCCTCTGGATAAGGCAGGTGGCCACCAACAGCCACGTGCAGATCATCCCCCCGGCGGACGTTTACTACCTGGACCTCTTCTTCTCGCACGGCAGCGATTACGTCTATTACGTCAAGGTGGAGACGAATATCTCTCCGGCGCTTTACCAGGTCCCTGTGCCGGGCGGGGCCCCCAGAAAGCTGATGGAAGCCATGTCAGGCCCCATCGGCCTCTCGCCGGACGGCAAGCGGTTCTCGTACATCCGCGGGCTGCCGGGCGGGGAGATGGCGCTGATGGTAGCCAACGCTTTCGACGGCGGCGGGGAGCAGAAGCTGATCACGCGCAAGCAACCAGACTTCCTCTACAGCAGGACGGCCTGGTCGCCCGACGGCCGGACGATAGCCTGCATCGCCGGCAGTGTCACACCCGCCGGCCGCCAGTCTGACATCGTCGAAGTCCGCGTCGCCGACGGCTCCGAGCGGCGGGTCACTTCGCAACCGTGGAAGTTCGCGTCGCGGGTCGCGTGGCTCTCCGACGGCAGCGGCCTGTTGATAACCGTCTCCGATTACGGGTACGGACCCTACCAGATATGGCACGTCTCGTACCCGGGCGGCGAGGCGCAAAGGGTGACCAGCGATCTGAGCAACTACCGCAGCATGAGCCTGACGTCCGACTCGAAGACCCTCGTGGCCGTCCAGTCTGACATACACCCCTTCGTCTGGGTCTGGCCCGGCGGGGAGGCAGCGCGCGCCGAGCAGATCACTTCCGGCACCGGGTCAGTCAACGACTACTGGGGATTCTCCTGGACCCCGGACGCCAGGATAGTTTACGTCTCCACGCTCAGCGGCAATCAGGACATCTGGATCATGAACGCGGACGGGAGCGACCAGAAACAACTGACCTATGACGCCCAGTCCGACTTCGACCCGTCGGTCTCGCCTGACGGCCGCCACGTCACGTTCGCCTCCGAGCGTTCCGGCAAGACCAAGATTTGGAGGATGGACCTGGACGGGGGCAACCTCAAACAACTGACGTCCGGCGAGACGTCCGATTTCCTTCCCGCCTACTCAACAGACGGCCGGTGGGTGGTCTACACCTCCGACGTTGATGAGAAGCGGAGCCTCTGGAAGGTTCCCGCCGACGGGGGCGAGCCTAAACAATTAACCCGCGCGTCATCTGCGTGGCCGGCCGTCTCGCCCGACGGCCGCCTCATCGCCTGCTGGCACCTTAACGAACGCACGAGGTCTATGGCGCTGGCAATCATCCCCGCCGAGGGAGGAGAGCCGGTTAAATTCTTTGACATCTCGCCGACAGTGAACACGTGGGCAGAAATTCGCTGGACGGCAGACGGGCGGGGCCTTACTTACGTCGACGCGCCGGACGGGGTCGGTAATGTCTGGCTGCAACCCGTGGCCGGGGGGCCGCCAAAACAGTTGACCGATTTTAAAGACGGCCGGATATTCCGGTACGACTTTTCACGCGACGGTAAGCGGTTGGCCTGCTCGCGCGGCGTCGAGTCCAACGACGTGGTCTTAATCAGCGGCCTGCGGTAGAGATTTACTGAACACGAGCGGACAAACTATGACCAGAAAACTCATGCCCCATTAGATAATAGGCGGTTCTAACGCCCGATTTAATCGGCGCGCACTCAACTCCAAGATGAAAGAGCCGCTCTATTGCTAATCCGGTTCAATGAGTTGTCAGCCCGCACTGCCCGCCTGGGAAGGCTTCAGATACCACAACTGAACTGCGAACATCAGCACCCACAAGGACAGAACGCCGGAAGACAAACGTTCGTAGAGACCCGTCCCGCTCCTCAGGTCAGCACTCCACGACATGAGCAGCAGGAAAACCAAACCGGACAAGCCCGCGCCGATTGAGTAAACGCTCAGCCCCTTAAGACCTCTATCCCTCCTGAGCAGGACGCCCCACAGTACGGATGCGCCGATCAGCGCCAGGAAGCCGACGCCCGCCGCCAGGCTGTGCAGCTTCTGGCTGAGCAGCACTCGCGGCCCGGCGCACCCCGCCTCACAGGGGAACAGGCCCGCGACAACACGCCCCAGCCCGTTTAGTGCGAGCAGGGCCGCCGCCGCCGAGGAGAGCCTGTAACCTCTGAAGGCGGCGTAGAGCGATGCGGCGAACGCCATGTGCATGAGGCCGGTCGGGACGAACCCGGCGTATCGCATCAAGAGTTCGGTCGAACTGCCGCGCTCGCCGAGCTCACTGATGTACTGCGTCAGGTGACTGTATCCGGGTCTTACGCTGCCGCAGAGGATGATGACTGACGCCCATAAGACCGGGGCTAAGATGCCGCATAAAATTCCGACCTTGCGGAGCCTCATCTTCATAACAGTGGAGTGATATATCGCAGCGGGCTAACACCCGGCAGCAGCGGCGCGCATGGAATTGAGATTAAGAAAGCCGCGGTGTTGCGCGTCCGTTGCATGCCGTTGTTATTTTTAGCGACTGCCGCAACATACCAGCTATGGCGAAAACTACGGCTTGAGATCGAGCGACGCTTTACCACTCTCCACGTCGAAAGGCACCGAGCTGTGCTGATGCGTGATGAGCCACTCGCCTTCGACCTTGCGGTAACAGGCGGTCTCGCGCCACCACATGTCGAGTTTCCCTCCGCCCGTCGTTCAAGCTGATGCTTCCGCGAAAGCGGTTCAGCTATCATCGCATCCCGTTCAATAAGTAGCCACCCAACACCCGAATTAACCGGGCGCGCGCACAACATCATAAGCGGCAAGTCTCGGGTTCCGTTGCGAAAGTTATTTTGGAGGCGAAATGATCGTCAGCCGCTCTGAGCTATGCTGCCATCTGGAAGAGGCTCTCACTTTTGGTCTTACGATGTCTTGAGCAACCTCGTCGTGCGCTCCGTAACACTCGGCGGACTGGCCATCTGCGCCGTGTTAACTCGCGGCGTATAGAAAGCTGCGACGGGCACGCCCCGCGGCGGAGCCGAGGCAGAGCCGCGCGTGGCTGTCCCCAGTTGTTCAGCGGTGATTGGGGCATAGGGCAGCAGAACATCTTGCTGCTGCTGCTTTCGGGGCGCGCCCTTCTGAAAGATAACGGCGTAAAGTATCCGCACCAGCGCCGCCATAAAGAACATCAGCGGCAGGAAATCGCCTCGGCTGCTACCACTGCGAGTAGTCAGGGCCGCCAGCGCCAGACAAACAAAGAATAGTTTAACTCCCTGACGCACGCCTTTACGGCGCGGGGATTCGCCGGGCTTTTGATGCTCCTTTTCGAGAGCCGGCGAGACACCGCCGCTAACGAGCAATTCCTTCACGCGGTCAAGGGGGAAGCCGCAACTCTTGCAGAAGTGCGCTTCGTCGGAGAATTGTTTTTGACCACATCTGGGACAGTGCATTAACCGGTACTCCCTCCGAAGATTACGAACTTGCGGCGAGGCTCGAACCGAGCGGTCTTTCATATCTCCTCCCGCGCGTTATCTCCTCTTACATAACGTTCAGAAATCGGAAACATTAACAGCGCCGCCTATTTTTCGACTGCGGGTGACTTTTACCGCTAGAGCAGACCTGTGGCTAACGCGAACGCGCTCATTAGCTGGGATGTGAGGAGTGAGACCGGGCGCACGCCAAAGGAACTGGCAGAGGGACGATGTGAACTTGTTATCCGCGCTACATGAAAAGCTGCCTGACGCTGGAATTGATCGGACGGGAAGAATTATCGAACGGCATCCGGGTATACCTTTAAACCATCTCAGGCTGTTAATTTGACGATGATGTGCGCCGCGGAAGCCTCCCCGCTCAGTGTCAGGCTGTTTGAGCTATTTGTGAGCGATGTGTTTTGGGGGAGCCGCCGCGCGCGGTAAAAGTCGACTGCGGGGTGTATTATGCCGGATGATTCGGTAATTTATCGCCCCGGGAGTAGTGAGGCCGCCGCCGGAGTAAAAAGTGAGAGGCCCATGAGTCGGCCTAATGAGCGTTGGGCCGCCGGGGTGTGAATCAGCGCTGCTGTGAGAACGCCATGCCGAATATGTATTGCCCACAATGTGGCCGGGAGCTTGATTTAGATTCTGGTGCCGTGCGTTTCTGCCGCCACTGCGGCTTCTCGCTCGCGGATACGAAAGAGTCGCTCCAGGGCTATTCGGAGCTAAAGCGAACGGGGTTCTCAATCGTCACCTGGTCCTACGCCTTGTTACTAATCGTGACTCTGCTCCTGCACGGTAAATATATTCCGCTGGACACGAGATGGGGCTACTGGCTGTCGGCCATACTCATCGTCGTCAGCGTCAGCCTCTTCGGCTCCGCCTCCTTAAGCGCATTAAAGCCGGCCATGTTCTCGAAGACCAGGCGGGGCGGCAAGGGGGCACTTGAACCCGTCGGGGACAATCCGAACGCCCTCAGGGATGCAGCGGGGCAGGTCCCTTCATTGCCGGCGCGGCCGGGTGGGGGCCTCACGGATTTGAGCGAGCAGGAGAGGAGAACAGCAAAGGTCGGGCAGCCACGGAGCGTCGCCGAAGGGACGACTAAGAGATTGGATAAGTGAAATTGCTCAGGGTAGCCCGCCGTAATGCCGTCACAAAACCAATGTGTGCGGTGTTTCTATGAAGGAGGAATCTTTGTATGAATACATCTAAGCCGACGAAAATTATAATTATTTGGACAGTCATTTATCTGTCTCTTTCCGGTGCGGCTTTCGGGCAGGCGGACATTGTAAAAAGCGAAGGCATCACGAGTCCTCTGCATCAAGCGAACGTCGGCAAGATTACCTTCATGTCAAAACTCATCCCGGTAGAGAGTTATAAGGAAACGGACTTTTTGAAGACCTTTGAATTGAAAGAAGCGGTCGACCTGAATGTCAGGGTTTTTATGAGTAATTCCCTGACGAACTTCCTGCACCGTCTCGCGCCTGAATTGACTGCCGAAGAACTCGTCGGACGCGGCAATTATCAGTTTTCGTTCTTCGTCGATGGCGCTTTGATTTACAAGGAAAATGCTTTTGCCAGCACCTACGGAATTGAAAACAAAAATCTCAAAACTATCTATCAACAGACTTTGATAAGCTCAACGAATGAAGAGACAGGGGGAACCAACCTCTGGCTCCGTTTCTTGCACAATGGCGGCGATGAAGCGCTTTCAGAAGGCAGGCACTCGCTGAAGATAGAACTCAGACCGTACCTCAAAACCACTGAACTTAAGGTCGGAGATTTGATTGCCGAAGGCGAACTGCAACTAACGGTCGTCAAGCCGAAAATTGACGAGAAGCTAACTGCTATTCAAGCAATCAGGCCCCACAGCGGATGGAAAATTTCCAAAGATGTTTACGATAAAGAAAAAATCCGGCAGCTCAAACGGAAAATCGCCGAAAACTTTTATAAGGAGATCAGGAGCATCGTCGTTATCAAGGACGGCAAATTATTAATCGAAGAGTATTTTAACGGAGCAACCCGCGAGACCTTACATAACACGCGCTCGGTCGGTAAATCTTTTGCCTCGACGATGGCGGGCATCGCGATTGGCGACGGCTACATTAAGAGCGAAACTCAAACTCTCAAAGATTTTTATGACCTTAAAAAGTTTGCGAATCATTCGCCCAAAAAAGAGAGCGTGACCATCGAAAGTTTGCTGACAATGAGTTCGGGATTTGACGGCAATGACGACGACGAAGAGTCGCCGGGCAACGAAGAGAATATGTATCCGACCGGCGATTGGGTAAAATTCGCCCTGGATTTGCCGATGGATGATAAAAAGCAGGTCGGGGGAACTTTCAATTACTTCACCGCCGGAGTCGTCGTTTTAGGCGATATTATCAACAAATCCGTTCCCGGCGGTTTGGAAAAATACGCTGACACGAAATTGTTCAAGCCGCTCGGCATTACAAAATATGAGTGGCCGTATACGCCGCAAAGAGTGCCGAGCACGGCGGGCGGTTTGCAAATGAGCGCATTGGATTTTGCAAAGTTCGGACAGCTTTACAAGAACGGCGGCAAGTGGAACGGAAAGCAAATCATTCCGCCTGACTGGATCAATAAGACGTTCACTAAACATCATGGTCGGGAGTACGGCTATTTATTCTGGAACACGACCTTCAGCGTCAACGGGAAAGAATACGAGGCGTTTAATGCATCCGGCAACGGCGGCAACAAGATTTTTGTCTTCAAAGACCAGCCGTTAGTCGTGGTCGTTACCGCCACTGCTTTCGGCAAGCCGTGGATGCACCTTCAGGTTAATAAAATAATGGAGAAATATATTTTACCGGCAGTTCGTAACTAACGCGCCGCCTAACAACTCATTCAACCGGAGAGGAGATAGGACGCCTTAATCTCATTGACACCCGCCCCGCCTCGCATATCTTCCCTGCTCTTTGATGGCACAGCGGTAAAAGTCGCCCGACGTCGAGAAACACCGCCACTGGCGGCGTAATGGTAGTTGGGCGTCGGACCGTGGGTGAAGTACGTTAACTAACTTTTTCGAGGTGAGAATGAAAGCCTGCCCTACATGCCAACGCACATATGCCGACGAGGCGTTGACCTTCTGTCTCGTGGACGGTTCAATCCTTTCGGCCCCGTATGACCCTCACGAGACCCTGCACCTCCCCGCACCTCGGATCACTGATCCAATACACGCACAGCCGCCGCCGCCTTCAACGATACAATCTCCGCAGGCCCTGCCTTTATATCCAGAGAAACCGCAATCTGAGCTTAAAGAGAAACAGGGCGGTAAATCCTGGATGTGGTTCGGCATCGCAATGTCTCTTGTCAGCCTGGCGGCTATCGGGGCGCTCATAAGTTTCATATGGTCCGGGAAGGATCGGGTGGCAGGTAATCAATCCAACTCAAATGTCGCAGACGCTAATGCAAGGCCGACCGCCTCACCGACTGCCACAACGGAGGGCGGGAGTTGGGGACCCACACAACAAGCCTCAATCAATCAAGGGGATGGTCAACTGCTGACCTACTACGGCGGGACGACTCCCGAACAGTGTCAGGCCGACTGCGACAAGAACCCTCAGTGCAAAGCCTTTACCTTCATCAGGCCAGGGGCCTACAACCCTAACGACCCGCCGATGTGTTACCTGATGTCGGAGGCCCAAAGACTTACCCCATCGTCCTGCTGCATCACGGCCGTGAAACGTTAGACTGGCGGGTTGTACTGTCCACTCTTTCGGCGTGAATGCTGCCCCGGCGGCTTTGATGAGGGATCACCGGGGCGTCGCTTTTCATAGTCTTCCCACGTCGGCGTCTGTCCCGCTCTCGGAACTCATCTCCTCTCTCGTCTGGCGGGGCTGGGAAGTGGACCGCCGCCCCCGGCTGATGTGCCGCTCGGCGGCAGGCTTCGCCCGGCGGCAGGACCATCGGCCCTGAGGGGCCCAACTCCCTTGTTCGGGAGCTCACACATAAATCTTCATTTTCCTCGATGATAGTTTTCGCGCGAGATTTACGCCTTAGGGGTTGTAGGAGGATGGCCGGCTTCGGATTGTTATTTCTCAATCGCGGGGACCGCGGCCGAGAATGAACACAGTCACAAATTACTCACCCCCAAAGGAGAACTAGACGAATGAAAACCAAACTCACAGTGATGCTTTTGACACTCACCGGGCTAATGGTATTCGCCGGCCAACTTCGCGGAGGAAGTTCGGCAGCCGCGGTGGATGATCGCGTCAATCCCCATTACAAAGGGGGCTCGACCTTTAATCTCGTAAACGCCGGGCCGAACGTCGCCCGGTGCGGGGCATTTCCAGAAAACATCGAGCTGAGTTTCACCGGCTCGGGAATCGACACTGAAGGCGGCTATAACACCGCCGTTTTCTCCGCGTGTACCAACACCACCACCAATGAAGTCTTCGACCTGCAAGCGATTGACACGTATGCGCAGACCGGCGATCAGGTCTTTATCGAAGGGGACCCCTTCGTGCTGGTGCCTAACCCCGGCATCTGCGCCGCCGCGAACGCTCACGGCGTGCCTTTCCGCGTCGTCGGGGGCACGGGAAAGTACGCGGGGGCGACGGGCCACGGACGTTTCAACATCTTCAGTAACCTGACGCCTTGCAACGGGCTAGTGCTGCCGGCACATGTTTCGTTTGAGGGAGTGATTAAGTGGTAGTAGTAAGCACGCCCCTCGCGCCTTCAAGGCTCCACGGCGCGCGCAAGAAGACGGGGCCGGGCTTGCGTTTGCCCGGCCCCGTCTTCTTGCGCGGCTGCTGGCTCATCACTGCAAATCCAGCAGCCAGATGTCGCTTTCCGACTGGTAAAGCGAAAAGTAAAGCAGCCGGTCGTCGTTCGAAATTCCGATGCCGCGTATCTCATCCTGCCCGGCGTCGAAGACTTCCCTCATGCGTTTTGTCGCGGTGTCTGCGATGTACGCCTTACTCCCGGCGGAGAAGATGAAGCGCCGGCTGTCTGACAGCCACATCGGGTCCGACAGCCACATCGAGTAGCCTTCGACTTTCGCCACCTTCTCGTACTTACGGCCCGCGAACGAATAATAGCCGACCGCCGACTCGGGGCCGTCGAATGTTCCCGCCAGCTTACCCCCGTCCGGCGACCAGTCCCACGCCAGGAAGTGTGTCCCGTCCTCGGGCGTCGGGAGGGGTTCAGGAGCCTGATGCGTCCAGTCCTTATCGGCGTCTATGATCGCGCTGAGGAAGTCGGTCTGAAAGAGTAGCCGTCTGCCGTCGGGCGACCAGAGCGGAAACGACGCGCTGCTCTGACCGCCGGAGGTGTGCTGGCGCAAGTTCGTGCTTTCCAGGTCGAGAGTCCAGATTTCGTACTTCCCGCTCCGGTCTGACGCGAACGCTATCCTCTTGCCGTCGGGGGACCAGCGCGGGTAGCGGTCGAAGAACTTGTCGTTAGTCACGTCGCGCCAGTTCGTGCCGTCGCGGTTGACGACGGCGATGTCGTCCTGAGACCGGCGGGGAACGCGCATGACGAACTGACGGCCGTCTGGCGAGAGCTCTGGGCGCACGACCCGCCGGTCGCCGCGAGTCACCCAGAAGGGTTGGCCCACAATTTTCTCGCTCTGCGGATTAAACTCGGCGGCCCGGATGTTCGACTGCTCGCTCGTCTGCACGTAGAGCAGGCGCTTGCCGTCGCGCGAGAAACTCAAATGCCGGTTGAAAGCCGAAGGGGTCGCCACGGCTTCCGGCTCGCCCAGGACACGGCCGGTCTCCTCCTCGACGGCGACCCGCCAGAAACTCATGTTGCCGCTCCGGTCGCTCACGAAGTACAGGAAGTGGCCGTCGGGCGACCAGACCGGGTTCCAGTTCGTGGAGGCATCTTTCGTCACCACCACAGGCTCGCCTCCGCCGCGCGCGACGGTCGCGATGTCGCTCCGGCCGACGTTCGGCGGCATGAACCAGTACGCGACGCGGTGGCCGTTCGGCGACCAGGACGGCTGCATGGCGTCCGCCTCGGTGAGCAGTCGTTTTGTGCCAGTCTCCAGGTGGGCGACCCAGATGGCGCTGGCGGTGGTCGTCCGCGTGCTGGGGACGTCGCGCCCGGCTGTGCTGTAGGCGATCTCTTTCCCGTCCGGGGACCATGAAGGGTGATGGCCGCCGGCCGCGACGAGGCGGGGGTTTTCGCCCGTGGCCTCCATGACGTAGATGCCCGCCGGCTCTCTGGTCGAGCGAAACGCGATCCGTTCGCCGCCCGGGGAAAACGCCGGCTGAATCTCGTCCGAAGTCGTGTCCGGCGTGAGCAGGGATGCGTTCTTGCCGCCGACGCGTTGCAGGAAAAGGTCCCAGTTCCCCCCGGCCCGGCTCGCGTAGACGAAACTCTTGCCGTCCGGGGCGAGAGTCGGGAAGTGTTCCGTCCCCGGCTGGTCCGTGAGTTGAACGTGAGTGGCGCGGCCCCAGTCGGGCGGGGCGGCCGCCCGCGATTGCGAGAAACGCCAGAGGGCGACAGACGCCGCCGCCAGCACCATCACCGCCGCAATCGAGAGGACCAGCCGGGCGCGGGGCGTCTTCAGGCCGGCAGAGTTTGCGAGTGTTCTTCGGCGCGCGCTCCCTGTGCCGGATTCGATTGAGCGCAGCAGCCGGCGCAGGTCGGCGCGGAAGTCGGCCGCGGTCTGGTAACGCAGGTCGCGGTCTTTCTCAAGCGCCTTGTCGAGTATCAAATCTAATTCGGCTGGGAGCGTCGGGTCGAAGGAACTGGCGGAGTCCGGCTCGCTCGACAGGATGGCGTTAACCGTCACGCGCCGATCCCCTCCGTCGAAAGGTTTGCGGCCCGTGACCATCTCGTAGAGGACTACGCCGAGGCTCCAGATGTCTGTGCGGTGGTCTGTCGTCTCGCCCGCCGCCTGCTCGGGGGACATGTAGGCGAGTGTGCCCAGCGCCGCGCCCGCCTGCGTCTGTGCCGCGTCAGCCTCACGGGGCACACGGGCCTCGGTCAGTTTCGCCAGGCCGAAGTCGAGGAGTTTCACATAGCCGTCGGGCCGGACCACGATGTTGTCCGGTTTGATGTCGCGGTGGATGATGCCCTGGCGGTGGGCGGCGGCGAGAGCCTCCGCGACCTGCCCCGCGATTGACAAGCTGTCTTTGAGCTTCAGACCGTTTCTCATCATCGAACGGAGCGTCTGACCCTCGACGAACTCCATCGCGATGAAATTGAGTCCGTCGGCCTCGCCCACTTCGTAGATGGTGACGAGATTCGGGTGGTTCAACGCCGACAGCGCCAGGGCTTCGCGCTTGAAGCGTGTGGCCCGTTCAACGTCGGCGACGAAATGGCGTGGGAGGATTTTGAGCGCCACCCTGCGGTCGAGCTTTATCTCTCTCGCGAGGTAAACCTCACCCATTCCGCCCGAACCTAACAGGCTCTCGATTGTATAGTTCCCGATGTCTTTGCCGACGAGTGATTGGTGTGTGGTTAGATGAGAACCCTGCGCCATGAATTGCGCCGCCACCGTCATCGCGGGGCGCTCCATGAACTGAGACGCCTGAGATTGAGCCCTGAGCAGGCTCAACACTTCATCCTTCAAGGCGGGGTTCCCGGCGGCCGCCTCCGCGACGAACTTTTCGCGCTCAGGCTCCGGCAGGTCCAGGGCCGCGTCGAGCAGGGCGTCGACTTGTTTCCACAGTTCTGCGTCCATCGGGTCAGGGACTACTCAGTTCTCGATACAACCACGCCTTAGCTTTGTTCCACTCGCGCATCACGGTGACGGGCGCGACTCTCATCACCTCGGCAGTCTCTTCGACCGACAGCCCGCCGAAGAAACGCAGTTCCACGATCTGGCTCTTACGCGCGTCGAGACGCGCCAGTTCCTTCAACGCCTCATCGAGCGCGAGCAGATCAGAATCTTTTTCGGCGGTCACGGTCATCGCCTGCTCAAGCGAGATGTGACGCGCCTCCACGTCTCGGGCGACGCGCGGACGCCGGCGCGCGAAGTCCACCAGGATGCGGCGCATGATCTGGGCCGCGGCACCGAAGAAGTGGGCCCGGTTCTGCCAGCGGACCGCCTTCCAGTCGATAAGGCGCAAATAGGCTTCGTTTATCAGCGCGGAGGTTTGCATGAGGTGGTCGTCGCGCTCCCGCCTCATGTAGTGGCTCGCGAGGCGGTGCAATTCCGCGTGAACGAGCGGGGCCAGCCGGTCGAGGGCGGCCTCATCGCCGTCACTCCAGGCGACTAGAAGTTCAGTCAGTTCGTGGGACTCGGGCGCATCCATACGTGGCTACTTGTAAAAAAAGAGGCTACCTAACATTAGCGAGGCGGGCGCAGGAAACGCATCCAATTTACCATACCGAGCCGTATGCTGCGCACCATGAGAAGTGCGGTGCAAACTGAAGCCTGACTGTGGCGCGGGTCGGCTGCGGCGTTGACTTCCGACACTGGAAGAGTGATTTCAATTCAAAGTCAGTCTTAACTTACCCTCGCTACTGCCACTAATGATACTATCCTCCGAGCCACACAAGATCAGCGACTCCTCGAAGAATTGATGGGCGGTATTTTGCTCCGATTTTCGGCCCGCTCTGGGCCATGACCAGGACACTCTGATAGAGGATGCTTGCCCAGCCAGACCTGGACGAGAACCGACGGGTTGGCAAGTGATGAGGACGCGCCAGACCGAGCGGTAGAAACCATCAAGTCCGTTGCGGTCTCGTTCCATCACCAAGGTAATCAATGCGAGCGCCCTTACGGAAGAAAGGAAATCTTTTACTGCGGTATGCCGGGTTGCTCGGTTTGCTCTTAGTCATGGCTGAAAGTGTTCTGCCGGAACAGCTCCCCGTCAAGCCTTACACGATTGCCGATGGATTGGCGCACGACGACGTCAACAAAATCGTTCGTGACTCACGCGGATTTCTCTGGTTCTGTACGGCAGACGGGTTGAGCCGCTTTGACGGCTATCGCTTCACCAACTATGGGGTCAAAGATGGCTTGACTCAGCAGCACGTCACTCATCTGTTGGAGAGCCGCCGAAGCGGCGCTTACTGGGTGGCGACTCAGGGCGGCGGAGTAGGCCGCTTCGATCCGGCCATACGAACTGCCGAAGCGAGCGGCGGCAAACTCTTCGTCAGTCATCCGGTCGGCGACGACCAGGCGACGAACATCGTCAACGTATTGTACGAAGACCGCGGGGGCCGCATCTGGGCGGGCACCAATGGCGGCCTGTTCCGCCTCGATCCTGATGAGGGCGCCGGGGGCACATTCCGGCGCGTTGAGCTCGGCGGCTCGTCAGGACTGGATCGCACGTTGGAAGTGTACGCGCTGATCGAAGACCAGGAGGGAAGCCTCTGGATCGGCACCCTGCTCGGCGTCATGCGGCGACTGCCTGACGGGCGGACGGTTCACTACCCGCTTGAATCATCACCGACCAGAATTGTATCGGCGTTCCTCCTGGACGACGAAGGGCGTCTGTGGCTCGGTTATCAAAATGGATTGCTCGTATTCAAACCCGAACCGGCGTCCGAAGTCGGACAGGGCGGCGGCCTGCCCTGGCGGGTCTTGAGCAAGCGCGGGGCGACAAAAACGAACTCGCGGCCCGGACCAATACAGATGCCTTCCGCTCCCGGCGAAGCTTCCTGGTACACGACCGCCGATGGTCTTCCGCATAATAATTTGTTGGCGCTCTATCGGTCTGCGGACGGGCGCATCTTTATCGGCACTCGGGGCGGCGGCCTCTCCGTGCTGGACGGCAGCAAACGTTTCCGCAATTACGCGACCCCCGAAGGCTTAAGCAACACGATCAATGCGCTCGCCGAAGACCATCACGGGAATGTCTGGGCTGGCACACAATCAAGCGGCGCGATCAAAGTCACCAGCGGCGGACTGGTCTCCTACCGTCAGGCGGACGGGCTCGGCAGCCCCGATATCATCTCCATCTTCGAGGATCGAGCGGGCGAGCTGTGCGTCATCAGTTCGAAGTGGACGATCAACCGCTTTGATGGGGAAGGGTTCACCGCCGTCCGCTTGAACCTGCCGCGGCGCGTCCTCGATTCGAGTTCGGGGCGGTGGGCGATCATGCAGGATCGCGCCGGGGAATGGTGGGCCGCGACGAACGCAGGGCTTTACCGATTCCCTCGGGTCAAGCGTCTCGAAGAATTGGCGCACGCGCCGCCGCTGGCCGTTTACACGAAGCGCGACGGGCTGGCCGATAACTACGTATCGCGCCTTTTTGAAGACTCGCGCGGCGACATCTGGATCAGTTCCTTTCATCCGCCGGTGATGCTGGTCCGCTGGGAGCGGGCTACGGGGGCGTTCCATCGCTATACGGAAGCGGACGGGTTGCCGCCCTTCAATTGGGCGAACGTCTTCGGCGAAGACGCCGCCGGGCATCTCTGGATGGCGTTACATAACGGGGGCATGGCGCGGCACCGCCACGGGCGCTTTGAGCTTTTCGCGGAACAGGACGGCGTGCCGCCCGGCGTCATGCAGGGACTCTTCCGCGACCGTGCGGGCCGCCTCTGGGTCGCCACCGGCGCGGGCGGCGCCGCGCGTCTGGACGACCCGGCGCAGGCGCGCCCGCGCTTTGCTACCTACACGACAGAAGAAGACCTCTCCAGCAACAACCTGTGCTGCTTCGCCGAAGATGACGCGGGGCATCTCTACATCGGGACGGCGCACGGCATAGACAGACTCGACCCGACGACCGGGCGAATCAAAAACTACACCACCGCCGACGGCCTGCTCAAAAGCGAGGTCACGGCGGCTTACCGCGCTCGGTCCGGCGCGCTCTGGTTCGGCACGCGCGAAGGCGTCTCGCGCCTCGTCCCGGAGGCGGACCGCCCGCAGCCGCCGCCGCCCGTGCTCATCGGGGGCTTGCGCATCGCCGGATTCCCTCACCCCGTTTTCGAGTTAGGGGAAACAGAGATTGCCGGACTCTTGCTCGGCCCGAACCAGAACCAGATTCAAATTGATTTTTTCGCACTGAGCTTCTCCGTCGGCGGCTTGCGCTATCAATACAAGCTCGAAGGCGTGGATCAAAACTGGAGCACGCCGAGCAACCAGCGCACCGTGACCGCGAGCTTGTCGCCGGGATCGTATAGATTCCTGGTGCGCTCCGTCAGCAATGACGGCGTCACCAGCGAGCGTCCGGCAACAATCTCCTTCACGATCCTCCCGCCGGTCTGGCGGCGCTGGTGGTTTTTAACTCTCGCTGCGCTGCTGGCCGCGTCGGTGGCTTACGCCCTGGTCCGTCACCGCCTCGCGCGGCTGAAAGCGTTGCGCGAGAGCGAAAACCGGTTTCGCACGCTGGCCGAGACTGCTTCCGACGCCATCATTACGATTAGCGAACAGAGCATCGTCGTTTACGTCAATGCCGCCGCCGAGAATATTTTTGGTCACACGATGAAGGAGATGGTCGGGGCGAATCTGACGATGCTGATGCCCGAATACCTGCGCCACCTGCACCACGCCGGGCTGGGCCGCTATGCCGAGACGGGACGCAAGCACATCGCCTGGGAGGCGGTCGAGTTGCCCGGCCTGCACAAAAGCGGGCGGGAGATTCCGCTCGAACTCTCTTTCGGGGAATTTACCAAAGACGGCCGGCGATATTTCACGGGCATCGTCCGCGACATCACGGAACGCAGGCGCGCCGAAGAGGCCCTGCGCCGCACGCGCGAGGAGCGGCTGGTCGAACTCGAACTCGTCCGCAAGCGCATTGCGCGAGACCTGCACGACGACATCGGGTCTTCCTTGACGCAGATTTCACTGCTCAGCGAAGTGGTTCGCCAGCGCCTCGGCCGGGACGATTCGTCCGTCACACAGCCACTCTCGACGATTGCGTCTTCCTCACGCGAACTCGTGGACTCGATGAGCGACATCGTCTGGGCCATCAACCCGCAGAAAGATCAACTGAGCGATCTCGTGCAGCGGATGCGCGGGCTGGCGAGCGACGTTTTCACCACCTGCAACATGAAGCTGCGTTTCCGCGCGCCCGACGCGGAGGCGAACATCCGGCTCGGCGCTAATCTCCGCCGCGAGGTTTTCCTGGTTTTCAAAGAGAGCATTAATAACGTCGTCAAGCATTCCGGCGGCACTGAGGTAGACATTGAATTCCGCGTCGCCCCGAGTTCGCTGTTCCTGAGTGTGAGCGACGACGGGCGCGGCTTTGACCTCTCGGAGGAGAGCGACGGGCACGGGCTGGTCAGCATGCGCGAGCGCACCCGCGAGATGGGCGGGACACTGGACATGACCTCGCACGTCGGGTCCGGCACGACGATCACGATGCAAGTCCCGATGACGGATCAAGTATGATTTTATGGCGGGCGGAGGACTACGCGTTTGCGTAGTGATAAATGAGCGGCCTCGGCATAAGCTCTGACGCGAGATGAATGGTATCGACGCCGGAGAGGCTTATGTTAAAAGGTTGGCAGGGTGGATCGGAAATGGAAGCCATCGCGCGACCAGATGTAATTGAAGTGGCGATTGTCGAGGATCGCCGCGACATCCGCGAGAGTCTGGCGATACTCATCGGCGGCACCGAGGGCTTCGCCTGTACGGGCGGCTATCGCTCGATGGAGGAAGCCCTCGCCAAGCTCAAGTATCATCTGCCGCACGTCGTCCTCTGCGACATCGGCTTGCCGGGCATGTCCGGCATCGAAGGCATCCGCATCCTCAAAGAGCTGTATCCCGACCTGCTCATCCTGATGCTCACCATTTATGACGACGACGAGCGCATCTTCGACGCCATCTGCGCCGGGGCCTGCGGCTATCTGCTGAAGAAAACGCCGCCGCTGCGCCTGCTCGACAGTCTCAAGGAAGCGGTCACGGGCGGCGCGCCGATGTCGCCGGAAGTGGCGCGCCGCGTCATGTCGCTCTTCCGCGAGATTCGCCCGCCGGAGCGCGCCGACTATGAGTTGACGCCGCACGAAACGCGCCTCTTAAAGTTGCTGGTCGAAGGCCACAACTATAAAACGGCGGCGCTCGAATTGAACGTCACGGTTCACACCGTCTCGTTTCACCTGCGGAGCATCTACTTGAAGTTGCAGGTACACACCAAGTCCGAGGCGGTCGCCAAAGCCCTCCAGAACCGCCTGGTCTAATCAATCTGCCACCACCCGCACGGAAGCGGCGAGCATATTTCCTTCTAAATCGAGGGAAATATGCCGTCCGCGCCGTTGTTTTCCATCACCTTCGGCCGCTCGAAAACTTTTCTTCACCTTGCCTGACGAAGCTACGCACATGCGTAGTGACGGCTCACCGCGTTGGGACTACTTTATGCCCACGTTGAACGCGGGAATTACTTTCGGGCAGTTCAACCGAGGGTTGCAGCCAGCGCCCCGCAACCAAAGCTGAGACAACTTTGGCTCTCGCTCTAATCTGGCAGTTGATTCGATTGACTCCTAACAGGAGAAAGGAAAACGACCATGACACAGAACACACACACCGAACATCAAATTAAACGGCGCAAGAGCATCCGTCTCACCATCGCACTGCTGCTGCTGGTGCAACTGCTCTCCTTCCCCGTCACCTCCGTCAACGCGGCGACTGACGGCGACGACGACGAGAACTCAATGGGGAACATCAGCGCCAAAGGTAGTTTCACCTGCGACTTCGCTCTCCCCGCCGACTTCCCCCTCGGTCAAGTCGCTCCCGTCATCGAACGCGACCGGATGTACATGGCGGAGCGTCGCGGGATGCAGCGCAAGCAGATTCCGATGGGCTTTGACAGCCAGACCGGCAACCTCTTTAGCGGCGGGCGCTACCTCTTCGACACCATGAGCGATGCCGTGCGCTATAAAGCGTGGGTCGAAAATGACTTCATCCTCGACGGCACACACTTCTTCGACCGTCCTTATTTCCTCAACCCCGACTGCCACGCCTGGCGCGTCATCGGCGCACATAATTTCCAGGACTTATCGAAGCAAGTCATCATGCGGACGGAACGTTGGAGCGTCCCCGCAGCGAATCAGAAGCACGCCCTGAAGCAAAAATGGTCGCAGCTTTTAGCCAGCGCCCAACAACGCGGACTGACCGGCGTGTGGCTGACCTATAACCAGGATGAACAACTCGCGCAGATTGTCTATTTTTCCGACCGCATCGTCCCCCAGGACCCGTTCGTGCCGGACTTCGCGAGCCTCGGCGCGCTCGAATCCGCCCCGCCGCTCGGCGGTATATTCGACAATCAGCCGGGATGGGCCAAGACGTTCGACCGCACGCAGTGGGTCTTAACCGTTTGGTTCCCCTTCGTCATTGGAGACCACGGGCAGCCTTCGCTGTGGCCGAACTCCCCGCCGCTGCCCGAAGCCTACCCTGGCGACGGAGTTTGCGAAGTGAGCCGCGGCGAGAACCACACCAACGCCCCCAGCGACTGCGGCCCGACCGCAGGAAACGGCGTCTGCGACGTGGACGAGAACACGCAGAACACCCCTGGCGATTGCCGCCTGCCCTAGTTTATCGGCGCGCGGTCGCCTCGCCGAAACCTGGCGACGGTGGAAGAAGGAAGCGGTCAGCCCATCGAGAGCGCATGTGCGTTCGTGCGCTCTCGATGGGCTGACCGCTTCCTTCTTCCCCGAATCGGCATGTGTTGCAAATAGCATTCGGGATTTAAGTGCCTGAGGATTTTAGCCAGGCTGGGGAGGAGCAAGAGTCATGCGCGTCATTTATGCCACAGGCCAGCACCGTCACCTCGATTTTGCAATCGCAGACAAACGCGCGGACGTTCCCGCCGGTGCAGTTGTGTTTGCCCTCTGTACCGCCGAGCGAACGATTGAGAATTTAGATGAAGATTTGTTCGGCGCTATTTCCGACGAGGAGTATTACACCTTCCGCGGGCTGGTTAATGAATCCGGCATAGCGGAGCCCATCATAGACCTCCCCGCGCCTCAAAATATTTCTCGCAACACAACCGTGATCAGCGCACGCTCCACGTTTCCTATTGCTTTCCCATACGGGATGTGAGACACTCCTATGTGAAACCAATAGGAGAGAGCTTGATGGTCAATAAAACTGATGTTTGGCAGGGGACGCTAGCCCTGATGGTGCTGAAGACGTTGGAGGCGATGGGGCCGTTGCACGGCTACGGCATCGCTCGCCGTATCGAGCTGACCAGCGGGGACATGCTTTCCATCAACTACGGCACGCTATACCCGGCCCTGCTCAAGTTGGAGCAGGAGGGCTACGTGGCATCCGAATGGGGCGTTTCGGACAACAACCGCAAGGCCAAGTATTACAAGTTAACCCGCGCCGGCCGCAAGCAGCTCGCCAAAGAAGCCCGCCAGTGGGAGCAGACCACGGCCATTCTCGCCAAGTTCTTCACCTCGGCGGAGGAGTCCTGATGCATATTCGACAACTACGCGCCTGGCTGATTCGCGTGGCCGGCATATTCGGGCGAAAGGCACGCGACCGCGAATTAGTGGAGGAGTTAGAAAGCCACCTCCAGATGCACATTGACGATAACGTGCGGGCCGGGATGACTCCGCAAGAGGCGCGCCGCCAGGCGCTCATCAAGCTCGGAGGTGTGGCCCAGACGGAAGAAGAGTGCCGTAGGCGCAGTGGGGTTCCCATGCTCGAAGACCTTTGGCAGGACCTGCGCTTCGGCGCCCGTGTTCTCCTCAAGCAGCCCTTATTCACGCTCGTCGCCGTGCTGACGCTGGGTCTTGGAATCGGTGCCAACACGGCCATCTTCTCGGTGGTCAACGCCGTCCTGCTCAGGCCCCTGCCGTACCACAACTCGCATCGGTTCGTAATCGTTTCCAGTGCTGGTGAGGGCGCCGGGCCCGGGACGATTTCCGCCGTCGAGGCGCAGGACTTCGCGGCGCAGCTCACGACGCTCGAAGACTTCGCCGCGATGCAGTCGCAGAGTATCAACCTGACGGGCGGAGACCAGCCGGAGCGTGTGCGCGGCGCATTCGTGACTGCCAATTTCTTCGAGGTGTTCAACCTCTCGCCCACCGCCGGCCGGACGTTCGCGCCTGGCGAAGACCAGCCGGGGGCCGAACGCGTCGTAGTCGTCAAAGAAGGTTTCTGGCGGCGACGCTTGGACTCCGACCCGCAGTTCGCCGGCCGGAAAGTCATCCTCAACGGCGAGCCGTTTAGCGTCATCGGCGTCGTCCCGGACTCTTTCCGGCAACCGTTCGACGACGATGTCGAGGTCTGGACGACGGTGCAGCAGTTCCCCAGTTACGCGGCGCGGCGCGACGCGCGGTTCCTCTTCGGCATCGGTCATCTCAAGCCGGGCGTGACGCCGGCGCAGGCGCAGGCCGAAGCCGACACCGTCGCCGCGCGGATGGCGCAGGCGTACCCGAACGAGAGTGCCGGGTTCGGCGCAAGGGTGGACCTGTTGGAAGAGATGACGGTGAGGCACATCCGCCCTATCCTCCTCGCCCTGTTCGCGGCGGTCGGCTGCATTCTGCTGATCGCCTGTTCAAACCTCGCGAATTTAACGCTGGCTCGTGGGACGGCGCGGCAGAAAGAGTTTGCCCTGCGGTCAGCACTGGGTGCGGGCCGGTGGCGGCTCGCGCGGCAGTTGCTCACCGAAACAACATTGCTCGCTTTGCTGGGCGGCGGCGTCGGGCTACTACTTGCCAAATGGGGGACGGACTTGCTGCTGGCGGTCGCCCCGAGTGTACTGCCGCGGGGCGAAGTGGGGCTCGACGCGCCGGTGTTGCTGTTCACGCTCGGCGCGTCCGTGTTGACGGGCATCCTGTTCGGCCTCATTCCAGCGTGGCAGATGTCGCGCCTGGACCTGCACACGACATTAAAGGAGGGCGGGCGTACTGTAGGCGACGGCGCGGGCGCGCTCCGGGCGCGCAGCGTGTTCATCGTCGTGCAAATGGCGCTCGCCCTGGTGTTGCTGGTCGGGGGGGCGCTCTCCATCAAGAGTTTTTACAGGCTGCTTCAGGTCGACCCCGGCTTCAAGACTGAAAACCTGCTGACGCTCGAATACCGTCTGCCGCGCAACAAATATGTCGAGCCCCCCGCCCAGTGGGAATTCCACCGTCAGGTTGTCGAGCAACTCAGAGCGGTGCCCGGCGTGCAATCGGCCGCGCTCATCAGGGGGCTGCCCTTAACCGGCAACAGCGCCTCGGCGCGAATCACCCTGCCCGATGGCGAGACGCCGCCGAGCGGACAAGAGCCGCAGGTTCAGTTCAACACGGCGACGCCAGACTATTTCGCCACCATGGGCATTCCCTTTGTTCAAGGCCGCCTCTTCAATGATGGCGACCGGCTCGACACGCCCATCGTCTTCGTCATCAATCAGACGATGGCCCGCCGCTTCTGGCCGGGCCAGGACCCCATCGGCAAGCAGGTAAAATTTGTCGGCGAAGACACGCCCGGCACAGTCATCGGCGTCGTGGGCGATGCCAAGCACGACTGGCTCAGCGAAGAGCAGCGCCCACAACTCTACATCTCCTACGGCCAATCTCCGGGCCTTTTCGCAACGGTCGTCGTACGCACGAAGGTCGAACCCCTTAGCCTCTCACAGGCTGTCCGCGAGGCCGTTTGGAAGGTGGACAAGGACCAGCCCGTGTGGAAGGTGCGGACGGTCGAATCACTGCTGGCGTACAACGTCTCTGACAAGCGTTTCCTGATGCTGTTGATGGTCATCTTCGCGGCCCTCGCCCTGACCATCACCGCCATTGGCCTGTACGGGGTCGTGAACTACACGGTCGGGCAGAGAAGGCACGAGATCGGGGTCCGCATGGCCCTGGGCGCGCGCGCCGGCGATGTGTTGAGGTTAGTCATTTCGCAAGGGATGCGGCTGGCGGTGATGGGTGTGGGCGTCGGGTTAGTCGCGTCTTTCGCCTTGACCCGATTCATACAGAGCCTACTCTTCGGGGTTAGCGCGACAGACCCTTTAACTTTCACGAGCGTGGCGGCGGTGCTGGGCGTCGTGGCGTTGCTGGCGTGCTACATCCCTGCGCGGCGGGCGACGAAAGTCGATCCGATGATCGCCCTTCGACACGAATGACTCAAGAAAAACTGAGAGGTAATCAACTCCCGCAGCCTTAAGGTTACCGCAGACAAGGAGGCCACATCACGGCGTCAGGCCCCGCGAGCAGCCCCGCGGCAACACACGTCGGGGCGGGAAACTTAATAACTGACCGCAGCGGCCGTCACGACCTCGCCGCGCCTCACGACCTACTGGTACCGTAGTGCGATGAGCGGGTCCACCTTCGCCGCGCGCCGCGCCGGGATGTAACTTGCCAGCAGGGCCACGGCGACGAGCACCAGAGAGATCGTGGTTAGCGTCAGCGGGTCTGTGGGGCTGACCCCGAAGAGCAGACTCGACATCAATCTGGTGAGGAGTAACGAACAGAGGAGTCCTAACAGGACGCCGGCCGAAACGAGTTTCAACCCCTGTCCGACCACCAGCCTCAGCACGCTGCCCGCCGGCGCGCCGAGGGCCATACGAATGCCTATCTCGTGCGTCCGCTGCGCGACGGCGTAACTCATCACCCCGTAGATGCCGACCGCGGCCAGCGCCAGGGCGGCGAAGACGCCGAGCAGCATCGTGCTGAAGCGCTGCCGCGCGATAGACTCCGACAGCACCTCCTCCATCGTGCGGACGTCGGAGACGGGCTGTTCCTTATCCACCCCCCAGACGGCGTCGCGCACGGCCGCCGCCAGGCTTGACGGCTCGACGTCCGTCTTGATGACGAGTTGGCGCGGCACAACCATTCGAACTGGGCGTACGGCAGGTACATCTGAAGCCTCGGTTCCGTTGTGAGGTCGAACTGGCGCACGTCATTCACGACGCCGACAACTTCCATCCAGGGCTCGGGCGAATCCAGGGCCCCCGGCTTGATCCGCTTGCCCAGCGGGTCTTCGCCGGGCCACAGGCGCTCCGCCGCGGTCTCGCTGATGACGACTACCGGCGGCGCGTCCACCCTGTCCTGCCGCTCGTCGAATTGTCGCCCCCGCAGCAGCCTGATGCCCATCGTGCCGAAGTATTCCTGGCTGACGACCCTCGTCACGACGTCCGGCCTCTGGTCAGGCCCGGCGTCCGGCCGCCCCTCGACGCTGACCCCGAGGCTGCCGCCGGTCATCGTTAAGGGCAGCCAGTCGGTGACGGCCGCCGAGCGCACGCCCGGCAACGCCTTGATTCGATCTATGAGTTCGGCGAAGAAGGCTGCGCGCTGCGCGTGTTCGGGATACTTCTGCTCGGGGAGCACGACGCTCATCGTCAGGAGGTTGTCGGAGCGGTATCCGGGGTCCGAGTTACGCAGCCGCAGGAAGCTGTTGATCAGCAGCCCCGCGCCAACCAGGAGATGGCAAATGCAGAAGAGCACAAACGTTAATGACAACTATCGACCGTTAAAATTTTGGTAACGGCTTACACGGCTCACCCGCAACCCGTCTCATGAGGTAATGTATTATACTGCCGACAGAGATTAAGGACTTAGCGATTGCTTCAGACCCTCTGGTTACGGTTCCGTCTGTTTATGTCAGTAATGTGTACGTGTGCCCTAAGCTCTTATGCCGAAAAGAAGAAAAGTTATCTCCGTGTCGCTCACCGATGGGCAGCGCGAATGGGAGGCAATAAGAATTGAGTAATGAGACCATCTTCGTCTTCGGCTCCAACCTTTCCGGCAGGCACGGCAGGGGGGCGGCGCTGCGCGCGCGCGAATACTACGGGGCCGTTTCCGGCAAGGGCGTCGGGCTGCAAGGCTCTAGCTACGCCATCCCGACCAAGGACCACGCCCTGCGCGGCCTGCCTTTAGATCAAATCGCGCACTACGTGGATCGGTTCATAGAATTCGCGAAAGAGCACACCGAGATGACATTTCAGGTGACGCGTGTCGGCTGCGGGATGGCCGGGTACAGCGACGAGATGATGGCTCCGCTGTTTACCGGGGCGCCTAAGAATTGCCAGTTGCCGGAGGAGTGGAAGCCATTTCTTCAGAAAGTTAAAGGCGGTAAGAAATGAATAAGTTCGAAGACCAGACGCGCACCTGCGCCGACTGTGGGGATGAGTTCATCTGGACAGCGGGAGAGCAAGAGTTCTTCCACGAGAAGGGCTTCGCAGACCCGCCCAAGCGGTGCAAGGCGTGCCGGCAGGCGCGCAAAGCCGACCGCGAGCAGAGGGGCGGCAGGTGAGGAAGGGTCTGTCACTACAAGTGAGAGGCCACCGACGTGGTCAAGCATGGCATCGAGAATCGGTCGGCGAACCGCTCGGGCGTATCCCAGGCTAAGGCCGAGCAGGTCTTCAACGCTCTCTTTAATTCCATGAATTGGGCCATGGCGCGCGGCGAGAGGATAGAGCTGCGCCATTAGCGGTCGGGTGCATGCCGTTGTTGGGCAGCGCGCCGGATCACTAAACGTGGGCCGGTGCGCCTAATCAGCCTCCCCGAGGGACTCTTCTCTCACCCCGCCGGGGATTATTTCGGCAGTAAAATAGCTCTCCGCGCGAACGGGACTCCCGGCCACGCGCCGCAGCATCACGATCTGCCCGACGTGCGTCAGGGCGTCCCCGATGGGGCCCTGGATGAGGCTCTCGACTCGGCACGCCAGCGGCGCGCCCTAGGTGGACGAGGGCGGCGTCCCCGGCGGCGTCCCGGCCGGCAATTGACTTCAAACCCGGGGCCGCGTCCTCGACTCAATCCTGTCCCTCTTGCAACACGTCCGACATCGAGGCGGGGATGCTCGCCAGAGCCAACGCCTATCTCGTCAAGCCCGACGTGTCGGCGTTGCTCCCTACCATCAAACGGTTGTTGTTAGCGGCTTCGAGGTGAGGCCGCCCGCAAGACTGCCCGACAGAACGCCTCTCAGATCATTCCGTTAGGCAAAGCCCATCGGCACAATCGTGCCGGGGCGGCGCGGCTAAAAGTGCAGGGCGGCGACGTCTTCATTACACAGCCCAACAGCATCGTCATCACCTCGCCAGACGGCTCGTGCTGGCACATCAGGGTGAGCGACGCCGACGTTCTGGGCGCCGCCTCGGTCGCGTGCCCGTGAATCCCGCGGTTAAAGGGGTCGATCTGGTGGCAGGCGTGACTAATTGAATATCAGGGCCGACAGATCGAGCAGCTACAGGCTCAACTGGGTTGTGTTGGGAAAATTCTGGCCGCAATAAGTAGCGCTTAACGATCAGACTTCACCTCAGTATATAAAGCATCTCATTCAAGGGTAGTGGAAAAGTTTTCCACTACCCTTGAACATTGACACCCACCCCCTCACACACCTTCCGCGCGCTCAAAGTCGGTGACTACTTTTTAGCCTCACGCAAGTCGAGCCGTAAAAGCCGCCCGCTGGGTGTATTATGTCCAAAAGTTCGATGATATATCGCCGCCAGGGCGTCAGGCCGCGGTCTGGTAAGGAGGGGCGACTCGGTTTCGTAGAAGCAGTCTTGATTCGAAAGGAGACAAAGACATGAACAAATACCTGGCCGAACTCGTGGGCACCTTCGTGTTAGTCTTTGCCAGTTGCGGGAGCGCCGTACTGGCGGGAGACAAGATAGGCTTCCTCGGCGTCTCCCTGGCTTTCGGCCTGTCGCTGCTGGCAATGGTTTACGCCATCGGCCCCATCTCGGGCTGCCACATCAACCCCGCCGTGACTGTCGGGATACTCATTACCAAGAAGATGGACGCGAAGTACGCCGCCGGATACATATTGGCCCAGGTCGTGGGCGCGATTCTGGCCGCGGCCCTGCTGCTGCTCATCGTCGAGGGCGCGCCCGGCGGCTATGACCCGTCGGTGGCAGGCTTCGCCGCCAACGGTTACGGCGAGCACTCTCCGGGGCGTTACAACCTGACTTCCGCTTTCGTGACTGAAGTAGTGCTGACCTTCTTTCTGGTGTTCACAGTGCTGGGGGCCACTGACATCAGAGCGCCCGTCGGCTTCGCAGGCATCGCCATCGGGCTGGTGCTGACGCTGATTCACCTGGTGGGCATTCCCGTGACCAACACGTCGGTCAACCCGGCGCGCAGCATCGGGCCTGCCGTCTTCGTGGGCGGGTGGGCCTTGAGCCAATTATGGTTATTTATTGTCGCCCCGCTCGTCGGCGCGGCCCTTGCGGCGGGAGTCTACATGGTGACGCATAAACCGGCCGCGGTGATTAGCGCCAAAGAAGCGGAGCAGGCGTTGGGGAGCGAGCAGGCCGAGCGGCGACCCTGATGAGGGTCGAAGAGTGTGCGTTATAACGCCCGCCGAAGTCACGCGAATGCCCGGCGGCTGACGGACCCCTTCAATCTGACTCGCAACGTGCGCGGCGGCGGACGTAAGACTTCCGCTTTCGATGGCGGGTCATCACACGGCCGCCGCGGCGGGCTATCGTTTAGGAGCGGTATCCTTTAGCGGGATAAGTTTGATTGACTTCGCGAGGCCCAAAAGCTCTAGCCCGCGGATGCCCCACCAGTTGAAGTCTATTTCATACCAGGCGAGGCCGTGCTTGGCCGAGGTCGGGTGCGCGTGGTGGTTGTTGTGCCAGCCCTCGCCGAAGGTCAGCAGCGCAACCCACCAGCAGTTGGTCGAGTCGTCGTTGGTGGCGAACCTGCGCCTGCCCCACATGTGCGTTACGGAGTTGACCATCCAGGTCACGTGCAAGTTAAAAACTATCCTGAAGAAGATGCCCCACATCAAGACGGACCAGCCGCCGAAGAAGAGCAGCAGCAGCCCGCAGAGCACAACCGGCACGTAGTAAAACTTATTGAGCCAGCGGTGGAAGCCGTCCTTCATCAGGTCCGGGGCGTAGCGCCACAGGACCGCCGGCTCGTGCACCTGAGCGGTGCCAGTCAGTATCCACCCCATGTGCGCCCACCAGCCGCCGTCGCGCGGCGTGTGCGGGTCAAGGCCCTTCACCTCCGTGTGCGCGTGGTGTATCCGGTGCGTCACCACCCAGTTTATAGGCCCCCCTTCGAAGGAGAGCGTCCCGCAGGTTGTCAGCAGGTACTCGACCCATTTCGGCGTCTTGTACCCCCGATGCGTGAGCAGGCGGTGAAAGCCCATGCCGACGCCCGGACTCCCCGCCACCCACCAGAGGGCGACGGCGGCAATTAGAGCCTGCCAGCTAAACATGAAGAGCGCGGCCACCGCGCCCAAATGAAAGATCGTCATCCAGATGGTGGTGAACCAGTTGATGCCCGCTGCCTTTTTATCGACCTGTGATTCGCTGCTCATGGCGTCCCTAAAGTTAAGATGATAGCTACCCTCAGCCGGGGGGCTGCACGGCAAGAAGCGTCTGGGCCGCTGACCGCTACTCCGTGTCTACTATTTATGTGTGTTTTTTTTAAGTGCGAAATTACATGATTTTGATTTGCGACGGATGAATATTCGTGGGGGCCCCTGGGCGGCTTAGATGCCGGTTTGCGGGCTGTAGTACCTAACATCCGGCAAGCGATGGTTCGCGGCGGGCGGTAACGCGGGCGCGTTAGTCATGCATCTCCTGCGCCCACACCTTATAGTACTGCATGGTTTGCTTCATCCTTTATTCATGGGCCGCGACCCATCCACGATCCAAGTCCCTGAACTCTTCTTCAAAGTCACTCACGACGTTCGCTCCCAGACCAATCGCCTGACCCCGCGTAGCCATTCACTTTCTCCACGCTCTCCATGCTTCGGTTGGCAATTTTTCCGCCCTCGTAATGGAGGCGGACTCGCGCGTAAGACCCGAACTGGTTGGACATCCACATGACGTTGCCGACGGTGGCGATCTCACCCGCGTGGCTCCCGGAGAGCACGCGGACGCGGTCCCCGACGTTGATACTGTTTTGACTAGACATTTCCTGATTCCCTTCTAACGGCCGCGCTCGTCCGCTCCGCCCTGCGCGAAAACACGCCCCCAGCCTGTCCCGGCGCAGGTCAGGCACGAGTTAATCTCGCCGCGCCGGCCGCTGCCTCCGCACTGGCGGCACGGCTCGGCCGGCTGTGCGACAGAGACTTTGCCTTTCCCGCCGCAGACCAGGCACGAGATGACGTGGCCCAGCGAGATGGCACGCGTCCCCTCCCCCGAGCACCACGCGCATGTGTGCGGCGCTTGATTGACCTGTGCCAGGCTCATCTCTCACTGCCTTTCGGGCGCTTCGGCAACTCAAGATCAGCTTCGTCTGTAGTCTTAGCCATAACCGTTCTCCTTCAATCGGCCTCTCAACGACATTCGAGGCGCAGCTCGTGCTCCAGGAGTTGCCTGGTCCTCTGCGCCCCGTCGAGGTCGTGTGAGGTCGGCTCGTTCGCCAGCAGATAGTTAATCAGCAAATCCAGGGCGCGGGCGTACTCTTGCCTGTGCTCCAGGCAGTCGCGGCGGATTTGCGGCATCCCCCCGTCAGACCCGGCGTTTGGCGTCATGGCCGCAAAGTATTCTCCCACCGTCCGGTGGTAGTCGGCGGCGGCGCGATACAGACCCGATTTCAGCTCGAACAATTCACCCGTCATTTCACGCCTCTACTAGATGCTGAGAGCGGCGGCAAACCTGAAAGCTCCGCCTGACTGCTCTCGGACAGCGGCCGCCGTCCGGCCTGCCCGAATCTACAGGCGGGAGCTTACTTCCCTGTCGGCCATCAGCTTCACCTTCTTCAGTTCCGCCCCCTTCATTCCGAAGAATGTAGCCATCTGGATAATCTGGTTGGGACTCACGAAATCTTTCGGGTCGGCACAGAACTTCGCCATGCCTGGGCCAAAACTGGGGCAGCCCATCCCCTTCGGAATCCTCAGGCCGAGCCCGCATTTACCGTCTTCCTGGTAGTGGGAACAGAAATCGCAAACTATCATCACGCACTTCCTTCGGGGCGCTACTTCATACAGGCTCGCCGGAAACGACAAGCGCATTCTGCGGCGTGGGCGCGTTCCCGGCCGCGGTCTGGGCGATATATTCTTCGCGTCGGAGCAGGCTAGCCGCATCAACCGCGTCTTGCACCGTCATCCTCTCGGCGTCAGTTCCGCCGTTGCGTCTGACCCCGCCCGCCCTCAATTCCCAGTTATCGTGTCCCCTGAATTTTCCCCTGTTAAGTGTCTCCACCGCCCCGTAACCGCTAACCGCGGTGAACCAGAGAATCAGCCGCTCGACCCGCTCACGCTCGCTTGTGGTTTCCTCAATCGCGGCGCGGACTTCTTTCCTGGCGTCGCCGACCTCCGCCCGCGCTGCCGAAGATTTTGAATGGCGATTCAGTTGAAGCTTGTCGGGCAGCTTGTAAAGCTCTGCGCGGTATTCGGCGAGTAGCGCGAGGTACTGTTGGCAGAGCCCGACGATGCTTTCGCTCGTCGCCCCGTCCAGGGCGAGCCTGGCCTTGCGCAATTTCTCTTCCAGTGCCGGGTATAGCATGAGCTTAGTGCCCCACCGGTATCCGCTGGAATCGTGTTTTCCCGTGAAGGTCCTTCCACGAGACGTCCAGCGTGTAAGGTCTGTCTTCACCAGCCCTTGCTTTCAGTCGTTCCAACTGATCGTGCGAGGGTGCCGCCGGTTTGCCGTCAATCCAGGTTTTGTGCGGCACGACGGCCTTCTCTTTTGGCCCGACGGAATCCAGGGACGCGAAGCTGATGTGGACTCGCGACGGGCCGCCGCCCGGCGTATCCTCGTCTTTCAGGAAGACGGTCAGAATCTCTACGGACCTGAGCGTCTGGTCGGTCTCGTTCCTCAGCTCTAGACGAACCTCCGGCCCATCGTCCCCGAATCCGGCGGTAAAGGTCTCTTCTGTCTTGCCGACGATGGTCATAATCTTTGCGAACGGAATGGCCCCGGCGGGGCCGGTCTAAGTAAGGTCGGGCGGCGACAGCCCGGGCTCTTCGTCATACTCAGATGACCTCCCCTATCGCGGTTTGAATATCAGGAACGCCGTCTTTCGGGTCCGGGCTGATAGTCGTGAAGGGGACGAGCCCTCGTTTGACTTCTTCGATGGCGATGCTCGTATTCTTACGCCTCTGCGTGTCATCTTCGATCCGGGACGCCGCGCCGCGCTGGAGTTGCTTGCTTCTCTGGGCGGCGACGACGATCAGCCTGTATCTCGAATCCACCCCCGGCCACACCTCCTCGTTCGAGATGTGGCTGAAACCGTCGTGCGTGGCTTGATCTGTTCTGGTCATAAATTGCCTTGCCTTCCATGTTCTGTCCGCCGAAAAGACGCGTCGCGGGCTGACGCCATCACCGGCGGCTAAACTAAAAATTCTTGACGAGGTAGACGACGGCCGTCGCCGCGACGACGGCGATGACGGCCAGGTGCAGCCAATTCATCGCCGACTCGCGGCAGTTGGTGCACTTCATCTTCCACGGCCGCAGTATCGTGCCGCAGTACCGGCAATACGAGATCATTCAGGGCCTCCCCGCCATCCTTGCAGCCGCCCCGCCGGCTCGTGCACGAGCAAGGCGGGCTGCGCGTAGTCAATCAACTGTTTGTGGCCCAATTCGGTGGACGGGCCGTCCGCCAGCCAAAACATGCCGCTCATCGCAGGCTCCTCCCTCACGCTCCCCGGCGGGCCGTGGCTCAGGAAGTGATGTGAAGCTCGTCGTCCCTGTCGTAACGGAGCAAGACCGAGAAGACGAAGAAGCCGATGATGCAGGCGAGCAGCGCCGCGCCGAGGCCCAACCAGAAATGGTGTCCTCCGCCTTGCACGTCTACGACGCCCTGCGAATCCTTGAATGTGGCGAACCGGTAAAACTGCCAGACAGCCGTTGCCCCCAGGGCGACCACACCGGCGGCCATCAGCAGGATATTCGTCCCGCTCTTTTTGATATTACTCATGAGTTCATCTCCTCCATCAGGTCCGAGTGTAAGTTGAGCGCCCGGCCTGCGGCGCGCCGGGTATTCATGTTGTCGCAAGGGGGCTCTCAAATCGTTTTGCTTCAAAGCGGCCTTCGCCGCAATCGAGCGCCCGGCGGCGACGGAGGTGACCACGTCGCGGAAGCCCTTCCGCTCGCGGATTAGAGGGACGATCACGGTCTCGTTGACGCGGGTCAACTCCGGGGCGGACTCGGGCTGAAAACTCATGGCCGGGCGGCGTGTGTACATTCCGAGCTCGGTTGCTGGTTCGGCTGTTGGCCTCAGGCGGCCTGGGGGATTCCAGGGGAACTGAGAAGGGAGTTTAGCTGGACTCGATTCGTGCTCATTATCTCCCGGATGTAGGATATATGTCAAACGTGAATTATGTTCTGTAGACAATGCATTACACATATGGTAAACACTTGAAGCTCGGTTGTTAGCGGTCAGGAGGGGAGGTTCGGGATAGTGATTGAGGTACGAGTTGACGCGCTGCTGGGTGCCCGCGGGCGCTCCTTCTACTGGCTGGCCAAGGAGACCGGCATCAGCCACACCACGCTCTGGCGGCTCAAGAAGGGCAAGGCGCTCGGCATCAACTTCGTCACCC
>Ga0196962_10000086_pt1 | contig 63594 bp, 59 predicted proteins | sample S3v_20metaG_FD_183186 | JGI IMG/M metagenome (GOLD analysis project Ga0196962, IMG submission 183186) | Soil microbial communities from Anza Borrego desert, Southern California, United States - S3+v_20 | ecosystem: Environmental > Terrestrial > Soil > Desert | place: USA: California | collected...
GCCCGGCTGCGCTCGTCGTGGAACTCGCCGGACCTCGGGTACGAGGGCCGCTGCAAAGCGTTCGTGGCGGCCCCGTTCGACCCCGGCGGCGCCCCCTTTCTCGCTCAGGTCCAGGGCTTCGTCGAGTCGATCCGCTCGGCTGGAGAGGCCAATTCGCTGGTCCAGGCCTTCCTTCGCTGCGCCGCGCCGGGCGTTCCGGATTGCTACCAGGGCTGCGAGTTCCTCGACCTCAGCCTGGTCGATCCGGACAATCGGCGCCCGGTCGACTTCGGCACTCCGCGCGCAAGTCCCACCGATTTCGACGCGGCCAAGCGGCAACTCATCCGCCGCCTCCTGCGGCTCCGTCGGAGGCATGCCGGGCTATGGACCCAGGGCAGCTGGGAGCCCGTAGAGGTCGTCGGCGCTCGCTCCGGCAACGTCCTCGCCTTCGAGCGTCGGCGGGGCGATTCCACGATGGTCGGCGCGGCGCTCCTGCGCTGCGCCGACGGGCTCGTCGACCAGAGGCAATGGGTTCCGCCGCGCCGATGGTGGGGAGACACCCGGCTCGGCACGAACGGCGATCCGCTCGTCGCGGACCTGTTCGGACCGCTTCCGGTCTATTTGTCGCTGAGCCACGGGATGGAGCGGGCGAAGGGAATCGAACCCTCGTCGTAAGCTTGGGAAGCTTCTGCTCTGCCATTGAGCTACGCCCGCTTCGCGGCTTATCTAGGCAGGCCTTCGGGGCTTGTCGAGACCGGTGCGGAGGCGCATAGCGGCGTCGCTTTCATTGGAGGACAGGGTCATGGAAGCACTCCGCAAGCGACGCTGGGCGGGACGCCTGACTGGGCTGGCCGCGATTCTCTGCTTCGGCGCGGTGGCGGTGGCGCTGCTCGCCGCGATCGGGACCGGACGGGGCGCCTGGGATTATCGCGCCGGCCTGAGCCTGCTGCGCTACGCCTTCTTCGCCGGAATCGCCGGCCTCCTGCTCGCCATCGTCGCCGCTTTCGTCGCCCGCCGAGCCAAGCCCCGGCTGGTCCTCATCAACCTCGTCGCCCTGTGCGTTGCCGCGGTCTTCGTCGGCTTCGTGGCCAACCAGGTCCGGATCGCCCGCTCCGTCCCCGCGATCCACGACATCTCCACCAACCTCGAGGATTGGCCGCGCTTCTACCGGCTGACCGTGCGCGCCGATAATCTCGAGAGCGTCCCCGACATGGGCCGGCCGGGCCTCGCCGCGCTGCCGCCGCGCGAGAGGTGGAAGGCGGTCCACCGCGAATATTATGGCGACATCGCGACGATCCGGGTGCCGTGGAGCGTCGCCGACACCGTCGCTCGCGCGCGGGCGCTGGCGGAGGAGCGGGGGTGGGAGATCGTCACCGCCGATTCCGAACGCGGCATCCTGGAAGCGGTCGAGACCAGCCTCTTCTTCCGCTTCAAGGACAATGTCGTGGTCAGGGTCCGGCCGGTGAACGGAGGCACGGGCTCGATCGTCGACATGCGCTCGATCAGCCGGGTCGGAATCAGCGACGTCGGCGTCAACGCCCGGCGCGTGCGCTCCTTCCTTGCCGACCTGCAGCGCGGCTGAAGCCGACTCCTGCCACAACTGAAACAATAAGCCCGCCCGCGCGGCATAGACCGGCAACGCGGCGCGCCTAGTTCCCGCCCCGACCGGCCTCGGCCGCAACGGAGAGAAGGGCGGATACCATGACGCCGAAGCAGATCGAGCTCGTCAGGAACAGCTTCCGGGCCGCGGCGCCGCAGCGCCACCGCCTCGCCGGCGCCTTCTTCGCCGAGCTTTTCGCGCGCGAGCCCTCGCTCCGGCCGTTGTTCGCCGGCGCGCTTTCCCTCCACGGAGTGAAGCTGTTCGACGGACTGGCGGAGATCGTCGGCTCGCTCGACCGCCTCTATCCGATCGTCCCCGTCCTCGAATGGCTGGCCATCCGCAACCTTCGCCGCGGCGTCGGGGAGCGCCAGTATCGAGCCTTCGGGGAGGCGCTTCGGACGACTCTCGAAGCGGCCCTGGGGGCTTCCTTCACCGCCGAGACCGGCGAGGCCTGGATCGCCGCGGAGCGCGCGGTGCTTCGGGTGATGTGCGAGGCGCTGGCGGCGGAGCCGATCGCCGCCTGAGCGGCGCGGACCGTTATTGCGGCACTTGGCCGGCGGCGGCCGCTCCGGCCTCGCGGTCGCGCCGGCGCGCCTCGCGGCCGAGCCTCTGCTCTTCCTCGCGTATCTGCCGGCCGCGGCGCTGGTCGGCCTCGGCCTGGGTGGTGATGACCGCGTCGACCCCGGCGCTGGCGGCCTTTACCGGAATCGAGATCAGGGTCGCGGCGGTGCGAGCGACGCAGCCGGAGGCGAGGAGGGCGAGCGGGATGAGGATCAAGGCGCGCATGGCCCGTTTCTATCCCCAATCGGTTGATAGTTGCTGAACGGAGCGCCGCGGCGCCTCGCTGACGATCAGCGAAGCCATCTCAGCATGTGGGGATAGGGCGCGGCGCCCTGCGCCCGCGCCGACGAATCCGCCGCCATGTCGTAGCATTCGAGCAAGGGCGTCCCGATCAGAGCGCCGCGGGCGAGGCCCTCGGCCAGCGCCCGTCCCCCGCCGTGATAGCCCTGGTCGTGGAAGACGATGGCGGGATCGAGGCCGATCTCCAGGGCGGCCGCATAGGACCAGGCGATCGCCGCCATTTCCTCGCCGGGATCGTCCGATACCTTGTCGAGGGAAGCGCGCGCGCCCGGATCGGCGAGGGCGACATGGCCCGCCTCGTGGAGCAGGTCTCCGGGCCATTGCAGCCGGTCCGGGTCGACGACGAGCCCGCCGCCGCGGACCTGGATGGCGGGCAGGAAGGTGTCGTCGCCCAGGGGCTCGAGCTCGATCCCGATCCCGATCCGCTCGAGGAACGCCACGATCCGCCGGGTGAGCGGGTCGTCGAAGCGAATCGACGCCTTGCCGTCCATCGGGCGATCCCTAGCCGCTCGCCGGAGAAGGAAAAAGGGCGGCCCGTCGCCGGACCGCCCCTGATACTGCATCGCGGCGGCGGTCAGCGCTTCGAGAACTGGAAGCTGCGGCGCGCCTTCGCCCGGCCATATTTCTTGCGCTCGACGACGCGCGGGTCGCGGGTCAAAAACCCGGCCTGCTTGACCATCGGGCGAAGCGCCGGCTCGAAGCGGCTCAGCGCGGTCGAGATTCCGTGCCGGACCGCTCCGGCCTGGCCGGAAAGGCCGCCGCCCTTGACCGTCGCGACCACGTCATACTGGTCCCGGCGCTCGGTGATATCGAACACCTGGTTGATGATCAGGCGCAGCGTCGGGCGCGCGAAATAGACGCTCTGGTCGCGGCCGTTGACGATGATCTTGCCGCTTCCCGGCTTCAGCCAGACCCTTGCGACGGCGTCCTTGCGGCGGCCGGTGGCATAGGCCCGGCCCTGCTTGTCGAGCTCCTGCTCGCGAAGCGGAGCCCGCGGCGCCTCGGGCTGCTGAGGCGCGGCGGCTTCGCCCTCCGCGGGCGCCGCGGGCGGCGCCGCCTCGGTCAGCTCGGCCAGGTCGGAAAGCGATTGACGGGTATCGGACATCAGGCACCCACCTTGTTCTTGCGGTTCATCGCCGCGACATCGAGGAGTTCGGGATTCTGGCCGCCGTGCGGATGCTCGGCGCCGTTATAGAGGTGGAGCGAGCGCATCTGCTGGCGCCCGAGCGGACCGCGTGGGATCATCCGCTCGACCGCTTTCTCGATCACCCGCTCGGGGAAGCGTCCCTCCAGCACCTTGCCGGCGGTGATGCTCTTGAGGCCGCCGGCATAACCGGTATGCTTGTGATATTCCTTCTGCTGAAGCTTGCGCCCGGTGAAGCGCACCTTGTCGGCGTTGACGATGACGACATGGTCGCCGCAATCGACGTGCGGCGTGAAGCTCGGCTTGTGCTTGCCGCGCAGGATGTTGGCGACGATCGTGGCGAGCCGCCCGACGATCAGCCCGTCGGCATCGATCAGATGCCATTTCTTCTCCACCTCGGCCGGCTTGGCCGACTTGGTGGTCTTCATCAGCGCCTTCATGGGCCGGGACCTCTTGCAAATGAGCAGCGCCGCCCTTTCGAGGAGCGGCGCGAATGGCGGCCAAATGGCAGCGCGGGGCCGGAAAGTCAAGGCAGCGCGCGGGTTTGGCGGGAGGTAAAATGTTACCCCTGAACCTCTTCGGCGACCCAGCGGGCGTAATCGGCGACGGCTTCCGAGATCGGCCAGACCATGGCGGCCGGCACGTCGTAGCTGTGCAGCTCGGCGATCCTGGCGACCAGCGCGGGGGCGGTTCCGGCCCGGGTCTTGAAGAGGGCGGCGATCTCCTCAGCCTCCTCGATCCTTCCCTTCCAACGGTAGATCGAGCGGCACCCGCCGAGGATGTTCGCGCAGGCGGCGAGACGCTCCTCGACCACTATCCGGGCGATTCTGCCGGCCTCCTCCTCGCTGCCGAAGGTGGCGTAGACGCTGGCGATCGAACCGGGGGGAAGCTCGCTCATGAGGGTGTCTCTCCGAGGCGGTGGGCGGCGACCAGCATCGCGGCGAGCAGCAGGGCGGCCATGCCCTGGTGAGCGACGGCGATGTCGATCTGCACGCCGGAAAGGATGGTGAGGATGCCGAGCAGGATCTGGGCGGCGACCGCGGCGATCAGCGCCGAGCCTTCGAGTCGCAGCCCGCCGAGCCAGGCGCGCACGCCGAGCCAGACGGCGAGGGCGGCGACGACGAAGGCGAGCCAGCGGTGGACGAACTGGACGACCACGGGGTTGTCCGCGAAATTGCGCAGGAACGGCTCGACCAGCTGCGCCTCGGAGGGGAAGAGCTCCCCGCCCATGAGCGGCCAGGTGTTGAAGGCATAGCCGGCCTCGAGCCCGGCCACATAGGCGCCGAACAGGAACTGGAGGAAGAGGACGCACAACGACCAGATGGCGAGCAGGGACAGGCGCGAGCGGCCTCGGCGCAGGTCCATCGCCACCCAGATCGCCGCGCCGAGGATGAGCAAAGCGGTGAGCAGGTGGACGGCGAGGCGGATGTGGCTGACCTCGGGCACGTCGACCAGCCCCGAGCGGACCATCCACCAGCCGATCGCCCCCTGCAGCCCGCCGAGCGCGAACAGGCCGCCCAGCTTCCAGCCGTAGCCGGACGGAATCGCCCGGCGCCACCAGAACCAGAGCAGAGGCAAAGCGAAGGCGAGGCCGATCAGTCGCCCGAGCAGGCGATGGACATATTCCCAGAAGAAGATGGTCTTGAAGTCCTCCAGGGTCATCCCGCTATTGTTGATCTGATATTGCGGCGTGGCCCGATAATGATCGAACTCGGCCTGCCAGTCGTTTTCGTCGAGCGGCGGGATCGCGCCGGAAATCGGCTCCCAGCGGACCATCGACAGGCCGGATTCGGTGAGCCTGGTGATTCCGCCGACCACGATCATCAGGAACACCATCCCGGCGACGAACCACAGCCAGGCGGAGACGGAGCGGGGGCGGGGCCGCGGCTCGGCGGGACGGGACAGCATGGCGCGCCCTATGGCCGCCGCCCCCGCCCTTGCCAATCCCGCATATGCGCCGTCCCCCGAAGGCGGTTTCGCGGGGCTGGTCGTTGCGGGCGGCTCAGGAAACGAGATTGTCCGGCCCTGCGAATCGAGCTAAATTGACGATTATCTCGCCAATTGTCCTGGTCGGACGGAGGGGTTGGTGAAGAAATCATTCGGCTTGGCCCTGATCATCGTCGCGATGGCGTTGCTCAATGCTTGCTCTCAACCGCCTGATCATGTCGTTGATCTCGGTAACGGAAGCTGGCGCCCCGAGGCGGGTTACGGCTGGAACGACGCCGAGGATTCGTCGGCGGGCGTGAGCTGGGTGCCGGGCCTGCCCCATCGCGATCATCCCCATGTCGTCGCCGGCGCGGCGGAGGCGAGCTGGGATCCCGAGCCGGGCTTCCAATGGATCGAGCCCGGGAACCTGGCCCGCGGCGTCCGCTGGGTCCCAGGCTCCACCCGATCCGACGCTCCCCACGTGGTCGCGGCCGCGGCGCAGGGCTTTTGGGTCCCCGTGGAAGGCTATAAATGGGTGAGACCAGGCTCGGGCGATTTGAGGGTCGTCTGGACCCCCGGCATGGAGAACACTCAATTCCCCCATGTGCTCGCCGCCGACACCGAGGGCAGCTGGGTGCCCGAAGCCGGTTTCCGCTGGACCGATCCCAACGCTCTCTCGCCGGTGACCTGGACCGTCGGCCTCGCTCATCCGCGCTACGCCAATATCCACTCGGATGTGAGCGAGCATTATTGGCGCGCAAATCCGGGCTATCGGCTCCGGGTGCCCGGCGATCTGTCGACGGCCGTCTGGACCCCGGGGCTCGTCCACGACCTTCATCCCAACGTCATCAGCGCCGCCCGCGAAGGGAGCTGGCTGCCGGCCTCCGGCTATGCCTTCGCGAGCAACGATCCTGGCGACCTCGCCGTGGTCCGGTCGGATTCGAGGACCCCGTTCGAGCGCTTCGTCAGCTTCATCGTCCCCGTCGTGGTCGCGGTCGTCGCTGACAGCTATTCGCGGCCGCGCGAAGGCGACAATCTGGCCCAGCGTGCGCTGATCAGGCCGGGCGCCGCGGTGATCCGCGATGTCGCCGCGGACGCCGCCAGGCGGGAGCTTCGCTGACTGGGCGCCGTCGATTCTCGCCTGGACTTGGAACCATTCGGCAAATGTTATATTGTAACTTTCGGAGACTCGGCATAAGCCGGCCTCACGGGAGGACCAGCGCGCGTGCTTCAGGGTGCGATCAGGAACGGGAGCATCGACCGGCTCGCCATCGGCGTGTCGGGCTTTTGCCTCGTCCATTGCATCGCCAGCGCCGTGCTGATCGCGGTGCTCGCCTCGGCCGGGGGCGTCCTGCTCGATCCGATCTTCCACGAGGTCGGGATGATCGTCGCTCTGATGCTGGGCGTGCTCGGGCTCGGCCGCGGCATCCTCGACCACGGCTTCATGCTTCCGGCGGCGATCGGCAGCCTCGGCCTCGGCATGATGAGCGGCGCGCTGACCCTGGATCATGGCGGCGCGAGCACCCTCTATTCCGTGGCCGGAGTGCTCATCCTCGCGCTCGGCCACGACCTCAATCGCCGCGCGGTGATCTGACTCCACCTCGAACGCCGGCCGGAAGCTCGGGCCGCGCCGCCCCGGGCCGATCCGACCGCGTCGGCCGCGCTTGTTCCGCCGCCGCGAAGGGCCTATATTTCCCTCATGCCGCACGAGCATCACAGCCATTCGGGCGCCGGCCTTGCCGACGCCGCGCGAAGCACGATGGAGCGGTCGGGCGAGCAGTGGACGCCGATGCGCTCGGCCGTGTTCGACGCGCTCGCCAGCTTCGATCGTCCCGCTTCGGCCTACGACATCGCCGAGCGGGTGTCGAAGGACCAGGGACGCCGGGTCGCGGCCAACAGCGTCTACCGGATCCTCGACCTGTTCGTCGGCGCCAACCTCGCCAGCCGGGTCGAAAGCGCCAACGCCTATGTCGCCAACGACCATCCCGACTGCCTTCACGACTGCATCTTCCTGATCTGCGACACCTGCGGCCAGGCCAAGCATATCGACGACGACACCCTGTCGGGCGGCGTCCGCGCCGCCGCCAGGAAAGCGGGCTTCTCCCCCGCCCGCCCGGTCATCGAGGTGCGCGGCCAGTGCGGGGATTGCGAAGGCGACCCTTCGTCGCCGGGAAGCTCCATGTGAGGACCGGCCGGCGATCGAGCGGGTAGGGTTGCGGACCGGCGGTCGCTCTCGCAGCCTCCGGCCATGACCGGTCCTGCCGCCACCCTCGCGGACGGGCGATCGCTCCGGGACTTTGGCGACTTGTCGCCGGGTGAAGCGACTCTTCTCGACTGCTGCCGCCGAGGCGAGGTCGCCATTCTTCACGAGAATGTGCCGAAGCGCGCCGCGCCGGCCAATCGGGTCCGGGCGAAGTTCGTTCGCTTCCTCATCCTTGGCGGCGACGACCGGGCGGCGGTCCACGAGCATGGCGTGCGGCTGCGCGGCGCTTGGCTTGACGGGACGCTCCAGCTCGATGGCGCCACCGTCCCGTTTCCGCTCGAGCTGTGGCGATGCCGTATCGAGCAGATCGACGCGCGGCGCGCCTCGCTCAAATATCTCGACCTCGAGGGCTGTTATCTCGCCAGGGGCTTCAACGGGGACGACTTTCGCTGTGCCGGGAGCATGTTTCTCAACAACGGCTTCAGGTCGAAAGGCGAGTTTCGGCTTCACGACGCCGGGATCGGCGGCAATCTCGATTGCGGCGGCGGCCTGTTCGAGAATCGGCGGGGTTCGGCACTCATCCTTTGCCGGGCCAGGATCGGCGGCGGCCTGTTCCTGAACCTGAATTTCCGCTCGCTCGGCTTCGTCGACGTCAACGGCGCCACGATCGGCAGCGACATCACCTGCTCAACCGGCACCTTCCTGAACCGCGGCGGAGATGCCTTGGGCTGCACCGGGGCGAATATTGGCGGGACCCTCTACTTCAACGGGGCAGTGGCCGAAGGCACCGTCGTCGCCATCGGCGCGACGGTCGGCGGCGACGTCGATTTCGGAGGCGCCAGGATCGAGCAGGATCGAGCACCCGCCCTGCTCCTGAATCAAATCAAGGTCGCCGGCTCGGTCTTCCTGAATGCGGGCATGACGCTGGCCGGTGAAGCGCGGATCATCGGCGCGGACATCGGCGGCGATTTCGATGCCGGCGGTGGACGCTTCGAAAATCCCGGCACCAACGCCCTCACCCTCGACGGAGCGAGGGTCCGCGGCTCCGTCTACGTCAATCTGCAGGCCCAGGTGACCGGATCGATGCAGCTGATCGCCGCCTTCGTCGGCGGCGACCTCGACTGCGGCGGCAGCCGCTTCGAGAATCCGGCGGGAACGGCGCTCCACTTCGACCGCCTTACCCTTTCCCGGGCAATGTTCCTGAGAAACGGCTGCGAGGTTGTCGGCGAGGTCAGGTTCATCGGCGCGGGCATCGGCGGCGACCTCGATTGCAGCGGCTCCACCTTCAGCAATCCCGACGACGTCGCTCTGCTCGGCGAGCGCGCGACGATCGGCAGCAACCTCTTCCTCAACCGCGGATTCCGGGCCGAGGGAGAAGTCCGGATGTCCGGCTCGGTCATCCGCGGCGACGTCAATTGCAACGGCGGAAGCTTCGCCAAGAAAAGCGGCTTCGCCCTGGCGCTGGACGGCGTGCGCGTCGAGTCGGCTTTGTTCTTTCGCTCGGTCACGGTGGCTTCCGGCAACATTGACCTGGCGTCGGCCCGAATCGGCAACTTGTGCGACGAGCAGGCGGTGTGGATGGCCGCTCGCGGCCGCTACGTTCTGGACGGCCTCACCTATTCCCGGATCGGGGGCAGCTCGCCCTGCGACAGCAAGCGGCGGATCGAGTGGCTCGCCGGGCAATTGCCCGAGCATCTCCTGGCGGAATTCCGACCCCAGCCTTGGGAGCAGCTCATCGAGGTGCTTCGAGCGATGGGGCATGCCAACGAGGCGCGCCGGGTGGCGATCGCCAAGCAGAAGCAGCTCCGGGTCGCCGGGCGGATCGCGCGGGGCGCCCGCACCCTTCATTGGCTCTACGGTTTGCTCGTCGGCTATGGCTATCGCGCGCCACGCCTGCTCGCCGTCATGGCGTCGGTCTGGCTGTTCTGCGCGCTCGTCTACTGGGCGGCGTCCAATCCCGCGCGGGTGGGTCTTGCCGCGCCGCTCATCGCGCCGGTGCGCACCGAGCCGAGCTCGGCCTGCATCGCCGAGCGGATCATTACCCGACGCGAGGATGCCTGCCCGGTTCCCCCGCCCGATTATGCCAGCTTCGTGCCGCTCGTCTATTCGCTGGACGTGCTGCTGCCGGTCATCAATCTCGGCCACCAGACCGAATGGAAGCCGGCGGTCAGGGACGGCGCCGGCAGGCCGCTCTTCTGGGGCCGCGTGCTGCGCTTCCTCTACTGGTTCGAGATCGCCTTCGGCTGGGTGTCCGGACTGCTCATGGTCAGCGTCCTCGGCAGTCTGATCAAGAAGGACTGAGCCCCTCCATTCTGCGCGTTAGTGTATTGACACAGTAAGGCAGCAGCGGCATCCCTCGGGTCCGCGCCGCGCAGGCGCTGCACATCCGGGGGGAAACGAATGCAAAGGCGATCGAGGTTCGGGTACCGCTGGTCGGCTGCGCTCCTGATGGCGCCGTTTCTCGCGGCGTGCGGCACGGTTCCGGACGCCCCGCGACCGTTTGCTCATCTCGAGGCCACGCCGCGAGCGATCCGGACGACGCACGGCGTTCGCCTCACCCTCCGATCGCCGAGCGGCTTCCGCCTCGCCGGACCGACTCACCGGACAGCCGAATTCGACGGCCATCCCTACGAGGTGTCGCTGGCTGCTTTCCTGGGTAGCGACGAGGCTGTGATGGTCCACGCCGAGCGCGTCGCCGACCGCAGCGGCGCTTCCAACTACCAGAATCTGCCGGCGGCGGACTGGCCCGGCGCGGGCTTTCGCCGGCGCGGCTATTGCGTCGCCGTGACGCCCGAAATGGTCGCCGCCGAGCATGACCTGAACTGGCTTCGCGGCCATGGCTGGGATCCGGCCGGAAACGTGGCGGCGGTGCAATATCTCGCCACCACGCCCGACTTCAACGAAGAGGTGGTCGTCTCGCTGCTCGTCCGCAACGTCGATTGCGGCGATCCGGACTCCGTCGAGCGAGCGACGGCGGCGCTTCGGGCGCGGGTGGAGGTCGAAGCGGCGGGCGTCGAGACGGCACCGTCCCCGGATCGCCCGACGGGACGCTAAGGCGGCCACGCCTTCACCGCCTCCCGCGCGCCGCCTTTGGCGTTCGGCTTGGACCGTTGGCGGGATTCTCGCCCGAGCGGCCGGCGGCCAGGTCAGGGGGACCTCCCCGAAGTGCAAGGAGGACCGCCGCCCTCGTCAGGCGGCCAGGTCGGACACCCTCCCTTTCGGGGACTGAGCGGTCGCGTCCCGGCTGCGCGCGAGCAGCCGACGCGCCACCGGGCTTCGCGGCTTGTGGGCCAGCCGCTCATTGGCGAGGGCCGCGGCGAGGGACGTGCGCCCAGCCCGGATCGCGGCCTCGGTCAGCGTCCAATCGATGATGTCGCGCTGAGCATGGCTTCCGCCGAAGCGGTTGGCTATGGCCCGCGCCGGCAGCAGCGCATCGACCGCCGAATCATGATCGCCGTCGCTAAAGGCGGCGAAGCCGCGGATCAGCGGCAGCGCCGTCTCGCGCGCCCACCGGCCGGCCTCGCCGGCCTCCATCCGCGAGAGCTCGGCGCACAGCCGCTCCGCTTCATCGGCGCGGCCGGCGCCGAGATGCGCGATGGCGGCGTGCCAGTCGTTGAACGGATAGGTGCGCCCGTCGGTCGCGCCCTCCCACGCGGCGGCGACCGCGTCCCAGCGCGGCCCCGGCTCCACGCCGGCCAGCTGAAGTCGCCAGAGCATCGCCGAGGCGTCGATGAGCTCCAGCGCGGTCGGCGCTTCGCCCGGTGCGACATGGGCGTCGTAGAGCGCCAGCGCCGCCCCGCCCTGGCCGAGGCCGAGGTGAAACAGCGCGCGGTGCCACCAATTGTGGACCTTGAAGATGTTGTCGTCGCCGCTCCACCAGGCTTCTCGGGCGATCATCCAGCCGATCCCGTCCTCGCCTCGGCCTTGCATCTCCATGACGTGGGCGACGGCGTGGTGAGCCCAGCAGTCGAACGGCTCGCTCGCCACCGCCTCGCGTCCCGTCTCCTCGGCGCGGGCATAGTCGCCGCACTCTTCGAGGCCGAAGGCCAGCATGCCGAGCAAGAGGGACCGGCCCGGCATCGAGGCGCTCCAGTGCGGCAGCACGCGAAGGATGCGGTCGCGCAGGTCGCGGGCCGAGGCGCGGTAGAAGTCGATCAGGTGGCCGGTGTGGACGGCGACCAGGTCCAGCGGCCATTCCGCATTGTGGCGGTCGAGCTTGAGCGCCGCCTCGGTCCAGTTGCCGGCGAGGACCGCGGCGATCGCCGCCGCGTGAGAGGCCTCGCGGGCCCCCAGCTTCAGGGTCGCGGTTTCGGCGAGCAGGGCGCGCGCGCCGACATTCGCGGCCGGCTCGGTGGCGGTGGCGAACAGCCACGCCTTGAACAGCCTCGCCATCGCGAAATCGGGAGCGTCCGCGATTGCCCGATCGATCAGCGCCACCGGGTCGCCGCGGTAAAGGGCGAACGCCGCCACCGCCTCGTCGAACAGCTCACCGGCAGCGGCGGTGGCGCCGGGAAGCGTATTGCCTTGCCTGTCCTGGATCATCTCATGCTCACTTTGAAGGATGGGGCCCCGCCGCCGCCTAGGATCGCCCTGTTGCGCCCGCATGTCGCTCAACGGTCGGATGGGTTGCAATTGTGTCATCATCCTATTCGACAGGGGAGCCTCTTTGGAGTAGCGGGTCCGGCGACGAGCAACATATCGACAGGCCATGACCGACCGTCCGAACACCCCGCTCCTCGACACCGTCGCCACGCCGGAGCAGCTGCGCGCGCTCGAGCCCGGCCAGCTCAGGCAGCTCGCCGACGAGCTTCGCGCCGAGACGATCGCGGCGGTGTCGGTCACCGGCGGCCATCTCGGCGCCGGCCTCGGCGTGGTCGAGCTCACCGTCGCCCTCCATTATGTGTTCGACACCCCCTCCGACCGGCTCATCTGGGACGTCGGCCACCAGGCCTATCCGCACAAGATCCTGACCGGCCGGCGCGACCGCATCCGCACCTTGCGCATGGGCGGCGGCCTCTCGGGCTTCACCAAGCGCTCCGAGAGCGAATACGACCCGTTCGGCGCCGCGCACAGCTCGACCTCGATCTCGGCGGCGCTGGGCTTCGCCGTCGCCAACAAGCTGGCCGGAACGCCCGGCAAGGCGATCGCGGTGATCGGCGACGGCGCCATGTCCGCCGGCATGGCCTATGAGGCGATGAACAATGCCGAGCAGGCGGGCAACCGGCTGGTCGTCATTTTGAACGACAACGACATGTCGATCGCCCCGCCGGTCGGGGGGCTTTCGCATTATCTGGCTCGGCTGGTCTCCTCGAACAAATATCTGACCGTCCGGCACCTCGCTCAGCGCCTCGCCCGCAAGCTTCCCGATTCCCTCCACAACACCGCGCGCAAGATCGAGGAATATGCGCGCGGCCTCGCCACCGGCGGCACCTTGTTCGAGGAATTGGGCTTCTACTATGTCGGCCCGGTCGACGGCCACAATGTCGACGCCCTCGTCCAGATCCTCGAAAATGTCCGCGACGCCGACGAAGGGCCGATGCTGGTCCATGTCGTCACCAAGAAGGGCAAGGGCTATGCTCCGGCCGAGGCGGCGGCGGACAAATATCACGGCGTCCAGAAGTTCGACGTCGTCTCCGGAGTCCAGGCCAAGGCCGAGCCCGGGCCGCCCAGCTATACGGCGGTCTTCGCCAGGGCCCTGATCGGCGAGGCCGAGCGCGACGACAAGGTGGTGGCGATCACCGCCGCGATGCCGTCCGGGACCGGGCTCGACAAGTTCCAGTCGCTGTTCCCTGACCGCTGCTTCGACGTCGGCATCGCCGAGCAGCATGCGGTGACCTTCGCCGCCGGTCTCGCGGCTCAGGGTTACCGCCCGTTCGCGGCCATCTATTCGACCTTCCTCCAGCGCGCCTACGACCAGGTCGTCCACGACGTCGCCATCCAGAACCTGCCGGTGCGCTTCGCCATGGACCGGGCCGGGCTGGTCGGCGCCGACGGCGCCACCCATGCCGGCAGCTTCGACCTCGCTTATCTGTGCACCTTGCCCAATTTCGTCGTGATGGCGGCGGCCGACGAGGCCGAGCTGGTCCACATGGTCCACACCATGGCGCTCCACGACAGCGGGCCGAGCGCGGTGCGCTATCCGCGCGGCAACGGCACCGGAGTGGCGCTGCCCGAGGTGCCGGAGCGGCTCGAGATCGGCCGGGGCCGGATCGTCCGGCACGGCAAGAAGGTGGCGATCCTGTCGCTCGGGACCCGCCTCGCCGAGGCTCTGAAGGCCGCCGACACATTGGACGGCATGGGCCTTTCGGCGACGGTGGCGGACCTGCGCTTCGCCAAGCCGCTCGACGAGGCGCTGATCCGCAAGCTCGCGACGACCCACGACGTCTGCGTGACGATCGAGGAGGCGGCGGTTGGCGGCCTCGGCGCGCACGTGCTGACCCTGGCGAGCGACGAGGGGCTGATCGATGCCGGCCTCAAGCTGAGGACGATGCGCCTTCCCGACCGCTTCCAGGACCAGGACAAGCCCGAGAAGCAATATGCCGAGGCCGGGCTCGACGCCGAGGGGATCGTCGCCACCGTCCTCAAGGCGCTCAGGCACAACAGCGCCGGCGTGATCGAGGGCGCCCGGGCTTAATACCCCTTCCGGTTCTCGACCGCCGCAAAACTCGAAACTGAACTAGCCAACCGAAGTTCTGTTGTTCATACAGCATCGTTTCGGGGCGTCTGCTTTGCGGGCCCAAGGCATTCTATTCGGAATCGTTGGGGCGATTCGGAGGCAAGGATGGACGGGGGGGGCAATTTTCGGAGGCCATCAAGCGCCGGATCGGCTATTTTCTGGAGCACCACGAGCGATCGTTCAGAACAGAAATCATACTAGTACCTGCTCTAGTAATAGCTATTAAGCTTGCAGTAGATGTACTCCCAGCTTGGTCAACATTTTGGAAGATAACAGCTACAATCGGTCTTGCTTTGGGCTTCTATTTCGGCGGGCTGATTATTCTTATTATTATTGGTGACGCCTTTGCTCACCGTATAGCTCGCAAAATTAACCCAATGAAGAAATATGAAGGTGTATTCCTTCAAACGAGTGGCCACATTGGGCGACAGCGCGCTATATCGAGAATCTTCTTTGACAACCAGCGACGCAAGTTTGTCTACAGAGGCGTTGCCTTTGACGATACCTTTACGGGTCAGCCGGCAGCATCCTGGGAAGCGGTCATGGGAAATCAGGATTTAGTTGACGGCGATAGGGTATTATACTTCTCTGGGAAGGCATGTGTGGAAGGCTGTAATTTTGAATATCACCCAGAGACTTTCAAGCAATCGGTATTCACAATTCTGCGCTTCTCGGGATTGAACCGCTTCAAGGGAGGCGGCTTCGATTTTGAATGGAAGCCTAAAGGCGATGGCAAGCGCGGTTCCTTTCCTATCATGGGAGATCGAGTGGATCCGGACTACTTGAACTCGCACAGAGTCTCGGATGATGTTCTGCTTGACGGACTTTACGTTTCAGATTCGGATCGAGTGAAGATTTTTGCCTATGCGCGCGAATCAGAATCATCGTCTCTAAGCCAAACGGATTGAGGCCAAGCGCGGAGGAGCGAGTCGATCGATCAAAAGGGGGAGCTTAGTCTATCTTAGTATGGCCCCGAATCGGGAGTACATTCAACTTTGATGGGCAGGCCTCGCGCCGGTCAGTCACCTCGCGGTGGTAGTCGGCCCGAAAGCCGGGTCAGGCACAAGTCTGATTCTAGCGGGCTTGGCGTTGTCGTGAGGCGCGCTCGGGGCCTGCCAGCCGCTGGCGCATAAGCAAAAGCCGCCGGGAAGCCGGCGGCTCGCATGACGACCCGGCGTTCGGCGGTCCTAGATCATGACCGTCGCGACGACGAGCATCTGCGCGGCGAGCGCGACCAGGCTGGCCGCCGCCGATTCGAAGATACGCATTTCGATTGTCCTTGTTTTCCGGGAGCAGGCTTCGCTCCCGAATCTCGAGATAGGCTTGGCGACAAGAATTCTCAACTGCATTGGTTGATAAAGGCGCATGCAGGAAATGCATCTGCTCGACGGCGGCCCCCGGCACGCCGAGGTCGCGCGGGGCCGCCAACCCGTCTATTCCTCGCTCATGCCGAAGCTCCGCGCCGATCAGCTTCTCACGGCCCGCGGGCTCGCCGAGAGCCGAGCCAGGGCGCAGGCTTTGATCCTTGCCGGCCTCGTCTATGCCGGCGAGCGCAAGGTCGAGAAAGCCGGCGAGACGCTGCCGCCGGACGCGGTGCTGGAGGTGCGCGGCAAGGCGCATCCCTGGGTCTCTCGCGGCGGGATCAAGCTCGCTCATGCCCTCGATCATTTCGGCTGGGCGGTGGCCGGCGCGGTCGCGCTCGACGTCGGCGCCTCGACCGGGGGCTTCACCGACGTGCTGCTCGAGCGCGGGGCGGCGAAGGTGTTCGCGGTCGATGTCGGCACCAACCAGCTCGCCTGGAAGCTCAGGCGGGACCCGCGCGTCGTCGTCCATGAGAAGACCAACGCGCGCTACCTGACGGGCGCCGTCGTCACCGAGCCGGTCGACCTCATCGTCTGCGATGCGAGCTTCATCGGCCTCGCCAAGGTCCTCGCCAGCGCCCTCGACTTCGCCGCTCCAGAGGGGCGCCTGATCGCTCTGGTCAAGCCGCAATTCGAGGCCGAGCGCCACGAGATCGGCAGGAACGGCGTGGTCCGCGACCCGGCGGTGCACGAGCGGGTCTGTGCCGCCGCGGCCGACTGGCTTCGCGCCCGCGGCTGGGACGTGGTCGGCCTGACGCCCAGCCCGATCACGGGGCCTGAGGGCAATGTCGAGTTCCTGATCGCCGCGACGAAGTCTCCCATCGGTCGGGAGGGCGTCCTGCCGGCCGATCCCCCGGCTTGACCGGCGGCGAGTTCCAGTTATGTTCTGCTCTTGTGCCTCTGCCTTCCTCATGGCTTGGAGCGGGATATCCGCCGCGCCCGGACGGGAGCGTCTTCCCGTCTTTCCCGTCGGGCTCGGAAGCTGACGAAGTTGACGAGATGCGCCAGTGAACGGCTCACCTTCGTCAGTTTCCGCCGGCCATGACGCCGGGCTTGGGCCTGGCCTTTTCGGAATCGTGATCGCCGCGGAGCGCACTTGATATGCGCCGGGGCGCAGACTAGCTGCCTCTTTCATGCCCAAACGCAACGTCTTCATTTTGCTGGCCTTGTCGCTGGTCGCTGGCTGCGGAAGCGGCGCCGCCGAAAAGGGCCGCGATCGGCCGCCGCCCTTGGTCAAGGCGGAGCCGGCGACGACGGTGCGTTTCGCCGACCGGATCGAGGCGGTCGGAACCGCCAACGCCAATGAGCAGGTGACGATGTCGGCGCCGGTGACGGAGCGGATCGTCCGGCTCAACTTCGACGACGGCAGCTTCGTCCGCCGCGGCCAGGTGATCGCCGTCCTCCAGCAGGCGCAGCAGGGCGCGCAGCTGCGCGAGGTCCAGGCCCGCCAGCGCCAGGCCGAGCAGCAGCTGAGGCGGATCGAGACCCTCAAGGCGCGCGGCTTCGCTACCCGGGCCGATTATGACGCGCAGGTCGCCGCCGCCGCCGCGGCGAGGGCGCAGGCGCAGGGGGCCCAGGCGGAGATCGGCGAGCGCGTGATCCGGGCGCCCTTCTCCGGCTGGGTGTCGCTGCGCAACATCTCGGTCGGCGCCATGGCGGGGCAGGGGACCGAGATCGCCACGATCAGCGACGTTTCGACGATCAAGCTCGATTTCACCGTGCCCGAGACGATGCTGAGCACGATCCGCCCGGGCCTGCCGATCGAGGCTCGGTCGGCCGCTTATCCCGACCAGCCGTTCCGCGGCCTGATCCACACCATCGATCCGGTGATCGACCCGAACACCCGCGCCGTCATGGTCCGGGCTCGGCTGCCCAATCCGGAGCGTCGGCTGCGGCCCGGAATGCTGCTCACCGTCGTCATCGAGAATATGCCGCGAATGGCCCTGTCGGTGCCCGAGCTGGCGGTGATCGGCGAGGGCGAGAGCCGCTTCGTCTATGTCGTCGACCCGCAGCGCCGGGCGCAGCGCGTCGCCGTCCGCACCGGCGTCCGCTTCGGCGGCCGGGTGGAGATATTGGAAGGGCTGCGCCCCGGGCAGCGGGTGATCACCGAAGGAGTCGTCAAGGTCGTCGACGGGATGCCGGTCCGGCTCGCCGGAGCGCGCAACGCTCAGCCGGCGGCGCAGAGCCGGCCGGTTCCGTCCCGGCAAGGCGGCTAGAGGGTGCAGCTCTCCGACATCTCGGTCAGGCGTCCCGTCTTCGCGGCGGTGGTCGCGATGCTGATCGCGGTGGTCGGCGCGGTCGGCTTCTTCGGCCTGTCGGTGCGCGAATATCCGGACGTCGACCCGCCGATCGTGTCGGTCGAGACGCGCTATATCGGCGCCGCCGCCAGCGTCGTCGAGACCAGGGTCACCCAGGTCCTCGAGGAGCAGCTCGCCGGCGTCGAGGGCCTGCAGACGATCACCTCGCGCTCGCGCGACGGCCAGTCCGACATCACCATCGAGTTCGCTCCCGGCCGCGATGTCGATGCCGCCGCCAACGACGTCCGCGACAGGGTCGGCGGCTCGGCCGACGACCTGCCCGACGAGGTGCTGCCGCCCGAGGTGCGCAAGGTCGACGCCGATGCTTCGCCGATCATGTTCCTGGTCTTCTCGAACCCGAACTGGGACCGGATCCAGCTCAGCGACTATGTCGACCGCAACATCGTCGACCGCTTCTCCTCCCTCGACGGAGTCGCGCGCGTGTTCATCGGCGGCGAGGCCCGGCCGGCGATGCGGGTCTGGATGCGGCCCGAGCGCCTCGCCGCCTTCGGTCTCACGCCCGCGGACGTCGAGGCCGCGCTTCGGCGCCAGAATGTCGAGCTTCCCGCCGGCCGCCTCGAATCGCAGCAGCAGAACGTCACCTTGCGGGTCGAGCGGCCGTTCCGGACGGCTCAGGATTTCGCCCAGCTCGTCGTCGGCCGCGGCGCCGACGGCTATCTGGTTCGGCTGGGCGATATCGCCCGAGTCGAGCAGGGCCCGGAAAACCCCTATACGGCCTTCCGCCTCAACGGGAATCCGGCGGTCGGACTCGGCATCGTCCGGCAGTCGGGCGCCAACACCCTCGCCGTCGCGCAGGCGGCTCACGACGCCGTCGAGGAGCTCCGCCCGAACCTGCCCGAGGGCATGGAGGTCGCCGTCGGGTCCGACGAATCCCAGTTCATCGACCGGGCCATCGAGAAGGTGTGGGTGACCTTGGCCGAGGCGGCGGTGCTGGTCGTCCTGGTCATCTATCTGTTCCTCGGAAGCTGGCGCGCCACTTTGGTGCCCGCGGTCACCGTGCCGCTCTGCATGCTGGCCAGCTTCGCCGTGCTTTGGCTGCTCGGCTTCTCGATCAACCTGCTCACCTTGCTCGCTCTGGTGCTGTCGATCGGCATCGTCGTCGACGACGCCATCGTCGTTCTCGAGAACGTCTACCACCGGATCGAGGAAGGCGAGCCGCCGCTCGCCGCCGCCTTCAACGGCACCCGCCAGGTCGGCTTCGCGGTGATGTCGACGACGATGGTGGTTTGCGCGGTGTTCGTGCCGATCATGTTCATCGCCGGGCAGACCGGCCTGCTGTTCCGCGAGCTCGCCGCGGCGATGATCGGTGCGCTCGCTTTCTCGGGCTTCTTCGCTCTGAGCCTGGCGCCGATGCTGTGCTCGAAATTGCTCCGCCACGAGCCGCGTCGCGGTCTCGCGGCATGGGTCGACGCCCGCTTCCGGCGGGTCGAGGAATTCTACGCTCGGCGGCTCGATTTCACCTTGCGCAGGCCGCTGATCCCGGTCGTCGCCGTCGCCGTCTTCCTGGCCGCCGCCGGGGGGCTGTTCGCCACCCTGCGCTCGGAGCTGGTGCCGGCCGAGGACGTCGGCATCCTGTCCGCCACGGTCAGCGCTCCGGAGGGCACCGGCTTCGCCGAGATGGACCGCTACATGCTCGACGTGCAGGCGCGCGTGCTTCGCCTGCTCGGCGACGGCGGCGCGGTGCGCACCGTCATCACCCGGACGCCCGGCGGCTTCGGCGCCAGCGACGACTTCAACAGCGGCTCGGTGATCGTGTTCCTGCGCCCGTGGGAGGATCGGGAGGAGACCACGGAGCAGGTGGTGAGCGAGGTCAACCGGATCGTCGCTCAGGTTCCGGCGGTGCGCGGCAACGCTCAGGTACGCTCGTCGATCGGCCGCGGCAGGGGCCAGCCGGTCAGTTTCGTCATCGCGGGCGCCACCTATGAATCGCTCGCCCGCGCCCGCGACCGGATCATCGCCGCCGCCGCCCAGAATCCCGGGATCATCAACCTCGACAGCGACTATAAGGAGACCAAGCCGCAGCTTCGGATCGACGTCGACACCGCCCGCGCCGGCGATCTCGGCGTGTCGGTCGAGGACGTGAGCCAGGCGCTCCAGAGCCTGCTCGGATCGCGCCGGGTCTCCACCTATGTCGATCGCGGCGAGGAGTATCGGGTCGTCGTGCAGGCGGAGGAATCGGCCCGAGCGACGCAGGAGAATCTCGCCTCGATCTACGTGCGCAGCCGCACCGGCACGCTGGTCCCGCTCTCGAACCTGGTGACCTTGCGCGAGGCGGCCGGCGCGCGCGACCTCGGCCGCTTCAACAAGCTTCGGGCGATCACGCTGTCGGGCGGCCTTGCCCCCGGCTATTCGCTGGGCGAGGCGCTGACCTTCCTCGAGGCGCAGGCGGCGGCTTCGCCCGAGGTTCTCGCCGTCGGCTATCGCGGCGAAAGCCAGGCCTTCCGCGAGACCGGCGGGTCGATCTACCTCGTCTTCGCCCTGACCATCCTCATCGTCTATCTTCTGCTCGCCGCCCAGTTCGAGAGCTTCGTCCATCCGGCGGTGATCATCACCACCGTTCCGCTCGCCGTCGCCGGCGGCGCCGTCGGCCTCGCCGTGATGGGGCAGACGATCAACCTCTACAGCCAGGTCGGCCTGGTCATGCTGGTCGGGCTCGCCGCCAAGAACGGGATCCTCATCGTCGAGTTCGCCAACCAGTTGCGCGACTCCGGGCGCGACGTCGGCGAGGCGATCAGGGAGGCCTCCCGGCGGCGGCTGAGGCCGATCCTGATGACCTCGATCGCCACCGTCGCCGGCGCGGTTCCGCTGATGATCGCGACCGGCGCCGGCGCCGCCGCTCGAAGCACGATCGGCACCGTGATCGTCTGGGGCGTCTCGATATCGACCCTGATCACCCTGTTCCTGATCCCGCTCCTCTATTCGCGGCTGGCGCGCCTGACCGGCTCGCCGCTGGCCGTGACCCGCAAGCTCGAGAGCCAGCTCCAGCCGGCGCCGGCGGAATAGAAAAGTGACCGCAATCGCCTCCAAGTCGCAGCTCAGGATGAGCTTCCTTCGCTACGCTCTGGTGACGGTTCCGCTGGTGCTTCTGCTCGGGACGGTTTCCGGCCGAATCTCCGGCTCGGGCTACGGCAATGCCTGGTTCGACGCGCTCGCCAAGCCAGCCTTCATGCCGCCGGGCTGGGCGTTCGGCCTCGCCTGGACAATCCTCTACATCCTCCTGGGGCTGGTGCTGGCGATGCTCCTCCACGCCCGCGGCGCACGCCGGCGCGGCCTCGCCATCGCCGTTTTCCTGCTCCAGCTCCTCGCCAATTATCTCTGGCCGCCGCTCTTCTTCGCCTTCCACGAGCTCGGCTGGTCGCTGGCCCTGCTCGCCGCGATGATCGGCCTCACAATCGTCCTCCTCGTCCTGTCGTGGCGGATCCGGCGGGTGGCGGCGCTCTTCCTGCTGCCCTATCTCGCTTGGCTCGCCTTCGCCGCGCTGCTCACTTGGTCGATCGCCTCGCTCAACCCCGAGGCGGGCGAGGTTGCGCCGCAACGGGAGAGCACCGATATCGTTCTTTGAGCAAAGGAGGACGCGATGCAGTCCCAGAACCGGATGTTCGACGATTTCGTCAAGGTGATGAACGGCGCCGCCGGCACCATCGCCGGGATGACCCGCGAGGCGCAGGCGGCCATGCAGGAGCGCGCGCGCGACTGGATCGGCGGCCTCGACATGGTGAGCCGCGAGGAGTTCGAGGCGCTGAAGCTTCGCGTCGAGGCGCTCGAGGCCGCGCTCGCCGCAGCGATGGCGCCGCCGCCGGCGGCTTCGGCGCGGCCGCGCCGAAAGCCGGGCGGCGGCGAGGCGAACGCCTGACTATCCACAGCTTATTTGGGTTCCGGACGCGGCTCTCCTTGCGCTTTGCGGGAGAGAAAGGCAGATTCCCGGGAACAGAAGAGGACCGGGGACCGCTTCATGGATATGGATGAGTACGAGCTGGAGCGCGACGCGTCCGCGCCGATCGACATGCTCGAACAATATTATAGCGCGCTCGGCTGGGCCTATGAGCGAAGCGGCGAGGACGAGATCGTCTCGACCTTCCAGGGCAGCTGGACTCAATATGAGCTTCGCGCGATCTGGCGCGACGAGGACCATGTCCTCCAGTTCCTCGCTCTGCCCGACGTCCGGGTGTCGCCCGACAAGCGCGACGCGACCTACGAGACGATCGGCCTGATCAACGAGCAGCTCTGGCTCGGCCATTTCGAGCTGTGGTCGGCCTCGGGGCTGGTCCTGTTCCGCCATGCCGCCCTGCTCGAGGGCGACGAGGGCGGGACTCTGAGCCTTCAGCAGGCCGAGACCCTGGTCGAGGCCGCGATCGAGGAGTGCGAGCGCTTCTATCCGGTCTTCCAGTTCGTCCTGTGGGCCGACAAGACCCCCCAGGAAGCCATCGCCGCCGCCTTGATCGAGACCCAGGGCGAAGCCTAGGCGGGGAAAGGGCCGACGCGGGTATTTCGACCTTGTAGCTGACCTGGCGGACCGGCGAATAGAGCGCGTCGACCGGAATGAGGCCGATCGGAGCGTCGGCCGGGCGGTTGGCGGCGGCGGCGACATAGCCCTTGCCGGTCTCCGCGGTGAGCTCCATGTTGAGCGTCGCGCCCTCGTCGAGATGGCAGATGACGAGATTGGGGTTCATCACCTCGATGTCGCCGGTGGTCGCGATCTGGCCGGCGGTCACAAATACGCAGCCAGAGCCACCGATTCAAATGTCTTTCCCAAGGCAGCAATGAGCCTCGGATCATTGTCTTTGACAAATAGCAAGGGAGACCGTGTCTTTTCCGTTAACTCCATGTAGCTCCAACTGGCGGGCCCGATTAGAACTCCCTCCACACGGGCGCGCCGCAGGTACGGGGCAGCCATTGCACGCCCCGCATTGCTTCCGCGCTTGCGAAGGTAGGCCTCCGCCAGCGAGCACAACAGGCCTTCCTGGGGGAAGCGGTCGCGAACCTGCGCGATGCCTTCAGGCGCTTTCGCTCTCAGAACGCTGTACAGCGCGAGGCCGAAAGATCCAGACGCCACGTCTTCCGCGCGAGGGTTTCGGCCGGGCTGAAGACCAAGCAGCAAAAAGCGGGCGAACGGCAAGTCTTCCTCATCTGCCAACTGGCCTAGCATCCGGAGAGCGTCGGCCTTTTCGGCCGCCAAGCCGTGCCGCAGGAGGAATGCGCTTTGCGACGCCACAGCCGTCGGACTTATCGTGCGCAGCAGTGCACGGCTGTCTCGTTCGTCGGCGCTTTGCGATACGTTCTCCCTTCGCTTTTGAGGTCCAGTGGCCTCCCGCTGAACGCCAGGGGCGATGGCGGGGGCATTCGATTCCGTGGCGCCGGCTTCGATCGAATCGGTGACGACTTGAGCGAAGGCGTAGTTGATCAATACCCGCAGTTGTCTCGATCCGGCCTCCTCCCTCGCCGAGGGAGCAGCCTGCTCGACGGGCTCCGGCGTGTCGTGCACATCGGCATCCAATCTGACGGGTTCGACCCAGATCACATCCTCCTCGGCATCAGGATCGGCCGAATCCCACGCCTCCTCGAGGTCTCTTTCGGCCGACGTCGGCGTCGGCATCCGTTCAAGCTCGATTGCGTCGCTCGAATCTGAGCTTTCGCTGAGCACCCGACGCAGCATTGCGAGCGCCGCCGGACTCCTATGTGCGATTGCGCGAAGTCGCCGCTTCGCCTCGTCCAGGTCATTCTCCCGGCCGCGTGACAGCAGGATCTGGGCCAGCATACAGACTGCGACGTCGTCCTGCGGCGCAGCCTCACGGAGCAGCCGTTCGACCGTCTCCATATCTTCGCGAGCATTTCTCTTGAGCAGCAGACCCGCCATCAGAACCTTACTGCGAGGCACCTCCTCATCCAATCCAATTGCCTCTTCAAGGACGTCCAAAGCTTCGTCCCAGTATCTGCGTCCCTTCCGCATCAACAGCCCGGCCAGCATTCTCATGCTGACAACGTTCCGCCGGTACCGCCCTTCTTGCAAGAGGTCCTCCGCCCTCTGAAGCTGGTCCGGCTCCCGCGTCCGGAGCATGAGCCCGGCCAAGATAGTTAGCGCGACTACGCTTCCAGTCTTGGCGAGTGTTTCTTCCAACAGAGCGCGAGCTAATTGAGGCTGCCCATTGCCCAACCAGATTTGGCAGAGATTAATTGCAAGTACCTCGACTTCGGGAAACCGGTTGATACTTTCCCAAGCCACCAGTTCCGCTTCGCCGCCGCGACCAAGTGCCACCAACCCATCTCGCCAGAGGCTCCAGCCGTGCGGGTCCTGGGGTTTCCACCGAAGTGTCGTCATCGCAAAATCAAGCGCCGTTTCGGCCCTTTGTTTCAACGGGGCGCGGCCGACCCTAAGCAGCCGCTGACCAACATTGCAGGTTGTCTTCGCCAAGGGCTCGACAAGTCCTCGCTCCTGAGCCCACCTTTCGCGTTCGTCCACGAGTCGGCGAGCAGTCGCGATCGCCTCCCTCCCATTCAAATCCGAGATCCGCCTTACGAAACTCAGCACCTCCTGCTTACCCTCGTCGTCATGTCGAGCGCGGGAGCGCGCGCGAGCACGATTATCGGCTGTCACCGAATCTTCGATCCCGACACTCTTCGCCCAGTACTGGTACAGATCCGGCGCCAGATCCTCCTCTCGGGGCAATATTTTGTTCTTGAAGATCGTTTCCCAATGACTCGGAAAGCGTGGGAAGGCGTGGCGTAGCGCGTTCCATCGCCACGCGAACGCGTCACCAAGATGGCTGCGTTCGGATGCCCAATTCGCCAATGCGACCATACACAGTCCCTCTTTGGACAGGTCTCGTTCGGGAATGGGCGGGAGCGGCAATCGGCGAAGGCCCAGGATTGCAAGATCCACATAATGATCGGGATAGCTACGCCCGGCGCGGCCGCTGATTGCCAGCCAGAACGGAATGTTGGCCTCGGCGGGACGATTGTCGAGCCGCTCCTGCGTGAGCGCAAGGGTCCGCAGGAACGCCGCCCGCAGGTCTGCATTCGTCCCCGGCACCTGCTGGTCGGCCCATGAGTACCATTTGATATAGTCTTTCCACAGAAGATCGACGCAGGCCTTCACTGGAACCCGCGTGATGGTATCCAGAGCGCGAATGCCCCGAAGGACGTGGACCTGATGGTCCCGCGGGTCGCGCGAGCGGCGCTTGCGTTGCTCCTCGAGCCACTTCGCCAGTCCTTCGTCCAGAGCCTGAACGGCCGCATCCAAAGGACCGAGGCCGCCGAACAGCAGCTCTGCGGCATCGCCGGGCTCGCCGTGATCGAAGGGCTGCGTCGCCGCCTGTCCTGCTAGAAGCTTCGTGACCTCGCGAACGGGATCCGCTTGCAGGGCCATGAGCCACGGGTGCCGGGATGCGGCCTCTGGGGGATCGAGTTCAATCATGAACATCCGAGCCCATGAACTCGCCGAAATCGGCCCTCCCAGAGACGTTGCGAACCCGGCGGAGATGGTCGTTCCGTAGGTCGCGCAGCGACCAGTCGGGGATCGGCGTCTTAATCTCGCCGATCTTCAGGATATGATCCGCCCGATAGTCGATCCGGGGGTGGAGAAGTTCGAACACCAGCGGACGGTCGGGTCGAGCGCGGGTCAGCGGCATGCAGCGCCCGCCCAGATCGGCGGGAGCCGAGAAGAAATATTCGTACGGCCTCTGGTCGAGCACTGTCGGCTGGCAGAAAGCATGGGCGACATCGGGCCGTCTACGCACGGCGGCAGCGACATCGGCGACGCGATAGCTCATCAGGGCTACCCGTATGGGAAGGCCAGCCGGGGCGCTGTAGCGGGACAGGCCAAGCCGGCTTCGCAGCCGGTCGGCCCAATTGTCAGCGCGCAGGTCCTCGGCGACTTCTGAAGCGAAGGCGGCAAAGCGTGGAGGCCGCGGCGGGTAGCCGTTCCAGGCCGTCAGGAATTCGCTTAAGGCGCCTGCATCAGCCGGGGTGCGGCCCTCAAAGGCTCTGCGCAGATCGTCGAAGTCGCGTCCCCAGGCGTTAAGCGGGCCGTTGAGCCCCTCCAGCCGGATCAGCCAGTCCGTCTCCTCGATGCCGGAAAGCGCGGCGTTGCCATTGTCGGAGCTGAAGGTATCCGGCTCGACCACGGTGTCGATCCACCGTTCATTATAACTTCGGTGGCCCTGGAGGAGCACTTGGCCGTCATGGATCGCGGGATCGAATTCGGGAGAGGAGGAAAAGTCGTCCACTTCCCGTTCGAACTTCAGCTGCCGGGCGCCGCCGACCAGCTCGTCGAAGGCATAATTGTGACCTAACGCTCGCTCTATCGAGCGCGGATGAGCGAGCAGCCACCCCAAGCCTTCAGCCACGAGCGTTGAGCCGATCGCGTGCATGTGCCCTCCGCTCGTGAGGCGCCCGATCAGCGCACGGTCGCGGCAGTTTTTCAGATTCGACGCGTCGGCGCAATAAACTTCCGTCAGTCTCTCCGAATCTCCTAGGTGCTGCTTCAAGCCTTCTCCGCTACAACGACCTCACGGACCTGAATTTGCGCCGAAGCAGCGACGATTCTCTACTCGATTTGGAACCGAAGAGGGCCGCCCCTCGCGGGACGGCCCTTCCTGTCTCTAACCGGCTGAAAGTACCACTTTCAGACGAAGGGCTTACCCCAGCAGCTCCTGCTCAAGCTTCTTGGCCATTTCCTCGATATTCTCCGGCGGCCAGCCGGGGATGTCCATGCCGAGCCTCAGGCCCATGCTCGACAGCACTTCCTTGATCTCGTTCAGAGACTTGCGGCCGAAATTGGGGGTCCGGAGCATCTCGGCCTCGGTCTTCTGGACGAGGTCGCCGATATAGATGATGTTGTCGTTCTTGAGGCAGTTGGCGCTGCGCACCGACAGCTCCAGCTCGTCCACCTTCTTCAGCAAATAGCGGTTCAGCTGGTTGGCGTCGGCCTCGCTTTCCATCGCGCTCGGCGCGGCCATTCCGGCCATGGTCGGGACGCTGACCATGCCCTCGTCGAAATGGACGAACAATTGCAGCTGGTCCTGGAGGATCCGCGCCGCGTAAGCGAGCGCGTCGTCGGGAGTCACCGTGCCGTCGGTGTCGACGGTCAGGGTCAGCTTGTCGTAGTCGAGCTCCTGGCCGACGCGGGTGTTCTCGACCTTGTAGCTGACCTGGCGGACCGGCGAATAGAGCGCGTCGACCGGAATGAGGCCGATCGGAGCGTCGGCCGGGCGGTTGGCGTCGGCGGCGACATAGCCTTTGCCGGTCTCCGCGGTGAGCTCCATGTTGAGCGTCGCGCCCTCGTCGAGATGGCAGATGACGAGATTGGGGTTCATCACCTCGATGTCGCCGGTGGTCGCGATCTGGCCGGCGGTGATCTCGCCGGGGCCGGTGGCGCTGAGCGTCAGCCGCTTCGGGCCCTCGCCTTCCATCCTGAGCGCGATCTGCTTGACGTTGAGGACGATGTCGGTGACGTCCTCGCGCACTCCGGCGAGGCTCGAAAATTCGTGCAGAACGCCCTCGATCCGGATCGAGGTGACGGCGGCGCCCTGAAGCGACGACAAGAGCACCCGACGAAGCGAGTTTCCGAGCGTGAGCCCGAAGCCGCGCTCGAGCGGTTCGGCGACGAAGGTGGCCTTGCGGCGCGAATCGCCCGTCGGCTTCTTCTCGAGGGCGTTGGGCTTCTTCATTTCCTGCCAGTTCTTTGCGTTGACGGCCATGATGTTCCCTTGGATGTTGGGGAAGGCGGCGCTTCCCAATTTCAAACTCTGCAATTCCTTGCCGGCCGCGCGATCAGGCGCGGACGAAGCTCACACGCGGCGCCGCTTGGACGGGCGCACGCCGTTATGCGGGATCGGGGTGACGTCGCGGATCGAGGTGATCGTGAAGCCGACCGCCTGCAGCGCCCGAAGCGCGCTCTCGCGGCCCGAGCCCGGGCCCTTGACCTCGACCTCGAGCGTCCGGACGCCGTGCTCGGCGGCCTTCTTGCCGGCATCCTCGGCGGCGACCTGGGCGGCATAGGGAGTCGACTTGCGGCTCCCCTTGAAGCCCATCATCCCGGCCGACGACCAGGCGATGGCGTTGCCCTGAGCGTCGGTGATGGTGATCATCGTGTTGTTGAAGCTGGCGTTGACGTGAGCGACGCCGGCGGTGATGTTCTTGCGCTCGCGACGGCGGAGGCGCTGAGGTTCGCGTGCCATAATCTCTATCCTAACCCTGGATCCATAACCCGCTCATCCTGAGGAGCGGCGGAGAGAAGTCGAAGTCGCGTCTCGAAGGACTACTTCTTCTTGCCGGCGATCGGCTTGGCCTTGCCCTTGCGGGTGCGCGCGTTGGTATGGGTGCGCTGGCCGCGGACCGGCAGGCCCTTGCGGTGCCTGAGGCCGCGATAGCAGGCGAGGTCCATCAGCCGCTTGATGTTCATCGCCGTCTCGCGCCTGAGGTCGCCCTCGACCTGGTGGTCGGCGTCGATCGTCTCGCGCAGGTGAAGCACTTCCTGGTCGGTAAGGTCCTGGACCCGGCGCTCGGCCGGGATGTTGAGCTTGGCGGCGATCTGCCTGGCCTTGGTGCGGCCGATGCCGTGGATGTAGGTCAGCGCGATCTCGACGCGCTTGTTGGTCGGGATGTTGACGCCCGCTATACGTGCCATAGGGTCTCTTCTCCTGCTCCACGGGCCGCATGGCTGAGCGGCCCATCTCAGCGCTTCTTGAGCCCCGTTCAAACAAGCAAAGCCGACGCGCGCACGAAAGCGCCGCCGGGCGACCGGTTAACGGGATGACGGGCAAATAGGATTTGACGGCGGCGGTGTCAACCGTCCGCGGCCCGGCCCGGCGGCGTCGCTCAGGCGGGTCGGGCGACGCTGACCGCGCTTCGAACCTGTTCGGCGCCGATCGTGTTGAGCTGGCCGCCCGCGATCGGGATTCCGAACCCCCAGAGCAGGCAGGTGGCGAAATCCTGCCACTGGCCGAAGCCCTTGTCCGACAGCACGACGGCGACGGCGCCGGCGAGCACCGTCAGGATCAGGATGACCAGCCAGGAGGCCCCGCTCAGCAGGGCGATCTCGAAGTTCAGGCGCTCCAGCGCCGGCGGCTGGACCGCCGAGGAGTCGAACTCCTGCCCCTGAGCCGCCGCCAGGGCGGCGAGCACGGCGACCTTCGTCTCCTCGAGCGGCTTGCTGCCGGCGGTCGCGGCTTCCGCGTCGATCCGGGCGACGGCCTCGGCCTGTCCCGGATCGGTCGAGGGCAGGGCGGCGACCGGGACCAGTCCCTCGCGCACGACGACGTCCAGTCCGTTCATTCGCGAATCGATCTGGGCGACCAGCGCTTCAAACGCGCTCCGATCGGCCCACTGGCCCTGCCAGGGCGTCGGCACCGCCGGGGGAAGCAGCGCCCGCGCCCGGCCGAGCTCGGTCTCGGTCCGGCGAAACGCCTCGATGGTGGCCGGTACGGACGCCGCCCGATCGGCCGGGAAGGCCGCGGCAAGGATCGCCTGCAACTCGCTCCTGCGCCCTTCGAGGAGGGCAAGCGGCCGCTCGAGCTCCTTGCGCGCGAGCGTGTTGCGGGCGACCACCGTCAGCAGCCAGGACAGTCCGACTCCGGCGACGATGGCGAGCAAGCCGAGCGCCCGCAGCCGGTCGGTGGTCGCGAACAGCGACAAGGTCAGGGCCTCGCCGCCCGGATTCTCGGTCGCCGCGACCACGATGCTCCCGGTATAATTGCCGGGCGTGACCGAGTCGGCGCCGCGCTGCCGAAGGAACAGATTGTGGATCCGCTGAGCGGCCAGGACTCCGGGCCGAACGCAGTCGCCCTCGGCATTGCTGCATAGTTCGAGTTCCAGAGCGGCCCGGCTCTCTTCCTCGATCAGCACCGACTGGGCCAGCGACACGCCCGTCGCCGGAACGGGGCCCCCGATCACCACCGAGATCGGGACGGCCATCCCCGACCGCCAGTTCATCCCGGTCGCCGCGGGCGCGAAGACCTTCCATTGGAAGGGCGAGCCGTAGGCGTTGTCGACGCTATATTGGAGCATGGCGGAGTGACTGCCATGACTGACGGTGAGGTATCGCGCGGCCCCGAGCTGAGGCCTGAAACCGCGGACATTGAGCACGATGAGCCAGTTCTGCGCGCCCGGCTCCCTCGACATCGCGAACAGCTGGGGCGGCTCGATCGAATAGGTGGCGGGATAGCGCTGATCCTCCACCCTCGGCGGCGTCGCGGGCAGGTTCGCGCCCTCGATCCGCATCAGCAGGGTCGCCTGGCCATTCTCCTGGCCGGCGGGCAGGTTCGCGGTCTGGTCCGGCAGCGTGAAGCTGATCTGCGGTGCCGCGCCCTGCTGGGGAGGCGCCGAATTCTGCTGGGGCGGCGCGCTCTGCTGGGGAGGGGGCGCGGGCTGTTGAGGAGGTGCGGTCGGCTGCGGAAGCGGGGCGCTCTGCGGCGGAGGAGGGGCGTTTTGGGCCCGCAAGGGCAGCGCCCCCGCGAGCGCCTGCGCGACGGCGAGCGCCAGCATCAGCGCATAACGGCGTCCTTTCGATCTGGTCACCTTGCGATGTCCTCCCGCGCGGCCGGGACGATCGAGAAGTTCCCGATTTCCCGGGCCGACAATTTGAAGGATTCGAGAATAGCTGTCGAGAAGGCAAGTCGCCGCCTTGCTTGATGACTCGCGGCGACCAAACTGATATCAATTGCCTGGACTTGTTTCCTCGCGACGACTGGGATGAGGATGCGGCTGAGCCGCCTGGCGATGGCACTGCCTCCTTCAAGGCCGCTCGGCAATGGCCGTGGCTGACATCGTGGGCAGTCTCAGCCTCTCCGGAGAGAATGCCCGCGAGATTTCCGACGCGGTCGTCTGCCTCGAGGACACGACCGAGGCCGATGCCGCCTCCGTGGTCCTTGCCAGGGCCGAATGCCGCCCCGGTCCGGCCGGCGCGCGAACCGTCCGCTTCCGACTCTCCGTTCCCGACCACCTGCTCGCCGAGGGCCGCCAGTACAGCCTCTCGGCGCGGGCGAAGGTCGAATCGGGCGCCCGAAGCAAGGTCTTCGGCACCGTCCAGAGCTACCCGGTGGACCATCGCGGCGCCGGGATCACCGACCTCGAACTGCGCGAAATGGACTGAAAGGAGCGAGCGAGATGGCGGAAGCTGGAGAATTGGTGGCCGGGTCGGAGATCAAGACCGCTTACGTCCTGATCGGAGACCGGCCGAAGCCGGTCCAATATACCGTGGTCGACGGGCAGGCCGTCGTCGAAGGCTGCATCATCCTCGGCACCGAGGCGGAGGTCGAAGCCTCGATGGAGCGGGTCCGGGACAATCCCGGGCTGCTGCGCGGCGACGTGCAGACGATGGGCTCGGCGATCCTCGGCGCGCGGTTCCGCTGGCCCGGGGGAAGGGTGATCTACGAGATCGACCGCGGCCTTCCCGATCCCCGGCGCGTCCGCGACGCGATCGCGCACTGGGAATCGCGCACGAACATCAGGTTCATCCAGCGCGATCCGGCCAACGAGGATCACGCCAATTACGTGGCCTTCGTCAACGGCTCCGGCTGCCGCTCCGCCGTCGGCATGCGCGGCGGCAGGCAGGAGCTGGTGCTTGGCCCCGGCTGCTCGACCGGCAACGCCATTCACGAGATCGGCCACGCCCTCGGGCTTTGGCACGAGCAGAGCCGGATCGACCGGGATGTTCATGTGCGAGTGATCTGGAGCCGCATCCAGAACGGCATGGACCACAATTTTTCCCAGCATATCCACGACGGTATCGACGTCGGCGACTACGACTTCGGATCGATCATGCATTATCCGCTCACCGCATTCTCGAAGGACGGGCAACCGACGATGGAGGTCCTCTCGGGCTTCAGCGGCCGCATCGGCCAGCGCGACGGGCTGAGCCAGGGCGACATCGAGACGATCAGGCGTCTCTATCCGTGACATTGCTGTTCGACCGGCGCGACCAGTTCGCGGGCGCGGCCATGTGTCACGCCTTCCTGGTCGGGGTCAGCAACTATTCCCACCTTCCCGGCGACAACGAGCCGCCCAAGCCGGCCAAGTTCAACCTCAAGAAGCTCGCCTCGCCCGCGCTCAGCGCCTGGCGGCTGGCCCGGTGGCTGATCGAGAATGGCGACAGCTTCGCCCAGCCGCTCGGCTCGGTCCGGGTGCTGATCTCGCCCTCGCCGCGCGAGGAGCCGTTGCTCGATCCGCTGCCGGCCCTCCCCGGAATCGTGGCCGCCCAGCCCGACCCCGCCGACTGGGCGCATTTCGTCCCGGCGGCCCTGGCCTGGCGCGCCGACGCCGCCCGCCACAAGGAGGGGATGACCTTCTTCTATTATGCCGGCCATGGCCTGGAGCGAATGGGCGGGACGGTGCTGACGCTCGAGGATTTCACGGACCCCAATGCCGGCGGGCTGCTCATCCGCTCGTTCGATCTCAACGCCAATTTCGTCGCCGGTATGGGTCCCACCGATAACCGGCCCGACATGGCGCTCAAGCAATTCTATTTCATCGATTCGTGCCGCGAGCAGATCGAGGACAAGACCGGGCTCAGAGCGACGCCCGGGGACGTATGGGATGCCCTCTCGGACGAGGATGACCGGGCCACGCCCGTGTTCATGGCGACCTTCCCGGGATCGGTCGCGCAGGCGAGAGCGGGGCAGCTCACGGATTTCGCCGAGGCCTTGCTGAAATGTTTCCAGACCGGCGCCGAAATCGTTGATCTCGCCGATCCCCAGCGGCGCTGGCCGGTGAGCAGCTTCACGCTCAACAACGCGCTGGAACGCCATTTCAAGGATCTCGCCACCGGCCAATATACCACTCCGACCGGCATGTCGTTCAAGGACATCACCCTGCGCTGGCTCGACCAGGCGCCGATGGTCGATTTCGCCGTCCAGGTCCACCCGGACGCCGCCATCGACTTCACCACCGTCACCCTGTCGCGCGCCGGCGGCGGCTTTCAGGGTCAGTTCTCGACCCGCCAGAACCATCCCTTCCGGGTGAGCGCCCCGGCCGGAATTTTCGCCATGCAGGCCGACGGCGGAGACCGGTTCGCGCGTTTCGAGGACACCCAGACCATCACCCAGCGGCAGCCTGTTTGGCCGATCAGCATGAAGGCAGCGCCATGAGCCGTCGACTCAGCTTCAGTCTTCCGCCCGAGATCGACAGCCCGGTGCTCGCCAGCGCTCCGGTGACGGTGCTCAACCACGATCTTGCCCTCGTGCTCGAAGCCAGGCTCGGCGAGGATGTCGACCTCGAGCCCGGAGTCTACAGCGCCCGTACGGTGCTTCCCGACGGACGGGAGTTCGAGAAAGCCTTCGAGCTACCGAAGGAAGGCGATTTCGGGCCGGTCGTCCTCGCCAGCCGCGACGAGCTCAAGCAGAAGCTGGACGAGACTCTCGCGGCTTTCGCCGCCGCCTCGGAAGGGACGGTCACGCGCGTCATCAAGACCGTCCCTCACGCCGTCAGGGAGGCCGTCGGCTTCGGCTTCGGCCTGATCGACGACTTCAAGATGGCGATGCAAAGCCGGCGCTCGTGTCTCCTCCTCATTTCCATCGAACCGGCGACCGGCATGCCCAAGAGCCATCGTGAACTTCACCCCGACAAGTGGGGAAAGGTCGACATCGAGCCCTCGGTCGAGCGGCGAGTCGTCAGGCTCGAACGCCCCGGCCACGCCGACCTCAACATGGCGATCCCGACCAGCGACCAGGAAGGCGTCCGAATCCGCTATGCGCCGGGCACGGACCAGGTGCTCGACGTACGGCTGCAGGACGAGGCCGCCGAGCTGATGCGCCGCTACCTCGTCAGCGTCCGCTCCCAGCAATTGTCGCAAACGCTCCAGACCCATTGGAGCCGCGCCCGCGAGATGCTGGCCGGGAAGTTCGAGCGGCCGATAGCGGCGACGGTGGGCGCCTATGCCCTGATTTCGGTGGGAGCGCCGGTCGCCCGCCGGGAAGAGCGGCCGCAAGGCGCAGGCTGGCTGAACGACTGGACCGAAAACCTGTTCAGTCGCTTTCCCTGGTTGCCCGACGGCGCCTATCTTCGGGCCGAGATCCTCGCCCGGCAAGGCCTTCACAGCCAGGCTCTCGAAGTGCTTCTCCGAGAAGCGCCGGCTCGCGGCCTGCCGATGTTCTCGCTCGGTCTGCGATTCGCGCTGGATCGGCTGTCCGCCTATCGAAGCGCGGCAAGCTCGTTCGACTGGGCCCGCCAGCATCTCGAGGCGACCCGGGCGCTGCTCGATTCGCTGACGGCGCTGGCTCTGTATACCGATTTCGCGCAGCCGCTCCTCGCGTTCACGACCAATGCGGACGGCCGGCCGGGAAGCGACGCCAGGACCAGCGGCGATCCCGTCGAAGCTCCCGTGCCCGGGATCGAGGCAACCGCCTGAAGTCGGGCACGATTCGCGGCGTCGGCCCTACAGCATGATCATCTTTGAAAGAACCGCTCATCCTGAGTAGCCACTGAGCGAAGTCGAAGTGGCGTATCGAAGGACCGTCCTTCGTCATTTCGCCGCGCTCGGTCTGCATCCGAAGCGTGCGGCCGAACAGCTCGCTCCCCGCGGCCGGCCCCGGCTCGTGGCGCAGGCGCCCAGCAGCAGCGATCCTGTCAAAGCGGCGGCGAGGAGGGGCCCTGTCCGGGCCTCTCCCCGCCGCGATTCGACCGACCGTTCGTTCAGGCGGACGCGCCCTGCATGCTGTGCTTCAGAGCGCTGGCGCGGTCGTGACCGGCGCGGACCGACTGATAGGCCTCGCGGATCAGCGACAGGGTTTCCTGGGAGAGCTCGCCGTCGGCGAGAGCGGTGTCGTATTTGGACTTCAGATAGTCCTCGCCGCGCTCGACTTCCTCGATGATCTCCTGGTCGCCGCCCTTGGAGATGGCGTCGCGCAGGTCGACCCAGCGCCGGTGGAGGTCGGCCTTCAGCGAGCCGTCGTCATTGGGCGTCCCGCCGAGCGAGCGGACCCGTTCCTGAAGGCGGCCGACGACCTGGCGGCGCTCCTGCGCGAATTCGCGGAACATTTCGACGAACTGGGGGACGTCGGCGTCTTCGGCCGAGCGTTCGAAGCCGTTGGCGCTGTCGATGGTGGTGGTGATCAGGGAATTGAGGACGGTGACGTCATGGTCGTTGCCCATGGGATACTCCTTCACTTGGGGGATGAAGCAAAAGAACGAGCCGGGGCGGCGAAGGTTCAAGCCCTTGTCGCGGCGGAGGCACGCTTCCGCCTCCCCGAGGGCGCCGGCGAGTCGAGCGGGAAGTAGCGGGCGAGCTCGGCGAGCGATTCGCGAGCGCTCTTGTGGTGGACGAAGACTCCGCCCGCTTCCTCCCACAGATGGCGGTGCCTGAGCTGGTCGTCGACCAGCACGTCGCCCTCCCTGGCGTGGTCGCGCTTGTCGCGCGCCATGGTCGTGATGATCTTGGTCCCCGGGAAATATTGAGCCGCCCAGCGAACCTTCTGGTCGGCGGCCCAATTGCCGCGGGGCAGGCCGGTCAGGATGATCGGCCGCAGGTGGCGGACGGCGTCGAACAGCTCCATCGCGTCGGGCATCAGCGGCAGCCCGAAATAGAAATCGGGCGCGGAAGCGAGCCTTTGCCAGAACCGGCCGATGCCGTGGCGCTTCTCGAACGCGCGCGGCGCCAGGCCGAGGATCGCGGTCGCGCCCTTGTCGAAGTCGGCAAGGACGCCGTCGCAATCGAGATAGAGCTGCCTCACCGGAACCGCGCCGGGTGCAGGGCGATCGGCATCGGCAGGTCGAACATGACCCATTGCTGCTCGCGAAGCACGTCGTTGCTCTCCTTGGCCTTGCGCCCGTCCTCGAGCGACCAGGTGATGTGGTAGGTGCTGCCGTCGGGCCGGTCGGTCGTGCCGCCGATCGAGACCACCATCGCCTCGACCCCCCGGCCGTCGTCGACCCGGCCGATGATCTCGCCTTCCATCTCCTCCGGCAGCGGCGCATCGCTCGCCGCCTTGGCCGCGAGGGTGACATGGTCGGCGACGACGTTTCGGAATCGCGGCGGAAATTGCTGGAGCAGCTCCTTGCGCTGCTCGCGGTCGAGCTTCCAGCCGATCACGCTGTCGCCGCTGCCGGCCTTGGCGGCGGCTTGCCTGGCCGAGGGTGCCATGGCGCTTCAACCGCCTCGCCGCGGAGCCGTTCCACCGGCTTGGGCGTTGACCGGAGAGGAGGCCGTCATGGACAGCAGCGACAAGGAAAAGGACCTGCCGAAGCGCGACGTCAGGGAGATCGAGCGCGAGGCGCGCAAGAACCGCCGGGCGCTGGACGACGTGCCGGAGCACGGCACCGACCCCCTCCACGAAGGGCCCTAGCCGCCGAGATGGTCGCGAAGGGCGTCGCGCTCGCCGGCGGTCAGGCGAAGCCCCAGCTTGGTTCGCCGCCAGAGGATGTCGTCGGCGGTGCGGGCGAACTCGTTGGCGACTAGATAGCGGATTTCGGCTTCGTAGAGGTCGGCGCCGAAGTGCCGCCCCAGGCCCGCCAGGCTCCCCGCGCCGGCCACCACCGCCGCGAGCCGGCTGCCATAAGCGCGCGACAAGCGCTCCAGCATCGGCTCCGGCAGCCAGCGGCCGAGCTCTCGCCGCTGGGCGTCGAACGAAGGCCCGAGGTCGCCGCCGGGAAGGGGCGCCGAGGCGGTGGTCGAGGGCGCGGCCACGCCCAGCCTGTCCAGCGCCTCCTCGGCCAGCGCTCGCGCGGTGGTGATCTTGCCGCCGAACACCGACAGCAGCTTCGGACCGGGCCCGTCGTCCAGCTCGAGGCGGTAGTCGCGGGTCACGTCCTTGGCCTGGGTCGAGCCGTCGTCGTGGAGCGAGCGTATGCCCGCATAGGACCAGACGATGTCGGCGGGCGCCGCGGGCTCGCGGAAATAGGCGTTGACCGCGGCGCAGAGATATTCGGCCTCCGGAGAGGTGATCGACGCATCCTCCGGCCTCTCGACCGGGACGTCGGTCGTGCCGATCAGGCTGAATTCGCCGTAAGGGAGGGCGAAGACGACTCGTCCGTCCGGCTGCTGGAGCAGGAAGGCGTGGTCGCCCGGCCACATCCGCGGGACGACGATGTGGCTGCCCTTGATCAGTCGAACCGAGCTCCCGCTCGCGGCTTCCAGCCGGCGGCTGAGCGTTTCGGCGACCCACGGTCCGGCGGCGTTGACGATCGTCCCCGCCGCGACGTCGCGGCCTCCGGCAAGGGCCGCCGTCCACCGATCGCCCTCGCGGCGGGCAGCCAGGAAGGCGGTTCGGGTGGCGATCTGCGCGCCATGCTCGGCCGCGTCGAGCGCGTTCAGGACGACCAGCCGGGCGTCGTCGACCCAGGCATCCCAATAGCCGAGCAGGCTCAGGCCCGGCCGCAGCGGCGCCCCGATCGCGGCCTCGTCCCGGCCGATGCGGTGCGAGCGCGGCAGGCTGCTCCGGCCGGCCAGGAGGTCGTAGAGGATCAGCCCCGCCCTCAGCAGCCAGGTCGGCCGGCCTCCCGGAGCGTCGGGCAGCACGAAGCGAAGCGGCCTGACGATGTGGGGCGCGGTGCGCAGCAGGATCTCGCGCTCGCGCAGCGATTCGCGGACGAGCCGGAAATCGTGGCGCTCCAGGTAGCGCAGCCCGCCGTGGATCAGCTTCGAGGAGGCCGAGCTGGTATGGGCGGCGAGGTCGTCCTTCTCGACCAGAAGCACCGTGAGTCCGCGCCGCGCGGCGTCGCGAGCGATCGCGGTGCCGTTGATGCCGCCGCCGATCACGAGGAGGTCGAAACAGTCCACGGCGTCCGATAGCGCCATTCTGGCGCGAGCGGGAATCCGCCTCGCGATCGCCGGCGCCGAAGAAAAAGCTGGATTCGGGCGCCGGCGGGAAGGACGGTGGCGGCGAGGAGAGGAAGATGCCGCCACCATTGATCCTCGTCGTCGACGAAGGCACGACCAGCACCAGGGCGGCCCTGTTCACCCCCGCCGGAGCGTGCCTCGGCTCGGAGCAGCGCGAGCTCGCCCAGCATTATCCGCGGCCGGGATGGGTCGAGCACGACGCCGAGGAGATCTGGGAGAAGAGCCTCGCCTGTGCCCGGGCGATGGTCGAGCGGGCCGGCGGCGCCGGGCGGATCGCCGCGCTCGGAATCGCCAACCAGCGCGAGACGATCGTCTTCTGGGACCGCCGGACCGGGCGGGCGCTGGCGCCGGCGATCGTCTGGCAGGACCGCCGCACCGCCGAGCTGTGCGCCGGCCTGAAGGACAAGGGCCACGAGGCCGGCCTCCAGGAGCGGACCGGCCTACTGCTCGATCCCTATTTCAGCGCCAGCAAGATCGCCTGGGCGATGGCGAACTGGCCCCAGCTCGAACAAGCCGGCGACTCGCTCGCCTTCGGCACGGTCGAGAGCTGGCTGGTCTGGCGGCTGACCGGCGGCCTCCACGTCTCGGACGCCACCAACGCCTCGCGAACCGCGCTCATGGATATCCGCACCGGCCTTTGGGACGGCGCCCTGCTCGACCTTTTCGACGTGCCCTCGCGCTCGCTGCCCGAGATCGTCGACTGCGCGGGCCGCTTCGGCGCCGTCGACTCCGAGCTGCTCGGTGGCGCGGTCCCGATCGCCGGCATGGCCGGCGACCAGCAGGCCGCGGCGATCGGCCAGGCCTGCCTGGCGCCGGGCGACACCAAGGCCACCTACGGCACCGGCGCGTTCGTCCTCACCCATAGCGGGGAGCATGCGCCGGTGTCGCGCCACCGCCTGCTGACGACGATCGCCTGGCAGCTCGGCTCCAAGCCCGCTTATGCGCTCGAAGGCTCGGTGTTCGTCGCCGGAAGCCTGATCCAATGGCTTCGCGACGGGCTCGGCCTGATCGCCGCCTCGGGCGAGACCGCGGACCTGGCGCGCGAGGCCGGGCATAATGGCGGGGTCTATCTGGTTCCCGCCCTTTCGGGCCTCGGCGCCCCGCATTGGCGGCCGGAGGCGCGGGCGGCGATTTCCGGGCTCAGCTTCTCGACCGGACGGGCGCAGGTGGTGCGCTCGGCGCTGGAGGCGATGGCGCACCAGACGCACGATCTGATGAGCGCCTTCGCCAGCGACGGGGCTCGGTGGGAGCGGCTCAAGATCGACGGCGGAATGGCCGCCAACGACTGGCTGGCGCAGGATCTCGCCGACCTGCTCGACCTGCCCGTCGAGCGGCCGGCTTTCGTCGAGACGACCGCCCTCGGCGCGGCGATGCTGGCGGGCGTTGGCGCCGGCCTGTTCGGGTCCCTCGAGGAAGCGGCGGCGTCGATGCGCGGCGACGTCGAGCGCTTCGAGCCGGCCATGGCAAGCGAGGCGCGCGAGGAAAGGCTGGCCGGGTGGCAAAAGGCCGTGGAGAATGTGCTTCGAGGCGCTTAGTCGTCGATCCTGACGCCCGCCGGGGGCGGCGGGCCGCCGGCGGCAACCTCGGGCGCGCGCCAGCTGTCGTCGATCATCCTGATGATTCCGCTAAAGTCCTTGGCCGTCCCGCCGAGCGCGTCGAAGCGCGTGTACAATTCCTCCGCCTGGGCGCCCATCGGGGTGTAGACGTCGACGCTCTGCGCCGCTTCCATCGCCAGCCGGAGATCCTTTAACATTAAAGCAGTTGCGAATCCGCCGTCATAATCGCGGTCCGCCGGAGTCTCGGGACCGACTCCCGGCACCGGGCAGTAGCTCGTCATCGACCAGCATTGGCCGGAAGCCTTGGACGCGATGTCGAAGAAGGTCTGCGGGTCGAGGCCGAGCTTCTGGGCGAGGACGAACGTCTCGCAGGTGGCGATCATCGAGGCGCCGAGCAGCATGTTGTTGCAGATCTTCGCGGCCTGGCCGGCTCCGGGCGCCCCGGCGTGGATCACCGCCTTGCCCATGCTGGCAAGGAAAGGCTCGGCGCGCCTGAACGCCTCCTCGGTGCCGCCGACCATGAAGGTGAGGGTGCCGGCTTCCGCCGCCGCGATGCCGCCGGAGACGGGCGCGTCAACCATCAGATAGCCGGCGGCGCGCGCCTTGTCGGTCTCCTCGCGGGCGGTGGCGACGTCGATCGTCGAGCAGTCCATCAGGATCGCGCTCGGCGGCGCCTTGCCGATCACCGACGTCTCATAGACCTCGCGGACATGCTTGCCGGCCGGAAGCATGGTCACCACGGCCTCGGCCTCCTCGACCGCTTCCGAGGCCGAAGCGGCGGCCAGGCAGCCGCGCTCGCTGGCGCGGCCGAGCGCCTGCGCCGACAGGTCGAAGGCGCGCACGTCGTGCCCGGCCTTGGCCAGGTTCGCCGCCATGCCGCCGCCCATATTGCCCAGGCCGATGAATGCGATGCGTGCCATGTCTACTCCTAGTTCCTCCCCGGGACGGGGAGGGGGACCATGCGAAGCATGGTGGAGGGGGCCCGGAGCCTCATGCTGCAGCGGGCGCCCTCCACCACGCCGCTTCGCGTCTCGGTCCCCCTCCCGGTCCCGGGGAGGATTCTCACCGACCGCTCCACAGCGGCTGCCGCTTGTCGACGAAGGCGGACATGCCTTCCTTCTGGTCCTCGGTCCCGAACAGGCCGTGGAACAGCCGGCGCTCGAAGGCGATCCCCTGGGCGAGATTGGTCTCGAAGGCGGCGTCGACCATCTCCTTGGTCGCCATCGCCGCGAGCGGAGCCATCGAGGCGATCAGCTCGGCCGTCTTCATCGCCTCGTCGATCAGCTGGTCGGCGGGGACGACTTTGGCGACGAGCCCGGACCGTTCCGCTTCGGCCGCGTCCATCATCCGGCCGGTGAGGCACATCTCCATCGCCTTGGCCTTGCCGATCGCCCGCGTCATTCGCTGCGATCCGCCCATTCCGGGGGTGACCCCGAGCTTGATTTCCGGCTGGCCGAATTTCGCCGTATCGGCGGCGATGATGAAGTCGGCCATCATCGCCACCTCGCAGCCCCCGCCGAGGGCGTAGCCGGCGACGGCGGCGAGCCACGGCTTGCGGGTCGCCGTCACCTTCTCCCAGCCCTGGAAGAAGTTGGTCGAATACATGGAGGCGAAGCCCTGGTCGGACATCTCCTTGATGTCCGCTCCGGCGGCGAAGGCGCGGTCGCTGCCGGTCAAGATGGCGCAACGCTGCGTATCGTCGGCATCGTAGGCGGCGAAGGCATGGATCAGTTCGGCGAGCACCCCGGTGTTGAGCGCGTTCAGCGCCTTCGGCCGGTTGAGGATGATCAGCGTCACGGCGCCGCGCTGCTCGACCAGGATGTTCTCGTAATTCGCCATCATGTCCCTCGCGTCGTTCCGGCGGAAGCCGGACTCACCCTTCTTCGTGTCGCCACCCCCGTCAAGGAATTGAGGTCCCGCTTTTGCCGGGACGACGGGCGTGGGTCAGGCGCGCATCCTCACATAGCTGCCCGGGGCCGGCTCGATCGCCTTGAGCCGGCCAGCCCCGGGGACCCGCGCCGGCACCCGCTCGACGCCGTCGCGGACCAGCCAGGACTGCCATTCGGGCCACCACGAGCCTTCGTGGCGGGTGGCGCCTTCCATCCACTCCTCCGCCGTCGCCGGCATCGCCTGGTTGACCCAATAGCCGTGCTTGTTCGCCGACGGCGGGTTGATCACGCCGGCATTGTGGCCCGAGCCGCCGAGCAGGAAGCGCCGCTCGCCGCCGAACATCCTCGCCCCGTCATAGGTCGCCTCCCAGGCCGAGACATGGTCGTCCTTGAGCGAGATGGCCATCGTCGGCGTCGCCACCGCGCCGAGATCGATGGGATCGTCGCCGATCCGAAGCGCGCCGCGCTCGGTGAGCTTGTTCGCCCTCAGCACCTCGTTCACCCAGTCGAGCAGGAAGGCCCGCGGGATGTGGGCGCCGTCCGCGAACCAGTGAAGGATGTCGGAAGGGGGCGCCTCGCGGTCGAGCAGATAGTGGCTGACCACCGACGACCAGATGAGGTCGTTGGCTCTGACGACGCTGAACAGCGCCTGCAGCTCATGCGCGGTCAGTACGCCCTTCTTGTCCAGGTGGCGCTCCATCGCCCGCAGCTGGTCGGGCTCCGTGAAGGTCGCCCACTGGCCGAGACGGGAGAAATCGAACAGCGCGCCGATCGCCGTCGCGGAGGCGAGGCGGGCGCCCTGTCCGCGGGCGGCCAGCAGCGCCGCGGCGATGCCGAGCAGGGTGCCGCCCATGCAGAAGCCGAAGGCGTCGACGACTCGCTCCCCGGTCGCCCGCTCGATCGCGTCGAGCGCGGCCACCGGCCCGAGCTCGAGATAGTCCGCCAGGCCCTTGTCGCCGAGCTCGGGGCCCGGATTGACCCAGGAGATGACGAACACGCTGTGCCCCTGCTCGACCAGCCACCGGATCAGGCTCGATTTGGGTTGAAGGTCGAGCAGATAATATTTGTTGACCAGCGGCGGCACGTAGAGAAGCGGCCGCCGGTACACCGTCTCCGTCGACGGCGCATATTGGATGAGCTGCATCAGCGGGTTCTGGAAGACGACGCTTCCGGGCGTCGCGGCGATGGTCTCGCCGAGCACGAACTGAGCGCTTGCGCGCCGCTGCGGCAGCTTCGCTTCCGTCGCGGCGTCGGCGAGCAGGTTGGCCAGCCCGGACAGGAGGCTGATCGAGCCGGTGTCGATCGCTCGGCGGATCGCCTCCGGGTTGGTGAAGGCGAAATTGGCGGGCGACAGGGCGTTCAGGAACATCTGGGTGAAGAACTGGGCCCGGGTCCGGGTCGCCTCGTCCACGCCCTCGGCCTTCTCGACCAGCGAGGTCGCCTGACGGCTGGCGAGCAGATAGGCCTGCTTGAGATAGTCGAAGACCGGCTCTTCCGACCAGGCGGGGTCGTTGAAGCGGCGGTCGCCGCGTTCCGGCGCGACCAAAGGCTCGACCTCGGCGCCGGCGGCGCGGCGGGAGGCGCGGCTCCACAGGTCGATCCATTCCGTTGCCGCGTTCTGGCTGGCGCGCAGCACGCCGGCGGGGTCGGTCCACAGCTGCATCGTGAAGTCGGCGAAAGCCCGCGCCGGCGCCGTCGGATCGTGGGCGAGGCTCGCCGGGGCGCGAACCCCGGCCTGCGCTGCGGCGAGGGCATTCTCGACGACTCGGGTCCAGGCGGCGGCGAGCTGCGCCGGGTCGGGCGCCGTCTCCGGAAGCTTCCAGACTCGGCTGTCGGTCATTCGAAGCTCCCCAGCGGCAACGGCGACCAGCTGTCTTCGGGCGCCAGTGGATCGAACATCTTCTCGACCATCTCCTCGGTCACCTCCTCGGGGCTCGCCGGCCGCCAGAGCGGCTCATTGTCCTTGTCGACGAGCAGCGCGCGCACCCCCTCGGCGAAATCGGGATGCGCCGAGACATGGGCCATCAACGCATATTCCATCCCCATCTCTCCGGCGAAGTCGCGCAGCGCGCTGCTCTTTTCGAGAAGCCTCAGCGACACCTTGCACGCGGTCGGCGATTTGCGGCGCAGCGTCTCGACCTGCTTGAGCGCCCAGTCCGATCCGTCGGCCCGAAGATCGGCGATGATCCGCTCGAGCGAGTCCGCTTCGAACAGCCGGCAGATCTTGTCCCGGTCCTGCTTGATCCGCGCCGGCGGCGGCGGCGCCTGCGCATGCGCCAGATAGGCATCGATCCGGTTGGGGTCGCGGGCGATGTCGGCCTTGAGCGACTCGACGTCGCCATGTTCGACATAATGGGTGGCGAGGCCGAGCGCGAAGCATTCGGCGCCGTCGAGCCGGGCGCCGGTCAGCGCGAGATATTGGGGCAGCCGGCCGAGCAGTCGGGAAAGGTGCCAGCCGCCGCCGACGTCCGGGAACAGGCCTATCGAAGTCTCCGGCATGGCGAACAAGGTGCGGTCGGTGGCGATCCGGTAACGGCAGGGCCGCGAGATGCCGACTCCGCCCCCCATCGTCACCCCGTCCATGAACACCGCGGTCGGCTTGGGATAGGAGAAGAGCAGGTGGTTCAGCCGATATTCGTTGAAGAAGAAGGCCCGGGCCGCCGCCCCGGTGCCCTGGGCGCTTCGGGCGATGGTCACGACGTCGCCGCCGGCGCAGAAGCCGCGGCCCTCGGCATGGTCGATGATGACGGCCTCGACCTTGGGGTCGTGCAGCCATTCGATCAGCGAAGCGGTCATCGCCAGCACCATGTCGAGGTCGAGCGCATGGATCGCCTTGGGCCGGTTGAGGCTCAGGCGGCCGGTGCAGCCCTGGATCGCGGAGAGGACGGTCTGGGTCATGCTCTGGATGGATCGGGTCCTTCGATACGATGTTCAGGTCGGATTGTCCCCCGGACAATCCTGATCATTTCGGCAAGCTCGGTCCCTACTCAGGATGAGCGGGGTTGGAAGCTGGAAACTTGCCCGCTCATCCTGAGTAGCCGTTGAGCTTGTCGAAACGGCGTATCGAAGGACCGCATCACTGCCGCGACAGCTCCCTGCCGATGATCATGCGCATGACCTGGTTGGTCCCTTCGAGGATCGAATGAACCCTCAAGTCGCGCCAGAAGCGCTCGATCGGGTAATCCTGCAAATAGCCGTAGCCGCCGTGGAGCTGGAGCGCCCGGTCGACGATGGAAGAGCCCGAATCGGTGGCGAGGCGCTTGGCCATGGCGGCGAACTTGGTCTTGTCGGGCGCGTTTTCGGTCACCTTGACCGCGGCCGCGTAGAGCAGCATCCGCGCCGCCTGGAGCTCGGTCTCCATGTCGGCGAGCATGAACTGGGTGTTCTGGAAGTCGGCGATCGGCTGGCCGAACTGCTTGCGCTCCTTGGTGTAGCGGACCGCCTCGTCGAGGCAGCGCTGGGCCCCGCCGAGGCTGCACGCGCCGATGTTGAGCCGGCCGCCGTCGAGGCCCATCATCGCGATTCGAAAGCCCTCGCCCTCGCCTCCGACCAGATTCTCGGCGGGCACCCGGACCTCGTCGAAATTGACCTGGGCGGTGGGCTGGGAATGCCAGCCGAGCTTCTTCTCCTGGGCGCCGAAGCTCACCCCCGCCATGTCCTTCTCGATGACGAGGCAGGAAATGCCCTTCGGTCCCTCCTGGCCGGTGCGGACCATCGCGACGTAGATCTCGTTCTCGCCGCCGCCGGAGATGAACGCCTTGGAGCCGGAGACTACATAGCCGTCGCCGTCCCTGACGGCCCGGGTCTTGAGGGCGGCCGCATCGGAGCCCGACCCGGGCTCGGTCAGGCAATAGGAGCCCATATTCTCCATCGTGACCATCGCGGGCAGGTATTTCTCCTTGACCCGGGCGGAGCCGAACCGGTCGATCATCCAGCTCGCCATGTTGTGGATCGAGATGAAGGCGCTGGTCGAGGGGCAGCCATAGGCCATCGCCTCCATGATCAGGGCCGCCTCGAGCCGTCCCAGGCCGATGCCGCCGCTCTCCTCGGACACGTAGATCGCTCCGAAGCCCAATTCGGCGGCGGCGCGGATCGTGTCGCGCGGGAAGATGTGCTTCTCGTCCCACTCGGCCGCGTTCGGCGCGACCGCGTCGGCGGTGAACTGCCGCGCCATCTCCTGGATCTGGCGCTGCTCGTCGCTAAGGTCGAACTGGCTCATGGCGGTCCCATAGCCGGGAGAATCGTCATGCTGAACTTGATTCAGCATCCATGAACGCGAATCTGGAACTGCGTTCGCTATGTTCATGGATCCTGACATTCGTCAGGATGACAGCGGAGTCATCGTCAGCCAAGGGTTCCGATGGCGGCAGCGGCCAGTGCGAGCGAGGCCAATGAAATTGCCAGGACCCACAGTCGCGCCAAGCGCAAGTTTCGCTCCAGCGTTCGAAGCTCCAACTCCTTCAGCTCGGTTCGCAGCCGGCTGAGCTCGGCGTGTAGTCTGAGGTCCGATCCGGTCGGGCCATCGGCGTCCATGCGACGGTATGATAGCCTGTTTCGCTTTCCATTGAAACAATGTGATATTTCATCGATTATGGTGAGTGGCGGGCAGGATCGCAATGTCGAGGGAACCGTGCGCCTACATTCTAGCGAGCCGCAGGCATGGGACGCTCTATATCGGCGTAACCTCGGACCTCATGGCCCGTCTGCACCAGCATCGGACGGGGGCGACGCGCGGTTTCACGACTGAATATGCGGTCCATCGGCTGGTTCATTTCGAAATGTTCGCGGACATGTATTCGGCCATCGCACGCGAGAAGCAGCTCAAGGCATGGCGGCGGGCGTGGAAGATCGCGCTTGTCGAGGAGAACAATCCGTTTTGGGAGGACCTGGCGATCGGTCTTGGCTTCGATCCGCTGCCACCCCATCCGTCATCCCGGACTTGATCCGGGATCCATGAACGCGGTTTGCGAAAGTCAGACCTCGGCGCTCATGGGTCCTGACTTTCGTCAGGATGACCTGGCGAACCTGCTTACGAAAGTTCGTTGCCCGCTTCCGCGAACGCTCCGATGGCCCGCTCGAGCTCGTCGCGGGTGTGGGTGGCGGAGATCTGGGTGCGGATTCGGGCCCTGCCCTTGGGCACGACCGGGTAGGAGAAGGCGATGACGTAGACGCCCTTCTTCAGCAACGCATCGGCCAGCTGGGCGGCGCGGCGGGCGTCGTGGAGCATCACCGGGATGATCGGATGCTCGCCCCGAAGAAGCTCGAAGCCCGCCTCCTCGAGGCCCTCGCGGAAGAAGCGCATGTTGTCGCGCAGCCGGCCGCGCAGGTCGTCGCCCGCGGCGGCGAGCTCCACCGCCTTTTGGGCCCCGGCGACCATCGCCGGAGCGACGCTGTTGGAGAAGAGATAGGGACGCGAACGCTGGCGGAGCAGCTCGACGATCGCCTTCTTCGCGCTGGTGAAGCCGCCGCTGGCGCCGCCCAGCGCCTTGCCGAGCGTGCCGGTGATGATGTCGATCCGGTCCATGACGCCGCAATGTTCGGGCGATCCGCGGCCATGCGCTCCGACCACCCCGGTGGCGTGGCTGTCGTCGACATGGACGAGGGCGCCGTAACGCTCCGCCAGGTCGCATATCCCCTCGAGCGGAGCGATATAGCCGTCCATGGAGAAGACGCCGTCGGTCGCGACCAGTTTGAAGCGTGCGCCGGCGGCGTCGGCGGCTTGCAGCTGGGCCTCAAGGTCGGCCATGTCGGCATTGCGGTAGCGGTAGCGCTTCGCCTTGCAGAGCCGGACCCCGTCGATGATCGAGGCGTGGTTGAGCTCGTCCGAGATGACCGCGTCTTCGGCGCCGAGCAGGGTCTCGTAGAGGCCGCCATTGGCGTCGAAGCAGGAGGGATAGAGGATCGTGTCCTCCATCTCGAGCCAGCCGGACAGCCGGTCCTCGAGCTGCTTGTGGATCGACTGGGTGCCGCAGATGAAGCGGACCGAAGCCATTCCGTAGCCCCAGCGCTCGAGGCCCTCCCGCGCCGCCGCCTCGACCCGCTCGTCCTGGGCGAGGCCGAGATAATTGTTGGCGCACAGGTTGATGACCTCCTCGCCCGAGGCGACGCCGACATGCGAGCCCTGCGGGGTCGTGATGACCCGCTCCTGCTTGTAGAAGCCCGCTTCGCGGATGGCGCTCAGTTCCTGGGCGAGATGCCGCTCGAATTCGCCGTACATTGGACCTCTCTCGCTGGGGCCGCGTCGCGTTCGACACGGCCTCGATCTTCACCTTCTAGTCCCAGCGCAGCACGACCTTGCCGGTGCCGCCCTGGAGCATCGCCTCGAATCCGCTCTCGTAATCCTGATAGGGAAGGCGGTGGGTGATGATCGGGGCGAGGTCGAGTCCGGACTGGATCATCACGGTCATCTTGTACCAGGTCTCGAATATTTCCCGCCCGTAAATCCCCTTTATCGTCAACATGTTGAACACGACCTTGCGCCAGTCGATGGCGATCTCGCTCTCGGGGATGCCGAGCATCGACACCTTTCCGCCGTGGCACATATTGTCGAGAAGGTCGCGCAACGCTCCGGCATTGCCGGACATTTCCAGGCCGACGTCGAACCCCTCGGTCATCCCCAGCTCTTTTTGAACGTCGCCGAGCTTCTCCGTGGCGACGTTGACCGTCCGCGTGGCGCCGAGCCTCGCGGCGAGCTCGAGCCGATAGTCGTTGACGTCGGTGATGACGACGTGGCGGGCGCCGACATGGCGCGCGACCGCGGCCGCCATCGCGCCGATCGGGCCGGCCCCGGTGATCAGGACGTCCTCCCCGACCATGTCCCACTGCAAGGCGGTGTGGACGGCGTTGCCGAACGGATCGAATATCGACGCCACGTCGAGGTCGATGCCGTCGGCATGGTGCCAGACGTTGGCGTTGGGAATGGCGATATATTCGGCGAAGGCACCGGGTCGGTTGACTCCGACTCCGCTGGTATAAGGACACAGGTGCCGGCGTCCGGCCATGCAGTTGCGGCAGCGGCCGCACACGATGTGGCCTTCGCCGGAGACGATCATCCCGGGCGAATAATCGTTGACGTTGTCGCCGACGGCCACGATCTCGCCGACGAATTCGTGGCCCACGACCATCGGCACCGGGATCGTCGCCTGCGCCCAATCGTCCCATTTGTAGATGTGCAGGTCGGTGCCGCAGATCGCCGTTCGCTTCACCTTGATCAGCACGTCGTTGATTCCGGGCGTCGGTTCCGGGACGTCCTCGAGCCAGAGCCCGCGAGCCGACTCACGCTTGACCAGAGCTTTCATGAGCGCGTCCCGGCGCAAGCGGAGAGCCGGGCCGGGCCGGCAGGATAGGACTGAATCATGCCCGCCCCTCTAGCGAACGGGCGGGAAATCGCAATCTGCGGTCACCACAAGAAGTTCAGCGCGCCCGGAAACCGCGACCGCAAGAGCGGTCGTCGCGGCTATGGCCGATTCACATTTGCGATGGAGGATTAAGAGCAGATTCGATTTTTCGATGAATCCCTCAGCCCATTGTCGGGATGACAAAGGCGTTCTCCCCGGTCGGTGAGCCGTCCGGCCAGCGCTGGGTGATGGTCTTAGTTTTGGTCCAGAAACGGACTCCCTCCATGCCGTGCTGATTGATGTCGCCAAACCCCGAACGCTTCCAGCCGCCGAACGTGTGATAGGCGACGGGGACCGGGATGGGGACGTTGATTCCGACCATGCCGACATTGACTCGGTGGGCGAACTCGCGAGCGGCGTGGCCGTTGCGGGTGAAGATGGCGACGCCGTTGCCGTACTGATGCTCGCTCGGCAGCCGAAGCGCCTCTTCGAAGCTCTCGGCGCGGACCATCTGCAGGACCGGGCCGAAAATCTCTTCCCGGTAGCTTTGGAAGTCGGGCTTTACGTGGTCGAAGAAGGTGGGGCCGATGAAGAAGCCCTCCTCATGGCCCTGGAGGGTGAAGCCGCGGCCGTCGATGACAAGCTCGCCGCCTTCGTCGGCGCACATCCGGATATAATTCTCGATCCGCTGCTTGTGGGCCGCGTTCACGACCGGACCGTAATGGGCTTCCGCGTCGGTCGAGACTCCTACGCGAAGGGCATTGATCGCCGGAACGAGCGCCTCGCGAAGCGCGTCGGCGGTCTTCTCTCCCACCGGCACGACGACGGGCAGCGCCATGCAGCGCTCGCCGGCCGAGCCGAAGGCGGCTCCGGCGAGGTCGTTCACGACCATGTCGAGATCGGCGTCGGGCATGACGATGCCGTGGTTCTTGGCGCCTCCGAAGGCCTGGACTCGCTTTCCGTTCGCCGTGCCCCGGCTGTAGATATAGTGGGCGATGTCGGACGAGCCGACGAAGCTGATCGCTCGGATCTCGTCATGGTCGATTATCGCGTCGACCATCTCTTTGTCGCCATGGACGACCTGGAGCACGCCGTCGGGCAGACCGGCGTCCTTCATCAGCTCGGCGAGGCGGACCGGCACCGAGGGGTCGCGCTCGGACGGCTTGAGGATGAAGGCATTGCCGCAGGCGATGGCGACTCCGAACATCCACATCGGGATCATCGCCGGGAAGTTGAACGGGGTGATTCCGGCGACGATTCCGAGCGGCTGGCGCATGGAGTAGACGTCGATTCCGGGCCCGGCGCCCTGCGTATACTCGCCCTTGAGCGCATGCGGGATGCCGCAGGCGAATTCGATCACCTCGAGCCCGCGCTGGATGTCGCCGCGCGCGTCGGCGATCACCTTGCCGTGCTCCGAGGCGAGGAGGAGGGCGAGGTCCTCCATGTCCTTCTCGACCAGCGCCTTGAAGTTGAACATCACTCGGGCGCGGCGCTGCGGGTTGGTCGCCGCCCAGGCCGGGGCGGCTTGCCGCGCCGCGGCCACGGCCTGCTCGAGGTCGGCGGCGGTGCCGAAGCGAACGCGGGCCTGCACGCCGCCATTATTGGGGTCGAAGACGTCGCCGTGCCTGGCCCCGGCGACGTAGCCGGCGCCGGCGATGAAATGATCGATGTTGCGCATGGAATCGCTTTCGAGACTAAAGGCCGTGATTGACGCCGCCCCTAGCCAAGCCGCGCCGGAAAGGCCAGCCGCGCCCGGCCACCCGCCCGTCATTCCGACCCGCGCCTCTCTCCGCATTCCAGAGACCCCCGTCATTCCAGCGCAAGCTGGAATCTCTTGCGGTTTGAAGGCAGGGAGATTTGCCTTGCGCTGCAACCACGGAGAGAGGACGCGGGTCGAATGAAGCTGGGATCGTTGATGCAGGGCCGCGACGGCCGCCTGGTGGTGGTCAGCCGCGACCTCGCCTGGTGCGCCGACGCCACTCACATCGTGCCGACGCTGCAGGCGGCGCTTGACGATTGGGCGACCGTCGAGCCGCAGCTTCAGCTGCTCGCCCAGGACCTCGCCCACGGCGTCATTCCCAAGGAGCGCTTCCACGAGCGGCAGGCCGACGCGCCGCTGCCTCGCGCTTACCAATGGGCGGACGGGTCGGCTTATGTGAACCACGTCGCCCTCGTCCGGCAGGCGCGCGGCGCGGAGATGCCGCAAAGCTTCTGGACCGACCCGCTCATGTATCAGGGCGCGTCGGACGAGATGCTCGCGCCGCGCGACCCGATCCCGCTCGCCGACGAGGGCTGGGGCCTCGACCTCGAAGCGGAGATCGTCGTCGTCACCGGCGATGTGCCGCGCGGAGTCTCGCGCGAGGAGGCGCTCGGGCGGATCAGGCTGGTCGGCCTGGTCAACGACGTGTCGCTTCGCAACCTCATCCCACCCGAGCTGGCCAAGGGGTTCGGTTTCCTCCAGTCGAAGCCGGCCAGCGCCCTTTCGCCGGTGCTGGTCACCCCGGACGAGCTGGGCGAGGCGTGGCGCGACGGCAAGCTGCACGGAACGCTGAGGGTCGACCTCAACGGAAGGCCGTTCGGCCGCGCCGACGCCGGCGAGGACATGACCTTCGACTTCGGCACCCTGGTCGCGCACCTGGCGAAGACCCGCAACGTCGCCGCCGGTTCGATCGTGGGTTCGGGGACGGTGTCCAACCGCGACTCCGACGGCGGCCCCGGAAGGCCGGTCGACCGCGGCGGACTGGGTTATTCCTGCCTCGCCGAGCTGCGCACGGTCGAGACGATCCTCGACGGCAAGCCGGCTACCCCGTTCCTCAAGCCGGGCGACACCGTCCGCATCTGGATGGACGATGGCGACGGCCATTCGATCTTCGGCGCGATCGAGCAGACGGTGACCGCCGCCTGAATCAGTAGAGCAGAAAGGGCGAGCGCTCCTCCGCCCAGGCGTTCTCGTCGCGCGCGGCCAAGGCGTCGAGGTCGGCCGGCGACGCGGCGGGGTCGTCGACCCATTCGCGCAATTCGGGCCCGCCGTTGATCACGTCGATGGCAAGCTTGTCGAACTCATATTCGTAGGGAAAGTCCCGCCACAGCTCATAATCCGGATAAAGGCTTCGGATCGCCTTGAAGGCGAGCGCCTGGAGCCGCCACGGTCGGAACGATTCGTGGTCGTAGGCCGGGCCTTCGGTATGGATCTGCACGCCGTGGCAGAGCGCGCCGACATGCTTGTGGAAGGTCGGCTCGAACGAAATCTCGCGCAGCCGGCAGCCGTTCAGCCAATCCGGGGCGAGGCGGCGCATCTCGGCGAGCACCGGCCGAGCCGCGATGTCGGGCGCTCCGAACAGCTCCAGCGGCCGGGTGGTTCCGCGGCCTTCCGACAAGGTCGTCCCCTCCAGCATGACCGTCCCGGCATAAGCGCGGGCCATCCAGAGGTTCGGCGCGTTCGGGCTCGGATTGATCCACACCCGCTCGCCCAGGGGCCAGCCGTGGCCCGGACCGGCCTCGGGCCGCCAGCCCTCCATCGCGATCACCCGATAGTCGACGTCGAGCCTCATCGTCTCGACGAACCAGCGGCCGAGCTCGCCCAGCGTCAGGCCGTGGCGCATCGGCATCGGCCCGGCGCCGACGAAGCTCTCCCAGCCGGCCCGCAGGGTCAGGCCCTCGATCGGCCGCCCGGCCGGATTGGGCCGATCGAGGACCCAAACCGACTTGCCGTGCCGAGCCGCCGCCTCGAGCACGTAGAGGAGGGTGGTGACGAAGGTGTAGATGCGGCAGCCCAGGTCCTGCAGGTCGACGAGCAGGACGTCGAAGGCGCCCATCATCTGTCCGGTCGGTCGGCGCACTTCGCCATAGAGGCTGAACACGGCGATGCCGTGGACCGGATCGTTATAGTCCGGCGATTCCACCATATTGTCCTGCTTGTCGCCGCGCAGGCCGTGCTGAGGCCCGAAAGCTGCGGTGAGGTTGAGGCCGTCGCAGGCGGCGAGCGCATCAAGAGCATGGGTGAGGTCGGCGGTGACCGAGGCCGGATGGGCGAGCAGGGCGATCCGCTTGCCTTCGAGGGGCGCGCGAAGCGCGGGTTCGCGAAGCAGCCGATCGATGCCGAACTTCATAGCCGCACCGCTGGTGGCGGCAGTTCGACGGCAAAGCAATCCGGATGATGGAAATCCGGCTTCCCCGGCGGGTGGGCGACGGCCCAATAGGATTTGCGGCCGTCCGCTTCCTCGATCACCGCGGCCAGGCCGAGGCACCAGGCCTCGAGCGGCGGGAGAAAGGGAGTCCCGCCGAGGGCGAACGACCCGTGCAGGCGCAGCCGGCCTCCGTCCGTCGAGCGGCGAATCTTCGGCTCGGCAGCGTCCGCCAGCCGTTTCATGCCGGCGCGATAGCCCGCAAAGGCATAGGCCGCCCACTCGCCCGACGGCGACAGGTTCAGCTCGACATAGGCCTCGCCGACGGCCCCGGCGACGAAGGCCTCGAAGCAGGTCGTCCGCCACAGTCCGTCGCTGAAGGATGGGGCAGCAGGCGCCGGAACGACAACCGAGCCGGACCCGGCGAGGACATAATCCAGCCTAAGGGAAGAGGCTCGCCGGGCGACGTCGACGTGGAGGCTCATCGCGCAGGAGGGAGGCGTTTCGGGATGCGGCCTCAGGGTCAGGTGCATGCCCGCGCCCTAGCATCGGCGAAGTGAGCGGGCGAGCGTCTCCAGGGCTTGCGACTCGGGGCGGCACGGGCGCAGAGGGGAGGCATGAAACGCCTCCTTGTCGCGCTCGCCGCCGCCGCCTTGATCGTCCCTCCCGCCGCCGCCCAGCGCGAACGACGCGCCGAACCCGTTCCGCAAGCGGACCTACGCGAGCTCGCCGACGAGGTTTCACAGGAATCGCTGCGAGCGATCGTCGAGCGGCTGGTCGGCTTCGGGACCCGGCACACGCTTTCCGCTCGGGATCATCCGACCCGCGGCATCGGCGCCGCGCTCAACTGGACCGAGGCGGAGTTCCGCCGCTACGCCCGGGCCTGCGGCGGGTGCTTGCAGGTCGTCCGAACCGGCGACACCGTCACCGGGCGGCGGATCCCGACTCCGACCCTGGTCGAGAACGTCGTCGCGATCCAGCGCGGCACGACTCGTCCGGACCAGGTCGTGATCATCACCGGCCACATCGACAGCCGGGTCACCGACCCGATGAACGCCGCCGCCGACGCGCCCGGGGCGAATGACGACGGCTCGGGCACGGCCGCCGTGATCGAAGCCGCTCGGCTGCTGTCTCGACACCGCTTTCCGGCGACCATCGTCTATGCCGCGCTTTCGGGAGAGGAGCAGGGTCTGGTCGGCGGCCGGATCCTGGCCGAACATGCCCGCGCGCAGGGCTGGCAGGTGGTCGCCAACCTCAACAACGACATCATCGGCAACAGCTGCGGCTCGGATGGCCTGTGCGACGACGACAATGTGCGGGTCTTCTCCGAAGGCCTTCGCTGGCAGGGCGGCGACTCGCTCCGGCCGCTGGTGCGCAGCCAGGGCGGCGAGAACGATTCGCCGTCGCGGAACCTCTCGCGCTTCCTGGCGTCGCTGGCCGAGCAGCTCGGCCTCGGCCTCGACGTGCGTCAGATCTGGCGGAACGACCGCTTCGGCCGCGGCGGCGATCATACCGAGTTCCTCAACGCCGGTTTCCCGGCGGTCCGCTTTTCGGTGGCCGTCGAGAATTACAACTGGCAGCATCAGGATCTGCGGGTCGAGAACGGCGTCGAATATGGCGACACGATCGACAAGATGGATTTTTCCTATCTGCGCCGGGTCGGCGCGCTCAACGTCGCCGCCTTGGCGGCGCTCGCCCGAGCGCCGATGCCGCCGGCGCCGACGGTGGAGGGAGCGGTCTCGACCGATACGACGGTCGCTTGGGCCGCGGTGCCGGGTGCCGCGCAATATGTCGTTCGCTGGCGCCGGACCGACTCGAACCAGTGGCAGCACAGCCGGCGGTTTCGTACCGACATCGTCAATTGCGCCGGCAATGCCTGCCTGCTGACCGCGGATTCGAGCCGCACCTTTTCCGCCTCGCTTCCCGGCGTTCGAGTCGACGACTGGGTATTCGGGGTCTCGTCGGTGTCCGCCGACGGTTATGAGAGCCCGGTCGCCTCGGCAGTGCCGGGCGGGGGGTTCGGCCCCTACACGCCTCCTCCTGCGCCGGCGCAGCAGCAATAGTGCTGGAAACGCTCATCCTGAGGAGGCATTGAGCCTGGCGAAATGCCGTCTCGAAGGACCTGCCGTGCTTCGAGACGCGGCTTCGACAAGCTCAGCCGCTCCTCAGCATGAGCGGGTCTGGAGACTGAATGGCGCGTAAGCCAGTCAAGGGCGGCCTTCCCAGCCGCGAACAGATTCTCGATTTCATCCAGACCTCGGACGCACCCGCGGGGAAGCGCGAGATCGCCCGGGCGTTCGGCCTCAAGCCGCAGGACAAGGTCGCGCTGAAGGCCCTGCTCAGGGAAATGGCCGACGAAGGGCTGATCGACTCGGCGCCGGGCCGCGCCTTCCACCGCCTGGGTGGAGTGCCCAAGGTGACCGTGCTTCGGGTGGTCGACATCGACGACAGCGGCCGCGCCTGGGCGGTTCCGGAGCGCTGGGAGGCGGACGACCCGCCGCCGCGGCTTCGGGTCATGGAGCGCAAGGGCAGAGGCAGCGCGCTCGGCGTCGGCGACCGCATCCTCTCGCGCACCGAGGAGGGCCGGGACGGCTGGATCGCCCATCCGATGAAGAAGCTGCTCAAAGGCAGCGAGCTCGTCCTCGGCGTGGTGCACCGGGAGGGGACGTCGCACTGGCTGAGGCCGGTCGAGAAGAAGGAAAGGCGAGAGCTTCCGATCTCCGATCTGGGCGAGGCGCGCGTCGGCGACCTCGTGCTGGCGGAAAAGACCGGTCGCCCGCCGCGGCTGTCGGCGCGGGTCGACACCATCCTCGGCGACCCGTTCGCGCCGCGCAGCTTCAGCCTGATCGCCATCCACAAGCACGATATCCCGCATATCTTCCCCGGCTCCGTGCTCGAGGAGGCGGAGCGTGTCGCCAGGCAGCCGCTCGGCGACCGCGAGGATCTCACCCACATCCCCATCGTCGCGATCGATCCGGCCGACGCGCGCGACCATGACGATGCCGTCTGGGCGGCGCCCGACGACGAGCCCGACAATGGCGGCGGCTGGAAGGCGATCGTCGCCATCGCCGACGTCTCCTTCTACGTGCGGCCCGGCTCGGCACTCGACAAGGAGGCGCGCAAGCGCGGCAACAGCGTCTATTTCCCCGATCGGGTCGTGCCGATGCTGCCGGAGACTCTCAGCGCCGAGATCTGCTCGCTGAAGCAGGGCGAGGATCGCGCCGCCCTCGCCTGCCATCTTCGGGTGACGAAGGACGGGCAGCTCAAGTCGTGGCGCTTCAGCCGAGCCCGGGTCAGGATCGCCGCCAACATCGCCTATGAAGACGCTCAGGCGGCTGTCGATTCGGCCTTCGGCCAGGACCGGATCGAGGTCGAATCCTCGCCCTGTTCGATGCCGGAGATCGAGGCCGAGGCGCCGGTGGCGGCGGAGCTCGTGGAGTCGACCCTCAAGCCGCTCTGGGCCTGCTGGCGGGCGCTCTACGCGGCGCGCGCGAAACGCGGCCCGCTCGAGCTCGATCTGCCTGAACGGCGGGTGGTGCTGGACGAGAAAGGGCGGATCGCCTCGGTCGCGCCGCGCGAGCGGCTCGACGCGCACAAGCTGATCGAGGATTATATGATCGCCGCCAACGTCGCCGCGGCCAAGGCGCTCGAGTCGAAGAAGAGTCCGGTCATGTACCGAGTCCACGAGCCCCCGAGCCGCGAGAAGCTGGTCGCGCTCCGCGATTATCTGAAGACCTTCGGGATCGAATTCGCGCTTGGGCAGGTGGTGCGCCCCTCGACCTTCAACCGGATCCTCGAGCGCGTCGGCGAGGCCGATTTCAGGCCGCAGGTGATGGAGCAAGTCCTTCGAACCCAGACGCAGGCCTATTACGGGCCTCAGAATCACGGCCATTTCGGCCTGGCGCTGGGCTCCTACGCCCATTTCACGTCGCCGATCCGCCGCTATGCCGACCTCATCGTCCATCGCGCCCTGGTCCGCGCCGGGCGCCTCGGCGAGGGCGGCCTCACCGAGCAGGAGGCCGAGGCGATGGAGGTGACCGGCGAGCTCATCTCCAACCACGAGCGGCGGGCCATGGAAGCGGAGCGCGAGACGATCGACCGCTATGTCGCCGCCTATCTGGCCGAGCATGTCGGCGAGCTCGTCGAATGCCGGATAACCGGGGTCCAGCCGTTCGGCTTCTTCGCCACCGTCCTCGAGCTCGGCGGGGACGGCCTGGTGCCGGTCTCGACGCTGGGCCAGGATTATTTTCGCTATGACGAAGTCAGCCAGAGCCTGGTCGGCGACGATAGCGGCGACTCCTATGTCCCCGGGCAGCGGCTGACGCTTCGGCTGGCGGAAGCGAACCCGGTGAGCGGCGGCCTCCGCTTCGAGCTGCCCGATTCGCCGCAGGGCTCGGCGCGCGCCACCTCCGGGCGCGCCGGCCGCGGCGAGCCGCGCTCCGGACAGCACCCGCAGGGCCGGCGCGGCCGGCCCGCCAACATCCGCCACCGGGGCCGCAAATAGCCGCTCCCGCCGGCGCAGAATCCTGCTAGTCAAAAGGCGAATCGCGGAGGGTCGCGAATGGGCTGGTTCGATTTCGCAGCTTTCGTCCTGGCATCGGCGGCGCCGGCCACGACGCTGCCGCCGAGCGACCCCCCGGTCCTCACCGCGGCCGAGGTCGCCGCGGTCATGCAGGAGGGCCTGCCGCATCGTTACGACGGAGGCATCAGCATGGTGGCGGTGGCGGCGGTGCGCGAGGTGCTCGTCGTTACCTTCGACGTGCCGGCCGCCTTTACGGACGACCTGGATCCCGAGGCCATCGCCCGCGAATTCGCGGCCGGCTTCTGCGGAATAGGCGACGCGAACCTCTATTTCGAGCAGGGCATGCGCGTTCGGGTGGACACGACCGTCGACGGGGGCGCGCCGGTCCCGGGGCTGATCATCGACCGCTGCCCTGCCGGAACGGAGGGTGGAGGCGCCGAATCGCTTTAGCCGGCGGAATGCCGAGGTGGGGGGAGCCCAGCATGAGTGAGCGAAATGGTGCGTAAGATCCTGCGCTGGCTCGGCTACATCCTGCTGGCGATCCTCGCGCTCCTACTGATCGGCGCGGCCTGGATATGGTTCGCCTCGTCGCGGGAGATCGGCCGCATCCATTCCGCCAGGCCCGAGACGCTCGCCCCGCCGACGCCGGCGCAGCTCGGCGACGCGGTCCGCCAGGCGAGGCTTCTGGGCTGCTTCAGCTGCCATGGCGAAGGCCTGCGCGGACGGTTGATGTTCAAGGAATCCGGCGTCGCCGAGGTCTGGGCCCCCAATTTGACCGAGGTCGCGGCGCGCGCCGACGACCAGCAGCTGGCTCGGGCCATCCGCCAGGGGATCGGCGCCGACGGACGCGCTCTGTGGGTGATGCCGTCGCCCATGTATTCGCGCCTCTCCGACGGCGAGGTCGCGGCCCTGATCGCCGTCATCCGCCGCCTTCCTCGCGCCGGCGAAGCGACTCCGCCAGTTTCGCTCGGGCCGCTGGGGCGGTTCGGAATCGCCACCGGCCGCTTCCGGCCGGCGACCGCGATGACGGACGAGTTTCGGGTCCGCCAGCCCTATCAAGTAGGGCGCGAGCACGAGGCGGGCCGGCGCCTCGCCTCGATCAATTGCTCCGAATGCCACGGCCCGGATCTGGGCGGCGGACGGCCCGGTCCGGATGCCGCGGCCCCCGGGCTCTCCATAGCCGGAGCCTACGACCTCGCCCATTTCCGCACCCTGATGCGCACCGGACGGCCCCCGGACGGCCGCGACCTCGGCTTGATGAGGACCGTCGCCCGCCAGGACTTCTCGCACCTGACCGACGAAGAGATCGCTCAGCTCCACGGCTATCTTCAGGCGCGGGCCGAGCGCGTCCAGGATCCGCCGGTCGAACCCTGAGTCACGCGAGCGACGGGCCTAAAGCTTGGGGAGGGTGACCCCCTGCTGGCCCATATATTTGCCGGCGCGGTCGGCATAGCTGACCTCGCACGGCTCGTTGCCCTGGAGGAACAGGAACTGGCACGCGCCCTCGTTGGCGTAGACCTTGGCCGGCAGCGGCGTCGTGTTGGAAAATTCGAGGGTGACGTGGCCCTCCCAGCCCGGCTCGAGCGGAGTCACGTTCACGATGATCCCGCAGCGGGCGTAGGTCGACTTGCCGAGGCAGATGACGAGGACGTCGCGCGGCACCCGAAAATATTCGACCGTCCGCGCCAGCGCGAAGCTGTTGGGCGGGATGATGCAGATGTCGGTCTTGCGGTCGACGAAGCTGTTGTGCGCGAAATCCTTGGGGTCGACGATGGCGTTGTCGACATTGGTGAAGATCTTGAAATCGTCGGCGACCCGGGCGTCGTAGCCGTAGGAGGAAAGGCCGTAGCTGATGCAGCCCTCGCGCCGCTGGGCTTCGACGAAGGGCTCGATCATCCGGTCCGCCAGCGCGCGCTCGCGAATCCAGCGGTCGGACATGATCGCCATCAGTCGTCCCCGCGCTCGACGAGCCGGCCGCCGCAGCCGGAGAGCTCTCGGCCGCTCAGGCGCACCCGGACATCGTCCTCGTAGAGCCGCTCGCCCGAGCCCCGGCACGGACCCGGCCGCGCCTGGATCGTGATCACCGCCGTGCCGTCGCGCGATTCCCAGGTGCGCCAGCCGTCCTGAGTGCGCGGCAGGGTGCGCGGATAGACGATTTCCTCGTGTTCGGCCGCCTCCGGGCCGCCGCCGCCGCGGCCGAGGCGAAGGACGATTCGATCGTCGCCGATCGTCGCCAGCCAGAACGGCTCCTGCCCGATCGCCGAGTAGCGGACGTTATCGACCGGATTGTAGGGGCGTTCGCGAGCGGTCTCGCATCCGCCGAGGAGCAACGCTGGCAACAGGCCGAGGCTCTTGTTCATGCCGCCGTCGATGCGTGCCCCGAACCGTGCGAGTCAACCGCCGTCGTCGGCTGCTTGATGTGCAGGACGCAGATCAGGGTGAAGAGCCGGCGGGCGGTGTCGAAGTCCATCGCGACCTTGCCGTCGAGCGACTCGCGCAGCAGCTCGGCCGCTTCGTTGTGGAGTCCGCGCCGCGCCATGTCGATCGCCTCGATGCCGCGCGGCTGGTCCGAGCGGACCGTTTTGAAATAGCTCTCGCAAATCTCGAAATAGTCCCGGATCGGGCGGCGGAAGCGGGCGAGGCCGACGCGCACCGTGTCGAGCGGGGCTCCGGCCTCGTCGCTGAGATCGATGCACAGGCGGCTCTCCTCGACCCGCAGCTTCACCCGATAGGGTCCGCCATGGCCGCGAGCGTCGAAATGATTCTTCTCGAGCAGGTCGAAGATGGCGACCCGCCGCTCGTGCTCGATGTCCTCGTTGCGCCGAAGGATTGAGCGCTCGTCGAGCTCGATGTCGATGATCCGCGGCTCGCCCATGGCCCCTGCTAGCGGCTGGAGCTTCGATTATCCACACTGCTTCCACAGACTTAATGCGGGTTGAGGCCGGCCTCGGATGAGTTCACAGATTGGCCCATGGCTCAACCGCTTGCCGTCAACGATACCGCGCCGCCACCGGCCCAGTCGCTTCCGCACAACGTCGAGGCGGAGGCGGCGCTGCTCGGCGCGCTGATGATCGACAACCGACTCGCCGAGGACATCCAGCTCAAGCTCCGGCCCGACCATTTCTTCGAGCCGCTCCACGGCCGCATCTACGAGCAGATATTGAGGCTTCTCGATCGCAACATGATTGCCAGCCCGGTGACCTTGCGCCCGCTGTTCGAGGCGGACGAGGAGATGAAGGAGCTGGGCGGCCCCTCCTACCTCGCCCAGCTGACCGGCAGCGGCGCCGCGATCATCGGCGCTCGCGACTTCGCCGAGCAGATTTACGACCTCGCCTTGCTCCGGGCGCTCGTCGGAGTCGGCCGCGAGATGGTCGAGCAGGCGCTCGACACCAGCGACGAGGTCGATCCCAAGGGCCAGATCGAGAATGCCGAAGCCGCGCTCTACCGGGTCGCCGAGGAAGGCGGCGGCGAGGGTTCGGTCAAGAGCTTCGCGGTGGCGACCCGGATGGCCGTGCAGATGGCCGAGAAGGCGCTCAACACCGGCGGCGGCCTCAGCGGAATCACCACCGGCCTCGACCGGATCAACGAGCGCACCGGCGGCCTCCACAACAGCGACCTGATCGTCCTCGCCGGCCGCCCCGGCATGGGCAAGACCGCCCTCGCCACCAACATCGCGTTCAACGCCGCCCGCCGCTACGTGCGGGACGTCGAGGAAAACAACATCGCGCCGGAGAAATCGGCCGGCGCAGGAGTGGCCTTCTTCAGCCTCGAAATGTCGGCGGACCAGCTCGCCACCCGAATCCTGGCAGAGCAATCGGGGATCAGCTCCGAACTGCTTCGCATGGGCAAGATCAGCCAGCAGGATTTCCGCAACCTCGCCCGCGCCGCCGCCGATCTCGAATCGCTTCCTTTCTATATCGACGACACGCCCGCACTCAGCATCGCGGCGCTCCGCACTCGGGCGCGGCGGATGAAGCGCCAGAAGGGGATTGGGCTGGTCGTGGTCGACTATCTCCAGCTGCTCCAGGGCACGGGCAAGAACAGCAACGACAATCGGGTTCAGGAGATTTCCGAAATCTCCCGCGGCCTCAAGACTCTCGCCAAGGAGCTTGGCGTGCCGGTGCTGGCGCTGTCGCAGCTCAGCCGAGCGGTCGAGCAGCGCGAGGACAAGCGCCCGCAGCTTTCCGACCTTCGCGAATCGGGCTCGATCGAGCAGGACGCCGACATGGTCTGGTTCGTCTACCGCGAGGAATATTATCTCGCTGCGAAACAGCCGGCCGACGACCACCCCGATTTTCCCAAGTGGCAAGAAGAGATGGCGCGCGCCTACCGCCTGGCCGAGCTCATCGTCGGCAAGCAGCGCCATGGTGCGACCGGCAAGGTCAAGCTCAAGTTCGACGCCAAGATCACCCGCTTCTCCGACCATGCCGAGGCCGACTATCTGCCCGAGATGAGGGGCTAGGCGCCGCCCGGTCCCCGGGGGCCAACCAGCGGCTCCCCCGATTCTCCCTAGATCAGAGACGCTTGACAGGGGCCATTTTGTCGCTTCTATGGTGTTAAATTTTTAGCAGTGAGTCGATGGACCCGGCCCAACCCCCCAGCCTCAGCAAGCGAGAGCGCCAGATCATGGACGTGATTCACCGGCGCGGCCAGGCGACGGCCGCGGAGATCACGGCCGAGCTGGACGGAGCGCCGACCAACACGACAGTGCGCACATTGCTTCGAATCCTCGTCGACAAGGGCCATGTCCGCTTCGAGCGCGACGGCAAGAGCTACGTCTACCGTGCCGCCGCCGACCGGGAGGAACTCGGCGCCTCGATGATGACCTACGTCGTGCGGACCTTCTTCGGCGGCTCGCCAGCCAAGGCGATGGCGGCTCTGCTCGGGCGCGAGCGCGAAGCTCTGACCGACGCCCAGCTGACCCGGCTCGAGCGGCTCATCGCCGATGCTCGGGAGAAGCCGGAATGACCGGAGTCGTCGCCCTCCTGCTCGACATGACCTTGAAGGCCTCGCTGCTGTGTCTCGCCGGATCGGCGCTCGCGGCGATGGCTCGGCGGCGCTCGGCGGCGCTCCGCCACGATGTCTGGATCGCGGCGATCGCCTGCTGCGCGCTGCTCCCGCTCGCGGCGGCGCTGTTCAGGCTGATCGACCCCGTCGTTCCGGTGGCTCCGGTGCACAGCGCCGTGATGGCCGTGGCCCCCGAATTGCCGGCGGCGGTTCCCGGCGGCGCACTCGAGGTCGTCGACCGCATCTGGTCGGGAGACGGCGCCATCCCGGGCCTGGGCTGGCTCGAATCGGCGCTGGCGGCGCTTTGGCTGGCCGGGCTCGCCGTCGCCGCGATGCGAATCCTGCACAGCTATCGGGCGGCGGCCGCGATCGTTCGCCGCGCCCGGCCGTTCGTCGGCGCCTCGGTCGGCGTGCCGCGCAGCGTCCGGCTCCTCGTCACGTCCGAGCTGGCCGCGCCGGCCCTGTTCGGCGCGGCCGCGCCGGCGATTCTGCTTCCGGGCGAGGCCGAGAGCTGGCCGGACGAGCGGCTCCGCGCGGTGCTCGCCCACGAGAGCGCCCATGTCGACCGTCGCGACTCCGTCCTCGAGCTCATCGTCCAGCTCGCCTGCGCCCTGCACTGGTTCAATCCCCTGGTCTGGCGGGCGGCGCGCGCGCTCAGGATCGAGCGCGAGCTCGCCTGCGACGACCGGGTCCTCGCCAGCGGCCTCGACGCTCGCGCCTATGCCGCTGCGCTCGTCCACGTCGCTCGAACCGCATGCGGCCCGGCGCGGGGACCGCTGCTGGCGATGGCCCGGCCGCCGGAGCTCGAGCGCCGGGTCGTCGAGCTGCTCGGGCCGCGCTGCCCCGGCCGCCCGACCCGTCGGCGAGCCGGCCTCGCCTGGGTCGCCGTGACCCTGTTCATGCCGGTCGCGGTGCTGACCGCGCCGGCGGCGGGGGTCCTCGCCTCGGGCAGCGTTCAGCCGGGCGAGGGGCCGCTCGACGGACTCGACGATCCGATGAGCGAGCGGGTCCCGCTTGCCTATGAGAGGCTCGCGGCCCGGGCGGCGGCGGTCCCGGCCCGCGGGCTCGAAGCACCGGCTATCGCGGCGCTCAAGGGCCATCTCGGCCGCGAGCCGCGCGGCTATGGCGATCTGGTGCGCGAGCGCGCCATCTGGACTCTGGCCCAGGTTCGCGACGGCCGCTTGTTCGAGCCGCTGGCCGAGCAGTCGGCGGCGGGCGACTGGCGGCTGCGCGCCTACGCCGCCTGGGGCCTGGCCGCGGCCGGTGACCGGCGCGCCACGCCTCTGCTCGCGGCGATGCTCGACGACCCGGTGTGGCGGGTCCGCG
>Ga0196962_10000087_pt1 | contig 62500 bp, 42 predicted proteins | sample S3v_20metaG_FD_183186 | JGI IMG/M metagenome (GOLD analysis project Ga0196962, IMG submission 183186) | Soil microbial communities from Anza Borrego desert, Southern California, United States - S3+v_20 | ecosystem: Environmental > Terrestrial > Soil > Desert | place: USA: California | collected...
TAGTGAGCGCTGTCAAAGAGCGGAGTTCGTCGTCGGTTAAGCTGACGGGCTGTGCTTTCCTAGGCATGTCGGCAGCATACAAGAGGCGGGCTCATTCCTACAACAACTACTGTTACACAGCACTAGCTTATGGTTCAGTGTCTATGACAAGTATACCGCCTCAATTTATCAATCTACCATGTTTTTAATTTCAAATGACGTAAGACTGATTATCGGACTCCGGGCATCTCGACACACAACTCAGTAGTCACTCCGCCGCGACAACGCGCTCGCTGCCCGCCCGCGCCGCCGTGCTTGACGCGCGCCTGCCGACCTTGACTCACGGCGCGCGGCGGGCATAAAGTTGCCGCGCCGTTCTTGAAAAGTCTCTGTCCCGGCCGCCCTACCCCTCGGGCCTCGGTGGTCGAACCCCGCCCCTCTGACGACACAACTCCTAGCACACGGCGGCTGGCCTCGCGCGCCGCCACCCTCAGTTCAGCCGTAATCCCAGACAGGTGCGTCAAGTATATTATTGCCCTCCCAAACCTTAACGTTCACTCCCGCAGAGGACAAACTCATGACTCACAAGCGCCTCTCTACATTTATCGGAATGACGATCATCTTAATGAGTGCCGCCGTGGTCGGTATGCGCGCCGGCTCCGCCGGCGCGCAACTCAAGCAGGAGCGAAGCGACGCCGTTAAGCTAATCACGAATACACCAATCAAAGGGAGGCTGCGGACCAACTCCGGACGCGCATCAATGAAGGGCCGCATCAGCGCGGTGTTTGAAATGTCACCCGGAGAGTTGAGAGACGGCGCGATGACGGTGAAGCAATTCAATGTTGTGTTTTTTGACGCACCTCAAGCGAGGATTTCCGGGCGCCCGCCGAAGTCGAAAAGAAGGACAGGCGTTCTCGGCATGTCAATTCCCGCCGGAAAAGAATCCGTCCGTTTGAAGTACGACCCCCGGAGCCGAACCCTATCTGGAGACGTCCCGGTACGGGTGCATTTCCCCCAACTCGACGAGCTTTTCCCCCCGCGGCGTGTCAGAGACCCCCGCGAGGATGACTATACCGTGTCACGGACGCAACGAGGCAACGTGAGGTTGGAAATGAAGTTCGCTGAGCCGCCGGATCGAGCGGCGGCTCGCGCCACGCAGAAGCGGCCGGGCAGAACGTCGGCTGTAGCCACGGTTGGTGTTAAAGTCGAACGGATCGAAGATGGCGGGACCTCCGTCGCCGAGTACGAGATCCTGCGGGACGCGGTCCGATGGCCAATCGAGGTCGGGCCCGTTGTTTGGTTCGAGACTGAATCACGGCTGTGCATCTTTCCGTTCAGATTTCAAAGCGATTGGTGGACTCGACCCACGGGCGCGGGCCTGGCCTTCGGCATGCCTGCTGCAAGGGCTCAATGGGGCAAAGCGGACGTAGCTTTTGATGTGCAGGACTTTATTACGTTCACGCCTAGCATTGTGACGACCGCAGGAGAAGCTCAGAAAGATTTTATCCTCGGCTCGGCCAACGTGCCTGACTGTATTGAGGTCTTTTTTGTCGAGAAATTTAATCCCGAACTCCTGTGGGGAGGCGGGAGCACATTTTCCAGCGGGACGGCCGAAGCCAAAATTATCACCAGTGATGGGAACGCCACCCACGGAATTGATCGGACTCACTTAGCCCATGAGTTAGGTCACGTCCTCAACCTGGATCACCCGGGCGTTTTCGACTTATACCCGGCGAGCACTAACACGCTAATGTGTCCCAGCGGCTGGCTTATCGACAACCCGCAACGAAACAGCTTAGAGAACGCAACCAATGTATCTAATCCGCTACTTACATTTGCTTTCAAGCCTATTTCCGGGGGCTTGGACTGCTTTAGGAGTGCCGACTGTGGGCTATGTCCATAGGTTTCGGACCGGGAGAACGATTTTCGGTAACAATATACTTGACGCAACTGTTTGGGATTGCGGCTGAAAACGCCTTGAATCAACGGGGGTTTTAACAGCCGGATCGAACGCTAGATGCATCAAGTATATTATTGCCTTCAAAATCCCCCTCACCACAAGATGTTGTACCATCCCTTTGAGACGCAAAGAAGTCAACAGCGTCTCATTCCACAACTAATTGCGCTTCCCTTCCCTACCTGGCAGTATGATTTCAGAATTACAGAATGGCGGTTATCTGACCCCGCCTGAGGTTGGGGCCGCCTACCAATAATGATCGTGGCAACCGGGAGGTTTGGCCCGCATCTGATGCGGGTTTGAGCGCCACTCTATAACGCCCGTCTGTTACCTAATCTCTGCTGATAGTCCACGATCTGCTCCGGCTCCTTGTGCCGGCCGACCCTGAAGCTGCCGTCGTCCGCCCGTTGCACCTCCTGAGGGCCCCGTGTGCCCGCCGAGGTTTACGGCGCGGCCGCACCTCTGACCGCCTGGGACGATCCTCATGACGCCTAAGACCTCGCGCCGCCCCGCGCCGCCGAAGCTGAAACTCCTCCTCCTCGTCTGCCCCCTCCTCGCGTGTGGCGCGGCCGTGGCCGCGACCGGCGCCCGCGCCTGGCTGGCTCCTACGGCGTCTGAATCCGTTCCCGCCGCCGGCGTGCGCCGCGCGGGCGCCGCCCCGCGCCTCCTCACTCGTGCGCGCTCCGGCGGCCAGGAGGTGCCGCAGACGGAGCTCATCACGGTGACCCCGACGGGGTTCGAGCCGGCGGAGATCACCCGCCCGGCCGGCCGCTTCATCCTCTCGGTGGAGAACCGCTCGGGGCTCGAGGAGGTCACGCTCGTGCTGCGCGACGCGACCGGGCGCGAGCTACTGCGTGAGCATGTGCCCAACGAGCGGCTCGACTGGAGCGGGGCCTTAGACCTCCCCGCCGGCGCCTACCTGCTGTCCGAAGAGGGTCACCCGGGCTGGGCCTGCACCCTCACGCTCACTGCCCCCTGAAGATCCCGCCGTCAGTAAATCTCCACCCTACCCGTGACTGACAGCAGGGGCCGCCGCCCCGCCGGAAGAAGACAGATGACCAAGTCGCTCCCCCTCTCCGCCGCCCGCGCCCTGCGCCTGCTCACAGCCGCCCTCTGGCTCACGTTGGCGTGCGCCGCCACCGCTCAGGCGCAGACGAGCGCCACCGACGGCAAGACCCCCACAGGACTGGCCCCGGGCTCGCCCTCGGGCTCATACGCCCTCACCGGGTTCGAGACGGTCAACCTCTATGGCGGCAGCCTCAGCTTCCGCCTCCCCCTCAAAGGCGTGGGCGGGCGCGGCGAGGCCGGCTACGCCGTGACGCTCCCCGTCGAGCAGAAGTGGATAGTGAAGGCCGGGCAGACAAGCCCTTCGGGCGTCACCCCGCTCTCGCCGAACCCGAACTGGTGGCAGGGCATCAAGCCGGGCTACGGCCCCGGCGTCATGCACGGGCGCCGCGCCGCACACGAGGACGGGCGCTCCTACGTCCCCGACGGCAGCGGCGGCGAGACACAGATCATCTCCGAGGTCCAGCTGCGGACGCTGACGCGCCTCACCTTCACCGCCTCTGACGGCACCGAGTACGAGCTGCGCGACCAGGCTTCGGGTGGCCAGCCGAAGGCCGAGGTCTGGAAGCCGGAGACGGGCAACCGCGACGGATTCTCGCGCGGCACCGTCTTCGTCACGGCCGACGGCACCTCGGCCACCTTCATCTCCTCGGCCGAGATCAGGGACTACGTGGCGCCGACCCTCTCGCAGACCCAGAAGCTCTTCTACCCTTCGGGCGTTCTGCTCCTCTCGGACGGCACCCGCTACGCGATCTCCGGCGGGGTGGTGACCTCGATCACCGACCGCAACGGCAACCGAGTGACGTTCTCGTACGGGACGGGCAGCCGCGTCTCTTCGGCCACCGACCAGCTGGGCCGACAGGTCACCTTCACCTACAACGACGGCGTGAGGGGCTACGACGAGATCGGCTACAAGGGGTTCGGCGGGGCGGCAAGGACGATCCGCGTCTGGTACGCCTCGCTCTCGGCGAGGCTGCGCCCCGGCTACGCCCTCCAGACCTACTACCAGCTCTTCGCGCTCAACTCGGCGAGCACCACGACGCAGTACAACCCCTCGCGCGTCTCGGAGGTGGAGCTGCCTGACGGGCGCCGCTACCAGCTCTACTACAACCCCTACGGCGAGCTGGCGCGGGTCGTGCTGCCCACGGGCGGCGCCTTCGAGTACGACTGGGACGGGGTGACCGACCCGGACAACGCGGCCATCCAACGCTACGTCACCGAGCGGAGGGTCTACTCCTCGGGCGCGACGCCGGAGCACAAGGTGCAGTACGCCCGCGTCAGCCAGAGCCCGAACTCAATGGTCGAGGCGAGCACGAGGGACGGGGCCGGCGCGCTCCTCTCGCGCAGCCGCCACTACTTCCACGGCGACGCCTTCGAGTCGATGCTCGAAGACCCCATGAGGCCCGGCGCCGTCTCCTACGGCACTTGGCGGGAGGGGCGCGAGTACAAGACCGAGGAACTCGCCTCGGACGGCACGACCGTGCTGCGGCGCGTCGAGCAGACCTGGGCGCAGCGCGCCCCCGTCCCGTGGTGGACGCTGGGGGCTGACCTGGAGCCGCCGAACGACCCGCGCATCACCCAGACCGTGACGACGTTGGCCGACACGGGTCAGGTGTCTAAACAGACCTACGCCTACGATCAATATAATAACAAGACGGACGTCTATGAATACGACTACGGGGCTGGCGCGGCCGGCCCACTCCTCCGGCGCGCGCACACCGATTACGTGACGGCCGCCGCCTACGTCGGCGCCGACACCAACCCGGCCGTCGGCGCGCACCTGCGGTCACTCCCCTCGCTCGTTTGGGTCTCGTCGGACGTGGCCGGCAACACGAAGGTGTCGCGCACCGCCTACGAGTACGACAACTACGCCGACGACGCCCGGCACAACCCGCTCGACGCCCGCACCAGCATCACCGGCCACGACTCGACCAACTACCCCGCGGGCTTCACCCGCCGCGGCAACGTCACGGGCGTGACCTCATACGTGGACGCGGCCGCGCAGACGGGCCCCGTCACCGTCTCGACGCAGTACGACGTGGCCGGCAACCCCGTCAGGAGCATCGACGCGCGCGGCCTCCTCTCATCGGTCGGCTACGCCGACTCCTTCTGCAACGGGGCGGGGCTGGGCTGCGGCGGCGCCTACACGGCCAGCACCTACGCCTTCCCGACCTCCACCTCCTCGCCCGTCCCCGACCCGGCGAACACCTACGGAAGCAACACGGCCCTGACGACCTCGACGCGCTACGACTTCTGGACGGGCCTCGTCTACTCGGCCACGGACGCCAACTCGAAGACGACCACCTACTCGTACGCCGACCCGCTCGACCGGCCGACGGCCGTCGTCGGCCCCGACGGCTCGCGCACCGACTTAGCGTACGGCGACACCGTCGGAAACCTCTACGTCCGCACGCAGTCGGATCTGGACGCGACCCGTCGCACCGACTCCTACCGGTACTTCGACCGGCTCGGCCGCCCCTACCGCTCGATCAGCTACGAGAACCAGGACGCCGCGAAGCCGTGGGTCACGGCCGACACCGAGTACGACGCGCTGGGCCGAGTCAGGCGCAGTTCCCTGCCCTACCGGGCGGCGGGCGGGGCACTGATGTTCTCGACGACGAAGTGGGCCGAGACCGGCTACGACTCGCTCGGGCGGGTCACGACAGTCACCACCAAGCCGGACAACGCCGTGGTCACGACCTCCTACTCGGGCAACCAGGTGACGGTCACCGACCAGGCCCTCAAGAAGCGGCGCAGCGTCACCGACGCGCTGGGCCGGCTCGTGCGCGTTGACGAGCCGAACGCCTCGGGCGCCCTGGACGTCTCCGGCAGCCCGGCGCAGCCGACCCATTACGCTTACGACGCTCTGGGAAACCTGCGCAAAGTCGCGCAGGGGGCGCAGCTGCGCTTCTTCATGTACGACTCGCTGGGGCGGCTCGTCCGCGCGAAGAACCCGGAGCAGGGGGCTTTCACCGCCGACGCCACGTTCACGGCGCAGACCGACCCCGTCACCGGCAACGCCGCCTGGTCTACCGGCTACGCCTACGACGCAAACGGTAACCTCACGGCCAGGAAGGACGCCCGCGACGTCACCGCCGCCTACACCTACGACCCGCTGAACCGCAACCGGACGGTCACCTACTCGGACTCGACGCCCGACGTGACCCGCTACTACGACCTGGCCGCGCTCGGCAAAGGGCGGGCGTGGAAGAGCGAGGCGGTGGGCGTCTCGCGCACGACCGTCTCGGCCTACGACGAGGCGGGGCGGCCGAAGTCCTACTCGCAGCAGTTCTGGGCGGGCACGGCGTGGGGCGCCTCCTTCCCGGTGACGCCCGTCTACGACGAGGCGGGCAACGTCACCACGATGACCTACCCGTCGGGGCACACGGTCTCCTACTCTTACGACCGCTTGGGGCGGCCCTCGACCTTCTCGGGCAACCTCGGCGACTCCGTCCAGCGCGCCTACACCGACACGACCCTCTACGACGAGGCGGGCGGGCGGAGCCAGGAGCGTTTCGGCACCGGGACGCCGCTCTACAGCAAGCGGTTCTACAACGAGCGGGGGCAGCTCTCGGAGGTTCGCGTCGGCACCCAGAGCATCACTTCGGCCGACCCCGGCCACTGGAACCGCGGCGCCATCCTCAACGTCTACAGCGCGACCGCCTCGTGGACCGAGAGCAAGTCGGACAACAACGGGAACCTGCGCAAGCAGATGGTCTTCGTCCCGAACGACGACGCCATCTCGGGCTGGTGGCAGACGAACCTCTTCTACGAGTACGACTCGTTGAACCGGCTCGACTCGGTGCGCGAGGTGCAGAACGACCAGAACCTCTGGCTCCAGGACTACGACTACGACCGCTGGGGCAACCGCACCATCAACGCCGCCAACACGCAGGTCTTCGGCACGAACCCCACCTACTCGATCCCGGAGCCGCAGTTCTCCGTCAACGCGGCCAACAACCGGCTCTCCCCGCCGTCCGGCTACGCGATGACGTACGACCCGGCCGGGAACCTCACCAACGACACCTACACCGGCTCCGGCACGCGCACCTACAACGCCGAGGGGAGGATGACCTCGGCGCAGTTCCTCTCCGGTCAGGTGCAGATGGCTACCTACGCCTACGACGCCGACGGACGGCGGGTGAAGCGTGATGCGGGGGCGGCGCCCGAAGTCTGGCAGGTCTACGGCATCGGCGGGGAACTCCTGGCCGAGTACGCGGTTAACGCCTCGCCCACCTCGCCGCAGAAGGAGTACGGCTACCGCGGGGGCGAGCTCCTCGTCGCCGTAGACGCCCCGCAGGGCGGCGCCCAGGCCCACGACGCCGTCTCCGGCTTCTCGGCGACGCAGAACCCCTCGGGTGCCTGGGCCTACGGCTACCGGCCCGCCTCGGGCGGCTCCTTCACGACCTACACGGCCACGCCGTCGCTCTACGGGGCGGGGGCGAAGACCTGGGCCGCCTCGGCGACTTCCTGCTGCCCGATGGCGACGAAGAACGTCACCACGTCGGACTACGCCTACGCGGGCGCGACCTCCATCGTGCAGCCGCCCGACCTCCTGAACCTCCACCCGGGGCCGAACGGGGAGCGCAGCGTGGTGCGCTGGACGGCGCCGGCGGCGGGCACCTACACGGTCTCGGGCAGGTTCCAGGGGCTCGACACGGTCGGGACGACCACGGACGTGCTGGTGCGCCACAACTCCACCACGCTCTTCAGCGGGGCGGTGACGGGCTACGGGGCGCGGGTGCCCTTCTCGGCGACGGTCACCGTGGCCGCGGGCGACACCGTGGAGTTCTCGGCCGGTCGCGGCTCGAACGCCACCCACTCGAACGACAGCACGGGGCTGGCGGCCAGCGTCGTGCCGGCCGCGGCTGTCGGCGAGCCCCGGTGGCTCGTCGCCGACCACCTCGGCACCCCAAGAATGGTCGTGGACCAGACGGGCAGCCTCTCGGGGGTGACGCGCCACGACTACCTCCCCTTCGGCGAGGAGCTGGCGGCGGGAATGGCCGGTCGCACGACCGGCCACGGCTACGGCTCGGACGGCGTCAGGCAGCAGTTCACCGGCTACGAAAGAGATGATGAGACGGGGCTCGACTACGCGCAGGCACGCTACTACGCCGGCGCGCAGGGGCGGTTTGCGAGCGTTGACCCGCTCCTGGCCTCCGGGCACGCCGGTTCACCGCAGTCTTGGAATCGGTATGCCTACTCCCTGAACAACCCCCTGCGGTTCAACGACCCGACGGGCATGGCCGCCCAAGAGATTGACCAAGAACCCGGCAAGCAGCCCGCCCGGCCACAGGTGCCGAAACCGGAGCCTGCTATAATAGTCGAGGGGCCTCTCAACCCCGTGACTGCGCAGGAGAGGCAGTTGCTCGGGGCCTCTCACGCCGAGGCACAGCGGCGGGTGCTCCAAAACCCCCAATGCGCAAATTTCCTGGGGGGGCCTGCCCAGGCCATGAACGGACTCAACGGAATGATGTACGTGCTCAACCGAGCCTGGGCCGGCAAAGAACGGCCGCAGGCTGGCGTTGAGGAACAGCCTGACACGGGGGAGGCGACCGGCAGGATTCTCGTTAACCCGACGGGGGCCTTAATGAAACCGCCGGGGGAGAGCCATCAATTCGACCTGCTGGAGTCCCGCGGCGGAAAGTCCTCCACCCTCACCCTATCTGGCGCGGAAGCCGGCGCATTCGTTATCCTGCACGAGCGGAAACATGTGTCCGGGGGCTTCGGCGCAACAGATGCGGACAACCCGCTGGTCGGAGGAGGCAAGTTCGACCAGCAAAAACTGAAGAACAACTTCATGAATAACCACAGCGTGTGGAAGGCATGCTTCCCCGACCGCAAGCCCGCGCCCACTTCTACCAAAGTTTCGCCGCGGTGAGAATGTTCAGGCCCAGCGGGGTGAGAAACATGAATAACGTGCCGACCTGCTTGCTGGCAGTTCTACTTTGCGCCGCGACGAGTCTCGCGCAGCGCGCTAATCACGCCGACGAGGCTCGGAGCGGCGTTGCCGCCCAAGCCGCCGCCCGGGAGCGTGTGGAGTTGACTACCGCGATTACACGCCGGCGGTCATGCCTCCCGTACACCTTAGAACTCGCCTTGAAACTCCGCTTCAGAAACTCTGGGGAGGCCCCTGTTATCCTCAGCAAGAAGGCTTTGCTGGGCCGCATCATCGTCAGCCGCAGCCCGGAGGATGCGGCGGCCGGAAAACACATGCAGTCTCTGAGGTACACCGACCACCCCGGCCAGGACGAGCCGGGGTTCGGCTCCGACGCCCCGCCCGACCTGACGAACTTCGTCGTCCTGCGTCCTGGGGAGGTCTACGAGTCCGAGGAGAGCGTCCCCCTCATGACTTACATACCCGGGGCGAACGGCCCGAGGCCGCTCCCCGAAATCGATTTCAGCAGCGGGACGTACTTTCTTCAGATCGGAGTCCTCACCTGGCCTTACGTCGCCGACCCCGGCCCCATCCGGGGGGAGTGGAAGGACAAGGGCTCTCTGTGGACGCAGGGATTACTCTCCGCGCCCATGCCGTTCACGACCGACAAAGACGAACCCCTCGCTGAATGTCCTCCCGCCGAATAACCGTGTCGTTCATGCGAATTATATTGGCGCAGTCGTCGTAGTCTGGGCACCGTCTCGCGCCGCCCGTCGAGCCGCCCGAGTTCGTCGTGGACGTAGGTGATGCCGTTCCCGCCCTGCGCCGCGGCGGCGAGCGCCTGCCCGCTATCGGGGTCATCCTCCAACGTATAGTTCAAAGCAACACTCACTAATTTCTGTTGACCATCCTCGCCACGGTCACGACGTACGCTCCTACCCGCTTCCTTCTTGATCAGGGCGCTATGGTTTTCTGCTACAACGGCAAAGAATACGCGGCCGCGACGCCGGCTAGATCGTCAGTGCAATGGCTCGGTATGCGGGCGATGAAAGTCCTCACCGCGGCGCGCTCCGCAGCTACCTGACCCGCGCGCTCGGCGGGCGGGCTGGCCGGCCGCATCCGAAAACGGCTCTAATCTCCGGCCAGCACTCCTAACGTCTTACTTTTCTCTTGATTGTTATAGCCCTCCTCACGTTTGCTTTCCCTGGTTCTAGCAACCGTGCGAGGCCGGCCTAGACATCCGAGATAGCCCAGCCTACTCAGTCAGAGCCCGGCGGGTGTTCAAAATCCTGTTACGGTGGTAAAGACTGCGCTATTAGCCGTCCTCCGGGAAGAGCCGCCCATCGCGAATGTAGCGGGCCTATAGGTCATGGCGCGCAGGAAGCAAAATGCTATTGCAGATAACGTCTTAATGTAGCAACTCTGCTTTGAGAGGGTTGACTGAAAGGCTTGGGGTAAGCGTCAGGATGATGGATTTCATCGCCGCTTTCTTCCCATTGAAGTCGGTCGCCGGGAGTGCGTAGCCAGTCTCTCCAGTCATCTGAGTCGTAGGTGTAAACCAAAGTGACCCCGGCTGTGATGGCGGCCGCGGCGTGGCGGGCATCATGCACGCGCCTCGCCCTGAGCTGATGCCTAGCGGCCAGTTCCAGCATGTGCAGCGCTGCCTCTCGGCTGTCCGGGAGTATCCTGATCATCGAAGGCGGCTCCACCAGTAGCCTCGCGGCCTCCGCAGCCTGCTCCGGGTCGTGTGGGGGCTGCGCCTGCTGCCACGTCAGCGCGGCGTAGACCTCGCTGAGGATGCCCGTGGTCGTGCAAGCCAGCATGTCCCCGCGCCTGGCCGCCTCCACGAGGGGCCGTGCTTCGGCGTGCCGCGAGTCACCCGTGAGCAGCGCGCCTATGAAGACGCCGGCGTCGAAGAGCACGTACTCGCCTTCAGTAGACGGCATCCTTCCACCCTTCAGGGACGCGGCCCTCCAGCCGCGGCAGCGGCTTCAACTGCGAGGCGGGCTCGATAGTCACCGACTCCCCTTCCTCTAGGACCACGGTGAGCGGCTCCCGGCTGCGTGCAACCTCATGGAGCAGCTCTTCGAGCGTGCGCCCCTTCAATTCCTCCAGCGTCCTGATCCTATGAGCTTCCTGAACCATGCCTGACACCTACCTTCCTGCCCAACTACCGCTCCACCCATATCACCTTTAGCAAAGGCGAGCAATGCTAGCGATTATCGCACACCTACACCCCAAGGGGGCGGCTTTGGATTGTTGCCAGATCACTTCTGCACATGCCTTAGGCAGCACTTGATGGGCGGTTTTATCACCGCCGCGGATCGTCCAGTAGAGCCTTCACCTTAGCGCGAACGCGCGGGGCGTCGGCCGGCAGCAGGAAGCCCCCCGCCTCGGCGCTCATCTCCGACAGCGTCACCTCGACGGACTGCCCCTTGACTTCGAGCATGGCGATGCAAGCTTGAGCCAGCTCTTCGACCTCGCCGTCCGAGAGCGGCTGGTGCTCTGGCGCGGGATGGCCGCGGCCCGCGTCCGCTTGCGCAGGCCGGGCCGCGTCCTTGATGACCCCGTACTGGCGTAACACATTAAACGCCTCACGCTGGGCGACCCTCGCCGCCTTCGGCAGTCCCCGGCTCTCGAGCCACTCGCGCGTCCGCTCGTGCTCATGGGCGGCCGCACGCCGCGCCGCTGACTGGAGCGACGGCTCGAGCTCACGGCTGATGCGAGAGACGATCTCCTCGACGGGGACTTCGACTTGAAGGAGTGCTGTCGACGGTACAGCTTCCCTCGCTACGGTGGCTTGCAAGGGACGGGAGGTACTCGGATGCGGATCGGGAGGTGTTTTAACCACCTCGGTTTGCTCCGCGCCGCTTGTCGGCGCGCCCGGATTCATATCTGGGTCTAAAACTTCTGAAACAGCGAAGCTGTCCTTAAAGGGCATTCCCGCGACGGGAGTATGGGAGGCCGAAGCAGGAGTACGGACGAGGCGCAAATTTTTTTGCGCGGCGCGCCTCCCGATCGAGCTGACCGCGCGATTGAGAAAGATGCGGATGCCGGCACCATTCTTCCCGGCGTAGTAGCCGATGATCCCTTGCTCGTGCATCCAATCGAGGGCTTTCTTGGCGGTCGTGTTGCCGCAGTCGAGCAGATCGACGAGCTGCTGCCATGCCGTCTGCGTCCCCGTTCCCCCCTCTTCTCCGGTGAAGCGCAGCACCCCCTCGCGCTCCCAGTACTCGGGCGGGGCGTCGATGAGCGTGAGGTAGAGGGTGCCCATCAGGCGGGTCACTTTTCTGGCCTCCGCGGACTTCAACATCTCGATGGCGTCACGGTCGATCTGCCGAAAATTTCTGCGGTACTCGTCTTCGCCTAAGGTCGTCCGCCTAACGAAACGGGGCGCGGGCGCGGTCATGGTCAGTCCCCTTTTTCAGGGCTTGACAGCGGGGCCGGATTGCAATTAAATACACTTATCACGGCTCGCCGTTCAAGCGAGTTAAGGATTGACCTGGAGCGTTCTGTCGCCAAACTTGGCGCTCCAGGTCATTTGCTTTTTGGCGCTCGCGGCGCCCTTTACTACTCTCTAATCTTCCTCATCAAATCGAGCCATGTCAGTGATCTGTAGGAATTTCTTGGTGGGGTTCGTAACCCTTACTCAATCAAATTCCAGCCCGAATCTAGACTGACGCAGGCCATATCTAAACTTTTTTCCCGTACATTTCAACAAGAAAATTCCCCAGCCTTACTCGTAAATCGTTGATTTTACAGTGGATTCATGCATGCATGGATGGTTGCGTGCATGCTCTCATGGATGCATGCATGCATGGGTGCATGCATGTTGAATTCGTAAGTTGTTGAAAAATAATCCTTGCCAAGATTTGCTCAGTTATTGTATGCATGCATCCATGAGAGCATGCATCCATGGATTCATTTACCCATGAATCCATGAGCGCATGAATGCAACAGCGAAAATTTTTTTCGAGGAGTGACCCAAATGCCACGAATCGAGCCGGGTGTCGTTATCGCCGTAGGGAACCAGAAGGGTGGCGTCGGCAAGAGCACCAACACGGTCCACCTAGCGACGGCGCTCGGCGAGAAAGGGTACTCGTCGCTGGTCATAGACCTCGATCCGTCGGCCGGCTCGACTAAGCACCTCGGCATTCCGCCCGAAAGTTTTGCCGGCACGCTGGAGCTGCTGACTACTGAAGAAACGCCCGAAACCCTCGCCATCACTGAAAAACTGCCCAAGGGCGTGCACCTCATCCCGGCGCGGGCCGAACTGGCCGAGCTCGATCACCTAGTCTCGAAATTCGTCGACAAAACGCGGATTCTAGAGCGCGCGCTTTCGCTGGCGCGGCCGGCCTACGACTTCATTTTCCTCGATACCCCACCAAATCCAGGGGCTAGCACGACCGTGGCGGCCTACTCGTCGGCCGACTGGTTCTTGCTCTCTGCTTTCCCGCATCCCCTTGCCGTCGGGGGACTTAACGAGGCCCTGAAGGATATCGTAGACGTTCGCGCGCGCCGCAACCCCGGCCTCGAAGTCCTCGGGGTCGTCGTCTCGGCGGTGGACGGGCGCAGCAACCTCTGGCGCGAGGTGGAAGAGGTGGTCAATCGAGCGCTGCCGGGGAGGGGATTCAAGACGAAAATCTCCCAAGCAATCGAGGTCGCTAAATGCCCGGGCCGCGGCAAGACCATCCTCCAGATGAAGGGGCTTGAGAACCACCCGGTCTCGAATCAGTACCGAGCGCTGGCGGCCGAGATCGAGGAGCGAGTACTGAACCGCGACGATTTCCTCGCCGGACGATTGGCCACCAAACCTTCCGCAGAAGCCGGAAAAGCGCTCGGAAAAGGCGAAAAACGTGACGAAGCAGCCGCCATCGCGGTCAGTGAATAAGGGGTCAGAGTAGTCAGAACATGCCGAAACCACTCGACAAGCCGCAACCGTCTAGCTCTGTCGCGAATATGCTCGACCTCGGGGTCGGGGCAGCCGCTCTCGCTAAGCCCCCGCGCCGCGAAAGCGTCCCGCTGACCCCGGTCACGAACGACATCCCACCGCAGCCAGCGCCGGAAGAGCCCGCGGGCGAGCCGCCGAACCTCCACCGGCAATTCATCCTGACGCGCTCAGCCGACGAGACGCTGAAAAAACTCGTGCGAATCTACAGCCGGGCGGGCGGTGTCGATCTGAAGAGCAGCGAGGTGATGAGGGCCGTGTTGATCGCCCTAGAGCACGCCGCGCCGGAGCTGGAGCGCGAGGCGGCGCGCGTCGGGCGGCTCAAGCGCCCGAAAAACGACCGTGGAAACGAAGGACTGCGCGACCGTCTTGAGCGCCGCATCGCGCGCGCGATTATCGCCGGCGTGAGAGCAACGACCCCGCCTGAAGAATAAGCGCTAACCAATATTACCGTCCCATCCATTGCCTGACGTAGCCCTCTAAGGATAGACGTTCCACGGACGTTTCACGCTCAATAGCCGAAGCCCCACGTCAATTAAAAAACTTTGTTTGTAGTAAGTTGCGGCAATTCCGATAATGGATATTTTACGAATTTATCTTTGACTATGGATGTCAAGTCGGAGCATGATTCACCTCGATTTTGCTCGCCAAATCCGCTCTAGGAGGCCCCAGCCCTTGTCCTCTGAAGCTATAACTCCTGAAATTCTACGCGTCGGGGAAGTCGAGCGGAGGAGGTTTGACCCGAGGATCGCGACTCCCTTTGTCAATAAGTCGGTCTCGGAAGCGACGCGGCGCGCCTACGGCCGCGCCCTGCGTGAGTTCTTCCAGTCCGTAGGTCTGAAACACCCCTCGGAGGTCGTGCCACACGACGTGCTGCTCTGGCGGGACAGGTTGCGCTCGCAGCGTAAGAGCGCGGCCACCGTCGCCTTCAAGCTGTCTGTGGTCCGCTCCTTCTTCGAGTATCTGAAGGCCGCTGGGATGGTTCATCTCAACCCGGCCTCGACGAAGCTGGTCTCGCCTCCCGAGCTACCCTCGGAGTCTGCCGGGAGGGCGCTGTCGGCCAGGGAGGTGCGCTACCTGCTGTCGGGGCCGGATAGGGAGAAGGCGGAGGGGGCGAGGGATTACGCGCTGATGCTCGTCATGCTTAGGCTCTCGCTGCGCGTCTCCGAGGCCTGCTCGCTAAGGGCGTCGTCCGTGAAGTGGAGCCACGGCCGCTGGACGCTGCGGTGCAAGGTGAAGGGGGGCAGGGAGGAGGTCTGGCCGCTGCCGAAGGATGTGAAGGAGTCGATAGACCATTACCTGGAGCTCGACCGCAAGCGGCGGGAGATCGCGCACTCGGGTGGGGAGGACGCGCCACTCTTCCAGCCTCACACGAACTACCGCACGCTCGACTTCGATAAGGCACTTTCCACCAGGATGGTTCAGAAGATCGTGAAGAAGTGGGCAGACTACTCGCGGCTCGAAGACCTGTCCCCGCACGACCTCCGTAGGACGGCCATTACACGAGCCTTGGAGTCGGGGCTCACGTACCGGCAGGTGCAGATGATGTCGAAGCACAAGGACCCGAAGACGGTGATGAGGTATGACCATGGGCGGGAGAACCTCAACCAGAACGCTGTCAACTTCTTGGGATATGATGAGGAATGATGAGGCTCTGACTCGTGGACGGCAGGGAGCGCAAGGACGTGAGGCCATACCTCAAAGTCGACATCATCATGAAGCACGACCAGCGCACGGGGAGACTGTCACGCAGCGTCGTAAAAGACATCCTGACAAAATCCCCCGCCACCCGAACGGCATCAAAGTCAGGCTCGAGACGGGGAGGTGGGCAGGGTCAAAGAGATGGTCCCACTCTGAGGGCCCGGGGCAATATTTCCGCGCATGCAGGGCCATGACATTCGCAATTTGAACTCTTCGGCGGCACCGTCGACGCCCACGGAGCAGTGCAGAATCTTCCTGAGGGCTTCAGGTATCGGCCGGAGTTGATCAGCCCGGCTGAGGAAGATGCGCTCAGCTCGGTAAGCTTTCGTGCCCCTCTAAGCGAATGTTTCAACACAGCCGTGAAAGAGAAGCGTCATGTGCCACGGCTCCACCTCCACAACCAACTCCCGCGGTTGTGAGGCTTGAGCGCCACGTACCGGTAACCCTCTACAAGCGAGTATTCAAGCTCGGTTGTGTAGCTCTTTGTCAGCTCATACCCGGCCGTCACCTCGGCGCTCATTTTGTCGAGCTTAACCCCTGATTCGGACGACCACTTCGAGCCGTATTCAAGCGACAGCCCTTTGGTCAGTCTTGCTGAGTTGAAGTCTGAGATTTCCACCGTCTCGGTCTCACCCGGTAGGTTCGGGTCGAGGTGAAATGCTTTACATGCATCGTTGTCACGCAGTACCTGCCCCTTCGTTATCAGGTTACGTGGCTGCACCTCCTTGAGCCGTATGAAACTGACCTCCCGCGAGTCTGGGGTTTTCATCTTGCACCTTTCAAAGACCGCCGGGAGCATGTGCACTGTAGCCACACAGTTGGCCTCAGTCTCCAGAGCCTCCTTGGCTTGTAAGGTGACAGCGAACTCGTCGCCGCCGCCGATGCCGAAGATTTTGATTCCGCACGTCTCTTTACGCCCCTCCTCGGCCTTAACCGTCATCTTAGCGCTCGCCCCCACGACCCGCGGGCAGTGTAACTCGTTAACCGAGACGATAATGAACCCTTCCTGCTGCTCGACAGGTACGGGGTCGTAGTAGCTAAAGAATTCTTGCAGCTTGCGCGCGATGTCGCGTGCAAAATCAGTCGACCTAGCCCTCGCTTGCCTTCCAATCAGGTATGGCGTGAACCAATCGCGCGCCTCCTCCGACGTTAGGTCGGCATCCTTAAGGAACTTCTCTAGGTGTCGGAGCGATTCCGGCTCGCCGAGGCTCGAGAAGAGGCCGCCGCGCCGTTTGACGGTCGTCTGTTCTTCGTAAATAGTCATGGTGGGTATGCTTAGCGTCTCAATCAAAAACACTGCAGCGGGTGCCTGCTGCCCGTCCGGCTGACTCGGAGGATTTGCCGAAAGCTAATGAGGGAAGGCACGCCCGCCAGAATGAGTCCCCCTAGCCGGACACCGCCACAGATGGGCCGTTTCTCTCTCGAGGGGGGTAAAAGTAGCACCGGTGGTCTACTGGAGCAATAAATTTATTGCCCGGCCTTTACATTACTTGTATTGTCTTGGCGCCATAAAGGTGGGACGACGGTGGCAACAGCCAGAACCAAAGAATTTTCCCGCGGTAGTCCCACCATTGTAACGCGATCACGTTATACATAATGCAGGATGGCCCAGCCGCCAAATTTCGAGGGGAGGAGGTGCTGCTGATGCGCGTAGCCAGATCCGACAAATATATTGAGGAGCTGGCTACGCGCATGCTCTTCTTCGAAGAGGAAGCTTTCGCAGAGTTCGCGGAGATCTTCGGCCCACGCCTGCGGGCTTACTTCGTCAAGCGCGGCCTCTCGGCCGGAGACGCCGAAGACCTCTCGGTCTCATGCGTAACTGACATTGCGCTGAAAGTCAACAGATACACCCCCGTCCGTGAGGGCGGCTTCACCTCTTGGGTCTTCGCCCTCGCGTATCATTCGCTGGTGGACTGGTGGCGCAGCCGTAGGACCACCGAGCCGCTGCCGGAAAATCTTTCATCCCCCGCTCGACCAGACGACGACGAGGCGGACGCGGAGGTCGTGGCCGCCGTCAGGCAGGCTCTGAACCTACTCAACGACGCTGACCGCTCCATCATTCTCCTTAGGGAGTTAGAAGGGAGCTACACCTACGAAGAGGTCGCGGAGCACCTCGGCATTCGCGCCAACGCGGCGCGGGTTCGGCACCACCGTGCTCTGAAGAAGTTAAAGGCCATTCTGGAGGAAGACCCGCGGATAGTTAAATTCTTGAGCCGCCAAAGAGTAGGAGTATAAAGCGGTATGGGTGAAGAAACTACAGCATTTAAAATCGAGTCTTACGAGTCCCCGGAGTGGCTCGCGGAAGTGTTCGACGCTTGCAGACGTTCGGGCTCTTTCTGTCCAGCCGAGGGTGAGGCCGAGCAAGCCTCCCCCGACTTAATGGCCAAGTATGCGGAGGCCGCCAAGGTCGCGCACCATGTCGCGCTGCTCCGCAAGGAGAGGCAGCGCGTTGGCTTCATCCCGCTGTCGTTCGCCGACTATATCAACGGCCTCGTGAAGGTCAATAGCGTGCCTCTGGGACCCGTGCTCAAATGGTTCGGTATTGAAGACTTAGCGATCCCTGATCCCTCTTCGGCTAGGGCGTTCGCGCGTCTTGCCCAAGAACTTGGCATGAGCTTGCGCGAGTCGCTGGCGCACCTCCGCATTGGGTTCGCTGCCCTCATCGACGCCGCCCCGATTCCTTTACTGCTCGCGCGCCACCGCCCGTCCGGGCTGCGCGGAAGTCAGATGGAGGAGTGTGAGGCTGTGCTCGGCGAGATAGAATCTGACTACGACCTGCAATCGCTGAGACAGTTACGCCGCACTGAGTTCGAGGTACGCGCCGCCTATAGAGAGATGGAGAAGGCCGGGTGATGCTTCATGCGGCTGGAATGACTATCGATGAGTTTCAAGGATACTCCCCTCAAGGACCTCCCCACCTCCATCCTGATCGAGAGGGTGGCGGAGGGGTGGAGTTCCTCGCACGCCGGTATCGCTCAAGAGTTCGTCCAGCGATTTGCCGGCATGCTCAAGGCGCAGGTGCAGGTGAAGCGAGCGGGCGAAAACACGCTCTCCTTCGTCAGCAATCTCGCGCACATCCGCATGCGGGCAATGCACAACGTGCCTTGCTGGCTTGTCGGGGGCGACGCGACGCTCAACGGCCAGATACGTGAATTCTGGGGGAGCGATAGGAATCCTAAACAACTGCCCTTCATCCTTGCCTTCTCAGAGCGGGCCTACGAGCAGGTGCAGTCGAAGCTCCCCATTGGGCGCTGCCTCAGGCTGTCTAGGGACGAGATCAAGGAATTATTCAGAAGCCCTGACCCGATCCAGTTGTTAAAGAAGTTCATATGGAGGCAGATTCCCCGGCGCGCCCTCATCCCCTATAACATTAACCTCCCGGCTAAGGGGGGGATGTTCTTCGGCCGGGGGAACGAGGTCAGTCGTCTAGTCGAGGAGACGCAGAGCAGCTTCGCCATCGCCGGGCCGGGTCGCATCGGCAAGACCTCCTTGCTTAGGAGGTACCGCGCGCAGTCGCTGCGCGAGCATGCCGAGCGGTCTGGCACAAGATTCCTTATCAGCCTCTACGACGCTAAGCCCGCTACTGCGGCGCGCTTCTTGGCGATGCGCATCGACCCTTCGAGCCGCAGCGACCGCATCACGGCCGATGACCTGATCAGCTTCTTCAAGTACCAGAAGGGGCGGCGCGGCGCGCCGCTCGAACTCCTCCTCGACGAGGTCGATGGCGTCTGCCGGAGCGACGCCTTCAAGGCCCTGGCGGAGGCGGCCAAGAACGAGTTGTGCCGGCTGGTTATGTGCGGGCGGGGCGAACTGCTTAAGTCGATGCTCGACAGGGAGTCTCCGCTCCAAGGCCGGGCCGAACTGATCCGCGTCGAGCCACTGGAGCCCGATGCGGCTAAGAGCCTTATCCAGGTGCCGCTTAACGATCTCGGGTTCACGATAGAAGAGCCCGCGCAACTCGTCGGGCAGTTGTTGTCGCTAACGGGGCGGCTCCCGCACCTCATCCAGCACATGTGCAAGGCGCTGGTAGAGGCGGCTATCGACGAGAAGTCCGACACGATCACGCTCCGCCACCTCGGGAAGGTGAAGGCCGACTTCCTGACGGCGGAGTTCTTCGTTAACTCGATCCGCGACCTGACCGACCCGAAGGAGCAACTAGTTGCGTTGCGCTTAGTCGCCGGCAGTGCACGGCGCTTCACCACAGAAGGCGTCCAGAAGGTGGCGCGCGAGGAGAACCTGGCGCTCAGCTTCGAGGCCGCGCACTCGCTCTGCAACAACCTCGTCATCAACAACGTGCTCGCGTGGGACAGCGGCTCCTACACCCTCGCCAACGAGGGCCTCCCCTTCTTCGCGCAACTGATCGGCTACCTAGATGGCGCGCTGGCCGACGCGCGCGCCGCCACGAAATCCGCGGCTTGAATGCCGACCCGCCCTCACGGGTAGACGCCCGACAAACTTGAGGAGGCGCCATGCCCCCCTTCAGATACACGCTTATCAGCCAGCAGTTCATCTCCGAGCTTAGTGAGATCACACAGGACGGCGAGAGCGCCGTCCTGCTCGGCCCGCGGTACGTCGGCAAGAGGTATGTCATACACCACCTCCACCGCCTCTGGGCGGCGCAGGCTGTCTCCCCAGTTGTGAAGCTTCAGTTCATGTCCGAAGCGCCGATTTGCACCACCGTGCAGCTCAAGGAGATCGTTGCCGCGGCGGTCGCCGAGGTTGCGCCCGACCTCATCCTGCCCGGGCGCAAACATCAGGATCCGCTCGCGCCCATCAGGCTGCTCGCCGAGCGCGAGGGCCGTCCTGTTTACTTGACCGCGGCCAACGTTGACGGCATGGCCCACCACCTTGCGCGCTCCTTCCTGCAGGGCATCCGCAAACTCGTCGAGGGGGACGAGGGTGAAGGAGGCGATGCCAAAATCGTCGCGGTGATGAGCGGCGAGGATGTCTTCCACGAGTTGGTGTACGGGCCGAACTCGGAGTTCAACTGCGCCTACCAGTACGTGCTTCAGAGTTTCACGCGGGAGGAGTTTAGCGACTGCCTCCGGCGCTACCTCTCAAACATGCGTTTGACGTTCGTCGACGGAGAGGCGGCGGCGGCGCGGCTGTTCGAGCGCTCGGGCGGGAACACCTATATCCTACGGATCATTCTCTGGTCAATCCTTCAGAGGCGGACGCGTCACGAGGTGAACGCGGAGAGCGCCGTCACGCCCGATGAGATTCCTGACTCATTCAAGCTGATGGACGTGCCCGGTGCCTACGGCTCGCACATCTTCCGCCGCGCGACGCAGATCATCAGACGCGAGCCGGACTGCTGGGGCGATCTCGAGGAGCTACTCAACTCCCGATCCGTTCCCGTGACCGCAGGGCAGAACGCGCCGGGGCGGCTGGAACTGGCCGGGGTCGGCGTCCGGGTACCCGACCCCAACGGCAAGCGCCAGCACATCCAGGTCTCATCGCCCCTGATGGGCGCTTTCCTTAAGCAGTATTATAACCCTCGCCGCCTCGGGGACCTATACGCGAGCATCGGCGACTGGGGGAGCGCCTTCGAGCGTTACAGGCTGCTTGAGACTGACGAAGAGCGCAAGCGGCCATCGGGGGCCGACGACCGGGAAGACGTCGAAGCCACCATCAGCGCCCTGAGCGCCTCGCTCTTCCGTACCGCCAAGAAAACGAACGACGACTCAGGACTGGCCGAAGGCGTCAAGCGTCTCTTCGTCGGCGGCTGCAACTACGTGCTCGGCTTTCCCGAAGTCACCTTCTGGCACCGCCCCACCTGGCAGAAGAACCCCCAGTGGAGGCCTGACCTGTTCGACGGCTACAAGCCCGAAAAGAACGTGCTGCGGCGCGTCTTGAAGGTGCTGCCCTCGGGCACGGCGCTGCCGCCCGGGCCGCTAGCCTTAGAGGAGCCGGAGAACAAGTTCGCGGCGGCCGCGCTGCTCCCCGCGCAGCGCATGGACGAGCAGGTCGCCGTCGTCGTCAGCGACTTCGGCCAGGAGGTCGTCATCTCGCGCGAGCGCGAGCGCCTGATGAAGAAGCTGTTCGAGCACTTCGTCGAGGCTTATACGCACGCCATCAAGGTGGACGAACTCAACATGCGCCTGCGCGCCCGCGACGAGCACGTCCGGATTATGAACTTCATCTTCAGGTCGCTCGGCGAGCACGACGTGAGCGTCGACAAAGTGCTTAAGCTGGCGGCCGACGGGCTGCTGCGCCTCCACCATCACCGCGTGCTTTTCAGCTTGGTTGACCCCGAAAGGCGCTACATCGAGATTGTGCTCGATCGGTGTGCCGACCGCGCGGGGAACATGGAGGGGCGCAAATGGGCGCTGAAGTCCTCGACGGACGACATCCACCCCTTCGTCGTCAGTACGAAACGGCCGCTTATCATCCCCGACGCGACGAAGTACCCGGTAGCAGATAAGGAGTTCGTGCGCTCGGCGAGGCTCAAGGCGCTAGCGATAGTCCCGTTGCTGAACCCGGCTGGCGAGGCGGTTGGAGCGGTCCTCGTTGAGCGCGACAACGGCGCCCTTCCCTCAGACCGGGAGGTCGAGGAGGACCTGAAGTCTTTCTGCAACCAACTCGCCATCGCCATCGAGCAGTGCGAGCGGGTCAACATGCTGGAGTCAGGCATTAACAAGATGCCTGAGCCGCTTATCATCGTCGACGCTACGGCGAGCCCGCGCTACGCCAACAAGCCCGCGGCCGAACTGCTCGGCATCAGCGTCGGCTGGCGCGACCGGAACGAGGCGGACCCGCTCACGGAGGAGAGGGATGGGAACATCGCCGAACTCGTCCGCGAGTCGATGAGCAAGGGCTACCGCCTCGCCGGGCGCATCCAGAGGGTCGGCCGGAACCTGCACTATAGCGGGGAGGTAGTGGCTGACGCCATCAAAGATTCGCGAGCCAAGCGAGTGGCCGGTGGCCTCATACGGATTCAAGACCGCAACTACCTGCATAAGTATTTCAAGGTCGCGCAGGAGGTGGCCGAGTCGAACGACCTATCGTCGGCCATGCGTAACATGCTGAAGGCGGCGGAGGAGTTGGGGCACAAGTGGGGGCGGCTATACGTCGTTAAGAAGGAGGGCGGTACCCCCGTCTTCTTGAGTAAGATGTCGTTTGGCTACGAGGAGCACCCAGAGTTGGCGCGCGAGTTCAATGGGGGGGGCGTCAGGCTCGACCCGTGGGGGCCGCAGTCACGCAACGACTGGCTCTGCATAGATCAACGGCGCCCTGTCGTCTTCTGCTGGCTAAAGTCCAGCGCGGACGGCGTAGCCCCCGCCGACGGCGTCGAGTACGTGACGCCGCACGGGCTGCGCGCTATCAACTGGGTCTCCCCGCACCAGCCGGCGGCCGTCCGGAAGCAACCCGGTGACTTCTGGATCGACTTCCCGCTCATTACCCCGGAGGCTGTCATTGGGAAGATGTGCCTCCAGTGCGACAAGTCGATGCGCCCCGAAGACTTCGAGTTGCTGAAGCAACTGGCGGAGAACTTCTCCGGCCAGCTTGAAGCCTTCCACCGGAGGGACGTCAACCGCGACGCGCGCGAGCAGACGATCCGCATCGCCGTCGCCGAGCGTATCATGGCGACGATGGCGCACAACATCGGCACGCGCATGATGGGGCTGCCGCTCATGCTCGGGGAGTACAAGGAGTTCGAGGGGCGTGTCCCGGAGATGGTCAACCTTAACGACACCTTTGCACACACGCTGACGCGTGTCTTCACGACCGTCGAGCGGGCCAAAGAGATGTTGTTGCCTGACATTAAGTCGCGCGCGCGCGTAGACATCGCGGCCGAGATAGAGCGCACGCTCTCTCTGATGCTGCCCCGCGGGGCCTGGAGCGTCGAGTGCGCCGAGCGCCCGCAGGAGGTAAACCTCGACGCGCATCTGTTTGAGACTGCCCTGTTGGAGATGGTGCAGAACTCCCACGACGCGGCGCCGGATCGCAGCCGGCTGATGATCCACATCAGCGTAGAGCCGATCTGGACTCCGACTACCCCCTCAGTAACAATAGTCTACAAGGATAACGGCCCCGGCGTGCCGGAACAGTTCCGCGAGCGCATCTTCGAGGACTTCTTCAGCCGCCGCCCGAATCGAAAGACGGGCACGGGACTGGGGCTTGGGTTCGCGCGGCGGGTTGTCGAGGCGCACGGCGGCGAGATCGTCTACCACCCCACCCTTGGCCCCGGCGCGGCGTTCGTCATCACGCTCCCGAGTGCCCAAGTCAACGTACAGACACAGGAGGACTACTATGTTTCGTCTTCTAATAGTTGAAGACATGGAGGTAGAGTCACAAATACTGAAGGACTTCGTCGCTAGGCGGCTGCCGGAGGCGCAGGTCGATGTGGCGCTCAACGTACGAGACGGGCGAGAGTTGCTGGAGCGGGCGTGCAGGCAGGGGAAGCTTTACGACGCTGTCATCCTCGACTTTAAGCTGCCAGAGAGCACTGGGGAGAATCCCGAACTCGACGAGTCGCTCTGCGAGGAGATCGGGCTCCTGATGCCGGACGCGGTCGTCGCGCACCTGACTGCCTTCATGAAAGACGAGAGGGTGCAGGAGCATATGAAGGTGGCACACGCCCAGCGTGTCGACAAATCGGTCAGCTTCTCGAAGCTGGACGTCACATATCCGCAGCAGTTGGTTGGTTGCCTGAGGAATTACCTCTACGGCGCGCGCGTGGAAAGCCGGCTCAAAAAGCTCATCCCGCGCGCCGACGAGGCTGCCCCACCCTCGCGCAGCCGGCGCGACCGCGTGGCTCTCATGGAAGGGAGCCTGACGCACGAGATCGCCTCGCTCCAGCGCGAGATATCGGCGCATTGGGGGGATTACGACGAGAGGCTGAAGGTGAAGATTCAGAGGGTGTTCCAGGTTGCCGACCACGACGGCCGGGTGATTGTTACCCTCCTATAAATGTCCGCCACCCGACCGGAGGAAACATGGCGCTCACGTTCCGCACACAACACCTCAAGCAGAAGCTGACTGAGTCGCTGAAGTCAGAGCACTTCGTCATCCACTACGGCATGCGCAACCCCCGCGAAGGCCGGGGGCTTGCCTCAGACGGGGTACGCGACCGCGTGCTGGTGCTCACCTACCTGCACGCCCTCGAAAGCCTCTACAATACTATGACGGGGCATCCTTGGGGCCGCGAGCCGCCCCCCGTGGACGGTAGCAAAAGGACGCACGTTTACGTGTTCGGCGACAACCCCATCACCACTTTCGACAGTAACACCCTCGTGCCGGAGATATACCTCCCATGCAGGAGCAAGGAGCCGACTACACAATCCGAACTCCTGCGCGCCGCCGCCGAGGCGGTGCACGAAGGGGCGCACCTCTTTAACTTCCGGAAGCGCCCCTACTACGACCTCAGCACCGAACCTTGGGTTTGGTTTGATGAGGGCATCGCCGTGCTCATGGAGACGCTGGTGGCGGCAGGGAACCCAGACTATTGCCGGTTCCTTGTTGACTGGATAGACAACCCTGAGACGCCGCTGGACGATGAGGAGGCGAAGTACCAAGCGGGCATGTTCATGCGGTACCTCGTCAAGCGGGTCGGCCCCGAAATCGTTAACCAAGTCTGGAACGATTCGCTGCCCCACGAGGACCCGATCGAGGCGCTGCAGCGCCTCATGCCGCAGCCGGAGACGTTTCTCTCTGCCGACCCGGCTGTGAAGGACATCTTCGGCTCCGGTTACTGCATAGACCCTTACTTCATCTGGGATCACGAGAGCGCGGCACTCGCTCCTGACATCTTCTTCAGGTTCGGTGAGCGCGCGGTCTCGGAGACTTTCGTGCTCACGCCCGGCAAGACGGCCCAGCTAGAGGATGCGCTCGACCACCTAGCCTGCCGTTACTACCGATTCTATTTGAAGAAGGGGGTCAAGGGCGTTCGGGTCGAGTTGATGCCCGAGGAGGGGGCCGCCGGCACCAAGCTGAAGGGCGAACTGGTGGTGGTCACGACTGATAGGACTCGCCTCCCCGCTGAGGCGCTCTCCCAGTCCGGCTCCGAGAGCGGCCCGCTATCCGTCGCGATTGGCTCGCTGAATCCCGATAGCATCGATCACCTCGTCCTCGTGTTGAGCAACTGCGGCGTCAAATCTTCGGCGAAGTTCTTCAGCGACCATGACGACGTCAAGGGTTATGCCGTCAGCGTCTCCGCCACCTGAGCGCGGCGGTCGGCGGCCGTTCACTGGGCGGCGGCTGGCAGCCAGAAGTTGATGTCGGTGCCATCGTCACCGGTGCTGACGATGTAGATGTCGCCCCCATGTACCTTCAGGATCATCCCGGCGGCGAGTGAGCCATAACCCGTCCCTTCGCCGCCGTGGAGTGGAACCCGGTAAAGCTTGCCCAAAACCTCTTGGGGAATACCAGCGCCGGTATCACTGATGTGAACCTGAATGATCTTTCCGTCTGGCACGCACGACACCTTTAGCTCGCCCCGCCCGCCCTTCAGTTCGATGGCCTCCACGGCATTGTTGATGAGGATGCTCAGCGCGAACTCGAGCAGCAGCTCGTTCCCCGTCACCATGCAGACATGTCTGATGTCGAGTTCAGGCGCACTCTGAATCCTGTGGCCGACTTCCGGCCTGCTCGCGACCTTGACTATGAGTTGGCTGAGGTTGACGGACTCCGTGTTCTTGTCCTGGAGTTCGAGTTGCAGGCTCTGCTGCGGACCTCCTATCTCGTGGAGGGTTTCTGACATCTCCCCTAGGATTTGTGGGATTAAGGCGGCGTTGCCGGTGTCAAGGCTCCGCTCTATCCTCTTTATACCCACTTCAAGCGCCGACTTCCCTTGTGTGACCGCGAGCGCCCATCTAGACAATAGCAGGAATGATATGTTGACGGCCTGCTCAGCCCTAGCTGTCTCCTGCGTCGCCGCGCGCTCCATCATGATGCCGGCTTGGAAAGCTAGCCATTGCAAGTTCGCTTCGTCATCTGGCGTGAAGGCGCTCGCGCCCTCCTTGTTCGCCGCGTACAGGTCTCCGATGACTCCGCGATCCCGCGAGACTATCGGCACGCCCAAGAAGCTCGTGATGCGCGGGTGATCGTCAGGTATGTTACCAGCGTAGTCTGAATGCGCGGTGACGTCGGGCACGTTGATCACCTGCCCCTGCTTCAGGAGCACCCCGAGGACCCCCTTGCCCACTGGCGGGTGGCTGATCAACGCGGCTTCATCACCGTCTAGCCCCGACACGACGAACGGGTTGAGCTTCCAATCCGGGGTGAGAATGCCGAGGGCCGTGTACTGCGCGCGGGTGGACGTGCGTGCGCTGTCGACAATCGTCTGGAGGATGTCCTCGGTCGGGAGGCCCGCAGCTAGGCCGAGACTAGCTTTGTAAAGCGCCTGAAGCCGCTCGTTGGCCTGCGTGGACTCGTTGAACAGGCGTGCGTTCTCGAGCGCGATGGCGACCTCGCTCGTGAAGAGGTCGATGATCGCCTTCTCGCGGTCAGTGAAGTGGTGGCGCGACTTGTAGTTGCAGAACAGGACGCCGACGACCTTTTTCCCGGACTTGAGGGGGCAGGCGACGCAAGAGAGTATTCTCTCCCTCTGAACGTAGTCGCCGCCAACCAGCCAATCCTGCGGCGCGTCCTCCGCGTAATGAATCTCACCGTGGCGTATGAGGCGCCGCGGGATCGAATCGGGACCCTCGTACGAGTCCAAATCCTCTTGTCGGGAGCCCTCGCCCGCCCTCGCCGGCGGGAGTTGAATACTGTCCGCGTCTTGGTCGTACAAGTAGAGGCTGACGGTGTCGGCCTTGAGCATTTCCACCGTCTTCTCGACGGTGGTGGTGAGCACGCTCCGCACATCGGTCAACTCTGTGATTGCTTGCACCGCCTGCAACATGTCCTTCAGTTGCTGGATGTACTGGAACGCGCTTTCGATAGCACGCTCGTCCCGGAAGAAGCCCACGCTCCCACTCTCCAGCTTACAGGCTGAGAGGAGGATAGGGATGGGCTCCCCGCTCTTGTTGCGCGCCAGCGTCTTGATGTCTGGGATGCGGCCTCCATTCGCCGCGTCTTCTAGGCGCGCCGCGACGTTCTCGGCGTCCTCGGGGCGGTAGAATAGGCGGGCGACCTCCATCTTTCCATCCACAGCCTCAGCCCGCGTGTAGCCAAGTATCTTCTGGGCGCTATCGTTGAACTCGCGCACGAAGCCGGCGTCGTTGACGGCGATGATAGCATCGAAGGCGCTAGTCAGCAGGCTCTGCTGGAAATGTGTGACCCGCGTGTTCTCGATGGCGAGCGCAGCTTGGTTGGCGAGCAACGATAAGATGCGTAGCGCCTTTTCGTCGAAGGCCTCCGGCCGCGTCTTGCTATGAATGTCTAGCGTGCCGATTATCTTGTTCTTGATGAAGAGCGGCGTGCTGATCACCGCCTTGATGTTCTCGGCGCGACTGTCGGGGCTGACGAAGCGCTGGTCGCCCTCGAGGTCGTTAACGATCATGGGGGTGCGGCTCTCGACAACATAGTCAGCCACGAGTGTTCCCCGGTCAGCGTTAAGTATGGCGGCAAGAAATTCGTCGCTCAGCCCGTAAGAGCCTTTGAAGCAAAGTCGCCCGCCCTCCGAGTCCTCCAGCAGGATGCCTCCGGCGTCGCCACCGAGAAGCTTTGCGGCCTTCTCCGAGATAAGGTTTAAGAGCCGCGAAAGGTCCTGCTCGGACTGCATCTCCTCGGTAATACTATAGAGGGTGAGCAGTTGCGAATTGAGCCAGCGGGCCGAGTCGCTCTCGCGGCGCGCCTCATCGATGAGGCGCGCCTTAGTAATCGCGATGGCTGCCTGACTGGCAAGGCTCTGAAGGATTTCCCGGTCACGCTCACCGAACTCGCGCGACTGCGTGCTGCTGACAAAAAGGACGCCGATTGTGGCGATGGAACTATCGCCCCCATCCCCAACTCTGACACTGAGCGGCACCCCCATCACAGATCTGGTGCCGCGGTGCTTCATCGAGGGTTTAACGTCCGGGTGCGTCTGGGCGTTGTTGATGATTTCGGGCCGGCCCGTCGCCAGTATGCGCTGCGTGATGCCATGGTCGCGAACCGATCCGCCCTCCGAGAGCGGAATTAGAGTGAAGACGGCCCTACGCGTGACGGCGTCGCCGTCCCTGAGAAAGATTGTGCTAACTTCCGTGCCAGCGAGGATGCAGGCGTTCTTTACGATGCTCTTGTACATCTCCTCCTCGGCAAGCGTCGAGAGCGAGATTGCCACATCGCGGAACCGCTGCGCTTCTATGGCCTGCGCGACATGGCTAGCAAGCGTCTTGAGCATCTGCAAGTCGTGATCGTTGAAGGCGTTCAGTGTCTCACTATCAGCGCTGACGACGCCGAGCACAAGACCCCGGGAGATAATGGGCACGCTGAGGATGGACTGGATGGGCCGTCCGGTAAAGGACGCCTGATAGTGCTCGTCCTTCGAGGTGTCCGGGCAGTAATGCTCGCGCCCGGTCGCGGCGACGTGTCCAGCGATACCTTGACCTAGTTTGAAGACCGGATGCTCCTTCTCCATGTACTCGCCTTGGACTATCCAAGCGCACATTTTCAGCACCCCCTCCTCATGGTCGAGAATCATCACCGACCCTTCGTCCGCCTTCACCGCCCTGAGCGCTTCCTTGAGAGTTTTCTGGAGAAGTTCTTTAAGGTTGAGCGCCTCCCTTATGCTCTCGTCGAACTTGTTGATTAATTCGAGCTGCGTCAGACTCAGTTGTTTCTCCGCAAGGACTTCGGCGTTGCGCATAGCAATAGCGGCGTGCCCCGCGAGGAGCCCCAGCAGACTAATTTCCCGCTCGGAGAAGGTTCGGCCCTCGGCGTTGTCGGTGACATATAGCACGCCAACGATGTGCCCCCCAGGGGCTTCAAGAAGGTCAGCGGCAACTGCCCTGACAAGGCCGGGTTCCAGATGCGGCGACCTACCCGGCCATGTCCTGTAATCATCTACCGCCATCGCCTCTCGCTTCTCCAGAACTCGGCCAGCTAGCCCTTGGCCGACCTTGAGAGTGTGCCCTATGATGGTAGACCTCCCCCAATCAGCTACCACCCTCAATAGCTCTTCGTCACGGTCGTACTCGTATATGCCGCCGCCAGAGGCGCGCAGGAGTTCGCCGGCTGAACGGATGATAGTATGGAGAAGTTTGTCGCGATCCAATTCGGACGTTATCTCAAGCGCGAGGCGACGCAACGTTTCCATCTCTTCTATTGCCAGTTTGCTGGTCATGGAGGTTCTTGATCCCTCTGAAAGGGAGCCGCTGACGTGGGGCTGGAGGATAGTAAGGAGGACGAAAGCAGCTTGGCCCAGTTGCAACACCTAGCCGCCCGTGCCCTCGGAATGCGCTGACGTAAATGTCACATGCGTAGACCCGCACGCGACATACATTACTCCCGCTTGCAGCAACTAGAGGGCAAACGTGCTGGGGGAGGCAGATTAGTCGGCTGCCTCATGTCGCACTCATTGAACACCAGCGCAGTCGAATGAAGAGTGGATGACTGGGTGGTCTTCATAGTATTAGTTTCAAACTAGTAGTGAAGAGCACGCGGGAAGTTCATTGGCTATAGCGGCGCAACCGGTGGCGGTCGCAGAGTACAAGAGCGCATCTTCGGGAGACTGAGGACTCCCAATTGTGCTACGAATGAATTCCGACCGCCATACGGTATTCGCGTCAGCGACGGATGTCAATACTGATTAACGCTGACTGCTTATCACTTGGATGCATTACAAAGATTATTTTCAAGCGCAGAAGAGCTTCGAGTACCTTTTGCTAAGCAGCGATCCTTAACAGCCTCAGGAGAGAAACTGTCGAGTTGATCGCTGAGCGGCAACGCCGAAGAGGCTCAGGACGAACTTCGACTGCCCTGCAGCCTCGCTGCCGTCTAACCTCTTCTTAGCATGTGCAAAGACTTTATACCCTCCAGATACTGCTCCTACTCGGCTCGTCTGAAAGGGTTCACGAAGGAGCCGGAAGTGAACCCTTATGAGAGTCACGTAACGGTAATCCTATAAAAGCGCGGGTTCATTCTCGCGCGCGCCCGATGTCGCACACGCCCGCCGCAATGCTCGTCTGGGCACCTCACCGCTTCTTTCGACCACCTCAGCGTCTCCATAGAAGGGGCCAACGTTACGCCCCGGAGATCAACAGGCGGATACACCCGCATCGAAGATGGGCGGGACGTCCTTCCGCGTTGGTGAAACCTACGTGAAGGTCAGCAAGTCAAGAATGTGCTAAGGCACGGATATACTGGAGAGACTATTGCCGTAGCACTTCAGCCCGCACCCCTCAAGTCACGACCTCAATCATGGTTGCCCTACTTTGATCGTCAGGGAGACCTCAACGAGTCGAAGAAGGCGTTAATAAACTGTCGCGCCATCATCGAGAAGAGGCGTGACGGCTCGCAAAACCTGGACAACGTTTCCAGTTCGTGGCTCAAAAGGTCGCCGACAAGCTCGGCGCGCAACCGCGCCCCCTTCCGGGCCGCGGCAGATTTCTTATTGGCCGCGTCGTCTTCCAGCCCTTCGAGCACGCGCAGAAGGGAGACGACCATGCGCATGCGCTGGCGGATGAGGAGCAACACCTCACGGCGTTCCTGCACGAGGCCCGTCCGGTTAAGGGCGTAGACCTCTATCGACGCCTCGCCCTTCGGGCTCGGCCGCCGCGACCCCTTCTCCAGCTTCGCGCGAATGACCCCCTCTTCGATGAACTCCAGGTGCTCGGCGGGGTCATCCGTGTAAGGGTTGAGCAGGAGCGGCACCTCCGAAGTCTCCTCGCCCGGCGAGGTGGCGCGCTTGCTGCCTGGCGCCAGCGGGAACCGGTTGCCTTTGCCGACCGTGCGCGTAGAGCCGTCCGACTCATTGCGCTGTTCACGCCTCCGGTTACAGTCTATGCAGGAGGGCAGCAGGTTCTCCCAGCTCGCGGCGAGCCAGTAATAGCCGTGGTTGAATTCGATCTCCTCCTCGCCCTGCTCCACGTCCACCCTCGCCTTCGGCCGCCAGTGTTCCACGTCCACGGGCTGCGTCCCGGCGTAGCTGCTCTCGCAGTAGGCGCACTTCTGGTGGAAGAGCTGGCTGAGGGCCTGCCTCACCGACGGGTCCCCGTAGGCGCTGAACTTGAAAGACTTCGGTGGTGCGTCGGCGGCCATACCCGCTGGCCCCTTCCGGGCTGGTTGGCCGCCACCGGCCGTCTTCTCCTGCTCGCGCTTCTCCCTGAGCTTGCGATAAAACTCTTCTGCCTTCTTCCTCTCCGCCCTCCCGAGCCCCTTCTCGGAGGCGAGGGCCTCCGGCTCAAGCACACGCGCCCTGTCCACGCGGATCATCCCGGCACCTCACTTCTCGCGCTGACGTTCGCCCACAGCTCCGTCACGCGCCGTTTGGTCTCGTCGCGCAGGTTCTTCAGCTCGCCGGCGGACGCGCCGGAGCGCTCTTCGAGCAGGTACTCGTCGATGAACTCGTAGACCAACTGATCGCGGCGCGTGTAGCCGAGTTTGTTGTACCGGTTCAGCTCGGAGCGGAGCCGCTGAAACTCATCCTCCTGCCGGCGTCCGCGGTTGCGCTTTGCGAGCAGCTCGTAATACCTCTGGAATTTTTCGTCTATGTCGGGGTCGATGGTGGTGTAGAGCCCGAACAGCTCGGAGGTGAGGAGCTGATCCACGCGGAGCCCGGCCGGCGAGGGTATGTCGTCGCGGACGACGACTTCCTTGCCTTCCCGCTTCATGAGGGCTATCTCGCGCTCAAGCAGCCCCCTCAGGCAGAGCGGCTCGTGCGTCGTAACGAGGAACTGGACGTTGGGGAACGCCTTCCTCAGCCCCTTGACGATTCTCATCTTCCAGCGCGGGTGGAGGTGGGCGTCTATCTCGTCGAGGAGGACGACGCCGGATGCCTGCTGCATGTCGTGGAGCGTCTCGGGGACGCCCGCCATGATGTCCGTGACTAGTGCTAGCACGGCCTGGTAGCCGTCGCTCTGCTCTGCTAGCGGAAGAGGCCCGTGCCCGACGTTCAGGTAAACCTGGCGCTGGCCGGCGCGGCCCTTCCTCGTCAGCGGCTCTTTAATCTCCTCAATTTGCAAGAGGTCTTTGAGCGTGAGCCCGACGCTGTCAAACTGCTCCTGTTTGAGGTCGGCGAGCCACGCTTCCGCGTCGCCGAGGAGCGCCGAGGGGTCAAACAGATTCTCGACGTTCATCAGCTCGGCCCCCCGCTGTCGAAGCTCGCCCGACGAGCCGTGTGCGAGCAGGCGCGTGGCCCCGTAACCGCGCAGGTAGATGCTCAAGGGCTCGCCGCCGGACACGAACTTCAGCGATCCCTCCTCTTTGGTGAACGCGGCCTCTATCGTCCCCTTCGACGTGACGAGCCTGACGTGTCCTTCCTTCTGTCTGGTCTTACGATTGAAGGTCTTGTCCGGTGTCAGGCCGAGGCGTTTCCCGTTTGCCACGTAGAAAGGTTCGCCGAGCAGGCCGAGCGCCGCCGCCTTCAGCACAGAGCTTTTGCCCGTCCCGTTCTCGCCCAGAAGCATCTTCCAGCAGACGCCGCTGGGCGGCTCGGGGAAGTCTAGGGTCAGCTCGTCAATCGCCCTGAAGTTGCGGATTTCGAGCTTGTGGATGTAGGCCGTTTCGTAGACGGGCGCGGCCGCCTTGACGGTTTTGGGCCGAGGCGCACGGGTCGCCTTCCCCCGAAGCTTTAATGCCTCAAGCTCCGGCGCGAGATGGGTGAACAGCCACTCGAAGAACCGTCTGAGCGATGGGAGGTCGAGCACATCCTTTCTCTCGCGGCTGAGCCGGCGCGCGATGGCCTGCCTGCGGGCTGCGGCATGCGGGAGCGTCGGGTCGTACAGGCGCCGGGCGTCGCGCGCGGCCGGCGTCGGGTGGCGACTCAAAAGGGCTTCGTAAGTGATTTCCGTCTCGAAGACCGAGCGCTTCCTCGCCTGCACGAGAGCCGCGCGGTTGAGGCCGAGGATTTGGATGGTCGTCTCCCCGCGGTCGTGCCCGCCGAATCGGGCCTGCTCCGTCGGGTCCGGGTTGGTGACCGGCGTCACCGTCCCGTCGTTGTTGAACTGAAGGTAGCGTTCCGGCCGGTCGGCGCAGGGGTCGAGCAGCAACGCACGCTCTTCGAGCAGTTCTTTACCGGTGGTCCCGAAGGGGGCGCGCTCGCCCAGCACGGGAAAGTGTGTGCGCTTGTTGTCGTTGCAGGTCTTGCAGGCCATGTACAGGTTCTCCCAGCGGTACGCCAGCCACGAGTACCAGTCCGGGTCGGCCCTGCCGTCGAGCCCCACGGCCTCGATCTTCGGGCGGAAGTGCTCGATGAAACCTGCTTTCGGTTCGAGCGGTGATTCGCAGTAGCAACATTTATTGAGGAACAGCCCTTCAAGGTAGGGTCTGGCCTGCATCCAAAGCTTGCTTTTAAAGGGAAAGCGTTCCTGCCCCCGCGTCTCGGACTCACCGGTGAAGAACTTTCTAGCGTCCGCTTCGGCGTGCTTCATGCCCTCCGAGAGCGGGGCCGGGAGCGTCTTGGGTTTTCGGACGATGTGAAGCACCGTAATCTCCTGTCGGGTTAACGTACTCAGCCGAAGAGCAGCCGTCTGACGGAGAGGCGGCTGGCGCTGCCCCTCAGCCCGCGGCGGACGGCAGCCTCGTCGGCCCAGCCGAGGTGCGGCGCGCGAGCCGGCGGTGCGTCCCCCGTGAACCACTCGGGTAGGCGACGCCGGAGCGCCTTGTCGGCGACGAAGTAACCGTGGTTTTCGAGCACGCGCATCTCGGCGTCGGTGAAGGCGTCGAGGTCGGTGCGGACTTTGGAAATCACCTCCTCGACCAGTCCGGCGGCGTAGCCGCGAAATTCCCCGCCCGGGTCTGCGGGGGCGGAGTCGCCGATGCCCCAGTAGGCACCTCTGAACTTCCCATCGGTGAAGGCGGAGAAGAGGAGGCGCTTACGCAGCGCGCCCGCCTGGTTCATGATGACGCCCGTGTAGCGTAGTAGACGGCTGAAGGGCCGACTGCTGACGTTGAACTCGAACGGCGCGCCGCAGTCTGAGACGAGCACGTACTCGTGGTCGCGTAGGACGGGCTCATACCCCATGTTGTCGTAGACTCCCCCGTCGCTCAGCCGCAAGCCCGAAACCAGCCGCGCGCGGTCCTCCCCGCGGTAGTTTCCGCGCTTGAACTCGGCGGGCGGGATGCGCACCCGCAGGGGGCCGAAGATTGGCGGAAAGCAGGAGGAGGCGGCGACGGCGCGCGCCAGCGGCCAGTCGGAGGCGGACGTGACGTACCCGGCCTGATAATCGCCCGCCTTCTCGCGTGTGAAAATCCAGTTGACGCCGAAGGTCAGATCCGTGGCGCAGAAGACGAACTTGGGGTTTTCCGGCAGGTCGCGCAACCTGAGGCCCGTGAGCCGCTTGCGGTAGCGGCGTTCGAGGTGGCGGGCGCGCAGCCCCGGCAGGGCCCAGTTCCAGAGCAGGTGGGCGAGCACGAGCAGCGTGCGAAGGTCACGGGCCGCGAAGGCGCGGAACGGGGCCGCGACCTCACTCTCCCAGTGCCGGAACGCTAGCCCACTCGCCTTATTGTGTTTGATGAGGCGGTCGGCAAGGAACGCGGCGAAGATGCTACCGCCGGAGACGGAACTGATCGTTCGGACACGGGGCAGCACGCCGAGCTCGTGAAGCCGGCGCGAGGCTCCGAGATGGAAGAGGGCCGCGCGGAAGCCGCCGCCGGAGAGGCAGAGCGCGATGCCGGAGCGTCGGGCTCTGCGACCCGTCTCCTCCGACTGTGCTTCGTCCTGCGCGCCGGGTAAGTCCGCAACCTCCGCCGCGTCCTGCTTTTCGAGTTGAATGTCTTGCACGGCTTACCATTCGCTCCGCCTCAGGCTTAGCTGGCGGGGCTGGAGTATGAGGCTCCTATCCGTACGGGAGCCGGGCTAGACTGTAAGAGATCGTAAAGGCCCGTCGGGTGGGCTGACCGGATGTAAGGGCGCGGGCTGATATAATTATCGTTGCAGGAGGCAGATTGTCAACGTACTAGATGGATCATGACATGAATATGTGCCAATCCGGATATATGTTGTTTTTGATAATAACTCCCTGGTCCGATATTTCCGCGTACGCGGGGCCGTGACGTAGCACTTCAGCGGGGCAGAGCACGAAAAACGGCGGCCAATCTCGCGGAGGGCTTCCGGCACATGGGGTCTACCGAAAGTCTCGCTGAGGGGAAGCCGTACTGCCATGTCCACTCGCGGGCAGCCGAGGAGTACTTGCGGTCAAGTGCCTACGGCAGGTAGACCTCGCCGAACCCTTCGCCCAGGTCCTTTTCGTGTAGCTACCTCACCCGCTCGAGGTAACGGCCGAGAGGCTTCGAGAGCGGGCGCGGCAGGATGGTACGGTGGTCCTTCTCCCCCTTGCCGTCGCGCGCGAGGATCTCGCCGGGTGCCAAATCCAGATACTTGACCCTGAGGCGGAACGGCTCTCCTATCGCGACCCGGAGGAGTTGATGGATGAGCGCGGCATATCTGCGGATCATACGATCGTATGGAGATAATTTCAGCGGCACGCGCCGGAGATCAACAGGAGGATGCGACCGCACCTTCGCCGCCAAATGAGCGAAAGGCATCACGCAGATAAGAGTTACTCGGGCGCTTTCCGGGTTGTTTTACTATCCTGATCGGCGTTCATCCTATGAGCCAAAAAAGCAAAAATGAATAAGCTCGCTATCGCGCCGAGGATCGTCCAGTAAGGTAAGGTTCCGGCGTCCTTCCCAAACACTTCCACCAGTGTAATTTTCCCGGCCACGGCTAACGCACTCAAAATGCCGACGGAAATAGTGGCCAGACTGACGATGGCGGAATAATAGTCCTTCAGCCACGAACTCAGCCTGACCGCAACGAGGAGTGTGGCGACCGTGAATAAAGCCATGACCACATATTCAGCTACAGGATTAGCGATCTTGGAAAAATAGAGCTGCTTCTGATGGTTAAAGGCCACGCGCATTAATACCCAAAGATACGATATGAGGATGGCGAGCGAGCAGTACACCAGTGATATTTTAAATTCAGCAGAGTTGGCTGATTGTGCCGATGCTCCGTGGACCGTTAAAGCAGCCACGACGAAGAAAATGAACAGGAGGGTAAAAGCGTGTATGAAGACCGTAAGGTAATGTAAATACCGGGCCGTCGACCAGTTGGTTCTGCTTTTAGTCAGTTTCGCCATGCTCTGCTCGTAGTAGCTAATGTCATCTGGCGACCGCTGTGTTTTCGTAAAGTGGTCTCTCAGGCGGTCGTCTTTCTCCAAAATTTCCGGCCTGACCTCATAAGGAGGGATATTCTGCGAGTGCATATCGAGGGCCACTACAAACATTGAGATTGCCAAAAGAAAGGTGAGCAGGAGCAGCCTGTCCTTCCACCGGTTGAGACCGCGTAGAGGCGCGATATATGTGACGGGCCGGATGAGCAGCAGGACGCTGATCCAGCCGAAGAATTGACCGTAGTGAAATAAATGCGCGTACAGATTTACGATGGTCCGGCCGCCGGGGTAGTGCTTTTCCACATACCAAGCGGGCACCAATCCGGCTAAGATGTAATAGGCGAGTGCAAGACTGATCCCGCTGATGAGGCGGGCCCAATTCTTTATCCGGGAGAGGCCGGGCAACCGAAAAGGCAACTGACGCACTGATTGCCTCCTTTGTTAATCGGCTCGTGAAAGAGCGTCACAACGTGCAAGTCCGCGCGGGCGCGGGCGGGACACAACCTCGATTCGCGTACGGGAAGTGAGGTAAGCGAAGCGCGCGCCAGGTGGAACTCAGTGAAGCGCGGAGAAGATATGTCAGGCGAGGCTGGGCGTCAACAGGAATTTGATGTGGAGCCGCGAGTTACGCAATCCGTTGCCTTAAAGACGAACTGTTCGGACGCCCCAAGGAATAACTATTTCAGCGAACACAATATAGGGAATGGGAGTAACTATTTGACACCTGGCCCATGCGCACATACCTTTTCCTCGAACCGCCTGTAAAACTTCGCTTGAGATGGCATGCAGCCAGGACATGACGCACGCGGGGGACTGCCTTGAAACCTTTTTCTGAGACGCACCCTTTACAAGTATCTACGGTATCCCCGGCGGGCTCGCCGTCCCGAACAGGACGACTTCTTTTCTCAGTCGCCGTTCTCTATTACCTACCCCCGCTACTGATACTTTCGGGTGTCCTCCCGTTCGCCTGGCGTTTCCAAATTCTGGCGGTCATGACTATCATCACATTTGGCTACGATTACCGGCGCGGCATCAGTCTAAAAGAATTAGGATTCAGGAGGGATACCCTCAAAGACGCCCTGTTATTAAATACTGCCGTCTCACTCTTGTTTGTTATCTCGATACTCGTACCGTTTAAGGCCGGATACCTCCGAGCATCCGCCCCCCCCGAATGGGAACTGTTTTTTGTGTACTATTTATTCATCTCCGGCCCCTCGCAGGAGTTCCTCTTCCGCTGTAATTTATTCGCGCTGATGAGGCGGGGCAATCTCAGAGGGCCGTTTGTTCAGATTATGCTGTCGGCAGTTACATTCAGCTTCTTGCACATCATCTACAATGATCCACTTATCCTCTTAGTCACTTTCATGGCCGGGCTTATTTGGGGGTGGATTTATTACAGGTGTCCTAACTTTTGGGGGGTGGCTTTGTCTCACTCAATAGTCGGAGCAATCGCGATTAAAGTAGGATTAATCTAAGGGAGTTGGTGCAGAGCTTACGCTGGTTCTGACGCACCCCTGCTCAGCGGAAATTTATTAGAGCTGGTAGCGGCAGTACCATCTGACGCAGAGCAAGGTGACATCTTGGGCGTAGTGCCGCCATTCGAAGGGCGAGGAGTTACGATGCATGGACATCCCTGATAACACAATTGAGAGAACGTGAGGGGGGTATAATAGCCGAAAGGTTATTTTTGCAACACTGCCCTTTACGCTTGGATGAAGGTTTCCACCCCCCTACCCGTATACAATCATGGATGCCATATCAAGTCCAGCACTGCCGCAAGTTCAGTGCGCGAGCCGCAGACGGTACTCGTTTGAATTTATAAATGCGTTGACCATCCCTGCTTTCGTGAAGTCCCCCTTGAACTGGTTCAACCTGTCGAGCCAAACCCTCCAACCGTGGAAGTCCGGGTCCGGCGGATCGTCGGGGTTCCTACGGAGGTATCCGTAGTACAGCATCAGCACGAACGCGCGATTGAACTCGTCGCTCTGGAGAGCCTTGTTCTCCGCCATGCTGCGGAGCACGCCGGCGCGTTCGGCGGTCGCGTCCGCGCTCGACTTGAGTTGCGCGACGAGTTGGTCGCGCTCGGGCCGGGTGAGTACAGAGCCTGCGTTCTGGTTGAGCCGGTCTACGAACTGGGCCGGCGTCATCGATAGTGGGAACGCCGCGAGGAAGCGCGGCCGCTGGACGAACTCGACCATGTAGGCGGTCTTGTTGGCTTTAAGCCGCTGCTCCCACATGTCCTGCCCGACCGTCACGCCTTGGCCGATGCGCCGTGTGTCTGGCAATAACTCCTGGAACCTCACGACAGGCACTGTGCCCGGCACTCCCGGCGAAGTGGTGTTACCGTAAGCGACCTTGTGAACACGATAAACTAAGTAGCCTGTCTCCTGAAACTCTATCGAGAGGAAGAATGCGGCGCTGATGTTCACGCGTTTAGCCGCACGACATTGTGCGTCAACGCCGCATCTCTCGATTTCGCCTGTCCAGAACTGAATGCTTTGGGTGTCTGGTTCGCGGTTATAAAAGTCGTAATAATGTTGACGGACGAATTTCTGCGGGTCATCAACGGAGGGGGCTTCAGAGCGAAACTTATCACGGGCTAGTTGGGGCTCGGATATTTGTGGGGTTGATTGCGGCAGTGAAAGCACGGGGTCGGCGGCTCGGTCGGTATAGCCCTTTTGGTTCCTATCAACCATTCGCGGAACCCACAACAATAAAATAACCCCAAGTATTGCGAATCTCGCCCGCGCCCCTAACCGCCGAAGCCGGACTTCGCGCCCCCCCTTAGCAACCCATCGAAGGGGGTATTTCCTCAACACATATTCCGCTAACAGCCAAAAGAAGATTAAGAGAGGAGTGCCTAAGTAGGTTACATACGGGACGACTAATGTTATGGCATTGCTCAACGAATCAAGGAGAGTCCCTAATCCAATGACGCCTGCTAAGGTGTAGCAGACGTACTTAAAGATGCGTTGGTATGTCGGCGGTTCTGGCACCTAAACCTCACTCAACATGGATGTGTCAAAGCCATGCTTCATGGCCGACGAGTATTTTGGTCGGACTTTGCTACTCCCGAGGCCGGCACTCAACTTCCTGACAGGGAGATACACTTCGCTACGGGTCATGAGTACCGCGCCGCCAGCACAGAGGATGACTTAATCCTGTAGTTTAAGGCACGGCGAGGCGTTGGTTGCGGCCGGGGATCATACTAGGGCGGCGAATGAAGATGACTTCCTCGATTTCATCTCTCTGCATAAGAGCGTTCCTTAGACTTTCGTATCTCTCTGTGTGGGCCACGTCACAATCGTCATAAACGATGACCACCATTCTGTCGAACTGCTCCGTATTCTTGAAATAGATTCCCAGGTCCCCTCCGACCTGCTCCTCGAACTCCTTGAAGTCATTCGGCTCGCGGGCAAATTTCACCTCTATAATCAGCTTGAGCCGTTTTATCCCTAGGTCTACACGCGGCTGCTTGAACCCCCATGCTTCCAAGTACCTCTCGTCGACTAAGTCAGGGCCGTAAACCGGATACAGGATGGCCCATAAAAGCGCCTGCACGTCGTACTCGTTATCAATTAGCCACCTGGAAGGTAGCGCGGACTTCCTCAGGGACTTTTCTTTCCAGACCCACCTCTTGAGGCTGTGCTGGATTCTGCTGAGGAGCCTGACTGTCTCCGAGACCGTAGGTACCAACGCCTGGCATGTGCGATTTACGATAACGTCGAGCGCTTTCAGCCAGACGGCGGAGCGCTCCAATTCCCCCAACTGCGGGGCCGGCTCGGTCAACAGATACCTCAGCAGCGTGGCCTGACTCTCGGGGGCCAGCCATGCTGCTGACTGGAACGCGGCGGGCCATACGGAGCTCAAGGCGATCTCCAGTGCCGCCTCGTCAGGGTTCTGAAGGTCGGGAGACACCTTGAGGAGCCCCTTAGGGTCTAGCAACTCTACCGCAAGCGAGCGGAGCCGTGAGGTCCACAGGTTACTGTCCGGCGCCTTGGCGACCAGGTCACTAAACCAAGCGGCCGCGCCATCATCCGCGGCGGGGTCGTAGGCCCCGATCTTTGCTATACCGCAGGCTATTCCGAGGACGGCAACATCATCAGCAGCAACGGTCTCGAGCTGAGTGGCCGTCCGGCTTCTCATTCTTGTCAGGCCAGCTAGGAACGACTGGAGAGTCCCCTCCTCCGCAACCCCGCGTTTGTCGAGCTGGAAACCTAAGTAGGCGACGGCCGGGTAGCCGGCGTACTGAACCGTCGTCGACGTTACACTCTGCTCGGCGGCTTCCGCGGCGGGCAGGACCTCCGGCCCCAGTTCGTCGAGGATGCGCAGGCAGAAGCCTACCGAGTGGTCAGCTGCCTCCTGATATGAGTTGCGTACGCCGTGAAGGAGTGTCTCACGCCGAGCATTTAACAATTCGCCGCCCGTCATAAGAACCAGCGCCTCCCGCGCAAATTACCTATAGTCAGGTTGGTGCTGTCCCACCCGGGTACTGTATTCAGATTGCCGAGGAGCCTAGATATCATCCTCGAGTACCTGATCGTCACGGGCTCGCTCGCGGGAGAAAAGTGCTGCCAAGACATGAATGTGAAATGGACGATCTGCCTCATAAGGTACGGCAGGTCGTCAAAGTCAGAGTCGAGGTTCAGCTCCACCAGCAGAGGTTTGGGTAGCCCCTGCTCTCCTGTCTTCACGTCCGAGGGGCCGGTGAGGTTCAGCAGCCCGCGGTACTTGCCTAGTTGCAGGCACGACCCTCGATCGGAGACCCCGGTGCCTTTCAGCGTGTTGCCGTACTTCACCCCCTGTTGCTGCGGCGCAATGATCTGATAAGGGTGATTCGTTGAGAGGTCGAGAAAGGCGAACTTAATCTTGTACTTGTCTTTTACCAGCTCGGCGACCAGACCCTTGATGGCGTCGACCTCCGCGTCTTTCAGCCGCTTATAGACGTGGAAAATCAGCCTGACCTCGTCGCCCGGTTGCCAGTCATTCTCCGCCTGCACGTAGCGAATGGTCGTCCGCAGACTGTCTAGCAGCACCTCGGCGTATCGTTCGTACACCGCCTCGCGCGTGATTCCCCAGACCATGTAGCGGCCGTCACCCTGGAATACGGACGTGACGCCGACGTAACGGATGTTGCTGTCTTCACTGCCCTGCGGCACCTCAGACGAACCTATCCCGAGGATCAATTCGTGCGTGCTAGGACCCTTGACGGAGATTACCCAAGGTATGCCGTCCAGCTTCGCGTAGCAGGCGAGCGCGAGCTGGTTGAGTATGTATGCGACGCTAGGCTTCAGGTGGCCACTGTCCTCTAAGCCGTCGATGTTTTCTATCGTGACGGCTTGGGTGGGCACCCCGGCGCGCATGAAGGTGGCTTTCGAGACGAAATACGGATTGTTCCCTCCGAGCAGAGCCTTGAAAGACTGCTTAGTCTGTATCAGGGCCAAGTGAGGGGTTTCGGGTAGGCGCTCAAGCAGCCGCTCCGCGCCCTCTTTGTAGGCGGCGGAAGACGCCCCACTTATTTCTTCGACCTCGAACCTTACGTCAACGAGTCTGAATTTGCCGATCAGTCCGCCTTGGAAGGGGTTCTGCCGTCCAGGCTTATCTTTCGGCCAATGCTCTTCGGGGAAGCCGTACTTCAGCGCTTGGAGAAACTGGTCCACCCGCCCCCTGTTGTGGGATTCACAAAGGACTGCCACGAGGGGCCGGTTGATGGAGTGCTGCATGTATTTGTAGGGGCCGAAATCCTTAATCCCCTGATCAGGAATAGGGGCTGTATTTCTTCCCTGTGGCCCCACCTGAAAAACTGGCCGCGCGGTAGAGATACGACTCGGGAATAACTCATTGCTTGATTCGAGCAGCGGCCCTATCGTCACCTCAACCCCGTTGCTGATCATGAGGCGGGTGTTCTGCAGCTTGGTTAACGTTTCCTGTATCTTGCCTAGCTTTCCCAGCGCTGTGGTGAAAGGAAGGCGAAGAAGTTTTAACTCTTGGAGAATCCTGTGGCCTTTCCTTCCGTACAGGGCAAGCACGGCGGCGTTAAAGGTCTCCAATCGTGCCTCTATCAGCGCTTCGTCTGAGTTGATAGTCCCGACGCCGCCGGGGCCTGAGATGGTTATATGCTCGCCGTCTATCGAGATGGCCGTGCCGACCTTAATTCGGCGCGGGGAGAGGTAGGGCCGGTCACTCTTCTCCAGCCTGAAGATCTTCTTGCCGACGGGTGAAACCCCTTTCTCTGCCAGAGTGGAGGCAGGCACGTCCAGCCGGTTCGCGGTTGAGACGTCGACCACCAAGCCGAGGAAAGGGTCATTCGACCCGCCGTCAAACAGCCGGCAGTCAATCTGATACTTAACGGCGACCTCCAGCCCCGGCACCGGTTCGACGCCGACTTTATGAGCGGCCAGTGAAAGAAGGAGTGATGCCTCCGTCTGCCCCAGGAACAGCAGTTTCTTCTCGCCGGACAGCATCACATTACGGTTGGCGATCTTCACCAATATCGCCTGCTGTATCGCCCGCGCCGTTAGCAGGAGGTGCTCTTCAATGGCGACCTCCGCCTCGTTCCCAAGCGGGGGAACGTCTTGCTTGATCGAGACGTTGAAGATCAGCTTGACTTTCTCGTTATAGCGGAAGGCGTGAGTCTGCCAGTAATCATCACGCAGCTTGGTGTAAGCCTCTTTACTTTGAAAAGGCAGCTTCCCGACTTTGAACTGTTTCCCGTGAATTTGAAGGGGGGCAATGTTGAGAGTTAACGGCTGTGAGACGAGTGGGGCTCTCATATACCTCCTGTGATGCTGGCGGTCAATTTGGTATCAAATTTTGGGTCGGAGGCTTCATTACCAGTTCGGCGTTAGGGAGGTAGGCTATCTATCGGCCATGCAGTCGGAGGGGCGCTAACCCCTCCGACTCTCGACGGCCTTGAGCAGAGCATCGAACAGAGGTGTCAAATCGAACTGGTTCGTAGCCCCAACCCTGACGACGCGCTTCAAGTACTTCTTGGTCTCAAGGCTCTGCGCGTGGCGGCGCACCATCTTGTCCGTGACGCCCATCAGCTTAGCGAGCGTTTTATAGCTTGGGTACGGCGCGTTAGCGTCCCACTTGTAGGACATCAGATGGAGGACGAAAACGAGCTCGCCTAGCGACAGCGGGTAGGGCTTCAGGTGCGCGTAGTGATGGAGTAACAGCGTCGGAACCACGAGATAGCCGCGGCTGAAAAGCTCAGGATGCTTCCAACGCGCGGCGAAACTGCGGTCCAGTTCAGCGGGGCTTTGGGTGCCTTGCGTCGGGGATGGAAAGTTGACGAGGTTCTCTGCGGGCGTGGCTGCCATACTACGACCTCCTCTCACAAAACTTAGTGCGGAGAGATGGGGACTCGAACCCCACCTCCGAAGAGGCCGCAGTTTCTGACGCCGCGCGGTTCACCCGAACCAATCTCTCCGTTGCGCGCATTATAGGCCCGTCCGCGATGAGGGGAAGTGGAAATTTAGGGGGGGGCGTGCTTTATATTCCCCATTGTTTGTTCTCATGTATGTTTATTTTTACTAAGATATCTAGGTTAATACTTTGGTAGACATATCTTGGGGGGGAGAGGCTGGAACTATACGTCCATAGCCCCCCGGACATTTCCGTCCAGACGGGGGGTAGAAACTTATCATCTACGAATTCTAGAAATGAGGTATCATGTAAGACATCTGACGCCGCGCGGTTCTACTGAATCGCCGTAGCAAAGGCCTCCAGGAGCGAATCTTGGGGGCCTTTGCTATTGCAGTAGATAAACACAATTATCCTATAGGGTATGCTTGCAAGAGGAACGGCGTCTTATAACTGCCATTCTGGTCGAATACGTTCCTATCAAAATAAGTTGTAATCATTGTTCGACACCTCAAAGCAGTTAGTAGTCCATCAGTCTCTAATATTCGGAGGCCGGCAACCTGCCGGTCACGATCTAACAATGGTGGCTTTTTGATATAAAGTCTTTTGCTACACAGAGAATATCTCCCAAAGCTGATAGAAAAACTCAACCTGACAAACGAACCACGGACTTCGGGCCTACAGTAGCCTTGAGTCTTAACCGCGATTCGCCTTAAGGGACAAGGTAAGAATCTTTGGGGATGTTAAGGAATTATCCTGCCGGACTAAGGGGTGATTTTTATAGAAGGTGAAAGTGAACACTCGTGAATTTGAAAGTGAACAGAGCGATATTGCAGAAACAGCATAACCTTAAATTTATTAACAACTTAGAAAGCGAACATCGTTGAGCATAGTGCAAAACTCGGAAAAAGCACTATATTCGCACACTGTTCGGATTAACGGTGTTAATCCCTAATTCTTGGGTAATACACAATCATCAATGATAAGTTACTTTCCTCGCCGCCTTCTCCCGGCATGACTAAAACTTCTATCGGGGTGAGGCAGTGGCTCTCTCTGCGCGGCTTGAACTATCTTACTTGGGATCCCGTACCTCACCGTAAGGTTATCCGTCATTCGCGCTATCAGCGCCAACAGTTTGCGGTTCCCTTCTTCCGCGATACTTAGTCTTTTACGTAAGTCTTTAAGCTCATCCTCCTCCCCGTCACCAATCACCAAACTCTCTTCCTGCTCACGGCGCGCAACCTCTATCTCCAGTTCGATCTCCGAGCCTTTGGTCACGTAGTTATAGAACGTAGTCCGCCCGCATTCAGCAACCTGCATCAGCCGCTCGTCGGTAATAGGCTCGGGCCGCTTGATGGCGTCGGGGAGGTACGTACGGATGGCCTTAATAATCTCGGGACCGCGACTTTTCCTAGGCACCGTGTTCCTCCCGCTCCCGTCCCTTAGACACCCCGGGCGGGACGTAAAAGCGCTCGGCCCTCAACTCCTCGGGCGCGTAAGCGTCAGTTTCGTTACTCGTGAAATGAAGGTAATCAACCGCACTGGAAACATAGAGCTTGGCGAAGTAGCGTAGGATGAGATGGATTTCCATGCCCCCTTCGTAAGCAATATGCATCAGCCAGTGGCGGAAGCAGTGCGTGATTGCAGCTAGCCCTTTCTGCCACTCTTCATTCCCGTAATCCCTAAAGATATCTCCCGATGACAAATATTCGTAGAAAGCATTAGACTTCATCGGCTCTGCCAGAAGAAGACAAGGTGTCACCCGTTTATCTCTCTCCTGTTTGGCGAAGATGATGAAGAGTGACTCTGAAAGCTTTTGTACGGTCCCGTCGTCGTGGCGGATCGTGTAAAGCTCCGCCACCCTCCTCGACAGCAGGTATGCTTCTAAGTCTTTTACGTAGTAATAACTCTCGCGGCCTCTGCTGTACCGGGGCAGTAAACCTTGCGGATCATCCTTGCCGGGCCGGTACTTCTTCAGGCCTAGGATTGCTAGCAGTTCCGGCCTTGTCAGGGTGCTTCGGCCGGCAATCTCAGGTGGCAGAGGCACCCTTGTTGGATCAGCCTCAAGGATTCTAGCCCGCTCCCTTGCATCCGCGGTTAGTCGCTTGATCCGCGCGACTGATTCGCGAACGATACGCTCGGCGGTGGGCGAAATCCACTTAATGCGTGGCGTCTTCCTCCCCCTCTTCTCGACCCAATATCTGATTCCGTACCAGTACGAATCCGGCTCGCCGGGGTCGGCTTCCGGGCGCTTCTCCTCTACCTCACAGTCGTATGGCAAGGTGACCAACTCGCCTATGCGCAACCCTGTTAACATTAGAATCGCCACTCCGGAAATGAAGATGAGCACCCAATCGCTTACCTCCCCTTCGGGCGCGGTCGTAAGGCGGTGGTAGATGCCTGCGAGTGCGTCGAGGACGCCGGGACCGGGTAGTTTCAGTTCGGCCGCGAGTCTCTTTCCTTCGAGCTGACGTGTGGCTGTCAGGCGCGGTGATCGGGTCTGCGGGACGTAATCGATGCTCCGGCAGATGCCTTGGCACGCGAGGAAATCCATTAGCCGTTGCGTCTTTTTAATGATATGTAGCACTGAGTTTTGGCTGAGTGATTTCTTCCGACTTGCCCCGCCTGACAGAAGAGATTGCTCGAACGCGAGCATGTCACTCTCGCACAGATCTCCCCACCTGAAGGACGCGACGTCTGCGCCCCTCTGCACAGACAGGAAATGCCAGAAATGCCGAGCGGCGAATAGCCGCGCATCGTTAGTCGCTAACGCGACGTCACTCGAGATTACCGTCCAGCTTTTAACAACTTCTGCGAAGTAGGGCGGAAGGGCATCTTCCGGACGAGTAGAAAGTCGTTTAGTGACGGTCGAGGTGATCGTTGTAAACCCGAAGCTCACCAACATACTGGCGTTTTGACGCTCCCTGAGGTGGACGACGTTCCATATTTGCGCGTCGAAATCTTGGCCGGGGTAGATAATAGGGAACTTGCGGCGCGCTCGAGTAACCAATTCTTTAATTCGGGCTTCTGACATATCTGGTTTGGGTGTGGAGCGAACCGGCATGGGCGGGGGCATGGTCATCCACCGATTGTTACTATGACCATTCCCCCCCGAATTTCCCATAAATACCAAGGCGTCGTTGTAACTCCGTACCTGCGGAGCAACAGGGGGAACAATATCCACCACGAACTTGTGCTCTGACGGCTCGGCGCGCCCTTCCATCATTGCGACCAATGGGCTGATAGCGTAGTCCGTCGCCTGCTGAAAATAGTCCGCAATGTTCGGCGTCGTTTCTACATAAATGTAGACACAAGTCATATCCCCATGCCCGAGCATGTCTGCGACATCTTCGGGGGAATCACCATATGTAGTTCGGTCAGTCGCAACTGCATAGCGGAAGCGACGTGACGTTAAGTGCAAGCGCTCGTGCGTAGGACCTCCGTCTTCGGGGTGCTCGATAGGAAGGCGAGGGGAGCGCAGGTCAGCATCCCTTGCGAAAGCCTTCAGCCTTCTATTTATGCTGTCCAAGTACGCGCCGGCAATCCACCATAAGAGCCGGTCCTTGAGCTTACTCCCGGGTTTGCGTAATTCATCTAGCAATTTCCCACACCCCTGCGACAGGGGTAGATAATGGTACTTAATGACTTTACGGCGCTGCTTAACCTTTAAAACCCTCAGCCGGTAACTGACCTCAGTTGTCGTACCGTCTGTATCATTCTCCCCGCTTACGCCCTCAACAACTTCAAGATCTTGGTTGGTAAGATTGTAAAGTTGCACCGGGCGCATGGCGGTCTCAAGTAATGTCCACGCGATGACCCGGTCCTGATCCGCTCCGGCGCCGGTTACACAGCCGCCGTAGATCATTTCCATCTCTTCGCGGGTCAACGGGCCACGCTTTTTATCTCGGCTTTCTACTAGTTCGCCTTGTGCACGACCTTTAATGTGTTTCGCGCTAAGTACAGAGGCTAGGTCAGGGGAAAAATCAGGAAGCACTCTATTTGGATTAACACCCCATAAGTAGAAGCGTCGAACCAGTATGGCATAGTCCCCCTTCCGTTTCTCCCGATACTCTAAGGTTAACCATTCGTCGAATATGTCAGCGCACATATCACTCCACTCGAAGCTTCGACCTTCTGGCATCCACGTAGGGTGTGTAGCCAAATGGCGGGTGAAGATTACCATTGCGCGCAGATCATGCTTTGCCGTCTGTGGCTTGATCGGGTCTCTACCGGCATCCATTCTCTCCAAGACATAAAGCTTGAACAACGTTATGGCTCGCGCAGACATCACGCGCATTGAGGTGCCCGCGATGACTATGTTGGCGAGAAGTGGCCAATTCAATGTCATGGACAACTTAATCCCCCCGCCTACCGGAAAACGCCACACCTCGCCCGAGACGTCGTACTGCTTTCCATCTTCCAGTGTTATAAACGCCGGCAGCTTCGGTAGAGCCACCGAGAAGGTTAGCTCATCGGCCGGACGATCTGTCTCTGATGCCATCAGCTTTGTCCTTTCTTGCTGAAAGACGACAAATACTCGCGCCCGGCCTGTTCGCTGATTGCGCGCTTGGCGTACTCGATGTATCGCTCCATCGACTCCTCGCTGTTCCAGCCGCCCCACTGCTTGAGGATGGCCCACGCGCCGGGACCGTGCTTGCGATAAAGTTCCAGTGCCGCCTGCTCCGCCCAAGTGTGGCGAAGTCGGTGCCACGTGAGCGCGAGCAGGCTTTCCTTCCGCCGCTCCCTCACGTTCTCGTCGAGCGTCTTGTCCTCATCCAGGAGGCGTGCCGCATACTTCCCGATCTGCTTGATAATGTGATCTGCGGTACTGACCGCGACGGGCTCGCCTTCGGTAGTCACGAAGAGATAAGGTGAGGTGATACTCGGGTCATTTCTGCCGATTGGTGGGGCTGCGTCCCTGTAGCCGAGTATCGAAGGCAGGAGCTTTGGCTCCATGAGCGGGACACGACGCTCGTTAGTCTTCCCGCGGGGTCTCCTTTTCTTCCGCGAGTCCTCCTGCGCATCCTGCTGCCTAGGCACGAAGAACAATTGTCGTAGCTCGCTCATCGCTGGCAGGTGTCTGAGCTTTAGGGTCAGCAGCTCTCCCTTTCGCACGCCGAGGTTGAGGGCCACCTCGAACATGATCCAGTTCCTGTATCGCGTGGCCTCGGTGAAAACGCCGGGCGGGAAGCGCCCGAACTCGTCGGGCTTGATGGCCTTACGGATGAGCGATATTTCTTCCCACGTCACGGGATCCGGGCGGGGGGATTCTCCCACCGAAAGCCTTTCCTCATTTGTCAGGCTTATCATCTTTGAGATTTGTGTCTCGCGCTCGTCTTCATCGAAGAGCATGTCTCCTCCATGATTCGCGGGCTCGACCGCCCACTTAAGAAACCGAGTTATGGCGGTGAGCCTAGTGTTAAAGGTTAGATTGCAGACGACTGGCGGTAGAGTCAGGCTGTCCGGCGAGAGGTCGGCCAGTTCACTGGCCGCATAGAAACGCCGACTCTGAAGGTACGGGTGGAATGTAAGAAGCTGATCCCTGGTTAAGATCCGTCCCGACCTGAGGAAGTCTTCGAAATCTCCGACTCCTTCTTCGGATTCGGCCCAACTGTAAAGGATAGCAACCGCGCGGAGGTGAATGGCGAGCGAAGCTGGCCCGAGCCTGTAACGGGTTCGGAGAGCGTACCGCAGAGCGATCGGTGCCGGTAGCCACGTATAGGCGTGGCGGAGGATAGGTAGTTCCTCGCCATCAACATCGAGACGCTCTACGACCCACATCTTCTGCAGTTTCCTGAGGGAGTGCGTCGTAGTAAACACAGCCGGCCCATCCCGCAACTTGAAACACGCGCCTGCGGATCTGGGCTCTGTCGCACCCGGACCTCACACGTGGCTGCGGGCTGACCCTTGGGCCATACCTGTCATAGCACCGGCATTTCCAAGTCGCTCTTACAGGAGACGACGTCTGTCTGCCGGTCGGCAGGCCTTCCGCGAAAATCGCGCAGCTACTCGGCGTGTAATTGTTTCGAGTTGAGACCCGGCCGTGGAACCGGCCTGGCCTTATGTGCGGATGGGTCGCTATTCACATGGCCAACCGGCCGGCGAATAGCCGCGCTACCCACGTGACCGGGAGGTCGGCGGATAGCGGTGCGTTGCTGGATCTACCCGACGGAGTAGACGTTTAGGCGTGTTATGTACCGCACATGACACATAGTGCCGCCCATTTTACCTAAGACGATTTAAAAAGCAAGACTTATTTACATTGATTTTTCCGGCCTTGTTCAAATTAGGCGAGGTGTCTCGCAGAGCGCTTACGATAAAACCGCAGACCTGTTGAGCCGCCCAAGGCACGCGCAACATATAAGCACCCTCTTCGGGACTATCAGACTCCCGACAACCGCATTAAGCGGCCCCCTCCCAACTGCGTTCAGCCGCCCCCTTTCCCTTCCACCTTCTTCTCGACCCGATGAGGTCGAGGCAACCAGACGACACCTAATGACTCTGCGACATCTTCCGAGGAGAGATCCGATGAACCTGATTGAGATCAAGCGGTCGGCAAAAGCCCTGACCCCGAAGCAGCTGTGGAAGCTCGACGCTTGGCTCCACGAGTTGATGGACGCTGCGGAGTCGAAGAAGCAGGCCACGCCGCGGCGAAGACTGGTGGAGGAGCACAAGACAGTCAATAAGACGTACCGGCTCGAGGAGGTGCGCTGCGGGAAGAAGAACTGCCACTGCGCGGAGGGCAAGCTGCACGGCCCCTACTGGTATGCGTACTGGACGGAGGGCGGCAGGACGAAGTCGCAGTACATCGGGAAGAAGCTGCCCCGCGGCGTGAGGAAGGCATAATTTCAGGGAGTCTGATAAATCTTATGTAAGGCCAAATTTTTAGCGGGATTACATAAGATTATCGGACTCCTTTTCGGACGGATTCCCCACCGCCACCTCCCGCCACTCTTCTGGTCTGTCTCCCACCTGCTCATCGAGTCTGGCCGCCACCATCCGCACCCTCACCGAGCGGCTCAATGCTTCGACGCTCTCGAACAGTACACCCCCCGCGCGCGCCTCCATGAAGTAGCGAGCGTCACTCTCCTCAAGCCTGGGGAAGATCGGCCCCATGATCTCCTCCTCCGCCTCCTGCATCCCGACCCCGAAGACCTCCCCCAGCCGGCCGTCCGTACTCGCGTCGACCTCGCACACCGCCGCGTACGTCAGGTACCTGCCTAGCGCCTCCTCGTCTTCCACCAGCGCACGCTGGAGGCGGCTCTGACGGCTGAGGTTCGCCCATACCGCGTCCCCCACCAGCTCCCTGGCATTTCCGAAGCGGCCGTAGTGGCGGCGTAGGCCCTCGTCGGTGAGATCCTCAACCTCCACCTCGAAGTCGAGCACCATCCTCAGCCGCTTCTTCAGCATCGGCGAGCCCGCCCTTCCGTGGTGGCCGCCGCGCGCCGGATGCCGTCCCCGTCCGCCTCCACGCCCACGCCGCGCAGCAGGTACGTCAGCGCGAGCAGCGCCACCAGCGGTGGCGGGCCGGCCGGCTTACTCTCCAGCGCCTGCTCCAGCATGCTCGCCGCCTCTTCGTCACGCCCCTCCGCCAGACACGACATGGCGGCGACCAGTGGAGTCACGACGTCGCTCTTACCTCCGCCGCCCTGTCGAGTGTGCCCGTAGCTTCCCGTCTCCGGCGCGCCGGCGAGGTCTCCCAGCGGCTGGCTGCCGAGGTATGCCCTCACGCCGCCTGAGCCCGCCTCGACAGCCTGCCCGAGCGCCTCGACCATCTTTGTGTACTCGCCGCGGCAGGCGTAGACCAGCCCCAGCCCCACGTAAGAGCCCGCCATCTCAGGATCTGTCCCGACGGCACGCAGGAATGCTTCCTCCGCCTCGTCGTATCGCCCCTCGTGCGCACACAGGATGCCCAGGAGGTGCAAACCCAGCGGGCCCAACGTTACCCCCATGCCCTCCCCGATCTCCCCAGCGGCGCTCACGGCTTAAACACCCTCCCCCTGCGCTGCTTCTCTCCCTCCGCCTCGCGCAGCCTCCGCAGCTTCGCCTCCTGCCTCCGCCGCAGCAGCAGGTCTATCGCCCCCGTGTCGTGCAGCTCCACGTAAGGTCCCGCGTCGTAGCCGGCAACGACCGCGAACCCCTCGCAGCTTACGGAATACAGCGGCTCGGACTCCCCCGCGGCGTCGGCCCTGCGCCACCTCCCGGGCAGCGCGAGCGCCGAGGAGAGCGTCGAGCGGAACTGCTCGGGGGTGAGCGGCGCGTCCTTCTCGTCGTAAGTGACGCGGAAGTAGGCCAGCCTCCCGTCCAGGAAGCCCAGCCTGATCCGCCGCACGCGGGCGAGCTCTCGGGGGCGCGGCGCGGGCCGCCCGAGGAGGTCGTCCGACCAGTCGAACTCCAGCGTCTGGCGGCCGCACCACTCCGCCCCCGCCACCATTGGCGGGCTGAAGCGTGAGGCGGCCTCCCGCAGCGGCATGCCGAGGCGCAGGCCGCGCACCTCTGGCGAGCGCGCCACCCCGAGGTCGCAGCGGGTCTGCTCCCCCGCGGGTGTCTTTGCCAGCAGCAGCCGGTCCAGGCCGGTCGGCCCTGCCTTGGCGGCGTGATCCAGTGCGTCAAGCCCTGTGGAGTCCTTTAGGCTTACGTCCGCCCCGGCTTCGAGCAGCAGGCGCAGCATAGGGCGTTGCGCGACCACTTGGCCGTGCCAGCTCTCGAACCCGCGGACGGCCGCAGACCTCTCCCCGGCCCCCTCCAGGTCGCAGACCGGCTCGGTCCAGAGCCGCCCCCACGGCGAGAGGCTGGCAAAGCCGCGGAAGTGGTCGAAGCCGCCGGCGGAGGCCGAGACCATCAGCGGGGTCCGGCCGTCCCGGTCGCGGGCGTTGACGTCGGCACCTTTCGAGAGCAGGAAGCGGGCGAGGTCAAGCTGGCCGAGCAAGACGGCGGCGTGCAACGCGGTGCGGCCGTATTTATCCTGAGCGTTAGGGCTGAAGCCAGAGGCAAGCAGCGCCTTCATCTGGTCGGTAACGGCCACGTCGCCGAGCACCTTCGTGGTGAAGTGGGTCCAATCCTTGTGTATATCCCAGTCCTGGCGCGCGGCGGAGGGCAGTGTGTCCGCCTGCCGCGGCGGCAGCGGTGGCTGATTCGTGGGTGCGCAGTGCCCCGCCCGAGCGTGCGCGATGAAGGGCAGCAAGGCGTAGGCGAGCAGGAGGGCCAACCGCACTCTGAGCGAGGAGGGCATGCGTCGGACTCCTTCGAGCGGTGACTGGCGGCGGCAGTTCTGCTATCTTCTGTCGCCTAGTAAGATTGATAATTTAGTGAAGTTGCTTATGAGTGAAGCGGCTCAGCATCAGGTCACTTGATGAGCGCCGCACCGGGACCTTGGAAGTACAACATCCCGGTGACACGAGCAACGTATTTCAGTGTAGTACCATTTGGTACAAACAGCAAGGGTGGGTATGACCAGAGAAATGTGAAGGGTGCTTACGCTCCCCATTCAGGAGGCAATTCCTGAATGGGGGGAGCGAAACGTCCGCAGCCAAAGCGATTGCCCACGAAACTGAGACAAGTCCGGGAAGCGCTCGGTTATACGCAGGAGGAGATGGTTAAGTACCTGGGGCTAAAAGGTAAGGTGCCGCGCAGTTACCTATCCCGCTTTGAAAACGGCGAGCGCGAGCCCCCGCTGGAGGTCTTACTGAAATACAGTGAGTTGGCGAGAGTATGGATGAATGCTTTAGTAAATGACGATGTTGATCTGCCGGCTAAGTTGCCATGTGTCCGCATGCACGAAGGCATTAAGCGTAAACAGTGATGCATAGCTTTACACAAAAAGTCGGAAACATGCCGATATGTTGAGTAGGCACGATAAGCAGTGCTCATTATGTTGAGGCTTACCAATACTTTTTGTGCAATGCTTTGCTGACAGAATTCTCGTTATCCGTCGCCACGCTTATTTGTTTAAGGGATGAACGGGACAATATAACCGAAGTGTCCCGTTTACTTAATTGCAGGGGTAGCTACGTCTGGAGGGTGTCAGCAAGGTTTCGTAAGCCGCGGTTAGTAACTGCCGTCTTCTGAGAATTCACCTCTGAAATGCCTACATTCTGCTTCAGCGAATCTTTCGCTGCCTACCGCCGCCCGGCACAATACGTGGTTTCTCTATCGAGAACATTGATGTCATTAGTTCGTCGCGGGATATCTCGCCAGTAGGTGTAGGGACGCGGCCGATTTTCAACAGCACATCGCCGATACCTTGACGCTCGCCAAGAGCGTTGGCGAGTAGGTCGAATCTCTGACATTCTATCCACGGATGGAATACCGGTATTTCCAAATGATAGCGCATCCCCACTGATGCTAACGTTGCTATCACGAACGTTGCCTGCATCTCACCTCGAACGTCCCCAAGATCGATCGCCAGACGACGTGCCCACTTCGCGTCCTCAAGTACATCGTAGAACCCAACAGATGCTTTCTCTTCCAGATAACCCAGGCTGCGTATCCATAGCTTTTCAGCGTAGTCCATGTCACGCATCAAGTTGCCCTGTGCGACCATTGGCACATAACCCGTGAAATCCACCAACTCTTCCAGCCGATCGATGTGCGGAAATGTGCGCTGCTTATGCCAGTTGCTCGGAAAGTATGATGGATACAAGATATTGCTATACGTCGATAAGGTGGCTATTTCCGTGAACGGATCATCAGCCTCCCTTGATGCTCGGAGTGACATTTCGAAGCATCGCTGGGCCTTATCGGGATCCTTCTCATAGAGAAGACATCCGCGCAATCGAAAGGCGTACGGCGCATCATCAGCTTTGAGCTTCGGCTTGAGCTCATCAAGCTTAGATAGGAACGCGGCGCAGTCGTTATTGACGATGCCGTTCCAAGTCTCACCGGTATTGTCTACGACTGCTCCCAACGTTTGCCGCATCGCTTCGGAATTAAAAAGGTGAGTTAGAAGTTCGAGCTGGCGTGACGCGGATTGTCGGATGCCGGAACTTACAAATTGCCGCATCGCGCGTTTGATAATGGTTCCCACCCTCGAGCCTCGGCGGGATTCTAGAAGTGTAAGTACGCTCTTGGCCGAGTCAAAGTCATCAAATTCGCTCACCTCCTGAAAGTTATGGACTTGTGGAATACGTGGCGGTGGGGTGGAAGGAGTGAGAGGCGAGATGCCAGCCCAGAGCAACACGCGGTTCAAAATTGGTTGTGTGCGCCCGATGAGGACTATTGCGCCATCCTTGCGTCGCGTGGCTCTGTCTGCACTGTGACAGGAAAACATCACTCGTGTGAGGCCCACACAATCTAAATGCATCCGTGCAGGGCTACGCACCAACCACTGTCGAGGCGTAATGCGTCTTACTTCACTAGTTTCCGCGTGATAAATCCAAAGCAGACTGCGATCTGTGATAGTTTGGGCGAGTGGAGGAATCACATCGAGATCATCGGATCCAGAGTATCCGACGACGATTAAGTCATAGTTAGAAAGAATATGCCTAAACCAACCCATTCGACGCGAACCCTTTGACAGGACGGTAGTGAATGTTGCTGCCAGATTGTTTACCTCAGTCAGACAGCCGTGAATCTTCCAGAGTACTCCAGAAGATTTAGGAGAGGGGAGAGTGACAAAGTCTGTATCGCGGTGAGCTACCTTACATGGGCGCCCATAGAGGTGCTTGTAAGCAGTCTCAATGTGAACGTCGAAATTCGTTGTGATGACTACATCACCACGGTTTATGAGTTGGGCTAACGCGTAGTGATTAGCGTTAGGAGTGCCGAATTGCAACTCACTCAAGATGCTCGCGCGAACTTTGGGGTCGATGTCGGCCATTGCTACTTCAAAACGGAGAAATTCTCCTGGCCTTGTTCGGAAGTCAGTCGGTCTGTCGATGATGTGTTTGAGATCCTCGAATGTGACTAGTCCCGATATCATATGGAGCAGTGCCCGTTCCATAAGGCTTCTGGCACTGGGCAGTCCCGCCGGCGGATCAATAGAAACACCAGCCCCCGCTAGGATAGCGAGAGGCTGTCGAAAATTACTTAGAGCGCTATCAAGAGTTTGCATCGTATAGACCTCTTAAAGCTATGTTTCGGATTGTGTGAGTAGTGCGCCGCGCTTGGGAACTGGACTAAGAGAGCAGCTATGAATTCAGGTGAGACTCTTTACAGTCTAACCGAGGTCACGCTGCTATGTATCATTTTTCTATGACCACCGAGTAGAAAACTTCAAGATACATGTGAAGCTGAACGGGACATTATGATTGATCTGTCTCGTCTGCCCGGCTATCACGCACTAACTCATATCCTGATAGAGTCAACTGCGACATGAGACTATCACTGTAAGGTCTTATCCTGCTGACATCCCCGGACGTAAGGGTCTCCCGTGATTTTGGTGCTGTTAGAGCAGTTCCCACTCAACCGATCCTGCACCTTCATTAAGCCGCGCGCAGCACCCGCGCCCGCAACAGATCGAGCTTCCCGCGCCCGTACATCTGTCGCTTGACCAGCTTCAACCGGTGGACTTGACCCTCCACTTGGCCGTTGCTCCATTCATACTCCAGCGCCGCCCGCACGGCCGGAAGGTCGGACGTTAATCCGTTGGAGAAGGCGGCGAACTCGGCAACCTCGCTACGTTGCGCACTGATTAGCCACGCGCGCAGTTCATCAGCCCGACGCTCTTTGATAAGCCCGATGAAGCTCAAGGCCAGCTCCTGCGCCCGCCGCACCTCGGGTGAGAGCCGACACAACAACTCCACCGTCTGCTTCTCTTCGTCCGTTAGCTCACGGGGCCGGAGCAGCAGCCACGCGGCTTCACGCTCCGACGGCAGTGGCAGCCGCGGCGACGCCCGCCGCCGGCGGACACGCTTCGGGCGTCGGAGATGCGGCTCTAACCGGAGGCGGCAGCCGGCGGAAGCATCGTTCCCGGCTGTCGTCGCCGTGCTCGCCGGGGCCGCCAGCGACTGCGAACGCAGGAGGCGGTTCTGCCGCATCATTACCTTCTCCAGCGCCTCGCGGACGTTCATCAGCAGGTGGAAGCGATCGGCGACCTGCACGGCCGCGGGCGCGCCCTCGGTAATGGCCGCGGCGTATGTCGGCGAACGGTCGCGGCTGATTACCTCGACGCCGGGATGAGCACGGAGCCAGGCGGCCAGAATCGCGGCCTCTCTATCGGGCAGCAGGTCGATGACCCGCCGCTTCTCCATATCAACGAGGATGGTGCCGTAGCGTTGACCCCGGCGGAAGGCGAAGTCGTCCACGCCGAGCACGCGCGGCGTCGGGGCGCAGGGCGGGACGGCGGCCCGCACACGCCTCAGCAGCGTGTCGGGGCTAGCCTTGATCGCCAGCTTGTGAGTGGCGCGAGCGCCGGCCTCGCCGCCGAGCAGCAGCCCGATGAGCCGCAGGGCGTCGTCGAGGCGCACCGTTTTACGCCCGTAGTGGGCGACGACGCGGGGCAGGCGTTCGCAGAAGACGCGCTTGGTACACAGGCTGTTCTTGCAGCGGAGGCGGCGGGTGCGCAGCTCAAGCTTAACGGCCACACCGTGCCAAGGCAGATCGGCCACGGCACGCCTGTAGTAGCTGTGGACACGTGTCGAGGGACGCTGACAGCGGGGGCACTCGGCCTGCGGTTGCGCTGTCTTAACGACGTGTGTCAAAGAGCTGTCATGCTGGATGATCTTCTCTAAGCGGATGGCCGTGGGGTCGGCGAGGAGGGTCGCGGGATCCATCTGCGGAGTCTACGGCGACTGCTGTAGAAGCACCAAAATCGCGGGAGAGCCCTGCATAACAAAGGTACTCTACAATGCAAAGCACGGTTAAGCGGGTGGTGGGGCTGGCCCTCTTTCTCTTACTTCTCGCGGCCGCGTATTATGCTGCGTCGCGGCTTCAACCCCGGCCCGCGACGCAGTCTCCGCGGCGCTCGATGTTCGGGGTCGAGCTGAGTCCCGAGGCGGCCTCGCTCGCGAGTAAGGTCGAGCGGTCTTACCAGGCCGGGGTCAGGGAAGTCAGGACGTCCGGTCACAAGGCCGGTCAGCGCGCCCGAGGCGTCGTCGCCCGGGACGGCACGCCCGTCATCGAAATCAGCAAGTATACCCAGCCGACGGAGGCCGTCATCGTCCACGAGCTGATTCACCTCGAGATGTATGAGGACGGTTACCCGGACCTCAACTTCGTGCGGCGTGACCGCCGCTTCATGAAGGGCGAGGACGACTACCTGAATTTCATCATCTCCGGCGTCCACGACCAGATTCACCACTTCATGTTCTACCCGCGTATGCGACAGATGGGGCTGGACCCAGAGGCCGTAGTGCGGGCGGACGCAGAGGCGGTGCTCAGGGCTCAGGATTATGACTACATGGGGCTGCCGGCAGACGATGTGAGGGCGATTAATTACTTCAAAATATGGATGAACGTGTCCGACCCCGGCCTCCGCCGGCGGCTCACCGATTTGTACCTGAAGAAAGAGTGGCGCGGGCCATGGCTGAAGGCGTCGCGCATGATCGAGGCCGTTGAGAGCTCCGGCCCGAAGACACGCGAGCAGGAATTGGCCGCGCTGGAGAAATGCTTAAACCTGCTCGGCCGGGACGGCTTCAGGTTTTCGTTCCGTCGGTGGTGGTATGAGATGCGCGGCAGGCATAAGCACTGGTACGCCGAATTCGAAATCACTGCTTGACGAAGAAGGAAGGCGCGGGCGGTTTTGGCCGCCCGCGCCTCTCTCATGTGTGGTCACTGTCCTCACCCCAGCAACCACGCGGCATTTGGATCCACCGCATGCCGTGTCTGACGGAATGTTACCGCTCACCGGTGGGGCGTGACAAGGCGTGCGTCGGCGGTGGTATGATTCGCCGGGCCGTGACGCCCTTGGGGCGTATGGGATGCCGCCATCTGCTAAGGCAGGCGGGGGGCATAGTCGCCCCCATCCCATCTCGTCACCACGCACAGCCCGCCCCGCATCCAATTGGCCTACGCTCGCGCGGCTAGCGTCTCGACGGACATGATGATCAACGATGAGTTGAAACTGCCGAAGAAGTTTAAGCTTCGCCCCAAGGAAGGGTTTGATGAGTCAAAATGTTATTAGAAGTAAGGTGGGATCTTATGGTTGAGGGACGGCCATTTCACATCACGATTGGCACGACCCCAGCATACGGACTGGACTTGGCTGCCGACCTCAAGCTAGTTAAGGCTGCCATCTTGTACGGAGATAAAGCCAAGCTATGTAGCGCAGCCTCATCATTCCTCCTCACAAGCCAGGGATTTGGCAAGATGAAAACCAAGGATCAGTTTGATCTCCTGGTTTCATTGCTTCCATATTTCGTTGAAGATCCTGTTGAGTTGCAACGCGTGAACTTTCAGGTAGCTCTTTTACGGAAAGTCTTAGGCACGAAACACAAGGGCAGGCAGCAGTATCAAATCGAAGCTCGCATGAAGAAGGAACTTCAGACCCTCTGGGAGAACGCTATCCGAAAGAATAGTAAGCTCATGCAGCCCGAATCAGTCAGGGGCATTGAGAAGGGTGTCGCAGAAGGGCTGCTGGAGGTGCATTACTTCGACCTCCTCAAGGATACAGCTGAAGTCTTTAAACTCAGCGCCGATAACTCGCTAATTGACCAAGAGAAGCTGCGTGGGTTGATGTACGAGTATCTTGACCTTGTGACGGAAGCCGCGCAGAACGGTGAAACATACCCGATGTTCGATGACGAGACCGGAAAAATGCTCAAGTCTGTTGTTGAGGCCGGTTCTCTCCTAACCTCGCCAGCCAAGCTCGCCCAAAGTAGGCAGAGCGCGCTCGCGGCCGATTTGCTGAAGCGTCTGCCAGTGTTTGATGACGCAACGGTTCACGAAGTCATCGACATCCGCAGGGAGCTTGAAAATCCGCTCATCCGTTTTCGCAGCGCCGTGATGGGGTACGCGGAAAAGATCAAGTCCGCTGCCTGGGACGAGGATTTCTCTATCGAAGCAGAACAAGTATTCCGGCGTGATATAGAACCGGCAGTGTTGGAGATTGAGGATGCTGTTAAGTCCAATGCGTCGCTACTCGATATGGCAACGCGCAAGCTGGCCGATAAGAACGTACTGCTAACGTCCTTATTCTCATTTTTCGTCTCTAACTTTACTGACTTCCCGAAGATCACGCAGCTCATGCTAGCGGCAGGAGTAGGCGGGGCTGCCGCTGCGTTGGAAGTGTGGAGGGAACGGCAGAGCCAGCACGCGGCCGTTGAAAAGAATCAGTTGTACTTTTACTACGGAACAAAGAAACTGATATCTGAGGGAAAGTTCGAGTACCGGACGTGATTGAAGAGGGAAGTCGGTCAGATAACGGGGCGTGTCATGGTTTTAGAGCGGAATATTGTGTTCGATAGCAAGAGGGTCACGATGCAGAGTGAGCGCTTTAATAAGCACAAGTGCTAACCCCTTACTGATGTCTTCAGGTATTTCCGCATGCGCCGGATTTCTCTCTGTAGGATCTTCTTCAACCGTCAACTCAGTTGGCCGCGGCTCATAATTCCTGCCTATTTCTTGGAGCCGCCCAATGTTGATTTCACCGCCTCCAACGACGAATCGGTTTCTCGGTGGCGAGTCTAATTCCTCATGGAATATAGCGAAAAGTTCTATCATCCCCAGAATGGCTAGGCGGCTTACCGAGATACCGCTACCCTTGAATAAGCTGGAACTCAAACGGTTTTTCCGCGCATCCCAATGGGCCGTATAAATAGCGCGGAGGACGTTTTCTTCTGGTGGACACCGAGGGCGAGGCATTTACCGTATCGTGGGCCGTATCCGTTCTATGAGCTGGGGTAGAGCGTCCAATCTTGATGATCCTTCCTCTTGCGAGGATTCAATGAAGTAGTCAATCCTGTTAGGCAGGAAATCAACCTCCACAACGCGCCCTTGCTCGTCTTCCCACCCTAATTGCAGATTCCCCTCAGCCGTGAGGAATAAGCTGGGTTCGACAGCGGCTAGTTCTGGCACTCGTCTTAGGAATGACTCGAACGCTGCCACCGAACGCGGCGAAAGCGCCCTGCCGCGGCCATAGTCCCAGCCATCGTGATAGCGCTTGAACTCCTCAAACCGCTGTACCCCGTGCTCGCCGATGATACGTTTGCTGTTTTCACTGAGCGCACCTATAACGGGCCTCGGAAAACCAGGCCGACTGGTTTTCGCAGGAGAGTGAGATAGGCGCTCCGCTCGCCTCAGTCTTTCAATGATACCGAACGCCGCAACCGCCGCCGCATGTGTGGCAGCCGCCATGCTGACGTGCATAGGATTCAACGGCATCAGCCCCTGAACCATATTGGCCGCAGCAACAGCCGCCACCGCAGAAGCCTGCATCGCCGTGGGTGAGGCTCGAGCAACTGTCTCCTGAACAAGTTTCGATACTGTGGCAGACTCCGTAGCACCTTGGCCCAGCCCGGCCTGCTCATGCGCTGGAGCCTGCCGTTGCAGGTTCAGGAGATCGACCTCCTGCCGGTGTCTACCGAAAGGATCATTCTCGCGCGCAGGTACTCGGCCTCGGCTGCGCATACCGCCGAGAAGCGCGCCATTAAGTATGGCAACTTCTTCCGCCGCCAAAACTTCCTACCCCCTCTCACGGCCGGCCTCTGCCGGTTCATCTTTCTCCCTCAGCTCGAGCAGTTCCAACGCTCGCTCAGAGTCGACGTTGATGTATGTTGCTAGTTCGGTCGGCGTTGCTGGTCCCTCGTAATTTACACTGGTGTCGACGAAGATGGCGTCCTCGTAAGCAAGGGATTTTGCCACGGCCATACGAAAGTCCTGCGCCAGTGAATCAGTACCTAGATTGACTCGATATACGGCTCCATCTAGATCAAATCCGCGTCCCTGAAAGCCTTGATGTTCGCGCAGGAGTCCCAAGTTTTCTCCGTGCGGTAGTTTGAAGTGTGACGAGACCTTAAAGTTCGCCGTACCATAAATTGCGTCCTCATCCACCTTTCTCACCGCAGCAAACACCAAGTCAGCAATAGGGACGAGTTTCTCTTCATCGTCAACTAGCAACTCATTGAGTACGAATTCAACCGCTTCGGCGGTGATACGTATACCGAGGCGACTATCGAGCAACGCAATACCTATCGAAATTTCACTCATCCGCGATGAAGACGCATCGATCACCACTCTTGAAGGAGTTAGGCCGTAAGGATGCAGTCCCTTGCACAGTTCGGCGAATTCTTCCGACCCGGGCCCAGGAAGCCTCGGAAGCATCCTCTGGAAGGTCCACCTGAAGCTTAGTGAGGACTGCTCGACAGTATACTCTCTCATTCAGCGTTCCTCGCGGCCTTTGTAAGCTAGTGCTCTGTAACGCTAGTTCTTAGACTTCGCATTCTCGTAGTGGCGACTCAACTTCTCCCGCGCTTGCGTGATCGAGAACTGCCACTCGACTCTGATCTGTAACTCGTTTCGTTCTTTGACAA
>Ga0196962_10000088_pt1 | contig 60208 bp, 57 predicted proteins | sample S3v_20metaG_FD_183186 | JGI IMG/M metagenome (GOLD analysis project Ga0196962, IMG submission 183186) | Soil microbial communities from Anza Borrego desert, Southern California, United States - S3+v_20 | ecosystem: Environmental > Terrestrial > Soil > Desert | place: USA: California | collected...
AAGGCCGCCGCCGTCGCCGCCGCTGAACGCGTAAGCCGGGCGCTGCGCGGAGCAGAAGGCATAGTCGACGCCGTCATTCGCCTCCCACTCGATGGCCGCGTCGCTCTCGTCGTCCGGCAAGCGGCCATCGGGATGGACCGAGCGGCCCTTGCGCACCGTCATCCGGCGCAGCTCGCCCTCGGGGCGGCGGACCGCCGATTCGACTCGGACGATCCGCATCCAGCCGCATTCGCCCTGCCGGCAGCCGGCGAGGAGGGTTCGTCCGGCGAGGCGCGGCAACGGGGAGGCTCCCGCCTCGTCGCTCGCCGCGCACCCGCTCGCGCCGGAAAGGCCAAGCGCGGCCAGGGCGAGGAAGGCAAGGCGGCGGAACATCATGGACAGGCTATCCCGACCCCGGCTCGGCTGTCCAGCCGCGCAAACGAAAACGGCGGACCCGAAGGCCCGCCGTCGTCTCGTCGAAGGTCCGAGAGGGTCAGCCGGCGACCGTCATGTCGACCTTTTCGACCCACTCGGGATAGAAGACCGGCTCCCGGTTCGACCAGCCGGGCGCGGTCGCCGCGGCCTCGCTGATCGACTGGAGCAAGGTGCGCCGGCGATCGGGGTGAAGGTGGGGAAGCGCGGCGGCGGCGCAGAAGGCGGCGGGGAGCCAGGGGCGCACGGCCGCGCTGATCAGCCGCTCGTAGAGGAAGCGGTAGGAAGCGAAGCAGGGCAGACGGTCCTGGCCGAGATCGAAGGCGGTCATCGTGATCAACGGCGCCATCAACGGCTCCATCGCATCGAGGCCGCTATCGTCCGGGACGTAGGCGCGGATATGGTCGAGCCGGCGATAGACGCGCTGCTGAGCGCGGATGCCGGCCGCTTCGGCGGGGTCGCGCGACCAGCGCTTGACGGCGTCGCGGCGGTCGAGGCCGACGTCGAGCGAGCGGCGGATGTAACGCTGGGTGCCCTTCGAGAAGCCGCCGAACTCTTTCAATTCGGCCAGTGCCACCGCTCCGCTGGCGGGCCGAGTCCTCGTACTCATGATCCCACACTCCTTCTGCCCTTCAGCGGGATCATGCAGCACAACGACTTACCAAGCCGTTAACCAAAACCCCGCTCCCCGTTCAGAATTGAATCACGGTTCGATTCCACGGGCAATGCCAAATGTACGACAATTCGTCGCAGCCCGGGACGAGTGTCGCTCAACGGCAACAGCGAGGCGGGCCGCTCCGACGGAAACCGGCCTTGCTTGCGCAGGCGTAACGAGTGCGGGGTCAGCAAAATTCTGTGGAAAAACGGCGATCGAGCCGCCGCAAAGCGGCTGACGAGGCCCGAAGCGCCATGTTATGGCCGAGGGGTGGGCGGGAATCACGGCAGCAAGGGACCGCGGAACGGGGCGCCGGAACCGGTGCTGGGCGATGCCGACGCGCTCGGATACCGGCGCCCGCTGCCTGGCTTTTCGACCAACGACCGCGCCCTTTCTGCCAACAACCCCGAGCGGCAGGGCCTTTCAACCGGCCCTGCGGTAACAGGCGGCATGGACAGGATGCTCGCTGAAGGCGAAACCCGCCGGCTGCCGGACCTCGGCATCGCGCTCAAGTCGATCCTCGCCTTCTGGCTCCTCTACATGGGGCTGATCTCGCTTCGCGCGGTGGTCCTCCAATATCCCGAATTCTGGGCGATGATGGCCCGGCGCGGGGTGGTGACCCTGATCGGCGCCGCCCTCACCTTCCTCGTCTACCTGGCGCTGAGGCCGGCCCGCCGCGCCGGGCTCAACGTCAAGGCCTTCGTCGCCGCCTTGCTCTGCCTGCCGGCTTCGCTGCTCTTCTCGGCGTTCAACTATTACATCTTCTACGTCTATGCGCCGCTCGACGCGGCCAAGACTGACGCCTCGATGCAGGCGATGGGCTGGAGCCCGCTCGAAATGGCGTTGCGCTCGATCGCCGAAACCTCGCTGAGCTGGTACTTCCTGTTCGCCGCCTGGGCCGCCTTCTTCGTCGCGATGAGCTATGCCCGGCAGCTGCGCGCCGCCGACCGCCGCGCCGGCGCGCTCGCCCGCGAGGCTCAGGAGGCCCAGCTTCGCGCCCTGCGCTACCAGATCAACCCGCACTTCCTGTTCAACACGCTCAATTCGCTGTCCTCGCTGATCCTGTCCCAGAAGACCGACACGGCCGAGCAAATGCTGATGAACCTCTCGACCTTCTTTCGCGCCACCTTGTCGGCCGACCCCACCGCCGACGTTCCGCTCGAGGAGGAGATCAAGCTGCAGCGGCTCTATCTCGACATCGAGCAGATCCGTTTCCCGAGCCGCCTTGCGGTCGAGGTGGACGTGCCCGAGCCGCTGCTGGCGACCCGGGTGCCGGTGCTGATCCTTCAGCCGATCGTCGAGAATGCCGTCAAATATGGAGTCGCCAAGTCGCGCAAGCCGGTGACGATCAGGATCTCCGCCTATGAGGAGGCCGGCCGGCTGCACATCAAGGTCAAGGACGACGGCGAAGCCGGCGCCGCCGAGGACGGCGATGCCGGCACCGGAGTCGGCCTCAGGAATGTCTGCGACCGGCTCACCGCGCGCTACGGCGCCCGCGCCGGCTGCCTGCACGGGCCCGATCCGGACGGCGGCTTCACGGTCCATGTCTTCCTTCCGGTGGTGAAAAATGGCTGAGATCATTCCCCTGCGAGTGATGGTCGTCGACGACGAGCCGCTGGCCGTGGAGCGGCTCCAGCTGCTGCTCGCCCGCTGTCCGGGCGCGACCGTCGCCGGCACCGCCAATGACGGCGAGGCGGCGCTGCGGATCGCCGAGGCGGTGAGCCCGGACCTCGTTCTGCTCGACATCGCCATGCCGGGCATGGACGGGATCGACGTCGCCCGCGCCTTGTCGGCCTCTCCGGTCGACCCCGCCGTCGTCTTCGTCACCGCCTTCGACAATTTCGCGGTGGCCGCGTTCGACGTCGCCGCGATCGACTATCTGATGAAGCCGGTCCAGCTCGACCGGCTCCAGCGGGCGCTGGAGCGGGTGCGCGAGCATCTCGCCGGCGGGCGCCGCTCGGCCGGGCGCCCGGTCCCGACCTTCGTCGAGGAATTCTGGGTCCCCGACCATAGCGGCCTGGTCCGGATCGCCGCGTCCGACATCCACCGGATCACCGCCGAGCGCGACTATATGCGGCTCCATGTCGGGACGCGCAGCTGGCTGATCCACCGCACGATCGGCAAGCTCGAGGAGGATCTGGACCCCGCCCTGTTCATCCGGGTGCACCGGTCGGTGATCGTCAGGCGCGACACCGTCACCGGCCTCTACCGCGACGAGGCCGGCCACTGGACGGCTCGGCTCAGGGACGGCGGCGAGCAGCGCATCGGCCGCTCCTACATCGACTCCGTGAAAAGGCTCGCCGGCCGCTAGAATCCGATCATCTTCACAGACCCGCTCATGACAAAAAAAGAGAGGCGACGGCGGGGCGCCGTCGCCTCCCAGCACGAGCCGAACCGCCTGGTGGGCTCAGTTGGCGGCCCGGCTCACGCTTACCGTGAGATCGGCCTGGCTGACGCGCACCGTGCCGTAGCGGGCGCCGACCGCGGCATCGCGCTGCGGGCGGACGGCGGCGAGGGTGGCGCTGAGGCAGGTGCGCCCGGCGGCGGCTCGGCCGAGCTCGATCGGGGCGAAGTCGCCGCACAACTGGCTGGCGGCCGCGAAGATGCGGCGGTCGAACAGGTGGCGGCCGGCCGCATTGGCGAGGTTGAGGTCGGCATAGGAGACCGTGATCGTCTCCTGCGCCTGCGCCATTGCGGGGCCGGCGGCGAGGCCGAGATTGACGAAGCCGGCGACGAGGGCGGCGGCGAAGAGGCTGGCACGGACGAACATCATTCACTCCTTCTCTGGGCCGGGGGGTTCGGCCGGGGGCGGTGGCGGCCTGCCTATGGACCGGGGGGAAGTCCAACGGGGCAGGCCGCTGATCCGCTTTTCCCCTCGCCGCGCCGGCGGCGCGCGTCCGTTTCGACCATCTCGCCGCAGCTTTCGGCGAACGCGTCCGAGCTTCGATGAACCGCGAGCCCGTCTCGACGAAGAAACCGGCCGGGCGCCGGATCGTTGACCAAGGGACGAATCGCTCGAGGAGTGACGGAGATGCGCGAGCACAGCGGCGCCGAAGGCAAGAACAACAACCGCAACCCGACGATCAGGGACGCCGAGCGGGAAAAGGGGCGCAGCGGCGAGGCGGTGAGCGGCGACAAGCTCAACCAGGCGAGCCCGAGCCGCAAGTCGACGGCCAAGTCTTCCTGACCGGCGTCAACACTCTTTCCACCTCTGTTCCTTAATGGGACGCCCCTGAATCGAGGGGCGCGCAGCAGGAGCCTAGCCGCTATCTGCCGGTTTCGGAGCCTCGTTCCGGACGGAAGCAGGCATGGCGTTGAGCGTATTTTCGGCAAAGAAGCGGCATCGCGGCGGCGGCGCCCGCCCGTGGGCCCTGCTCGGCCTCGCCCTGACCAGCGCCTCGTGCGTCCCCGCCGCCGCCTCCGATGCGCCGCTCGCCATCTCCGCCGTGCCCTCGATCATCCCGAGCGCCGAGGCGGCGGTCGCCCGGCCCGCGGCGCCCGCCGTCGCCGCTCTGACCGCCGGCGCCGATTCCTTCGTCTTCCGGGGCCGCACTCCGCTCGACCGGATGCGGTCGCTCGATTGCCTGGCCCAGGCCATCTATTACGAGGCCGCCTCGGAGAGCGAGGACGGCCAGCGCGCCGTCGCCCAGGTCGTGCTCAACCGGGTCCGCCACCCGGCCTGGCCGAACAGCGTGTGCGGAGTCGTCTATCAGGGGCCGATGCGGCCCGGCGGCGGCTGCCAGTTCACCTTCACTTGCGACGGTTCGCTGATGCGCAGCCCGGGCGGGCCCGCCTGGGCTCGGGCGCGAACCTTGGCGGCTGAGGCGCTGGCCGGGCGGACCTACGCGCCCGTCGGCCTTTCGACTCATTACCACACCCATGCGGTCGCTCCGTCCTGGGCGCCGAGGCTGAGCAAGACGCTGATCATCGGCGCCCACATCTTCTATGGCCTGCCCGGCGCCTGGGGCGCCGCGCCGGCGTTCAACGCCCGCTATGCCGGCGCCGAGCCCCTGCCTCGGCCGTCGATGACCCTGGTCCGCCGAGCCGCCGTGCCGCTCGCGCTCGAGGCGCTGCTTGCGCCGCCGGCCAGCGCCGCCGAGCTTCGCGCCGCCGTCGCCTTGCCGTCCGACATCCCCCAGGATCCGCGCTGGACCCCGAGCAACCTTCCCGAATCGACGGTGCGCGAGGAATATCGCCACTCCGGCCAGTGGCGCGAGGACGCCCCGGCCGCGATCACCGGCCGCTAGCCGATCCGCGTGAGCCGAGCCGCGAGGCGGGCGATGGCCGGAAGCGAGGCCAGCCCCATCATCAGCGGGCGCCGCGAGGGACGCTCCGCCATGTGTCGAAGGAGCTCGGCGACGGCGACCGGCCGCGCCGCCCGGCGGGCGAAATCGCTCTGATAGGCCGCCGCCGCCTCGCCGCCGCCGGCGAGATGGCGCCCGGCGGCCGCCATGCCGCTGCGCAGAGCGATCGCGATCCCGTCCCCCGCCAGGCTGGCGATCACCGCGGCCTGGTCGCCGAGCCGGAAGAGCCGGGGCTCGGTCGTCCGCGCCAGCCAGCCATAGGGCACGCCCGCAATCGCCTCCCACCCCGAGGGCAGGCCGCCGCCGAGCCTGTCGGCGAGCTTCGGCGCCTCGGCCATCAGTTCGGCGACCAGAGCGTCCGGGCTTCCCGCCGCTGCAAGCCGGGCCCGCGACGCGGACAGGCAGAAATTGGCGCTGCCGTCTTCCTGAAGGAGCAGGCCGGCATAGCCCTGGTCGAACAGGTGGAGCTCGATCGTTCCGGCAAGCGCGCGCTCCGCCGCCGGCGACGGGGCGACGGCGCCGCGCAGGCCGACCGAGGCTTCCCTGGCCCCCAATGCCCGCGCCGCGCCGCGCAGCTCGTGCTTGCCGGTGGCGAGGAAGAGGCTGTCGGCCGCGAGATGCTCGCCATCGTCCAGTCGGACCCCGCCGTCCTCGAAGGCGCGCGCGGAACGGCCCCGCTGAACGTTCGCTCCGGCGCTCGCGGCCAGCTCGAGCAAGGCCGAATCGAGCCGCCGCCGAGACAGTCCGGCCGCGGCCCTGGGCAGCCGCGCCTCGACCGTCCGCTCGCGCGCGACGAGGCGCAGTCGCCGGATCGGGCGGGCGCCGAGCGACTCCGCGTCGAGCCCGAGCCGGCGCAGCGCCGCCAGCGCGTCCCAGCCGAGGAAGCCGCCGCACACGACGTCGCGCTCGCCGGGGTTGCGCTCGATCAGCAGCGGCGCCGCCCCGCCCCTCGCCAGCGCGATCGCGGCGGCGGCGCCGGCCGGCCCGCCGCCGACGATCAGCGCAGCCGTTCGACGCACAGGCGGAAGGGGAAGCGGCGGACCACCCGGGCCGCGCCCTCGGGGATTCCGGCGGCGGCGAGGATGGCGCGCCACTCGCCCGGCCGGAACGATCGGGCGATCGACAGCCGGCCGTCCTCGCGGACGATGCGATGGGCGCCGATCGCCCTCGCCAGCAGCGGGAAGCCGAGGAAGGAGAGGCTGTGCCGGTGGAGGTCGTTGATCAGCCAGCCGCGCTCGGCGCGCTTCTCCATGAACCGGATGAAGGCGTCGAGCTGGGCGTCGGTCATATGATGCGCGACGAGGCTGCTGATGACGAAGTCGAGCGATCCAGCGACCTCGCCATAGTCGCCGGTTCGATATTCGATCGGCCAGCCGGCGGGAGTCGCGGCTCGGGCGACGGCGGCGCTGCCGGGATTGAGATCGACTCCGATCAGGTCGACGGCGATCCCGCGCCGCCGCGCCCAGCGCGCGATCCGCCGCAGCATGTCGCCCTGGCCGAAGCCGACGTCGAGCAGCCGGAAGGCCGGCATCCCGGCGGCTCCGCGGCGCAGGAAGGCGAGCGTCGGCCGAGCCGCCAGGGTCCACCAATTGACCCGGGAAAGGTCGGCCAGCACCCGGTCGTAGACCGCCGGATCGAGGCTCGGATCGTCCATCTGCTCGTCGCGGCGGACGCGCTCCGCGAGGCCGATCACGCCGCCCGCTCGAAGTGGAAGCCCTCCGCCGCCAGGCCCGGCCCGAAGGCGATCGCCACGCCTTTCTCCACGCCGGGCCGCCCGATCAGCTCGGCGAGCACGAACATCAGGGTCGAGGAGGACATGTTGCCGAAGCGGGCGAGCACGTCGCGCGACGCGGCCAGGGCGCCCTGGGGAAGCTCGAGCCCCTTCTCGACCGCGTCGAGGATGGAACGGCCGCCGGCATGGACGGCCCAGCTGTCGATCTCGTCCGGCGACCAGCCGTTGTACAAGGCCGCCCGGACACCCTCGTCGTGGAGCGCGCCGGCGATCCGCCCAGGCACCTCGCCCGACAGGACCATCTCGAAGCCCGTATCGCCGATGCTCCACTGGATCAGCGCCTGGGAATCGGGCAGCGCCAGGGCGAACAGGTGGCTCATCTCGAGGCCCTCCGGATCGGCGCTGACCAGCGCCGCGGCGGCGCCGTCGCTGAACTGAAGCATGGCGAGCAGCGATTCGAGGTCCTCGGTCTCCTGGAGGTGGAGCGACGACAGCTCCACCGTCACCGTCAGCACTCTCGCCTCGGGCTCGGAGCGGACGATATGGTGGGCCACCCGCAGCGCGGAGACCGCCGCATAGCAGCCCATGAAGCCGACCAGGGTCCGCTCGACCCCGTCGAGGCCGAGCTCGCGGGCGATGATCTGGTCGATGCCCGGAGCGACGAAGCCGGTGCAGCTGGCGACGACGAGGTGGGTGATGCCGTCGAGGGCGGTCCGCTCGGCGAGCCGGGCGATCGCCTCGAGAGCGAGCTTCGGCGCGGCTTCGGCATAGCGGGCCATTCGCGCCGAAGTCGGCGGCGGCGAGGCCCGATAGAAATCCGGGCGGCCGCCGTCGGCGGCTCGGGGAAGCACCGACCAGCGATGCTCGATCCCCGACCGCTCGGCCATCCGGGCGAACAGCTTCCTCAGCCGGGGCTCCGCGATCCTGGCCTCGGCCCAGTCGATGAACAGCTTGTGGACGTCGTGATCGGGAACCGCGCCGGCGACGGCGTTGATGTAGGCGCGCCTCTTACTCACCGAAAAGACCTTTCGGACCTGCGCCCTGTTTCATCTTCAACGGCTAAGCCGCTTTTGGGCTCCGTGGCAATATGCGACCTAGTTTGCCGGCGGGCAGCGGTTCCAGCCCGGGCCTCGCACCACCCGGCCCGGAGTGGCGCCTTCATGCTCGCCGTCGGCCAGCACCTGCACCCCGTTGACGAAGACGTGGCGCATTCCGACCGCATATTGGTGAGGCTCGGCGAAGGTCGCGCGATCGGCGATCGCGGCTGGGTCGAAGATGGCGAGATCGGCGAAATAGCCCTGGCGCAGCGCGCCGCGGTCGGCGAGGCCGAGATTGCCGGCCGGAAGGGAGGTCAGCCGCCTGACCGCTTCCTCGAGCGGGATCAGGCCTTTGTCGCGGACGTAACGGCCGAGCAGCCGGGCGAAATTGCCGTAGGTGCGGGGGTGAGGATGCGAGTTGAGGAACACGCCTTCGGTCGCCTGGCTCGCAGCATCCGAGCCGAAGCTCATCCAGGGCAATCGGATCTGGCGGCGGACATTCTCCTCCGACATCAGGAAATAGATCGTCCCGACCCGGCTATTGTCCTCGACGACGAGGTCCATCGCCGCCTCCTCCGGGCTGGTGCCGCGCATCCTCGCCACCTCGGCCAGCGTCTTGCCGGTATAGTGGCGAAGCGCCGGGTTGCGGAACTGGGCGAGCAGCATCCCTTCCGGCCCGGCGCCGTGGAAGAGATTCTCCCACCCCTGCCCGGGCCGGCGCATCTCCTCGGCGACCCGGGCGCGCACCGCCGGATCGCGCAGCCGCTCGATCCAGGCTTCCTGTCCTCCGGCCTGGACCCATAGCGGCATCGCCGCATCGAGCCCGGTGGCGCCGGCCGGATAGGTGTACATGTCGGCGGTGATTCGAAGCCCCTCGGCGCGGGCCGCCTCGATGCGCGCGATCACCTCGCCGTAGCGGCGCCAATTGTCGCGCCCGGCCATCTTCAGATGATAGATTTCCGCCGGCGCGCCGGAGCGGCGGGCGATCTCGATCAGCTCGTCGAGCGACTCCATGATGTCGTCGCCCTCGGAGCGCATGTGGCTGATGTACATGCCGCCGCAACGGCCGGCCTCGCCGACCAGGGCGACCAGCTCGTCGGTCTCGGCGAAATGGGCGGGCGCGTACATGAGCGAGCTTCCGACCCCCATCGCGCCCTCGTCCATCGCCCGGCGGACGAGCTCGCGCATCCGCGCCAGCTGCTCGGGCGTCGGATCGACGTCGCCTTCGCCGAGCTCGTGGACCCGCACCGTCGTCGCTCCGACGAAGCTGGCGACGTTGTGCGAGACTCCGCGCCGCTCGAGATGCTCGAGATATTCGCCCAGGCTCGTCCATTCGATCCGATAGCGGATGTCGCCCTGCCGCGATTCCTCGAGCCGCTTCATCGACTCGTTGAGCGGGCCCATCGACCAGCCTTCGCCCATCACCTCCAGAGTCACGCCCTGGCGGATGTCGCTCTGGCCGCGGCCGTCGTGAAGCAGCGATTCGGTCGCCCAGCTCAGCATGTTGATGAAGCCGGGCGCGACGGCCAGGCCGCGGGCGTCGATCTCGCGCGCCGCCGGCCCGGGCGCGGCCGGGCCGACATAGGCGATCCGGTCGCCGCGGATCGCCACGTCGCCGGCATAGGGCGCGGCGCCGCTGCCGTCATAGACGGTGCCGCCGCGGATGACGACGTCGTAGCCCGCCTCGCGCTGCGCCGGCGCGGTCGCGCAGCCGGCGAGCAGGGCGGCCGCGCCCAGGGCCGCGAGGGCGCGCGAAAGGGTCACCGCCCGCCCAGCTCGGTCGCCAGATCGTGGATATGGTCGAGCGCCGCATAGAAGCCCGCCACCGGGATGCGCTCGTTCAGGCCGTGAAAGAACATGTCGGAATCCTTCATGAAGATCCCGGAGCTGGCCCAGGTCGGGATGCCGGCGTTGCGATAGACCAGGCCGTCCGTCCCGCCCGATTCCTGGTAGGGCGTGATCGGAAGGCCCGGATAGCGCTCGTGGATCGAGCGCGCGATCGCCTCCATCACGTCGGCGCGCGGCTCGGAGACCGGGCTTTCGACGGGGTTTCCGGTCACCTCGATGGCGATGTTCGGATTGGCGACGACCTCGGCGAGGGTCGAGCGAACGCTCTCGACTCCGACTCCGGGGAAGACTCGGCAATTGACCATCGCCTCGGCGCGCTGCGGGAGCGCGTTCTCGGCATGGCCGGCATCGAGCATCGTCGCCACGCAGGTGGTGGCGACGACCCCGCCCTCGGTCGGGCTGAGCCGAAGCGCGGCGCCGGCCTCGGCATCCTCGGGATTGGCGGCGAAGCGGCGCAACAGCTCGCCTTCGGCGCCGGGCAGGATCCGGCCGAGCGTTTCGAAATAGCCCCGGGTCAGGGCATTGCTCATCACCGGGAAGCGGTGGCCCCTGATCCGGAGCAGGGCCTCGGCAAGCTCGTAGATCGCATTGTCCGGCCGCGGCCGGCTGCTGTGCCCGCCCGGGTTGCGGACGGTCAGCCGGTAGGTGACGTAGGTCTTCTCGCCGCCCTGGACGACGTACATGAGCGGCTGCCCCTCCTCGGTGAGGCCGCCGCCGCCGGCATCGGTGTTGATCGCATATTCGGCGCCGCGCACCCATTCGTGCGCCGCGACCAGCCGGGTCGTCGCCATTCCGGTCTCCTCGTCGCCGATGAAGGCGAAGACGAGCGTCCGCCGCGGCCGGCGGCGGTCGGCCTTCATGCGCAGGATGGTCGACACCATCGCCGCGATTCCGGCCTTGTTGTCGCCGGTGCCGCGGCCGAAGAAATAGCCATTCTCCTCGACCAGGGTGAAGGGGCTTCGCTCCCAGTCCTCCGGGCGCGCGTCGACCACGTCCATATGCCCCGAGAAGAGGATCGGACGGGCCGCCGCATCGCTGCCGGGGATCCGCACCAGCATCGCCGCCGTCTCCTGGTGGGGCAGGATGACGATGTCCTCGGCGGCGACTCCGCCCGAGCGCAGGGTCTCGGCGATGTAGTTCGCCATCGCCGGCACCTGGCCGTGGCCGGCGGCGGTTCGGAACGAGATCAGGCGCTCGTAGATCTGCCGGGCCTGCCGCTCGTGAGGGGCGTCCTGGGCCGCCGCCGGAGCCGCCGCCAGCAAGGCGGCCGCCAACCATGATCCGATCCGTCGCATAATCTTCCCCCCGCTCCGCCGGCTATTCGTCACCGGAATCGTCGATCGCCTTGTAGATGACGATGCCGCCGACCACCGCCGCGACCAGCACCGCCACCCCGATGATGCCGGCGGTCGGCCCGACCAGATTGCTTCGCCGCGCCTGCTCGCCGGTCATCGGCCGGCCCGCCATGTACAGCGTCGGCCGGCGGTCGCCGGCCAGCCGAAGGTCGAAGGCGTTCGATCGGACCACCGGCGCCGTCGGCGCCCGGGCGTCGCGATAATCGTGGCTCACCGTCATCCTGAGCCCGGCCTGGGCGCGGCCGCCGCGCGGCCCGCCGAACGGGATCTCGACATAGGCGCCGATTCCGGCGCCGCTGCGCCGGGCGCCCGATTCGTTGAATTGGGCGAAGTCCGCGGCCAGACAGGGCGACGCGGCCATCGAACATGCGGCGGACAAGGCGATCATCTTCCTCGACATGACTACATCCCTGCTTGTTCGCCCGCGGACGGGCCCGGATCAGGGATGCTGAACTTCGCCGCGAGGCTCAAGCGGAATCGCTCTGGGCGAAGGGCGGACCCCTGCTGACAGGCCGGGGACTTGCCGCTAAGCAGGCCGGCCGGAGGGACGATCGTGAAGCCAGCGCTCGGAGCGGTCCTGCTCATCGCCGCCTCGCCGCTCGGAGCGGCCGACCGCGCCCCGATCCTCGACATGCACATGCACGCGCTCGCCGCCGATGAGCAGGGGCCGCCTCCGCTCGCCATGTGCACGCCGTTCGCCGGCTTCGACGCCTGGGACCAGCGGCGGCCCTATCGCGAGCAATTCCTGCAAAGGCTGCGGGAGCCGCCCTGCCCCGATCCGGTCTGGTCGCCGATGACCGACGACGAGGTGCGCAGCCGAACCCTCGCGGTCATGGAGCGGCTCAACGTGATCGGCGTGCTGAGCGGGCCGGCCGATCGGGTCGAGGCGTGGCGGCGCACCCGGCCCGAGCGCTTCATCCCGGCCGTCGAACTCTCGCTCGAGCCCGGGACCACGCCCGAGCGCCTACGGGAGCTTCGTCGCGGCGGCCGGCTCGAGGTGCTCGGCGAGGTCACCACCCAGTATCTGGGCGTGGCCCCCGACGATCCCCGGCTCGAGCCTTATTGGGCGCTGGCGGAGGAGCTCGACATTCCCGTCGCCATCCACGTCGGCACCGGCCCGCCGGGCGCCATCTATCTCGGCGCCGAAGGCTATCGCGCCCGGCTTCACAGCGCGCTCACCATGGAGGAGGTGCTGGTCCGCCACCCCAGGCTGCGAGTCTATCTCTCCCATGCCGGCTACCCGATGATCGACGACCTGCTGGCGCTCCTCTACGCCCACCCCCAGGTCCATCTCGACGTCGGAGTCATCGTCTACACCCAGCCGCGACCCGCTTTCTATCGCTATCTCGAGCGGATCGTCGAAGCCGGCTTCGAAAGCCGGATCATGTTCGGCTCCGACCAGATGGTCTGGCCCGAGACGATCGAACGGGCGATCAGGGTCATCGAGGAGGCGCCCTTCCTCAGCGAGGCGCAGAAGCGCGCGATCCTCTACGACAATGCCGCGCGCTTCCTCCGGCTCGGCGCGGAGCAGCGGGCCCTGCATCAAAGGCTCGGGCGTGACTAGCCGGAGCGGCATCCGGCTCGTCCGGGCCAGAGCGTGATCGTCTTTCGAAAGACCGCCCCTCCTTCCGCACCTGGCGATGACAACCTCTCGCCCCAATCGGTTGCGCCGGGCGGCTCGCGCCGCGCTCGACACCCTCTCTCCCGCGGCATAGGGTGCAGCCGACCGGGGAGAACGGCATGACTTCGACCGACGTACAGTTCAGCGGCTCGATTCCGGCGCTTTACGACCGCTATCTGGTGCCCCTGCTGTTCGCCCCCTATGCCGCCGATCTGGCCCGCAGGGTGGCCGCGCTCGAGCCTCGGCGAATCCTCGAGACCGCGGCCGGAACCGGCGTCGTCACCGCGGAGATGGCGGGCGCGGTGCCCGCCGCCGAGATCGTCGCGACCGATCTCAACCAGGCGATGCTCGACGTCGCCGCCGAGCGCGTGGCATCGGACCGGGTCGCCTTCCGCCAGGCCGACGGCCAGTCATTGCCCTTCGACGATTCGAGCTTCGACGTCGTCGCCTGCCAGTTCGGGGTGATGTTCTTCCCCGACCGGATCGCCGCCTATCGCGAGGCTCGGCGGGTGCTTCGTCCCGGCGGGACCTTCCTGTTCAACGTCTGGAACCGGCTCGAGGACAATCCCGTCTCGCACCATCTGGCCCGGGCGGTGGCGGCGCTCTTCCCCGACGATCCGCCGACCTTCCTCGAGCGGATCCCCTTCGGCTACCACGACAAGGCGCGGATCGAGCAGGACCTGCGGGCGGCGGGCTTCGACGAGGTCGCCGGCGAGACCCTCGAGCGGCGCAGCCGGGTCGAATCGCCGCGCGCCGCGGCGACCGGCCTGTGCCACGGCACTCCGCTCCGCGCGGAGATCGAGAAGCATGGGCCCGAGCGGCTCGACGAGGCGACCGAGGCGGCCGCCGCCGCGCTGGCCGGGCTGACCGGACCGGGCGAGGTCGAGGCGCCGATGTCGGCGCACGTGTTCAGCGCCCGGGGATAGAGGGTCATCCTCTTCCCAGAACCGCCCATCCTGAGCGGGGCTGGATCGAGCTAGGGCGCTATCGGGCTAGCTTGACCAAAACCCGCTCATCCTGAGTAGGGACTGAGCCTGGCGAAGGCCCGTATCGAAGGACGGTCCTTCGATACGCCACTTCGACTTCGCTCAGTGGCTACTCAGGATGAGCGGTTCTTTCAAAGATGATCATGCTGCCTGATAGCGCTCTAAGCGCCCTGTTCCGCCGGGGGTCGCGCCTCCCTCGCCCGAATCAGCGCTGGAAGCCGCCGGTCATCAGCTTGACTCCGAGCCAGATCAGCGCAAGCCCGCCGCCCAGCGTCACCAGCGAGATCAGCATCAGCGGCCAGCCCCCGCTCGTCATCATGCTGTCCAGCTCGCTCATCATCAGCACGGTGCAGCCGCCGCCCAGAAGGGTGATGCACAGGCCGAACAGGATCAGGAAGATGCCGGCGATGATGTTGCCGGCGCCGGGTCCTTCGTTCATGCGCTCACGCCCCCTTTCTCGCGCAGCTTCGCGGCGCCGGGCGCGCCCGGCCGGTAGAAGCTGTTATAGGTGTCGAACGGGATCAGCCGGCCGTCCGGCGTGGCGAAGTGGATGCAGCTTCGCTTCACCGCGCCGAGATCGAAATTGTAGCGGTCGAGGAACTGGATGATCGCGACCTTGAACGTGTCCTTGTAGGCGAGGCTGGCCGGCGCCTCGATCCCGGGCAGGCAGCAGAACAGGCTGGCGAGCCGGTTCTCGCCGTTCGCCTCGACCGTGGACAGCGAGAGCAGGTCGAAGACCCGCGCCTTGAGCGCCGGATCGCGCTCGAAGCTGATCGTGTTGGGAGCGGCGGCGACGATGTCCTCGCGGCCCATCAGCCGGGTCACCGGAACCACCGTCCTGCCCGAGCGGATTCCGTAGCCGATGCAGATCTGGTCCGGATTGCACGGGAGCGGCACCAGGTCGGAAGCCTCGAACACGCCGCCCTCGGCGATCCGGCGCCGGAGGCCGGAAAGGGTGGCCCGGTGGAGCCCGGGATCGAAGCCCAGGTTGCGTCCGGCGTCCTGGACCGGCTGGAAGACGACTCCGCGGACGCACGACCAGCCCAAAGCGTGATCGACGATGGCGGCGCATTCGGCGTCATTGACCCCCTGACGGACGGCGCAGACCAGGGTCGTCGAGACTCCGGCGGCCTCGAGCCGCTCGAGCGCCTGGCGCCTGATCCGCCCGAGCCGGGCGCCGCGCAGCTCCGCCAGCGCCTCGTCGCTCAGCGAATCGAACTGGAGATAGACTTCGAAGCCCGGCCCGACCGCGGCCAGCCGCTCGGCGAAGCCGTCCTCCTGGGCGATCCGGACGCCGTTGGTGTTGACCATGATGTGGCGGATCGGCCGGGCCCGGGCGGCGGCGACGATCTCCCAGAAATGCGGGTGGATGGTCGGCTCGCCGCCGGACAGCTGGACCAGGTCGGGCTCGCCTTCCGCCCTCACCACCGAGTCGAGCATCGCCTCGACCTCGGCCAGCGGCCTGTGGCCGCCTTTGCCGACCGCGCTGTCGGCGAAGCAGACCGGGCAGGTCAGGTTGCAGGCGTCGTTGATCTCGACGATCGCCAGGCAGCTATGCTGCTCATGGTCGGGGCAGAGGCCGCAATCCCAGGGGCAGCCGCGCTCGGTCCGGCTGGCATTGTGGAGCGGGCGGTCGCCGGGCTTGAGCCAGCGGCGGATGCCGAGCCAGTAATCGGCATCCTCCTCGATCAGGGTCTTGGTCACGCCGTGATCGGGGCAGCGCTTCTGATAATAGACGCTGCCGTCCTGGCCGATGATCTTGGCGGGGACGAGCTCCCAGCAGGTCTCGCAAAGGCTGGTCGTCTGACCGTAGAAAATCCAGGGCACGCTCTTGCGCGCGAGGTCAGAATGTTCGGCGAGCGCGTGCATCGAAGAGCAGGGCATAAAGGATCATCGCCAGCGCGAGAAGCTGAAACAGGTTCAGGGGCGGAACGATGTCGGGATAGGGTTTGAGGAACTCCCAGACGAAGCGCTGGGCGGCGTAGCACAGCACGAACAGATAGAAGGCGCTCCTCCTCGTCCAGGCGGCGCGCCTCACCAGCCCGGACAGATAGGCGCCGAGGAAGGCGAGCATCGCCAGGCTCTCATAGACCTGCACCGGATGGCGGCGAACGCCGTCGCCCAGGTCGACCCCCCAGGGCAGCGACGTCGGCGTCCCGTAAGTGTCGTCGGCAAGCCCCGCGAACAGGCAGCCCCAGCGGCCGACGGCGATGCCGAGCGCGAGCGGCCCGACCCAGATCAGCCCCGTCGAGCCGGTGAGGCCCCGCGCCGCCTTGTAGAGCTCGACCGCGACGATGCCCCCGGCGAGCGCGCCCGCGAGGCTGTGCGACGGCCGCGCCAGCCCGCTGCCGAGCGTCCCGAAACCCCAGGCCCCGGCGACGATTCCGGCGGCGAGGGCGAGGACGTAGCCGGGGCCGATGCCGGCGACGGTCCGCGCCGCCGCCTCCCTGAGCCGCCAGACGTAGAGCAGCCGCGCCAGCACCCCCGCCGCCAGCCAGGCGGCGACGTCGAAGACGAGATGCAGGTCGGGATCGGTGGGGACGGTCAGGGCGCCTGTTCCTCCGGTGACGGGTCGCCGAGCGCTGGATCGTTCGGCCCGCACCGTCAACCGGGCAAGCGGGATTGCGCTGCCCGGGCTGAAGCGCAAGCGGCTTGGTCTCCGTACCTCTATAGAGTCTGTCCCATTGAAGTGGAAACATCCGCTCCCCGGCGAAGGCCGGGGTCCAGCGGCACTGTCGGAAGGACTGGGTCCCGGCCTTCGGGGTCCCCGCAAAGTACTACTTTGCGGGGCTCCCCTTCGCCGGGAAACGATTCAGCTTCAGCCGGACGGACCCTAAATTCCCGTCCGAGGTGAATTAGATCGCTAATGTCCTCGATATATGCTAGGCAAATTTTATCACCTGCTTTTTCCGCGAGCTTCCCGTGACAGAGAGACATGTTCGTGCTCTCGCTCGCACAACCCGAGGTGATTCCGAATGGAAAAGAAATATTGGCTCGGCCGCAAGCGCGCGGCGATGGCGATGGCGCGGGCCGCGACTAATGCCGAGGCCCGGCTCATCCACTATGATCTGGCCGGACGCTATAGCATCAAGGCGGCGACTTCACCCACATTCATGCTGACGCACAGGAATCCCGCCACGTCGGGCGAGCGGACCGCGCTTCAGCTTGCCGCGCCGCTGGCCGCTCGCGACGGGACGAGGACGTGAGCGCCGCGCCCGTCGTCGCTCCGCCCGCCCCGGACTCCGCCGAGCTCGCCCGGCTCGGCATCGTGCGCGTTCAAAGCGAGCATTTCCTGGTCGGCCCGTACCGCTATTCCAGCCTGCCCGACGCGCTTGCGCAAGCCCGCCGGGGCCGGACGGACGGCGGCTCATGAGCCTTCACGACTGGTTCGGGCGCCATGTCGCCGACCTCAGGCACAGCCACTGGGACAAGGGCCATTTCGTCACTACCTGCACCCTGTGCGGGCGGGCGATGGTCAAGCTCCCCAACCTGCCCTGGCGCCTCCGGGAAGCCCGCGCCTGAGCCTTGCCGACGGCGCCCCGGCGGCCGCGAACGACAGGTCCCTCGCCGGGTCCGGACATTCGCTCGGCCGCCGCCGGGACGATGGACTGGCGCGAAACCGCACTTTCTGGCAGCGGGGAACGGCCCCGCAGCAGGAGAATCCGGCCGGATGGATTTTGACCTTACGGAACGCGAGCGTTTTTACCGGGACCGGGTGCGCGCGTTCGTCGAGACTCGGATTCGCCCCCGCCACAAGGATTACAAGGCGCAGCTCGCCGCCGGCGACCGCTGGCAGCCGATCGAGGTCATCGAGGAGCTCAAGCCCGTCGCCCGCGAGGAGGGGCTATGGAACTTCTTCATGCCGCCGGGCTGGGCATTGAAGCATGTCGACGACACCTTCCAGTTCGAGGGCACCCAGCTCACCAACCTCGAATATGCGCTCTGCGCCGAGGAGATGGGGCGGATCGGCTGGGCCTCGGAAGTGTTCAACTGCTCCGCGCCCGACACCGGCAACATGGAGGTCCTCCACCGCTACGGCACTCGCGAGCAGAAGGAGGAATGGCTTCGGCCGCTGATGAACGGCGAGATCCGCTCCGCCTTCCTGATGACCGAGCCGGCCGTCGCCTCCTCCGACGCCACCAACATCCAGTGCGAGATTCGCCGCGACGGCGACGATTATGTGATCAACGGCCGCAAATGGTGGTCGTCCGGCGCCGGCGACCCCAGGTGCAAGGTCGCCATCGTCATGGGCAAGACCGACCCCGAAGGGCCCAGGCACGAGCAGCAGTCGATGGTTCTGATGCCGCTCGATTCGCCCGGAGTGACGGTCGAGCGGGCGCTCACCGTGTTCGGCTATGACGACGCTCCGCACGGCCATATGGAGGTCGAGCTCAAGGACGTCCGGGTCCCGGCGGCCAACATGCTGCTCGGCGAGGGCCGCGGCTTCGAGATCGCCCAGGGCCGCCTCGGCCCGGGACGGATCCACCATTGCATGCGCACCGTCGGAGTCGCCGAGGAGGCGCTCGCGGCGATGGTCCGGAGGCTTCAGAGCCGGATCGCCTTCGGCAAGCCGCTGTCGGCGCACAGCGTCTGGGAGCAAAGGATCGCGGCCGCCCGGATCGACATCGAATGCTCGCGCCTGCTCTGCCTCAAGGCGGCGGACATGATGGACAAGGCCGGCAACAAGGCCGCCGCGGGCGAGATCGCCATGGCCAAGATCCACGCCCCCAACATGGCGCTCCGGATCATCGACGATTCCATCCAGGCCCATGGCGGGGCCGGAGTCAGCCAGGATTTCGAGCTCGCCAAGAGCTATGCCGGGATCCGCACCCTTCGCCTCGCCGACGGCCCCGACGAGGTCCACGCCCGCGCCCTCGCCAAGCTCGAATATGCCAAGCATGCGCCGGGTTGATTCCTCCCCGGGACGGGGAGGGTGTTGGGGCTTTGGGCTGCCCCCAGCAGCCCAAGATCGCGTCCGGGGGACGCGATCTCGCTCCAACACATGCGAAGCATGGTGGAGGGGGGTCTGTACGGGTCTCCACGCCCCCTTCACCGTCCGGCTGCGCCGGCCGGCCCCCCTCCCCGCACGCGGGGAGGATTGAGCCTATGAAGGCTGCAATCCTCCGCCAGCTCGGCTCGCCGCTCGAGATCGCCGAGGTCGAGGTCGCCGCGCCCGGGCCGCGCGAGGTGCTGATCCGCACCCGGGCCTGCGGCGTGTGCCATTCCGACCTCCACTTCATCGACGGCCTCTACCCGGCGCCGCTTCCCTTCGTTCCCGGCCACGAGGCGGCCGGAATCGTCGAGTCGGTCGGCGCCGACGTGACGGCGATCCGTCCCGGCGACCATGTCGTCACCTGCTTCTCGACCTTTTGCGGCCGCTGCGAGTATTGCGTGACCGGCCGGCTGTCGCTGTGCGTCGACTCCTCGACCAAGCGCAAGCCGACCCAGCCGCCCCGGCTGTCCCTCGACGGCGCCGCGGCCCACCAGCTGCTCAACGTCGGCGGCTATGCCGAGCTGTTGCTCGTCCACGAGAACGGCGCCGTTCCGATCGACCGCGACATGCCCTTCGACCGCGCCGCCCTGATGGGCTGCGCGGTGGTGACCGGGGCCGGCGCCGTCCTCAACACGGCCGGAGTGAGGCCGGGCGAGCATGTCGCCGTGATCGGCTGCGGCGGCATCGGCCTCGCCGCGATCAACGCCGCCCGCATCGCCGGGGCGGCTCGGATCGTCGCCGTCGATCCGGTTCCGGCCAAGCGCGCCCTGGCCGGGAAAATCGGCGCGACCGACAGCTTCGCGCCCGATTCGGAGCGGCTTCGCGAGCAGGTCGTCGAGCTCACCCGGGGCGGGGTCCACCACGCCATCGAGGCGGTCGGCCGGATCGCCGCCGGCGAGCTCGCTCTGTCCCTGCTTCGCCGCGGCGGCACGGCGACCATCGTCGGCATGATGCCGCTCGCCGAGAAGCTTCCGATGCGCGCGCTCGACCTGCTCGCCGAGAAGAAGCTTCAGGGCTGCCTGATGGGCTCGAACCGATTCCCGGTCGACATTCCGAGGCTGGTCGATTTCTACCTCGCCGGGCGGCTCGACCTCGACAGCGTCATCGCCGAGCGGATCGGGCTCGATCGGATCAACGAGGCGGTGGCGACCCTTCGCACCGGCGAGGCGGCGCGCTCGGTGGTGGTGTTCGAGTGACGCTGAGTGGAGGGGGACACGTACTTTTTCGTGAAAAAGTACGTGTCCCCAAATCGGGAAAGTACGTGTCCCCAAATCGGGAGAATGACATGTCCCTGTTCGACCTGACCGGAAAGGTCGCGATCGTCACCGGCTCGTCGCGCGGCATCGGCCGGGCGATCGCCGAGGCGATGGCCGATCATGGCGCCAAGGTGGTGATCTCGAGCCGCAAGGCCGCCGCCTGCGCCGAAGCCGCGGACTCGATCAACGCCCGCCACGGCGACGGCAGAGCGATCGTCGTGCCCGCCAACATCTCGTCCAAGGAAGAGCTCCAGAACCTCGTCTACGAGACCCGGCGGCAGCTGGGCCGGATCGACCTGCTCGTCTGCAACGCCGCGTCCAACCCCTATTACGGGCCGATGGCGGGGATTTCCGACGACCAGTTCCGCAAGATCCTCGACAACAACATCGTCTCCAACCACTGGCTGATCCAGATGGTCGCCCCCGAGATGATCGAGCGCAAGGCGGGCTCGATCGTCATCGTCAGCTCGATCGGGGGCTTGAAGGCCTCGCCCGTGCTCGGCGCCTACAACATCTCCAAGGCCGCCGATTTCCAGCTCGCCCGCAACCTGGCCGCCGAGTTCGGGCCTCACCAGGTCCGGGTCAACTGCATCGCCCCGGGCCTGATCCGGACCGACTTCGCCCGCGCCTTGTGGGAGAATCCGCAGACCCTTCAGGCGGTCACCATGCACACGCCGCTGCAGCGGATCGGCGAGCCCGGCGAGATTGCCGGAGCGGCGGTGTTCCTCGCCTCGGACGCCTCGACGTTCGTCACCGGCCAGGCGATCGTGGTAGATGGCGGCTCGACGATCGGAGTCGGGCTGTGAGCGAACTTTGTGCTCCTGCGAAAGCAGGAGCCCAGCCCGGCCACAGCATCTGGGTTCCTGCTTTCGCAGGAATGCGAGGAGGAGCGGAATGAGGTTAGCCGGCAAGATCGCCATCGTCACCGGCGCCGCCTCCGGCATCGGCAAGGCGGCCGCCGCCCTGTTCCGCGCCGAGGGAGCGAGCGTGGTCGCCGCCGACCTCGCCCCGGCCGAGGGCGTGGTCGCCGCCGATGCCGGCCGCGAGGAGGATGTTCGCGGCCTCGTCGACCGGGCGGTGGCCGAGCATGGCGGGCTCGACATCTTCTTCGCCAATGCCGGCATTTCCGGCGGGCTGGCCTCGATCTTCGAGCAGAGCCCGGAGGACTGGCAGGAGATCTTGCGGGTCAACCTGATCGGCCCCTTCCTCGCCATCCGCCACGGCGCCCCGGCGATGAAGGCGCGCGGCGGCGGCTCGATCGTCTGCACCGCCTCGGTCGCGGGGCTTCGCGCCGGCGCCGGCGGCCCGGCTTATTCGGCGTCCAAGGCGGGGGTGGTGCGGCTGGTCCAGGTCGCAGCGACCCAGCTCGCCGGAGCCAATATCCGGGTCAACGCCATCTGCCCCGGGCTGATCGAGACCGGCATGACCCGGCCGATCTACGAGATGGCCCGGGCCGCCGGCAAGGAGGAGATGATCGGTCATCTCAATCCGCTGAAGCGCGGCGGCGAGCCCGACGAGATCGCCCGGGCGGCGCTGTTCCTCGCCTCGGACGAGTCGAGCTACGTCAACGGCCACGCTCTCGTCGTCGACGGCGGCCTGTCCGCGTCCCACCCCTTCTACCGCCAGGAATATGGCCGGACCTCCTTTTGAGGGGACAGTCACAGTGACTGTCCCCAATCGCTCGATCTGTTCCCCGGCGAAGGCCGGGGTCCAGCGGCGCTGTGGACTCCAGAGACTCTAGGGGACAGTCACAGTGACTGTCCCCAATCGCTCGATCTGTTCCCCGGCGAAGGCCGGGGTCCAGCGGCCCTGTGGATTCTAGAGACTCAGGGGACAGTCACAGTGACGGTCCCCAATCGCTCGTAATAATATTGCTTGGTGACTTTACGTAACTTTCCGTGATACCTCTTCAAAGGCTGGAAATAGACCTCTGGCGTGTTCCGATCGGTCAGGCTTTTCCAACTATGAACCGTACGAAGTTGTCTCGGCGTGGCAGGCGTGCCGAGAACTTTCCCTCTTTGAGAAAAAAGGAACAGGCCATGAGTAGTCAACTGCACTCCGGGCTGAGCATTATGGGGCCCGCGGAGTCGACCTTTTTCTGGGATGTCACGGAAGACGACGGAAATCTGACGGTGCAGGTCTCGGTCGGCAGCGGCACCACGCTTTCGAGTGCGCGTTCAGCCTTTATTCCCGCCCATAGCGAAGCAAAAGTACCGCTCTTCGCCGTTGGCAACGTGGCTGCTCAGGAGACAATCAGCGGAAACGTCTGGGCGGAGTGGACGAAGGACGGTCACTCCTATGTCGTCATGTTCTCCGGCAATATGTCGGCTATCCCGTCTGCCGGCTTCCCTGTTGCCAGCCTGGTCTGCAGCAGCGATCGGAACGGCGGCAGTGTTGGCCAAGGTCCTTTGATCGTCTACGCCCACATCGCCAACTGACGCGACTCCAGGGGACAGTCACAGAGCTTCTGAGGGGACAGAGCTTCTGAGGGGACAGTCACAGTGACTGTCCCCAATCGCCTCACTCGACCCGGAATTCCTCGACGATCAGGCGCGCCCGTCCGGTCGCGAAGACGCCGTGGCCGAGGCCGTCGCCGCCGCCGAGCACGAAGCCGACCTGGTCGGCCTCGGCGAGGGCGTCGCGGAACGCCTCGGGATGGCTGTGGGCGCTCGAATCCATCACCGCCGTCCAATGGCCGTCGAGCGGCGCCGACAGCTCGTGCTCGCCGGGCTCGATCGGCATGTGCGAGGCGAAGGCCGCGTACCAGCGATAGGCCTCGAACCGCCCCCGGGCGCTCCAATCGTCGCCGGAGCGCTGGAAGTAGAGGGTGATGATCGACGGGCTCGCCGGCGACGTCGCCGGAGCGATCCGGACGCCCGGATCGGCCTCGATCCGGTAGCGCATGACGATCCGCCGCTTGCCGGCCAGCGGGCCGTGGCGGAAAGTGACGTAATGGACGCTTCCCGGCGCCCTCGGCAGCTCGATCTGCCAGCCGCCGTCGCGGCGAGGCGAGGGGTGGAGCGGCATGCCTTGCGAATAGTTGCGGCCGCGGATGATCGGGCCGATCGTCCAGGCCCGGGCGTCCGAAGGATGGGCGGCGTCGGGCGCCCTCCCCCGGCTGCCGTCGCCCTGGGCGGAAGCCAAAGCGAGGGCGGCCAGCAGGGCGGTTCGGATCAGCATCTCTCGTTCCTCGACAGTCTTCGTCCGGGCCCTAGCCCAAGGCGGCCTTCCCGAGCCTGAACGGCGTCGCGGTGCAATGACCGAGAATGGCGCATGACCCGGCGTGCCGAGGGTGCCATGATGGCGGCTCGCTCAGGCAAGGACGAGGGGATCGGGCCATGAGATACGTCGCTGGCGGACTCGCTCTTCTGGGTGCGGTGGTCTGGACCATCTTCATCCTCTCGCACGTCCAGACGGTGCTCGATCTGAGGCGCCGGGGCGAGACCGCCGAGCCGCTCCTCGAATGGCAGTTCCTGATCCCGGTGATCGGCTTCGTCGCGGTCGCCTGGCTGCTTCGCGAGCGGCGCTCGGGCCCGGCGTTCACCGTCGCGGTCTTCACCGTCGTCATGGTGATGATCTTCGCGACCGGACTGGCCGGCGGCCAGTTCAGGTTCGCCCCTTAGGGACAGTCACTGGGGACAGTCACTGACAGTCACTGGGGACAGTCACAGTGACTGTCCCCTCATCCCCCTTGGGGACAGTCACAGTGACTGTCCCCTCAGTCAGGCTCTGACGCGGTCCCGGGGATCGTTCCCAAAAAAATACCGTCCCCCAAAAAAAATGCTGTCCTACAGTTGGTCCTTTGTGGCCTATCCTGTCGGATGGAACAGAACCGGAACCGAATCGCCCCCGAAGCGTCGACCGACGAGCGCGCTTCCTCCCTCAACCCGAAGCCCGATTTCGCCTCCGACGACCCCGCGGACTGGCCGGAATTCCCGACCCGCGCCGAAGCCGTCGCTTATTGGGAAGGCGTGCGCCGCGGCCTCCGCGAAGCGCAGCCCGACGGCCCGCATCCGCACATGCCGCGAAGCTTCTCGCTCGACCTCGCCCGCGACGGCGCCGCGCCTTGCCTCACTTCCGACAAGCTGCGCGATTCGCGGCCCCACATCGCCGGCGTCGAGGAGTCGCCGGACCGAATCGCACCGAGCCCCGCTGCCGCGGGCGCCCGGGCCGACCGTCATGACGGTTTCACCGTCGCCGCCGAGCAGCATTTCCTGCGCGCGCTCGCCGCTGGCGGGGTCGTCGCCGACGCCTGCCGAGCGATCGGGATAAGCCGCCAGGCCGCCTATCGGCGCCGCCAAAGCGCCTCGGGCCGCGCCTTCGCCGTCGCCTGGGAGGCCGCTTTGCTGATCGCCCGTGGGCCGATCGCCGACGATGCCCTGGCGCGCGCTCGCCATGGCGTCATCGATCGCGTCTATCGCAACGGCGAGCTGGTCGCCGAGCGCCACCGCTTCGACAACCGCCTCACCATGGCGGTCCTGACCCGGCTCGACCGGCTGGCCGAAGGCCAGGGCCCGAACGCTCCGGTGGTCCGCGCCGTCGCCGAGGAATTCGACCAGTTCCTCGACCTTCTCCCGCAAGGCCTCGGCGCGGCCCAGGCCTTCTTCGCCGCCCGCTTCCCGTCGCCCGACCGCGCGGGGAGGCCGCGGCCGGTCGAGGAGCCGTACGGCGTCGGCGGCGCTCAGCCGGCGAGCGGCAGCGAGGAAGCTTTGCTCGCCCGGCTCGGAAATTACGAGGCTCTCGGCGTCGGCATGCCCGCCGAGATCTCGACCGCGGACCTTGATCCGCGGGCGATGGAGGGCTGGTCCGCCGAGCAGTGCGCGCGCGCCGAGGCGTCGGGAATTGCGAGCGGCCTGGACGAGGACGATTGGCCGCCCGCCGCCCGCGACCCCTCGGCGGACGCCACCGATGGCATGTGTCACGTTCGTCAACTCTATCGGCGAAGCCACCCGCTCCAATCGCCTGAAGAGGATGGTGACGATTTCGCCGGCTGCAGCGTCTGGGAAGATGAGGACTTTGGCTGGCTGACCGATTTTCCGCCGCCCGAGGGCTTCGACGGCTATGAGGAAGGCGAGCCCGGGACCGACTATTACAGGCGCGAGCTGGCCCCGGAGGAGCTTGCCGCCATCCCCGAGGAGGATGCGCTCGATGGCGAGGACGGCGACGGCCTGCTCGCCGATCAGGAGGCGGCCCGGCGCCGGTTCTTCGGCCTCGGCGAGCCCCCCGTCGAGGCGGCGGCGCCGGGCGGCGAACCCGCCGCGGCAATTGACGTTCGCGTAAGCCCGAGCCTATCGGGCGTCGAACCCCCGCCGGAGACGAAGATGAGCCCGATTTCGACCAAGCGGCACGGCGACGTGCTGATCGTCACTTCCAACAATCCGCCGGTCAACGCGCTCGGCCACGCCGTTCGCGAAGGTCTGGTGAGGGCGATCGAGGAGGCGGACGGCGACGAGGCGGTGAAGGCGGTGGTGATCGTCTGCCAGGGCCAGACCTTCTTCGCCGGCGCCGACATCACCGAGTTCGGCAAGCCGATGCAGATGCCGATGCTCCCGCACGTCGTCGACCGGATCGAGGCCTGCACCAAGCCGGTGGTGGCGGCGATCCACGGAACCGCGCTCGGCGGCGGCCTCGAGGTCGCCCTCGCCTGCCATTATCGGGTCGCCGTCGCCACCGCCACGCTCGGCGTGCCCGAGGTCAAGCTCGGCCTTCTCCCCGGCGCCGGCGGCACCCAGCGGCTGCCGCGAATCGTCGGGGTCGCCAAGGCCCTTGAGATGACCACGAGCGGCAATCCGGTCCGCGCCACCGAGGCCGCCGCCCTCGGCCTGGTCGACCGGATCATCGAAGGCGATCTCGAGCAGCATGCGGTCGCCTTCGCCGAGGAGGTGAGAGCGATCCGCCCGCTCCCCAGGAGCAGCGAGCGCGACGACAAGCTCGCCGAGGCGCGCTCGGACCCCTCGGTCTTCGCCGAGTTCCGCAAGGACAATGCCCGCAAGTTCCGCGGCTTCGAGGCGCCCGAGGCGAACATCAGGGCGGTCGAGGCCGCCGTCGCCAAGCCCTATGCGGAGGGCGTCCAGGACGAGCGCCGCCTCTTCATGGAGCTGATGAGCGGCACCCAGGCGCGCGCCCAGCAATATTTCTTCTTCGCCGAGCGCAAGGCGTGGAAGATCGAGGGCCTGCCCGAGGACACCCGCCCGCGCGAGATCGGCAAGGTCGGGGTGATCGGCGCCGGCACCATGGGCGGCGGCATCTCGATGAACTTCCTGTCGGCCGGGATCCCGGTGACGATCGTCGAGATGGCGCAGGAGGCGCTCGACCGCGGCACCGGCGTCATGCGCAGCAATTACGAGGCGAGCGCGGCCAAGGGCCGGATGACCTCGGACCAGGTCGAGCAGGCGATGGCGGCGCTGACTCCGACGCTCAGCCTCGACGACCTCGCCGATTGCGACCTGATCATCGAGGCCGTTTTCGAGAATATGGACGTCAAGAAGGAGATTTTCGGCAAGCTCGACCGGATCGCCAAGCCCGGCGCGATCCTCGCCTCCAACACCTCCTATCTCGACATCGACGAGATCGCCGCCTCGACCTCGCGGCCCGGCGACGTGCTCGGCCTCCACTTCTTCTCGCCGGCCAACGTCATGAGGCTGCTCGAAGTGGTTCGCGGCGCCCGGACGGCGCCCGACGTTCTGGTCACCGCGATGCAGGTCGCCCGGCGGATCAAGAAGGTCGCTGTGGTGGCCGGAGTCTGCCACGGCTTCATCGGCAACCGAATGCTGATGCCGCGCCAGATCGAGGCCAACCGGCTGCTCCTGGAAGGCGCGACCCCCGAGCAGATCGACCGGGTCCATGTCGAGTTCGGGATGCCGATGGGGCCGTTCCAGATGGCCGATCTGGCGGGCGTCGACATCGGCTGGCACCGCGACCCGGCCCGGGTCGAGAATATCCGCGACGCGCTCTGCGCGATCGACCGCTGGGGGCAGAAGAAGGGCGCCGGCTTCTACGATTATGACGACAGGCGGCGTCCCTCGCCGTCGGCCAAGGTGCAGGAGATCATCGAGCGGTTCCGCGAGCGCGAAGGCGTGACGGCGCGCGAAATCTCCGACCAGGAGATCGTCGAGCGCACCCTCTACACGATGGTCAACGAAGGCGCGAAGATCCTCGAGGAAGGCATGGCGCAGCGCGCCTCCGACATCGATGTGGTCTGGGTCTACGGCTATGGCTGGCCGGTCTATCGCGGCGGCCCGATGTTCTGGGCCGACACCGAAGGGCTGGCCAAGATCGTCGACGGGCTCAGGCGCCAGCAGGAACGGCTTGGGAGCGACTTCGCCCTTTCCGAGCTGCTGGTCGGGAAAGCCGAGGCGGGCGAAAAGCTCACCCGCTAGGTCTGTCCCATTGGAGTGGAAACATGTTCCCCGGCGAAAGCCGGGGTCCAGCGGCACGGTCGGAAGGACTGGTCCCGATTCAGCTTCAGCCGGACGGACCCGCCCCTCCCCTCAGAGCGTCGGGGTGAGGGTGCGGCGCGTGGGAGGGAAGCGCCGTCGACTCTCACGCAACCGCTCATCCTGAGTAGGGACCGAGCGAAGTCGAGGGCCCGTATCGAAGGACCGTCCTTCGAGACGCCGGTTCGGCAGGCTCACCGGCTCCTCAGGATGAGCGGGTCGGGGCCAAGCGGACTCCCCTCAGGGAGGGGGTTCCTCCGCCAGCGGCCCGAACGGCCTGGCGCCGGCGAGGTCGTGGATCTCGACCTTGTCGCCGACCCGGACCATCCGCTTGCCGAGCCTGGGGAAGTCGGCGATCTCGCAATCGAGGCTCTCGCCGCCCATCAGATAGACGAGATCCTCCGCCCCCGTGTTGCGCAGATGGTGGGGGACGGACGGCGCCGGAAAGCCCATGAAGTCGCCCGCGCCGACCGCATATTCCGCCCCGTCTATCTCGGCCGTCCCGGTGCCGGCGAGGACGTAGATCCACTCCTCCTCGCGATGGTGGGAATGATAGACGAAGCTCTCCTTGCCGGGCGCGATCCGGGCGAGGCTGACTCCGGTCCGCTTCAGCCCGGCCAGCCGCGAAAGCTGGACTCCCTTCATCTCGGAGCGCGGGTTCCAGGGGTGCGAGTGAATCGCCATCTTGGCCGCGGCGTCGGCGGCCCGTACAAGCTCCGGTCGGTCGTTCATCCCCATCTCCCTCGGAGGAATCATGAGGAAGGCAGCCTATCTCCTCGCCCTCGCCCTGGCGACCGCGGCCTGCGCCAAGCCGCCCGAATTCGACCCCGCCGCCGAGGAACATGCGATCCGCCAGGTCATCGCCGAGATGGAGTCGGCATGGAATCGGGGCGACTTTCGAGGCTACATGGCCGGCTTCAAGAATCCCGACGTCGTGTTCGTCTCGCGCGGCGAGTTCCAGCGCGACTGGCAGGGCACGCTCGACCATTATGTCCGCGATTATGGCGGCGACCCGGAGCGCCGCGGCCGGCTGCATTTCTGGGACATCCGGATCGAGATGCTGGCCCCCGACGCGGCCCAGCTCATCGGCCGCTACCGCCTCCAGGGCGGCGGCAGGCCGCAGGACGGGATCAACACCCGGCTGATGCGCAAGGTCGACGGGCGCTGGGTGATCGCCCTCAACCATGTCAGCTCGAAGGAGGTGCCCGCCGCTCGCTAGCGGCCTTCGGTGCGGGCGATCAGGTCGACCAGCTCCTGCTTCCAGAAGCGCGCCCAGCTGTGGGTGCCGTGGCCTCGGGTCTCGGCGGTGGCCGGGATCAGGACGTAGCGGACGCTGGGCATGCGCCGAGCGGCCTCCTCGGCGATTCCGTAATCGGGCGGGTTGATGAAGTCGTCGGCCGAATTGACCCAGGTCATCGGCACCCGGATTCGCTCGAGGCCGGGCCGGGGATCGTAATTGCGCGACGCCTCGAGCTGGTAGATCAGGTCGTTCGCGTCGCGGCTGGGAAGGTCGCGCTCGATCCGCTCGACGATATAGGCTTCGGCCGCTTCCCGGGTCGGATAGGCGCGCTGCAGGTGGAGGGGGGCGAAGCCGGCGACCTGGAGCAGGCTGACCGCCGTGCGCAGACCCTGGAGCGGCTGGGCGGTGTAGTTGCCGCCCCGCCAGGCGGGGTCGCTGCGGATGCCCTCGACAGCGGCCTTGCGCCACATCCGGTTGTGGCCGGCAATCTCGACCGGCAGGCAGGCGAGCGGCATCATCGCCTGCGCGAAATCGGGATGCGCCTCCGCCCAGACGAAAGCGTGCATGCAGCCCATCGAGGTGCCCATCAGCAGCCTCAGGCGGGTCACTCCGAGCTCGGCCAGCATGAGCCGCTGAGCCTCGACCATGTCGTCATAGTCGTAAGCGGGGAAGCGCATCCTCAACCCGTCGCTCGGCTTGGACGAGCGGCCGTGGCCGATATTGTCGGGAAGGATGACGTAGTAGCGGGCGATGTCGAGCGGCTGGCCGGGGCCGAACAGGGCGTCGGCGAATTGCGGCTGGAGGAACTGCCGGCCGCTGCCGCCGGTGCCGTGGAGCACCATCACCGCATTGGCGATCCGCCCTTCATCGTCGCGCCGCGGCGTTCCGAGGGTGGCGACGTGCATGCGAAGCTCGGCCAGGCGCTCGCCGCTGCCGAATCGGAAGTCGCTCAGGACGACGTCGCGCTCGGCGAGCCGAGCCGCATAGTCGGTCTGCGCCGCGGCCGCTTGCGGAGCGAGCCACAGCAAAGCGGCGAGCAGGATGGACAGCCAGCGCATCAGCGCCGCCCCGCCCGCCGATCAGTCGTTGGAGGCAAAGGCCGTGGCTCCGCCGAGCTGGGCGAGCAGCGGCGCATCGCGTCCATAGACGTCGCTGCGGAAGGCGATGCCTTCCGCCGAGGGCGCCGCCGTGAAATAGGTGATGTAGATCGGCACCGGCCGGGGCAGGTCGACCCGCTGCTCCGGATCGGGCGAAGAGGCCGCAATCTGCCGCCCGAACAGCCAGCGCGAGAGGCGCTGCGGATCTTCGAGGCGGACGCAGCCCGAGCTCAGCTGCCGGTTCGACTCCTCGAACAGCGCCCGATCCGGCGTGTCGTGGAGATAGATGCCGAGATCGTTGGGCATCCTGAACTTGATGTCGCCCATCATGTTGCCGGCGCCCGGACGCTGGCGCACCCGAAGCTCCTGGCGGCCGGCGGCCAGCGCCGCCCAGTCGATGGTCGCCGGATCGACCGGAGCGGCATCGCCGGTCCAGCCGGACAGGACCTCGTAGCCGCGCTCCTCGAGATAGGAGAGGCCTCGGCTGAGCACGTTGGGCGCGATCCGGCTGCGGACCAGCTCGGGCGGGACGTTCCAATAGGGGTTGAGCACGGCGTAGCGGATCTGGCTCGCCATCATCGGGGTCTGGGCGTCGGGCTTGCCGACGATCACCCGCATCGAATCGACGATCCGGCCGTCCTCGTACATGAACAGGCGGGCGGCGGCGGTGTCGACGAGCACGTAGCGCCGCCCCAGATCGGACGGCAGCGCTCGGGCGCGCTCCATGTTCACCTGGATCAGGCGCTCGTAATGGCCGGCGCCGTCGTTCAGCGAGGCGACGGTGCGGGCGCCGGCGACCCCGTCCTCGGGCAGGCCGTGGGCGGCCTGATATTCGCCCAGCGCCCGGGCGAGCTCGGCGTCGAAGGCGGCGCCGTCGGCGAGGCCGAGGCGGTGGCGAAGCGCGCGCACGCGTTCGCCCGAAGCGCCCTGGCGAAGCGCCGGCCCGGTCGGGATCTCGATCTGCGGCAGGCTCCCCCAGCGCGCACGATAGGCGTCGAGGCCGTCGCGAAGGTCGCGGTAGATCGGGTTGGCGGCGCCTCGGCCGGCGCTCGACGAACCCGGCTGCACGAGCGTCGGATCGCCGTAGACCATGCCGGTATCGAGGGCGCTGCCGCCGCCCGAAGCCGAGGCAGCGGTGGGAAGCGCGGCGGCCAGCAGACAGCCGGCCAGGGCCAGGGAGAGGCCGGTGCTCCGTCGGTGGGGGGTCCCCTTACTCATCGAACTCGTTCCTCGTGGTGCGGTCGAAACCGCGAGCCCCCCACTAGGAAACCCCGCGTTGGCAGGGTCTACATTAACAAACGAGGAACGATTTCGATCGTTCCGGACGCCGCCCCGCGGCGGGACGGGATCGCGCCGGCCGATGAAATCGCGCCGCGCCCGAGGGTTGCGATCGAAGTCCCGGCTTTCGAACCCTTCTCCGCCGGGACGATCCGCCTAGCGGTCCAGAACGTCGCGGATTCGGGTGGCGAGGTCGCCGAACGAGAAGGGCTTGGCGACCAGCTCGATGCCGGGATCGAGCCGGCCTTCATGGACGATGGCGTCGCGCGCATAGCCGGTGGTGAACAGCACCTTGAGATCGGGGCGAAGCTCCCGCGCCCGCCGGGCGAGCTCGGCGCCGCTCATTCCGCCTGGCAGCACGACATCGGTGAAGAGGAGGTCGACCCGCCTGCCGGGCTGCTCGATCAGCCGGAGAGTCGCGGCGCCGTCATGCGCCTCCAGCACATGATAGCCCAGTTCGCCGAGCAGCTCGACCGTATAGGCGCGGACGTCGTCGTCATCCTCGCAGACCAGGACAGTCTCCTCCTCGGCGCCGCGCGGGGGGACCGCCGCCTCGACCTGCTCCTCGTCCGGCGAGGCGCCGATCAGGCGGGGCAGGTAAATGTGGACGCTGGTGCCGCGTCCTTCCTCGGACTGGATCCGCAGATGACCGCCCGACTGCCTGACGAAGCCATAGACCATCGACAGGCCGAGGCCGGTCCCCTTGCCCACTTCCTTGGTGGTGAAGAAGGGTTCGACGGCGCGCTGCACCATCTCCTCGCTCATGCCCACGCCGCTGTCGGAGACGGAGATGAGGACGTAATTGCCCGGCGCGACCTCGTCGCCGGCGGCGGCCTTGCCGGGGCCGAGCCTGGCGGCGGCCGTCTCGATGACCAGCCGACCGCCGTCGGGCATGGCGTCGCGCGCGTTCACGGCAAGATTGAGGATCGCGCTTTCGAGCTGGTGGGGATCGGCCTCGATCCGCCACAGGCCGGCGGCGAGCCGGGTCTCGACCTCGATCGTCTCGCCGAGGGTTCGGTGGAGCAGGTCGCTCATCCCCGCCAGCAGCGCATTGGGATCGATCGCCTTGGGGGCGAGCGGCTGGCGGCGCGAGAAAGCGAGCAGTCGCTGGGTCAGCGTCGCGGCACGGTCGGCGCCCACCGAAGCGCTGGCGATGGCGCGCAGCAGCCTCGGGTCGCCCTCCGTGCCGATCCGTCGCGCCGCCAGATCCAGATTGCCGCTGATCACGGTCAGGAGATTGTTGAAATCGTGGGCGATGCCACCCGTCAGCTGGCCGACCGCCTCCATCTTCTGGGCCTGGCGCAGGGCTTCCTCGGCGCGCTCGCGCTCGGCCATCGCCGCCGCGATCCGGGTCTCCAGCGACACGTTGAGCTCGCGCACCGCTTCCTCCGCCCGGCGCCGCTCGGCGATCTCGCGCTGCGCCGATTCGAACAGCCGCGCATTGTCGATGGCGACCGCGGCCTGGCCGGCGATGCCGACCAGCAGCTGCTCGTGCCGCTCGGTGAAGCGCGCCTGATCGGAATGGCCGAAGAAGAGGCCGCCGATCACCTCGCCCGAGCGGGAAATGACGGGCACCGCCAGATAGGAGCAGACGGGCAGATGCTCCTTGGGCATGCCCTGGTGGGTGTCGCTGAGCCCGTAGCGCGGGTCCTGCGTGATGTCGTCGGAACGGACCACGGCGGCGCCGGTGAAGGTCGGCGCGAACACCGCGGTGTTGCGCGGCATCGGGAATTTGTCGAACGCGGCCCGGTCGACGCCGGATATGGTGTAGAGCATGTAGCTCTCGCCGGCCTGGTTCAGCACATTGTAGAAGAAGGCGCCGAACTGCGCCCCGGTCAGCTCCACGCCGGCGTCGGTGACCATCTGGACGAGTCGCTCGAGGTCGAGCTCGCCGGCGAGCGCGGCCCCGACCCGGTTGATCGTTCCGAGCATCCGGCTTTCGGCGCGCAATTCCTCCTCGGCTCGGCGCGACTCGGTGACGTCGACCGCCATGCCGACATAGCCGAGGAAGGCGCCCGGGCTCTGCCGCGGCTTGCAGCTCGCCCGAAGCCAGCGCCATTCGCCGTCGTGCCGGCGGAATCGCGCCTCGAAATCGTAGGGCTCCTTCGTCTGCCAGGCGCGGGTCCGCCGCTCGGCGACGATGGGCAGGTCGTCCGGGTGGGCGAGCCGCATCCAGGCGTCGCCGCGCAGCTGCTCGACGGAGAGTCCGGTGAAATCGGCCAGCGCCTGGTTGGCGAACTCGATCCCCTGCTCGTTGGTCACCCACACCGGCGAGGGAGCGCTGTCGGCCATCGCCCTGAAACGCGCCTCGCTCTCGCGAAGCTCGTCCTCGGCCCGCTTCTGCTCGGTGAGGTCGACGGCCATTCCGACATAGCCGATCAGAGCGCCTTCATCGTCCAGGCGGGGCTTGCAGCTGACATGCATCCAGCGCAGCTCGCCGTCGGCGCGACGGAAGCGCGCGTCGTAGACGTAGCCGCGCGCTTCCGCCCAGGCGCGGGCTCGCTCCTCGATCACCGGCGGCAGGTCGTCGGGATGGATGAGGTTCATCCAGCTCTCGCCGGTCAGCGCCTCGGGCGGGAGGCCGGCGACCTCGACGAAGGCCCTGTTGACGAACTCGATCCCGTCCGGACGAGTCACCCAGACCGGCGCCGGCGCGCAATCGGCCATCGCGCGGAACCGAGCTTCGCTCTCGCGTAGCGTCTGCTCGGCCCGCTTGCTGTCGCTGATGTCCTGCATCAGCGCGAAATAGCCGGCGACGGCGCCGTCGTCGCGCCGGTCGGGGACCAGCTCCAGGTGGACGTGGCGGGCGGCGCCCTCCCTGGCGGGAAGGCTGGCGTCGGCGCTCACCCGTTCGCCGGCCAGAGCCGCCTCGACGAGCGGCTGGAGCTCGCGATAGGCGGGCTCGCCGAGCACCTCGCGAAGGTGGCGGCCGAGCATCTCGCTTCGGCGCGTGCCGAACCAGCGCTCATAGGCCTTGTTGTTGTAGCGATAGACCTGGCCCGAATCGACATAAGCGATGAGGACCGGAAGCGCGTCGGCGACGACCCGGATCTGCGAGCCGAGCATGGCGCTCGCCTGCAGACGCTCGACCAGCTGATCGCGTTCCTCGAGGGCGGCGCGAAGGCTGGCATTTTCGGCTTGGAGTCGGGCAATGGGATCGTCGGCGGGGCTCGCCCTTCCCGTCGCGCCTCCATCTTCCGACAGTCCGGCCACGACCCCCCCTGTCACACCCCCGGCTTCAACAGCAAGAATCGATGGCCGGGCAATTCGTTCCGCCGGGCTCGACGTCGGTCACTCCCACTCGATGGTGCCGGGAGGCTTGCTCGTGCAGTCGTAGACGACCCGGTTGATGCCCCTGACCTCGTTGACGATCCGGGTCGCGACCCGGCCGAGGAAGGCGGCGTCGAAGGGGTAGGCGTCGGCGGTCATGCCGTCGGTCGAGGTGACGGCGCGAAGGCCGCAGACATTGTCGTAGGTGCGCGCGTCGCCCATCACGCCGACCGTGCGAACCGGGAGCAGCACCGCAAAGGCCTGCCAGATGGCGTCGTAGAGGCCGGCGGCGCGGATCTCCTCGAGGTAGATGGCGTCGGCCTTGCGAAGGATCTCGCAGCGCTCGCGCGTGACCTCCCCCGGGATCCGGATGGCGAGGCCGGGGCCCGGGAAGGGGTGGCGCCCGACAAAGGCTTCGGGGAGGCCGAGCTCGCGGCCGAGGACCCGCACCTCGTCCTTGAACAGCTCGCGCAGCGGCTCGACCAGCCGCATGTTCATCCGTTCGGGCAGGCCGCCGACATTGTGGTGGCTCTTGATCGTGACCGAGGGCCCGCCGGTGAAGCTCACGCTCTCGATCACGTCCGGGTAGAGCGTGCCCTGGGCGAGGAAGTCGGCGCCGCCGATCTTGGTCGCTTCCTCCTCGAACACGTCAATGAAGGTCCTGCCGATGAACTTCCTTTTCGCCTCCGGTTCCTCGACCCCGGCCAGACCGTCGAGGAACAAAGCTTCGGCGTCGACGTGGACGAGCGGGATGTTGTAGGAATTGCGGAACAGGCTGACCACCTGTTCGGCCTCGCCCATGCGCATCAGGCCGTGGTCGACGAAGACGCAGGTCAGCTGCTCGCCGATCGCCTCGTGGATCAGAACGGCGGCGACCGCCGAATCGACGCCGCCGGAGAGGCCGCAAACGACCCGGCCGCCGCCGACCTGGGCGCGAATCTCCTCGATCTTGGTCGCTCGGAACTCGGCCATCGTCCAGTCGCCGCCGAGCCCGCAGACGTGGCGGACGAAATTGGCGATCAGCTTCGCCCCGTCGGGCGTGTGGACGACCTCGGGGTGGAACTGGACACCGTAATAGCGGCGCTCGTCGTCGGCGGTGGCGGCGAAGGGCGCGCCTTCCGACCATGCGACGATTCGGAAGCCGTCGGGGATCGCTTCGACCTTGTCGCCGTGGCTCATCCACACCTGGTGGCGTTCGCCGGGGGCCCACAGACCGTCGAAGAGCGCGCAGCGGTCGCGGATCTCGATGAAGGCGCGGCCGAACTCGCTATGGTCTCCGGCGACGACCTTCCCGCCCAGCTGCGCGGCCATCAACTGCTGGCCGTAACAGATTCCGAGCAGCGGAACTCCGGCCCCGAACAAGGCCTCGTCGGCGCGCGGGCTGTCCTGGTAGGTGACGGAAGCGGGCCCGCCGGAAAGGATGATGCCCTTCGGCCGCAGCCGCTCGAGCGCTTCGGCGGCTCGGCTGTAGGGGGCGATCTCGCTATAGACCCCGGCCTCGCGGACCCGCCGGGCGATCAGCTGAGTCACCTGGCTGCCGAAATCGACGATGAGGACGGATTCGGTCGGCTGGATCGTCATGGCCGGCGATTAGGCAGCGCTTCCGCGCCTGTCCAGCACGCCGCCATCGCGCCGAGTTCGAACCGGCCATTCCCGGTTGCGCGGAATGCGGCGGCTACTCGGGAATGTGCATCGGCGGCTGCCGGCCGAGCTGGTCGGGACCTGAAAAAAAGTGCGCGCGGGCCGGAGCCCGCGCGCACCTGGTTCCATCGCCTCCCCGGGCAAGCCGCGACCTCAGACCCGGAAGTCGTAGATCCGGCCATTGCGGGCGAAGCAGGTGAAGTCCTCGCGATCGATGTCGTAGCGGCGGTTCCAGCCGCGGCCGTCATAATCGGCGACGTCGATCCGGCCGCGGACCCGGAAGCCGCCGTTGCTCCGGTCGAGGTCGGTGATCTGGACGTTGCGGCCGATCCGCTGCGCCTCGCGGGCGCACACGTTGACGGCCGAGCGCGCGCCGCCATGGCCGTAGCGGTCGTTGCCGTAGCCATAGCGATAGTCGGAGCGGCCATAGCCGTAGCCGTAGCGGTCGTCGCCGTCGATCGCCGAGATGACCGCAGCGATGCCGCCGAGGATGGCGACTCCGGCGACGACGTCACCGACGTCGATGCCGCGGTCGCGATCGCGGTAGCGGTCCCAGCTCTGCGCCTGCGCCGGCGCGGCGGCCGAGAGGGTGAAAGCGGCGACGGTCGCGGCGCCGGCGAGATATTTGGTCAGAGCCTTCATGGCTTCCTCCTGTTCCAGACGATCCGGGAATCCCGAATCTTGCGACTCTTCTAGGCGAGTCGCGCTGACCTCGGCCTGAATCGGTTCGTAGGCTCACGTTCAGCTTCGGACGGGCGAGGCTGAACGGGGGCGCCCGGCCGACTCAGAAGGGCATCGCAGCCAGGAGCAGGAAACCGTTCGCGGTAAGGGCCCCTCCGGCGAGGCCCAGCAGCCCGGCGAGGATCAGGATCGGCCGGTTCACAGCCAGGATCGCGACCGAGCCGAGCACCAGGGCGAGCTGAAGCAGCACCTCCGCCATGTCGAAATTGCCGTCCTGCTCGGAGGCGCGCTCGCGGGCCGCCTCGAACGCTTCCGCCTGGGCGCGCAGCTGGGTCTTGCCCTCGCCGCGCGTGGGGTCGTTCGGCGCCTCCGGGTCGGGTTCGCTCTCGTAGCGGGCGACGGTCGCTCGGTAATCGGCGAGACGTCGCTCGAGGCGCGTCCGTTCCTCCGCGGAAATGGCCGGCGAAGCGAGCGCCGTCTCGATCTCTTCGGCGGCGACCTCGTACAGCGTCTGGCGCATGTTCTTGGCCTGGAAGAAGGCCCAGGTGTCGCTGGCCCGGATATTGTTGAAGATCATCTCGTCGGTGGCATTGCCGCCCCCCAGGCCGCCGATGGCGAGAGTCGCGGCGAGCAGCGCGATCATCAGCGCCGCGCGGTTGCGGAACCGCTCCGATTGCTCCTGCTCGGCGCGGTCCTCGTGGATTTCGGCAATCAGTTCCGCTGCGTCGGCGCTGTCCATCCTGGCCCCCTTCCCGGCGATGCCGCGCGCTTAGCCGGTTCGCGCGGCGAATCCATGGCTTTGTGCCTGCCCCGGTTGATTCCCGCCGCCGCTATGGCATGGCGGCCACGCATAGCCGGGAGGATGAAGATGAAGCTCTGCATGGTCGCCGCCCTGATCGCTCTGCCCTTCGCCGCCGGTGCCGTCGGCGCTGAGCCGCGAGAGACTCCGGCGCCCAAGCTCGTCGTCGCCATCGCGGTCGATCAATTCTCCGCGGACCTGTTCGCCCAGTATCGGCAGCATTTCACCGGCGGCCTCCGGCGGCTCTCGGAGGGGGCGGCGTTCCCCGCCGGCTACCAGGCGCATGCGGCGACCGAGACCTGCCCGGGCCACTCGACCATCCTGACCGGCTCGCGCCCGGCCCGGACCGGCATCGTCGCCAACAACTGGTACGACCTTGGTGCCGCGCGCGAGGACAAATCCATCTATTGCGCCGAGGATGAGCGGGTGCCCGGAAGCACCTCGCGCGCCTATACCGTCTCTCCGTGGCACCTGCGCGTTCCGGCGCTCGGCGACCACATGAAGAGCGCCAACCCCGCCAGCCGGGTCGTCGTCGTCGCCGGCAAGGACCGGGCGGCGATGATGATGGGCGGACATCATCCCGACCAGCGCTGGTGGTGGCAGCGCGGGGCCTTCGTCAGCCACTCGGGAGTCGCCGCCGGCCCGGCGGTCCAGGCGGCCAACGCCCGTCTCGCCGATGCGATGTCGCGGCCGCGCGAGGCGTTCGAGCTGCCGGCGCCTTGCGTGCCGCGCAGCCGCGCCGTCGCGCTCGAGGGCGGTGGCCAGCCGGTCGGGGACGGGCGCTTCGCGCGCGGCGCGCTCGACGCCGACCGTCGCGACGATTTCCGCGCTTCGCCCGATTTCGACGCCGCCGTCCTCGCCCTCGGGATCGGGCTGCGCGACGAGATGCGCCTCGGGCAAGGCAGCGCGACCGACCTGCTGATCCTCGGCCTGTCGGCGACCGATTATGTCGGCCACAGCCTCGGCACCCAGGGCAGCGAGATGTGCATCCAGATGCTGGCGCTCGACCGCGCGCTCGGCGCCTTGTTCGAGCGGCTCGACGCCGCGGCAATCGACTATGCCGTCGTTCTGACCGCCGACCATGGCGGCGTCGACATCCCCGAGCGCGCCCGCCAGCAGGCTGCGGCGGATTCCGCGCGCGTCGACCCCGGCCTCGACGTTCGCAGGGTCGAGGAGGCGATCGCCGCCCGGCTCGGCCTGCAGGGGCGGCTGCTGTTCGGCGACAGCGCGTTCGGCGACATGTATGTCAGCCGCGACCTGCCGCCCGAGGCGCGGCGGCGGGTGTTCGAGGAGGCCGTGCGGACCTATCGCGGCCACCCCCAGGTCGCCGCCGTCTTCACCCGCGACGAGCTCGCCGCGGCGCCAGCCCCATCCGGCCCGCCTGACGAGTGGAGTCTGATCGAGCGCGCCCGGGCCTCGTTCAATCCGGAACGGTCGGGCGACTTCATCGTGCTGCTGGCGCCCCGGGTGAGTCCGATCCACGACACCAGCCGCGGCTACGTGTCCACCCACGGCAGCCCCTGGGATTATGACCGGCGCGTGCCGATCCTGTTCTGGCGGCGCGGGCTGACCCCGTTCGAGCAGCCGCTTCCGGTCGAAACGGTCGACATCCTCCCGACCCTGGCGGGGCTGCTCGGCCTGTCCATCCCGGCCGGATCGATCGACGGACGCTGCCTCGACCTGATCGAGGGTCCGGAGACGTCCTGCCGATGATAGCCGAGTGGGTGGGATTGCCCGGCTTGCAAGACCGGCTCGAAGACTTTCTGGCAACCCTCAAGGACAAGGAGACGGACGATGGCGGAACATGACGATTTGGTGCTGGAGCGGACGCTCGACGCGCCGCGCGATCTGGTCTGGAAGGCGTGGACCGACCCGGACCTGCTCAAGCAATGGTGGGCGCCGAGGCCGTACCAGACTCCGGAATGCGAGATGGAGCTGCGCCCGGGCGGCCGCTTCTATACGCGGATGACGGGGCCCGACGGCTTCGACGTGCGCGGCACGAGCTGCTTCCTGGAGGTCGTCGAGGGCGAGCGCATCGTCTGGACGAGCGCGCTCAGAGCGGACTACCGGCCCCAGGACGTCGATCCCGACGATTGCGGCGGTTTCCCCTTCACCGCGATCCTCACCTTCGAGGACGATGGCGCCGGCCGGACCCGCTACCGCGCGGTCGCGCTGCACAGGAACTCCGCCGACCGCGACACCCACGCGAAGATGGGCTTCGAGGAAGGCTGGGGCACCTGCGCGGACCAGCTCGCGGAGGTCGCACGCGGGCTGAGGGTCGAGGCATGAGAAAGGTCGTCGCGGCGACCTTCGTCAGCCTCGACGGCGTCATGCAGGCGCCGGGCGGACCGGAAGAGGATCCGACCGGCGGCTTCGCCTACGGGGGATGGACGGTCGACTATTGGGACCAGATCATGGGCGAGGCGTTGGGCGAGGCTTTCGACCGGCCGTTCGACCTGCTGCTCGGCCGAAGGACGTACGAGATCTTCGCCGCCCATTGGCCCTATGAAGAAAGCGGCCCGATCGCCGATAGCTTCAACGCCGCGACCAAATATGTCGCCACCTCCTCCGCCGAACCGCTGACCTGGCACAACAGCGTCCGCCTCAGCGGCGACGCGGCGGTGGAGGTGGAGCGCCTCAAGCAGGAAGAGGGGCCCGTCCTTCTCATCCAGGGCAGCAGCGTCCTCATCCAGAGCCTGCTCGCCCGCGGGCTCATCGACGAGTTCCGGCTGATGATCTTTCCGCTTCTGCTCGGCTCGGGCAAGCGCCTGTTCGGGGCGGGCATCCCGGCGGCCGGGCTGAGGCTGGTCGACAGCAAAGTCTCCTCGACCGGAGTGGTGATCGGCACCTACCTGCCCGCCGGCCCGGTCCACACCGGCTCCTTCGCCCGGGCGGAGCCGAGCGCCGCCGAACTGGCGCGGCGGGAAAAGCTGAGAGCGGAGATTCAGCCATGGCCGGACCGATAATCGTCACGGTCGAACGCCGGATCGAGGCCCCGCCCGAGCGCGTCTTCGACGCCTGGCTCGATCCGGCAAGGGCAGGCCGATGGCTGTTCGCCACGCCCGACGGGACCATGGAGCGGGTGGAGATCGACGCGCGGGTCGGCGGCCGATTCCAGATCGACGAACGCAGGGGCGGCGAGCTCGCCGAGCATTTCGGCGAATATCTCGAGATCGACCGGCCGAACCGGCTCGTCTTCAGCTTCGCGGCGCTGCGCGGCGCCGGCTTCACTCGGGTCACCGTGACCATCGCGCCGGACGGCGACTGTTCGCGACTGACCCTGGTCCACGAGATGGACCCGCGCTGGGCCGAATATGAGGACCGCACTCGCGAGGGCTGGACCAGGATCCTGGAGGGCCTGGCGGGGACGGTCGCCGGGGACGGTCGCTAGCGGCCGTCCCCGCCCGATCAGCAGCTGCGGTCGATCTCGCGGCCGACCAGGGCGCCGATCGCTCCGCCGATGATCGCTCCGACCGTGCCGTCGCCGCCCCTGCGATAGCGGCGGCTGTAGCGGCGGCCGTCGCGTCCGACCTCGCGGCCGACCAGCGCTCCGGCCGCGCCGCCGACGATCGCTCCGGTCGTGCCGCTGCCGCAGCGGCCGCGATAATAGCGATCGCCGCGATAGCGGTGCCGGGCATAATAGCGGTCGCGCGGATAATAGCCGCGCCTGACATGTCTGCCGCGATAATAATCGCCGGGGCGATAGCGGCGGTGATGGCCGTCGCGATAATAGCCGTCGTAAGTGCGGCCGTAATAGCCGTCGCGATGGTCGGCCTGGGCCGCGCCCGGCAGGACGAGCAGCGCCGAAAGCGAGGCCGCGACTCCGAGCATGAACTTCCTGAGCATGATACGAGCTCCCGTAAGACGCCGGCGGCCGGAGGCGCCGCCGGCCCTCACCTTCGCTCGCCAAGACTGAGCGGAGGATGAACGGCGGCGCCCGCCAGGAGCGCGTCCGTTGCGGCGGCCGTCGCGCGATCAGCTGCGTCTTTTGGTGAGCGCCTCGATGATCGGAAAGATGATGATCACGGTCACGACCATCGCCGCCGAGCCGTAAATCGGATCCCACTGGCCGAATATCCTGGTCGCGATGGGATTGCCGGTCACCAGCAGCCAGACCGCGAAGGCGATGGTGGCGTTGATGACCTGATGCCAGGCCGGCGGCTCGGACCCGTTCTTGGTGCTGACGTAGATCCAGACTGGGGTCAGCGCCAGAAGCACCAGACCGACGACGAGAAGCGTGTTGTTCTCCGCGGCCGTCAGCGGCGGCGGCACGGCGCCGCCGGCATTCTCGCCCTGCTCGCCGCGAGCGATGAAGCCTTCGACCGTATGGTAGGCGGCGATCACCTCGGCCGGGATGTAGGTCGCCAGCCGGCCGACGAAATTGTTCGAGCCGGGATCCGCCGCGGTCGGCGCGGCGGCGGCCTCCGGCGGATCCGCCATCGAAATACCGTCGGCGGGCCCGGCGATCGCGGCGCGGTGGACGGGCAGGTCCCGGGCAGTCAGAACGGCCCGCGGTCTCAGTCTCGGCATCGGATGTCCCCTTTTCCTGCTGGGCGACGCTGCCGGCGACGACCGCTCGGGACGCTCGCCAGGCCTCGCGCCGACGCTCCGCTTAACCCGAGCCTAGCCCATCCCCGGACCGATCCCCGAACCCCCGGGGCCAGGCGAAGACGGGGGACTCCGCCAAGGAATATACCCAAGACGAGGCCGCGGCAACGGCCCGGGCCGAGCCCCCCGATCGCGCCGGACGGAGCGGCGCCTGGTCAGCGGCCGGAGCCTCCCGACGCGCGCACCTGAAGCCCGGTATGGTGGGCGATGAAGGCGTACATGTCCGAATATTCCTCGATCTGCTTGTCGGTCGGCTTGCCCGAGCCGTGGCCGGCGCGGGTCTCGATCCGGATCAGCTTGGGCTGGTCGCCGGTCTCCGCGGCCTGCAGCGCGGCGATATATTTGAAGCTGTGCCCGGGCACGACCCGGTCGTCGGTGTCGGCGGTGGTCGCGAGCACGGCCGGATAGCGGCTTCCGGAGCGGATATTGTGATAGGGCGAGTAGGCGCGAAGGATCCGGAAATCCTCCTCCCGGTCCGGATAGCCGTAATCGTCGACCCAGTAGCGGCCGGCGGTGAAGCGGTTGAACCTCAGCATGTCCATCACGCCGACGCCGGGCAGCGCCGCCGCGAACAGGTCGGGCCGCTGGTTGATCACCGCGCCGACCAGCAGCCCGCCGTTCGAGCGGCCCTCGATGGCGAGGTTGCGGCTGGTCGTGATGCCCTGGGCGATCAGATGCTCGGCGGCAGCGATGAAGTCGTCGAAGACGTTCTGCTTGTTGGCCCTTCGCCCGGCATCGTGCCAGGCCTGGCCATATTCGCCGCCGCCGCGCAGGTTCGCCACGGCGAGAACGCCGCCCATGTCGACCCAGGTCATCCAGCGCGGCTGGAAGGCGGGGACGCTGGAGATGTTGAAGCCGCCATAGCCGTAGAGCAGGGTCGGCTGCGGCCGGGTAAGGTCGAGGTCGCGGCGGTGGACCAGGAACATCGGCACCCGGGTCCCGTCCCTCGAATTGTAGAAGACCTGGCGGACCTCATATTGCGCCGGGTCGAAGGCGAGCTCGGCCTGGGCGAAGACGCTGCTCTCCCCGGTGGCGCTGTCGTAGCGGTAGACGGTCGGCGGCCGGTTGTAGCTGGCGAAGCTGTAGAAGGTCTCGCTGTCGCTCATGTCGCCCGAAAAGCCGGCGACGTCGCCGATGCCCGGCAGCGAGATGGTGCCGGTGCGCCGGCCGTCGAGCGTGAAGGTCCTCACCTCGCTCTTCGCGTCGACCAGATAATAAGCGATGAGCTGGTTGCCGACGATCGAGGCGCCGCCGAGCGTCGCGGCGTCCTCCGGAACGATCTCGGCGAGCGAGTCCGGGGTGCCGATGTCCATGGCGACGATGCGCTGGCGGGCGGCGCCGCGATTGGTCTGCCAGAAGAAGCGGCTCCCCTGGTTGCCGAGATAGGTCCAGTCGTTCTCGAGGCCGGCGATCAGCCGTCGCGGCTGGGCGGCCGGCTGGGTGAGATCGATCAGGGTGACCTCGTAGCGGGCGTCGGTCCCTTCCGAGGAATAGACGATCAGCCAGCGGCCATCGTCCGACACCTCGCCGTTGTTGGTGAGCCCGGGCCGGTCGGCCGTGGCATAGACCAGCCGATCCTCGCTCTGCGGCGTGCCGAGGCGATGGAAATAGATGATGTGGTTCTCGTTCAGCGACTGGAACTGCTGTCCCTGGGCCGGCTCCGGAAAGCGCGAGTAGAAGAAGCCCGAGCCGTCCTTCGCCCAGTCGAGGTTCGAGAATTTGACCCAGCGGACCTCGTCGGCGAGGGGCTGGCCGGTGGCGACGTCGAGCACCCGCACGGTGCGCCAGTCGGTGCCGCCGTCCTGAACCGAATAGAGCAGATGGCGCCCGTCGTCGGAGGGATCCCATTCCGCCAAGGCGGTCGCCTGGTCCTGCGACCAGACGTTGGGATCGATCAGCATCCGCGGCTGGCCGGCAAGCCCTTCGCGGACGTAGAGCACGGACTGGTTCTGAAGGCCGTCGTTGCGGGTGTAGAAATAGCGGTTGCCGGCCTTCTCCGGAATCCCGAACCGCTCGTAATCGTACATCTGGGTCATCCGCTCGCGAAAGGCGGCGCGAGCCGGCAGGGTGGCGAGATAGGCGTTGGTGACCTCGTTCTGAGCCGTCACCCAGGCGCGCACCCGCGGGTCCTCGCGGACGTCGTTCTCGAGCCAGCGATAGGGGTCCGCGATCCGTTCGCCGAATTGCTCGTCCACGACTTCCTCCCGGGCGGTCTCAGGATATTGGAGCGGCGCCGCGGCCGGCTGCGCGAGAGCGGCGGCGGAAAGCGGAAGAAGCATGGCGGTCAGGAGACGCATGGCGGGCGGGACTTTCCGGTCAGGGGACGGCGGCGAAGGTCTAGCATCGGCTTCGCGCTCGTCAACGGGGCGCGCGGAGGCGCCGCCGCGAGGCGGCGAAGGTTGACGAACGTTGCGTGTCCGCTGAAGCCATCGTGTCGCCTTCGTCAACTTTCGCCGGGCAGCGGGCCGAGCCGATCGGACAGAGCGCGCAGCCCGGCCAGGCGCCGCGCTCCGAGCGGGTCGGGGTCGAGCCGTTCGGCGATCCGGTCGAGCCGGGCAAGCCTCGCCATCGCTCCGGAAAGGTCGTCGCGAAGGACGTAGCCGATCATCCGGCCGCGATAGAAACGCGGCACGAGCAGGGTCTCGATCCCGGCACCGGAGCGGCGCTCCGCCCAGGCCGCGCCGCGCACCTCCCGAGCGAACGCCACCGCCGAATCCCAGGCGCGGGCGAATTCCTCCGCCCCCGCCCGCCGCCGCAACGCGTAAGCCGCCTGGCGCGACCGCCCCAGGCTCCGCGCCGCCTCGTCCACGCCCGCGCCGCGCGCGAGCGCGACGATGAAGCGAAGCTGCAGAGCCGGCGACCACCCGTCCCGCCGCGACCGCACCGGCACCGGCGCGAAGCGGAGGAAGGCGGGGAGCGGCGGAAGGTCGGCGGGCGGGATGTCAGCGGGGCGGTTCATGGCGTGTCCCTCGAGTCGCGGCGAATCGACCAGCTTATGCCTCAACAGAGGAGGTGTAGGAAAATGATTTGTTCGACCTCTGTTCTCTGCCGAACCCGACTCTTCCGCCAGCCGCTCCGCTGCCGTCGAAATCGGCGAACGATTCTGTTGCCGGGGCGTTGGCGCGGGTGGAGGATTGCGATGAAGGCTTTGCTGGCGGCGCTTGCCCTTGGACTTGGCGCCTGCGCCACGACGGCCGAGGTCCCGCCGACCCCCGACCCCGCTTCCGCCGCCTCCTACGCACCGATCGACCTGCAGCGCCTGTCGGACTGGACCCGGACGCTCGCCGCGGACGACTTCCAGGGCCGAGCGCCCGGCACCGAGGGCGACCGGCGGACCGTTGCCTGGCTGAGCGAGCAGTTCCGGACGCTGGGGCTCGAGCCGGGCGGAGAGAATGGCGGGTGGACGCAACGCGTGCCGCTGATCCGGAGCCAGGTCCGAAGCCCGGCCTCGTTCACCGTCGCCGGCCACGGCGAGACGCTGACGCTGCAATCGCCGCGCGACATCTACGTCAGCACGGTGCGCGAGACCGACCGAGTCCGGATCGAGAGCGCGCCGATGGTCTTCGTCGGCTACGGAGTCACGGCGCCCGAGCGGCAGTGGGACGATTTCGGCGACGTCGACCTTGCCGGCAAGGTCGCCGTCTTCCTGGTCAACGATCCGGATTTCGAGGCCGCGGCGGACGACCCGGTCGCGGGCCGCTTCGGCGGCCGGGCGATGACCTATTACGGGCGCTGGACCTACAAGTTCGAGGAGGCCGCCCGGCGCGGCGCGATCGGCGCCCTGGTCGTGCACGAGACCGAGGGCGCCGGCTATGGCTGGAATACGGTCCAGGCCCCGGCCGGGGAGAATTACAACGTCGTCCTCGGCGAGGGGGCGCGGCAGCCGGTGCTTCTTCAGGGCTGGATCCAGCGCGACATCGCGGCCGACCTGCTGCGCCGAGCGGGGCACGATTTCGAGGCGGTGAAGCGCCGGGCCCGTTCCGGGAGCTTCCGGCCGATCGACCTCGGCGCGGCCTTCTCGGCGGCCCTGGCGGTGACGGTCGAGCGGGTCGAGAGCCACAACGTCATCGCGCGCCTCCCCGGCTCCCGGCGGCCCGACGAGACGGTCATGTTCGCCGGCCATTGGGACGCCTACGGAGTCGGCGCGCCCGATGCGCAAGGCGACACGATCCGCAACGGCGCCCATGACGACGCGCTCGGCATCGCCGGGGTGCTCGAGCTCGCCCGCCTGTTCGCGGCCGGCCCGCGGCCGCAGCGGACCCTGGTCTTCGCCGCCTGGACCGCCGAGGAGCGCGGCCTGCTCGGCTCCGAATATTTCGCTTCCCGCCCGCTCTATCCGGCCGAGACGATGGCGGCGAGCATCGCGCTCGACACCCTGCAGTCGGCGGGGCCGGCGCGCGACGTGATCCTGATCGGCCAGGGCCAGAGCGACCTCGAGGACCTGATGGCGCGGATGGCGGCGGCGCAGGGCCGGGTCGTGACTCCGGACGCTCAGCCGCAGCGCGGCCTCTTCTACCGCGCCGACCATTTCCCGTTCGCCAGGCGCGGAGTGCCGGTGCTGCTGCTGATGGCGCTGGGCGGCGGGGTCGATCTGGTCGAAGGCGGGCGCGCCGCGGGCGACCGCTGGGTGAGCGAGTTCACCGCCAATTGCTATCACCAGACCTGCGACGAATGGTCGCCCGACTGGGACCTGCGCGGGGCCGCCCAGGACGTTGCGCTGGCCTATCGGATCGGGCTCGAGCTGGCGAATTCCAGCGCCTGGCCGCAATGGCGGGCGGGATCGGAGTTCCGCGCCGTCCGCGAACAATCCGAGGACCGCCGCCGCTGAGTCTCAGTGGACGGCGCGCGCCTGCGTTTCTTCCTTGGTCGCCAGCGAGAAGCGCGGCTCGATCGCCTCCAGCCGCCCGGTCAGCAGCCCGGCGGCATAGCGCCCGACGGCGGGGCCGTGCTTGAAGCCGTGGCCCGAGCCGGCGCCGACCAGCAGCACGTTTCGCCACTGCGGGTGGAAATCGATCAGGAGGTCGCCGTTGGAGCTGTTCTCATACTGGCAGACCCGAGCCTCGCTGAGCGGCCGGTCGGCCATGGCGGGGAAGCGCCGGGCCATATAGGCGCGGACGTCGGCCAGGGCCTCCTCCGACGGCGTTCGATCTCCGCTGTCGGGGTCCATGCGCGGCCCGTGGGCGTCGTGGGCGATCTTGAATCCCCGATTCTCGATGTCCGGAAAGCCGTAATAGAGGTCGCCCGCGTTGAAGTCGGCCCAGCCGGGCAATCGCCCCGGAAGGTAGTCGCGATGGCCGGCCGGCGGTGCGAAGAAGAAGACTTCCTGGCGGGTCGGGAAGATGCGCGTGCCGAGCACTTCGGGGAAAAGCTTCGGCAGCCACGGCCCGCATGCGAAGACGAACCGGTCGGCCTCGATCCGCTCGCCGTCGGTGGTCATGACGTGCCCGAGCCGGTCCCCTTCCGACCGGCCGGGGGGCGCCACCGCCTTGCGCTCGTAGAGGCCGCCGATCGGGACGTAGCGCTCGACCAGGGTCTGGATCGCCCGGCGCGCCATCAGTACGCCGAATCGAGGCTCGTACAATCCGGCCTCGATGCCGGCGAAATCGATCATCGGGAAGCGCGATCGAAGCGCCGCATTGTCGAGCAGCTCGGTATCGAGCTCGAGGCGGCGATGCACTTCGAGGCTTTCCGTCAGATAGGCCTCGGTCCGCGGGAAGAAGAACAATACCCCGGTCTGGTGGAAGATCGGCAGTCCGGCGGCGTCGGAAAGCCGCCGCCAGTCGGCAAGCGATTCCAGCGCCATTCGCGTGTAGATTTCCGACTGCCCATAGGCGCCGCGAGTCATCCGGGATTCGCCGCCCGAGGACGCGCGGGCGTGGCCCGGGCCCCAGGCGTCGAGCAGCAGCACCTTGCCGCCCGCTTCGCGCAGCCGCTCCGCCGTCCAGGCGCCGAACGCGCCGGCGCCGACGACGACGGTGCGCTCGTCGCTGCCGAGCGACTGGGCGCCGACGATGGCCGGAGCGGCGAGCAGCGACGCCGCGCCGGCGCCGCCCTTCAGCACCGAGCGACGAGTCACGCCGCGCACATCAGGAACCGAACCGCTTCCTTACCGTGATTCCGAACGTGCGCGGCTGATTGACGTTGTAGCCGATCCGCGCCCGGCCTCCGCGTTCACGATCCAGCGAGAGCCTCGCATTCTCGTCGAAAGTATTGTTGACGAAAAGCACGACCGCGAGGCCGTTCTCCCATTCCACGCCCGCCGAGAGATTCACCAAATCGTAGGCCGGCAACCGCAGCGAGCCGAAATTCTGAGTGCTGGTGCCGAAATCGCCCGTATTCGGATCGAAGAAGATGAAGTTGAAGCTCCCCGCGCCCGGCTCCTGGTCGCCAGGCTGGGTGTAGCGGCTCCCGACATGCTGATAGCTGGCTGAAACGTACCATTCGCTGTTCGCGGTGAGGCGCTGGCCGTAGGTCGCGGTGGCTGCCATCTGGAACTCGGGAACGGTCGGCAGACGGTTCCCCTCCCGGATCCCGGCGATGACATCGCCGGCCGTGGTCGTCACGTCGCTGTCGAACTCCGCTTCGATCACGCTCGCCGCAAGCGACAGCTCAAGGCCGGGCACCGGCCGTGCGTTGACCTCCGCCTCGACGCCCATCGTGTGCGCCTCGGGGACGTTGAACACGATTCGAGACGAGCAGCTTCCAGCGTCGGCCGTGACCTGCAGGTTGCTGATGTCGGTGTAGAAGGCCGCGGCGCTGAACGACAGGCCGGTCGCCTCATACCTGATCCCCGCCTCGTAGTTCCACAGCGTCTCGTCCTCGTAGGTCGGGCGATTCCCAAAGGTTTGCGCGTCGACGCCGGTCGCTCCCCCGGTGCAAAGCGGGATGTTCAGCGGGTCGTTGACGCCGCCCAGACGGAAGCCCTTGGCGGCCTGCAGGTTGAGCCTGAGATCGTCGTTCGGTTCGTAAGTGAGGATCACGCGCGGCGAGAAGCCGTTCGATGCAGTCCGGTCGCTGATACGGGTATCGCGGTTGGAGAAGACGCCGCCGGAGACGAAATCGCGAGTCTCCTCGAAGTCGTAATAGCGTCCGCCGGCGGTCAGCCGGAAGTCGCCGAAGTCGTAGCTCGCTTCGCCGAAGACCGCCGTCTGCTGGATGTCGTAAGGCAGATCGGCATTGTAGGGCGAGTTGAGCGGGAAGCCGTTCTGCGCCTGCTCCAGGGTCATCGGAACGCCGGGCGACTGGCAGAAGAGGCCGGCCAGCGTGCACAGGCCGTTCAGCGCCTGCAGCCCGTATGGATTGTCATAGCCCGGTGTGGGCAGCCGCTGGGAATATTGGCGGTTGATGTCGGTGTAGAAGCCCCCGATCACCCACTGCAGCGGCCCGTCCCCGGCCGAGGCAAGCCGAACCTCCTGAGTCCATTGCTCCAGATCGGTGGTGTCGACCAGATTCGAGTTCAGCCGGGCGACCTCGGCATCCACGCCGAGGCCGGTGAAGGAAATGCCGACCGAGCCGGTAAGCGCGGAGGCGTCGCGGCTGACCAGGATCTCGCGGTTGATATAGCTGGTGATCGAGGCCAGCTCGACAGCGCCGAGGCCGATCCGCGCCGTCAAATCGGCGATCAGCGTCTCGTCCCTGAACTCCTCGCCCAGCTTGAGATATTGCTGCCGCTCGTCGAAGGCGAATTGCGGGTCGGTGAACTGATTGGCGTAGAGATGGTAGCGTTCCTCGCGATTGAAGCCGTCGGTCCGTATTTCCTGGTAGACGACGCGCGGCGTGATGGTGATGTTCGAGCTCGGCTGAAACCGGATGGCGAGACGGCCGCCGACCCGGCTCCCGTCGTTGACATTGTCGTCGCTCGCCGGTCCGACCGCATCGATGAAGCCGCCATAATGAGTCCCGTACGCGACGGCGCGGATCGCAACCGTATCTCCCATGGGAACGTTCACCGCGCCCTTCAGGTGATAGCCGATCTCGCCTCCATGGATGTCGTTGAGGCTGGCTTCGACCTGCCCCTCGGTGACGCCGAGGCGCGGCTGGTTGGTGATGTAGCGGATCGTGCCGCCGACCGAGCCCGACCCGAAGAGCGTGCCCTGCGGCCCGCGCAGAGTCTCGACGCGATTGAGGTCGAAGAGGTCGAGGTCGGGCGTGAACAGCGACAGCGAAACGACGCTGTCGTCGAGATAGACTCCGACCTGCTCCTTCACGCCCGGCTGGTCGCGCACGATCTGGCCCGCCGAGACCCCGCGGATCGAGACCTGGCTCTGGCCCGGGCCGAGATTCTGGATGGTGAGGCCGGCGACGTTGCGCGACAGGTCCTCGAGGGTGCTCGCATTCGCGCGCTGAATATCCTCCTCGGTCTGGGCATTGATGGAGAAGGGCACGTCGATCAGCGACTGCTCGCGCAGCGTCGCGGTGACGATGATGTTCTGCTCGTCCTCCGCCGCGGCCGCGGCGGGCGCGGGCTCGTCCTGAGCGTAAGCGGGCGAGGCCAGGGCGATCGCGGCGACCGAGGCGGCGGCGAAGAGGGTCCCGGTGCGAAGGGCGTGAAGGCGGCTGAGCATGAGCTTTCCCCTTTTCATTTCGCCCTCCAGATAACGCGCCGCGCCGGGAGCGAACAAGCTGTGACGCCATGGCAGTAGCAAGATGGCTACACCTTGTTGCCTTGCAGCAACAGCGGCGAGAATGCTTGGCAGCGGCCGCCAATCGTCTATCGTCGGGGCCTCATCAACCGGGGAACGTCGCCATGCGCCTGCCCACCATCCTGTCCGCTGTCCTGCTGCTGCTGCTGCTCGGAGCCGAGACGGGAATTGCGCAGGAGGCGCCCGCCCCCGGCGGCGAAGTCGTCGTCATCCACGCCGGAACCCTGCTCGACCGGCCGGGGCGAGCGCCGAGGCGCAACGCCACGATCCTGGTCAGGGGCGGAAGGATCGAATCGGTCCAGGACGGTCTCGTGCCGGCCCCGCCCGGCGCCCGGCTGGTCGACCTGTCCGACCGCTTCGTCCTTCCCGGGCTGATCGATTCGCACGTCCACCTGACCTCGGACCGAGCCGGAGTCGAGGGCGTTCTGGCGGGAGTCACCGACAGCGTCGCGCTTCGCGCCTACGAAGCGGCCTGGAACGCTCGCAAGACCCTCGACGCGGGCTTCACCACGGTCCGCAACCTCGGCTCCGACGACGGAGTCACGCTCGGCCTTCGCGACGCCGTCGCTCGCGGCTGGGCGACCGGTCCGCGAATCGTCGACGCCGGCACCAGCCTTTCCGCGACGACCGGCCATATGGATCCCACCCTCGGCATCCGCGACGAGTTCCACGAGGTCCTGCGCCAGGCCGGCAGCACCTGCGACGGCGCCGACGATTGCCGCCGCGCCGTGCGCCGCCAGATCGCCCGCGGCGTCGACCTGATCAAGATCGCCACCACCGGCGGAGTCAACAGCCGGATCGGCCTCGGGCTCGGCGCCCAGATGTTCGACGACGAGGTGCGGGCGATCGTCGAGACCGCCCACCTCTACGGCAAGCGGGTCGCGGTCCACGCCCACGGCGCCGACGGAATCAACCTCGCGCTTCGCGCCGGCGCCGATTCGATCGAGCACGGCACCCTCATCGACGACGAGAGCCTGCGCCTCTTCCGCCAGAGCCGGGCCTATTACGTCCCCACCCTGTCGACGGTGAACGGCTATCTCGAACGGCTTCGCACCAACCCCAACGCCTATACCGGCGAGGTGCGCGAGAAGATCGAATGGCGCATCTCGATCACCGGCCAGGCGTTGCGCCGGGCGGTGCCCGCGGGCGTCCGAATCGCCTTCGGCACCGACGCCGGGGTGTCGATGCACGGCCGCAATGCCGACGAATTCCTGCTGATGGTCCAGCACGGCATGGATCCGATGGCGGCGATCGTCGCCGCGACCGTCAACGCCGCCGACCTGCTCGGCCTGCCGAACGAGATCGGAACGATCGAGCCGGGCAAATCGGCCGACATCGTCGCGGTTCGCGGCGATCCCCTGACCGACGTCGGGGTGCTCAGGAACATGAGCTTCGTCATGGCCCGCGGCCGGGTGCACCGTCTGGAGCCGTGACCGGCAATCCGTCCCTCGATACGCCGTTTCGGCAGGCTCGACGGCTCCTCGGGATGAGCGGAACGCCCTGGCGACCTGTTCCTCTCCGCTCATCCTGAGTAGGGACCGAGCGCAAGCGAAGGCCCGTATCGAAGGACGCTGCGAGGAGAAACAGCAGATGACTCCGACCCTCGACCGCCGCCAGTTCCTGCTCGGCTCCGCCGCCGCGACCGGCGCGCTCGCCCTCTCCGGCTGCGCCGGCCTGGCGCCCCGCTCGGACGCCGCCGCGGCGCGCTCGCTCTACGACAGCATCTTCGAGGGCATGCTTCGCGCCTCGCCCGAAACGGCGACCGGCCTCGGCCTGGACACCGGGGAGCGCGCCTATCTGAAGAGCCGGCTCAGCGATTCCTCGCCGGCCGGCAAGATGGGTCCCTACCGGCCGCTCATCGACCACCTGCCCCGGCTTCGCCAGATCGACCGGGCCCGCCTTCAGGGACAGGAGCGCGCCTGGCTCGACACCGTGCTGTGGCTGGGCGAGCGGATGAGCGAGGCCGCGACGTTCGAATATGGCGGCATCGGCGGCTACAATTATCCGATCCCCTACGTGCTCTCGCAGCTCTCGGGCGCCTATCAGGGGGTGCCGGACTTTCTCGACAGCCAGCACCGAATCGACACGTCGGCCGACGCCGAGGCCTATGTCTCGAGGCTCGAGGAGTTCGCCCGGGCGGTCAATCAGGACGTCGACCGAGCCCGCGCCGACGCCGGGCGCGGAGTCGTGCCTCCGGCCTACATCCTCGACAAGGCGCTGACCCAGACTCGGTCGCTTCGCTCCGAGCGCGGCGAGCAATCGGGGCTTGTTCGCTCGCTGGCCCGCCGGACCGCCGAGAAGAACATCCCCGGCGACTGGGGGACCCAGGCGGCGGCGATCGTCGACGGCCGGCTCGCCGCGGCCCTCGACCGGCAGATCGCGGCGCTGACCGAGCTTCGCCGAGGCGCCGGCCGGAGCCCCGCGGCCGGCCGGCTTCCCGACGGCGAACGCTTCTACAATCTGTGCCTGCGCTTCCACACCAGCACCAGCCTCTCGCCGGACGAGGCGCACCAGATCGGCCTGCGCCAGGTGGCCGAGATCAGCGCCGAGGCCGAGCCGCTGCTGCGCCGGGAGGGCCTCACCCGAGGCAGCGTCGGCGCCCGGCTGACCGAGCTCGGGAGGCTCGAGCGCTACCTCTATCCCAATACCGATTCGGGCCGGGCCGAGCTGATCGCCGACCTCAACCGCCAGATGGAGTCGGTGCGCGCCCGGATGCCGGAATATTTCGCCACCATCCCTACCTCGCCGATGGAGGTGAAAAGGGTGCCGCCGGCGATCGAGGTCGGCGCGCCGCGCGGCTATGCCCAGGGACCGAGCCTCGACGGCTCGCGCCCCGGCGCCTTCTACATCAACCTGGTCGACACCCGCATCTGGCCGAAATGGGCGCTGCCCACCCTCACCCACCATGAAAGCGTTCCGGGCCACCTCTGGCAGGGCTCGATCGTGCTCGAGAACCAGGCGATCCCGCTGCTCCACCGCAATATCGGAATCCCGGCTTACGGCGAGGGCTGGGGCCTCTACGCCGAGCAGCTGGCCGACGAGATCGGAATGTACGCCGATTTCCCTCAGGCCCGGATCGGAATGCTGCAAAGCTTTCTCTACCGCGCGGCTCGGATCGTCATGGACACCGGCATGCACGCCAAGGGCTGGGAGCGCGAGCAGACGATCCGCTATTTCATCGAGACCGTCGGCCTCGACGAGATCTCGGCGACCAGCGAGGTCGAGCGCTACGTCGTCTGGCCCGGTCAGGCGTGCAGCTACAAGATCGGCCATAACGAGATCGTCCGGCTGCGCGAGGAGGCGCGCGGACGGCTCGGGCCGCGGTTCGACATCAAGTCGTTCCACGACGCGGTGCTGCTCAACGGCGACATGCCGCTCGAAGTGCTCGCGGGCGTCGTCGCGGAGTGGACCCGGGCGCGCCTCGGCTAGCGGCGGTTTCCACGATGTGGAATCGTGTCCCGGCGGAGGCCGGGACCCAGTCCCTTCGGTTCGCGCCCCTGGACCCCGGCCTTCGCCGGGGAACGATGGAAGCACGCTCATGAACGACAAGCCGAAGAAGGTGGTGCTCGCTTATTCGGGGGGCCTCGACACCTCGATCATCCTCAAATGGCTGCAGACCGAATATGGCGCCGAGGTCGTCACCTTCACCGCCGACCTCGGCCAGAGCGAGGAGGTCGAGCCGGCCAGGGCCAAGGCGGAGCTGCTCGGGATCCGCCCGGCGAACATCTTCATCGAGGACCTGCGGGAGGAGTTCGTCCGCGACTACGTCTTCCCGATGTTCCGGGCCAACGCGCTCTACGAAGGCCAGTATCTGCTCGGCACGGCGATCGCCCGGCCGCTGATCGCCAAGCGGCAGATCGAGATAGCGCGCGAAGTCGGCGCGGACGCGGTCTGTCACGGCGCCACCGGCAAGGGCAACGACCAGGTCCGCTTCGAGCTCGCTTATTACGCCCTCGAGCCGGACATCCGCGTCGTCGCGCCCTGGCGCGAATGGGATTTCGCAAGCCGCGAGCAGCTGCTCGGCTTCGCCGAAAAGCACCAGATCCCGATCGCCAAGGACAAGCGCGGCGAGGCGCCCTTCTCGATCGACGCCAACCTTCTCCATTCGTCGAGCGAGGGCAAGGTGCTCGAGGACCCGTCCGCCGAAGCGCCCGAATATGTTCACCAGCGCACGATCTCGCCCGAAGACGCCCCGGACCGGCCGGCCTTGGTCGAGATCGCCTTCGAGGGCGGGGACCCGGTCGCCGTCGACGGCGAGCGCCTGTCGCCGGCGGCCCTCCTCGCCAGGCTCAATCAACTCGGCCGGGCGAACGGCGTCGGCCGCCTCGACCTGGTCGAGAACCGCTTCGTCGGGATGAAGTCGCGCGGCGTCTACGAGACTCCGGGCGGAACCATCCTGCTCGCCGCCCATCGGGGGATCGAATCGATCACCCTCGACGGCGGCGCGATGCACCTCAAGGACGAGCTCATGCCGCGCTATGCGAAGCTCATCTACAACGGCTTCTGGTTCTCGCCCGAACGCGAGATGCTCCAGGCCCTGATCGACACGAGCCAGGAGCATGTCGGCGGCACCGTCCGCCTCAAGCTCTACAAGGGCAATGTGACCGTCGTCGGCCGCGAGAGCCCGCTCGCCCTCTACGACCAGGACCTGGTGACCTTCGAGCAGGGCTCGACGAGCTACGACCAGCGCGACGCCGCCGGCTTCATCCGCCTGAACGCGCTCAGGCTTCGGATCGCGGCGAAGCGGGCGCGGCGGGCGCGATCAGAGAGCCGTCCCGGCGAAAGCCGGGACCCGTGAACCCTGTCTGCGCGGTTCTGCGAAAGCGCCTTCGCCCTCACCCCCTTCCATTCGCGTTCATGGGTCCCGGCTTTCGCCGGGATGACTTGCAAGAGAGCGACGACCAGGTTCGCCGGATCAGCCTAGAACCGTCTTGACGTCGGTGCGGGAGAAATCCTCGCCGAGGAACAGCAGCGGACAGTCCATCTCCTTGGCCAGCGAATAGGCGAAGCAGTCGCCGAAATTGAGACCTGCGGGATGCACGCCCTTCCCCCAGCGTTTATGGGCCAACGCCACACGGCGGGCCCTCGCCGCATCGAGGGGTTCAATGGCGATCCCGAGGTCTTCGACGAGAGCGCTCATCTCTTCAAGAGCGTTCCGGTGCGCCGCGAGGATGAGCGCCTCGGACAGCGTGCCGGCCGAAATGCTGATTTCACGCTCCACGGCCAGCACGTCCCGGCATGCCCGAGCCGCGGGTTCCGCGAAAAGGATGGCGAGAAGAGCCGACGTATCGACAACGATCACTTCGGCAGTCCCGTCTCCTCATCATAGAGGAAGTCCTGGCTGCGCGCCGAATCCGGGCCGGGAGAGATTTTTCCGCTCGCCTGACGAACGATCCGATCGATGATCTCGCCTCGCTCAGTCGGATCGGTCGGCATCCGGCGGACAGCGACGAGCCGCACCGCAGGCCGGCCATGACGGGTCAGCACCACATCGTCCCCCGCCTCGGCCCGTCGCACGAGATCGGTCAGCCTGCCCTTGGCCTCGGAAACGGAAACCCGCATATTCGCTATATGGACTATGGATTGGTCCAAATCAAGAGATGACTGATGAACCGAGGAAGGACTAAGCTCCTTTCGATGAAGCTCGCCATTCTCGAAACCGGGGCGCCGCCGGCCGGGCTGGTGGAGCGGTTCGGCCGCTATCCGGCGATGTTCCGACGGCTTCTGGGGGACGATTTCGACCATTCGAGCTACGACGTGGCGGCGGGAGCGCTGCCGACGGACGTGGCGCGGCACGACGCCTATCTGGTCACCGGCTCGGCCGCCGGGGTCTACGACCCGCTGCCCTGGATCGACGAGCTCAAGACCTTCCTCCGGGCCGCCAGGGGCAAGGCGAAGCTGGTCGGCATCTGCTTCGGTCACCAGGCCATGGCCGAGGCCTTCGGCGGGCATGTCGAAAAGGCCGACAAGGGCTGGGGCGTCGGCCTCCACACCTATCCGATCGTTCGGCGAGAGCCGTGGATGGACGAGGCGTCCGCCGTCTCGGTCCCCGCCTCGCACCAGGACCAGATCGTGCTCCAGCCACCGCGGACGGACGTCCTCGCCTCCTCGCTGTTCACGCCCTATGCCGCGCTCGCCTGGCGCGACCAGCCGGCCATATCCTTCCAGTTCCATCCCGAGTTCGAGCCCGCTTACGCCAAGGCGCTGATCGACAGCCGCCGCGACCGGGTTGCCGATGCTGACGCCGCGATCGCCTCGCTCGACCGGCCGAACGACAACGACCGGGTCGCGCAGTGGATCAGGCGCTTCCTCTTGGGCTAGAGGAGCAGCTTCCGAACAGGAGCCGCCCAATGAAGAGCCGAGCCGCGATCGCCGTCGCCCCCAACCAGCCGCTCGAGATCCACGAGGTCGACCTCGACGGCCCGAGCGCCGGCGAGGTTCTGGTCGAGATCATGGCCACGGGCGTGTGCCACACCGACGCCTATACGCTGGAGGGCAAGGACAGCGAGGGCCTCTTCCCGTCGATCCTCGGCCATGAAGGCGCGGGAATCGTCCGCGAGGTCGGCGCGGGGGTGACCTCGGTCGCGGTCGGCGACCATGTCATCCCGCTCTACACGCCCGAATGCCGGCAGTGCAAAAGCTGCCTTTCGCGCAAGACCAACCTGTGCACCGCGATCCGCGCCACCCAGGGCAAGGGGGTGATGCCGGACGGCACGAGCCGGTTCCGGCTCGGCGGGGAGACCATCCATCATTATATGGGCTGCTCGACCTTCTCCAACTTCACCGTGATGCCGGAGATCGCGGTGGCCAAGGTCCGCGAGGACGCCCCCTTCGACAAGATCTGCTATATCGGCTGCGGAGTGACCACCGGGGTCGGCGCCGTCATCTGGACCGCCGGAGTAGAGCCCGGAGCCAGCGTCGTCGTCTTCGGCCTCGGCGGGATCGGCCTCAACGTCATCCAGGGCGCCAGGCTGGTCGGCGCCGCCCAAATCGTCGGGGTCGACATCAACCCGGCCAAGCGCGCCATGGCCGAAACCTTCGGCATGACCGACTTCGTCAATCCGAACGAGATCGGCGCCGACAAGCTCGTCCAGGCGCTGGTCGATCTGACCGGCGGGGGCGCGGATTACAGCTTCGACTGCACGGGCAATACCGAGGTGATGCGCGCCGCGCTCGAATGCTGCCACCGGGGCTGGGGCGTGTCGACGATCATCGGAGTCGCCGAGGCGGGCCGCGAGATCGCCACCCGCCCCTTCCAGCTCGTCACCGGCCGGGTCTGGAAGGGCAGCGCCTTCGGCGGCGCCCGCGGCCGAACCGACGTGCCGCGTATCGTCGACTGGTACATGGACGGCCGGATCGCGATCGACCCGCTGATCACCCACACGATGAAGCTCGAGGAGATCAACACCGCCTTCGACCTCATGCACGCGGGCGAGAGCATCCGGAGCGTGGTGGTCTATTGACCGTCCTTCGAGACGGGCCTTCGCCAGGCTCAGCCCCTCCTCAGGATGAGCGTGGAGGGTTGGGCGGACAACACCGCTCATCCTGAGGAGCCGCTGAGCGAAGTCGAAGCGGCGTCTCGAAGGACTTTGAAACGATGAACCTCGACACCCTTTCCGTCGCCCGCGCGCATGGCGGCACCCAGCACGTCGTGCGTCACGACAGCGCCGCCACCGGCACGCCGATGACCTTTTCCGTCTTCGTCCCCCCGCAAGCCGACGAAGGGGCGGCCTGCCCTGTCGTCTGGTACCTTTCGGGCCTGACCTGCACCCACGCCAACGTCACCGAGAAGGGCGAATATCGCCGCGCCTGCGCCGAGCTGGGGCTGATCTTCGTGGCGCCCGACACGTCGCCGAGGGGACCGGACGTTCCCGACGATCCGGCCTACGATTTCGGCCAGGGCGCCGGCTTCTACATCGACGCGACGCAGGAGCCGTTCGCGGCCAATTTCCGGATGTACAGCTATGTCACCGAGGAGCTGCCCGGGCTGGTCGCGGCCGCCTTCCCGGCCGACATGGAGCGCCAGGCCATTACCGGCCATTCGATGGGCGGCCACGGCGCGCTGACCATCGCCTTGCGTCATCCCGGCCGGTATCGCAGCGTCTCCGCCTTCGCCCCGATCGCCGCCCCCTCGCAGGTCCCCTGGGGCGAGAAGGCGCTTGCCCGCTACCTCGGGCCCGATCGCTCCGCGTGGCGAGGCCACGACGCGGTGGCGCTGATCGAGGACGGCGCGCATGTGCCCGAGATCCTCGTCGACCAGGGCGAGGCCGACAATTTCCTGGCCGACCAGCTGCGCCCGGACCTGCTTCGGAGCGCGTGCGCCGACGCCGGAATCCGCCTCGAGCTTCGGCTCCGGCCCGGCTACGATCACAGCTATTATTTCATCTCCACCTTCATGGCGGACCATTTGCGCTGGCACTCGGAGCGGCTGGGCTGAAGGAACGTCGAACGCGCGCCCCGCCCGACCCGAGCGTCAGCGCGGCAGCGCCGCGAGGCCGACCAGGAAAGCCAGCACCCCGAGCACGACCACGAACAGCAGAGCGATCATCAGGCAGCTGCCGGTGTGGTTGTCGAACCAGGCGGCGAGGACGAGCAGCCACGCGAGCGCCAGGAGGATCGCGGCCGGCCCGAACAGCAAGGCCGTCGCGGCGATGCTCAGCGCCGCGGCGCCGAGCAGGGCCGCAGATCCGCGAGAAACTCCAGGGGGCCTCATCGCGCCAGTTCAGCCGCTTGCGGCGCTTCGCGCAAGCCGCCCGGCGCTCTTCGAGAAGGAGAAAATGGTGGGCGTGGCAAGGATTGAACTTGCGACCCCTGCGATGTCAACACAGTGCTCTACCACTGAGCTACACGCCCACGAGGCCGGCTATCTAGGGAAGCGGGCGGTGCCGCGCAAGGCGTCGGCTGCGCATTTCAGCCATCCGAGCCTCCACGCCCCCTCCGCCGGTTCGGAGAGAAAAAGCTATTGACGCTGCCGGCCATCGGACCGACTCTCCGTGGCGATCGCGATGGGAGTCGAGCCAGAAGTGAGCCTTCGCCCTTCCACCGGCCGGGATGCTCGCGCGTAGCGCCGTCCCCGCCCGCCGACGCGCCGACGGACCGGTGCGGGGCCGCGGGCATCCGACGACGCGGGCGCCGGTCCGAGCGCCGGCGCCGATCCGGATCAGCAGCAGCTCCGACGCCGCCGAGCGGGAGGCGGACCGGGCCGCCGAGCGCGTGATGCGCGGCGAAAGGGTCATGATCGCCGGCGCACCTGCTCCGAGACCGTCGAGCGCGTCCGCCGGCTGCGCCGAAGAGGCCTGCGCGGGCTGCGAAGTCCAC